>Ga0073934_10001713_pt1 | contig 50579 bp, 32 predicted proteins | sample LarsenN4metaG_FD_76834 | JGI IMG/M metagenome (GOLD analysis project Ga0073934, IMG submission 76834) | Hot spring sediment bacterial and archeal communities from British Columbia, Canada, to study Microbial Dark Matter (Phase II) - Larsen... ...
CGAGGAATTCCCGCTTGTAATCGGCAAAGCGCCCCTCCTCGATGCTCTGCCGCACCTCCGCCATCATGCCGAGGTAGAACTGGACGTTGTGGATGCTGGCGAGGATTGCGGAGAGGACCTCGTTGGCGTTGAACAGGTGGTGGATGTAGGCGCGGCTGAAGTTGCGGCAGGCGTAGCAGCTGCAGCTCGGGTCGATGGGGAAGAAGTCCCGCCGATAGTTCTTGTTGGTGAGGCGGATCTTCCCCCGGCGGGTGAAGAGGGTGGCGCTCCGGGCATAGCGGGTCGGGATGACGCAGTCGAACATGTCCATTCCCCGCTCGACGCTCTCCAGGATGTCTTCGGGGAGGCCGACCCCCATGAGGTAACGGGGTTTGTTTTCCGGCAGGAACGGGGCGGTCATGGAGACCACTTTCTTGAGCAGTTCCAGCCCCTCGCCGACGGAGACCCCGCCGATGGCGTAGCCGGGGAAGTCCATGGCAACGAGCTCCCGGGCGCACATCTCGCGCAGGTCCTCGAAGATGCTCCCCTGGACGATGCCGAACAGCGCCTGGTCCTTGCGGGTCTGGGCCTTCAGGCACTGTTCCGCCCAGCGCAGGGTCTTGCGGGTCGACTGGGCGGCGTACTTCTTGTCGCAGGGGTAGGGGATACACTCGTCGAAGGCCATGATGATGTCTGCCCCCAGGGCCTCCTGGATGGCGATGGCCCGGGCCGGGTCGAGGTAGACCTCTTCGCCGGTCACCTCGTGCCTGAACCAGGCGCCGTCCTCGGTGATCCGCTTGTTGGGGAGTGAGAATACCTGGAAACCGCCGGAGTCGGTGAGGATCGGCTTGTCCCAGGCCATGAACCTGTGCAGTCCGCCGGCCTTCTCCACCAGCCCTTCACCGGGGCGCAGGTGCAGGTGATAGGTGTTGGCCAGAATGATCTGGGCGCCGGTTGTCTCTACCTGCTGCGGGGTCATGGCCTTCATTGCCGCGTGGGTGCCGACGGGCATGAAAATCGGCGTTTCGATCACGCCGTGGGGCGTTTCCAGGCGACCGCGGCGGGCGGCGGTGGCGGTGTCCTTCATTAGCAGGGTAAAGCGCATTGCAGTTCAACCTTTCATATATAAAAAATAAGCCAGGCAGATTATCGACCATACCTCGGGGGGTGTCAAGGAAACAGGGGTGTAATGGATACTGTGTACAGAAAAAAATTGCGTAACCATTGAATAATTAATGTGCTCGCGCTATTTATGGCATTTCGTATACATAATTTCTATTGATTTTTGCTAAAACGGCGTTTAGTATGCTGAGCGGAATTTTCCAGTGCTGACGCGGTTTCGCCGCTCTCTTGAACAGTTATCACATTTCACGAAAGGAAAGGATAATGCAAACATTCAGCAGCTGGAGAGGCCCTCCGTAAAAGCGGTCCTTCGCTCTTCCGCAAGCGCGCCGCCAAGGCGGTCCGCAGCAACTACCAACCAAGAAGTAAATCTCTCGATAAAAGGGAAAGAAACATGCAAATACTCAAGAGTGTCATCGGTAGAAAGGTTTTCATGGCAATCACCGGCCAGTGCATGGTCCTGTTTGCCGTTGTCCACATGCTGGGCAACTCATCCATCTTCGTCGGTCCCGACGGGATCAATGCCTATGCCAAGCATCTGCATGATCTCGGGCCTCTGGTCTGGCTGTTCCGCGCCGGCCTGTTCGCCTTCGTGGCCATCCACATCGTTTACGGCATCCAGCTGACCCTGGAGAACAGCGCCGCCAACCCGACCGCCTATGCGGTCAAGAAGCAGCTCAAGGCGACCTTCGCCAGCTCCACCATGATCTGGACCGGTCTTCTCATCTGTGCGTTCATCATCTACCACATCCTCCACTTCACCGCCCGGGTAACCCCCGGCGTGGTCCAGGGTGTCGATGCCCTCGGCCGTTTCGACGTGTTTACCATGGTCGTATCCGCATTCAAGAACGGCGGTATCGCCTTCGTCTACGTTGCGGCAATGTGTGCCCTGTTCTTTCACCTCTCCCACGGCATCCAGAGCTTCTTCCAGACCATGGGGTGGAACACTGACAAGACCCAGGGCCCCATCTCGACCATCGGCAAGGCAGTGGCTTTCATCCTGCTCGCCGGTTATGCGGTAATTCCAATTTCCATACTTGCCAGCGTTCTGATCAAATAGGGGGTTAAGAGTGATACTCGACGGAAAATGTCCAACCGGACCGATTGAAAAAACATGGGACAAGCACCGCTTCGATCTGAAGCTGGTCAACCCGGCCAACAAGCGTAAGTACAAAGTCATCGTTGTCGGCACCGGCCTCGCCGGTGGCGCCGCAGCCGCCTCCATGGGCGAGCTGGGGTATCAGGTCGAGGCGTTCTGCTACCAGGATTCCCCGCGCCGCGCCCACTCCATCGCCGCCCAGGGTGGCATCAACGCTGCCAAGAACTACCCGAACGACGGCGACTCCATCTACCGTCTCTTCTACGACACCATCAAGGGGGGCGACTTCCGCGCCCGCGAGGCCGACGTCTGGCGTCTGGCCCAGGTGTCCAACAACATCATCGACCAGTGTGTTGCCCAGGGCGTTCCCTTTGCCCGTGACTACGCCGGTTACCTGGACAACCGCTCCTTCGGCGGCGCCCAGGTCTCCCGTACCTTCTACGCTCGCGGCCAGACGGGTCAGCAGCTCCTCCTCGGCGCCTACTCCGCCCTTTCCCGTCAGATCAAGGCCGGTACCGTCAAGATGTACAACCGTACCGAAATGCTCGACCTGATCGTCATCGACGGCGTTGCCAAGGGGATCACCATCCGCGACCTGACCACCGGCGAAGTCCGCGTGCACATGGGCGATGCGGTCTGTCTCGCTACCGGCGGCTATGTCAATGTCTTCTATCTCTCCACCAACGCCATGGGGTGCTCCGTCACGGCAATCTGGAAGGCCCACAAGAAGGGGGCATTCTTCGCCAACCCCTGCTATACCCAGATTCACCCGACATGTATCCCCCAGCATGGCGAGCACCAGTCCAAGCTCACCCTCATGTCCGAGTCCCTCCGCAACGACGGCCGCTGCTGGGTGCCGAAGAAAAAGGAAGACTGCGGCAAGCATCCGAACGAGGTTGCCGAGGAAGACCGTGACTACTACCTGGAGCGCAAGTATCCGAGCTTCGGTAACCTGGCACCCCGTGACATCGCCTCCCGCGCCGCCAAGGAGCAGTGCGACGACGGCCGTGGCGTCGGCCCCGGCGGCCGCGGTGTCTACCTCGACTTCGCTTCATCCATCAAGCGGGTGGGCGAGCACACCATCAAGGAGCGTTACGGCAACCTCTTCGAGATGTACGAGAAGATCACCGACGAGGACGCCTACAAGCGGCCGATGCGTATGTACCCCGCTCCCCACTACTCCATGGGCGGTCTCTGGGTCGACTACAACCTGATGAGCAACATCCCGGGTCTCTTCGTCCTGGGTGAGGCGAACTTCTCCGTTCACGGCGCCAACCGCCTCGGAGCCTCTGCCCTCATGCAGGGTCTGGCCGACGGCTACTTCGTCATCCCCTACACCATCGGCGGTTACCTCGCCGGCATCAAGCCGGGCGACTACTCTGCCGACCACGCCGAGTGCAAGAAGTCGGTGGAAGAGGTCAAGGGGAACATCAACAAGATGTTCGCCGTCAAGGGGAAGAAGACCGTCAGCGAGATCTACCGCGCCCTCGGTCGAGTCATGTGGGAGAACGTCGGCATGGCCAGAAGCGACGAGAGCCTCAAGGTCGCCCTCAAGGAGATCCCCAAGCTGCGCAACGAGTTCTGGAACGATGTCAACGTCACCGGCGAAGGGGGCGACTTCAACCAGCAACTGGAGAACGCCGGTCGTCTGGCCGACTTCCTCGAGTTTGCCGAGCTGTTTGCCAAGGATGCCCTCCACCGTGAAGAGTCCTGCGGCGGTCACTTCCGCGTCGAGCACCAGATGCCGGACGGCGAGGCCAAGCGTAACGACGCCGACTTCTGCTACGCCGCGGCCTGGGAATTCAAAGGGGTTGGCAGCGAGCCCGAACTCCACAAGGAGCCGTTGAAATTCGATAACGTCCATCTGGCGGTAAGGAGTTACAAATAATGAGCGATCACAATACCATGAATCTGACACTGCACGTCTGGCGCCAGAAGGGGCCGAATGCTCCGGGAAAGCTGGAGACCTACGAAGCGAAGAATGTCAGCCCGGACATGTCTTTCCTGGAGATGATCGATGAGGTGAACGAGGACCTCATCAGGAAAGGGATCGAGCCGATCGCCTTTGACCACGACTGCCGCGAGGGGATCTGCGGCATGTGTTCCCAGGTCATCAACGGCGTGCCCCATGGCGGCCAGGACCGTACCACTGTCTGCCAGCTGCACATGCGGACCTTCAACGACGGGGACAACGTCTTCATCGAGCCGTGGCGTGCCAAGGCGTTCCCGATCGTCAAGGACCTGGTGGTTGACCGCAGCGCCCTGGATACCATCATCCAGGCAGGCGGCTACACTTCCTGCCACACCGGCGGGGTACCGGACGGCAATGCTATCCTCATCCCGAAGCCGGCTGCCGATTACGCCATGGACGCCGCCGAGTGCATCGGCTGCGGCGCCTGCGTTGCCGGCTGCCCCAACGGCAGCGCCATGCTTTTCACCAGTGCCAAGGTGTCCCAGCTGGCGGTTCTTCCCCAGGGGGAAGCCGAAGCTGCCGTCCGTGTCAATGCCATGACCGAAGCCCTGCAGGCATGCGGTTTCGGCAACTGTACCAACCACTACGAGTGTCAGGCTGCCTGTCCGAAAGGGATCAACGTCAAGTTCATCGCCACGCTGAACAGGGAGTACCTCAAGGCGGTATTCAAGTAGCCATTGAGGGTTACAGCAGCGCACAAGGCGGGCCGCGTGCCCGCCTTTTTTTTGCCGGCAGGATAACTTGACAAAAATGGTAGGGTATGTTATCTGGAATTATCCGGTACAGTTCAGGTTGATAGTGTGCACATCCGTGGGCTGTTTCTCGTCGACAGCTGCGACCAAAGCCATAAAGGGAGGCTGCATGTTTGCCCGAATGAAAGAAGATATCGAGTCGGTGTTCGATCGTGATCCCGCGGCGCGCAATGCTCTGGAGGTCCTGTTCTGTTATCCCGGCCTGCATGCCATCTGGATGCACCGGATTGCCCACTGGTTCTGGACTCACGGCCTGTTCTTCCTCGGACGGTTTACCTCCCAGATCTCACGATTCATCACCGGTATCGAAATACATCCGGGCGCAAAAATCGGCCGCAAGTTTTTCATCGACCACGGCATGGGGGTTGTCATCGGCGAGACTGCCGAGATCGGCGACAATGTCACCATGTACCATGGGGTAACCCTCGGCGGGGTTACCTGGGACAAGGTCAAGCGGCACCCGACCATCGGCGACAACGTGGTCATCGGTTCCGGCGCCAAGATCCTCGGACCGTTCACCGTCGGTGCAAACAGCAAGATCGGCTCCAACTCGGTGGTGGTGAAGGAGGTCCCCCCCAATTCCTCTGTTGTCGGCATCCCCGGCCGGGTGGTCATGGCCGAGGAGAAACCGCCGGCAAAACCCGACCTGCAGCACGGCAACATGCCGGACCCGGAGGCAAAGGCAATCGCCTGCCTCTTCGACCAGATCCGCGACCTGGACAAGAAATACCAGGCTCTTGCCGCGGACCACGAGGCGCTGAAGACGAAGACCGGGGCGTGAAGCGACTAATCGTTGTCAGCTTGACCGGGAAGCCGTACAATGGCTTCCCGTTTTTATTTGAGGAAAGAGTGCCATGGAAAAGAAAACCATCGCCGTTGCCATGAGCGGGGGTGTCGATTCGTCGGTTACCGCTGCCCTGCTGCAACAGGCAGGATACCGGGTGATCGGCATCACCATGCGCCTGTGGGACGGGCCAACCGGCCATATCGAGGATGCCGCACGGGTGGCGGCCCATCTGGGGATACCCCACCACGTTGCCAAACTGGAGCCCTGCTTCAAGGCAGAGATCATGGACTACTTCGTTCGTGAGTACGAGAGCGGCCGCACCCCCAACCCCTGCGCCCGCTGCAACAAGCTGCTCAAGTTCGGCGCCCTGATGGAGACGGCCCGGGGGCTCGGGGCCGACTCGCTTGCCACCGGCCACTATGCCAGGGTTGTCATCGGCGGCGACGGGGAGCCCCATCTGGTTGCGGCGGTGAACCGGAAAAAGGACCAGACCTATTTTCTCTTCTCCCTGACCCGTGAACTGCTCCGCTCCATCCGTTTCCCCCTCGGCGAGGTGCAGGACAAGCAGCAGGTGCGTGACCTGGCGGTGAAATTCGGCCTGCCGGTGGCAGCAAAGGACGACAGCCAGGATATCTGCTTCATTCCGGGGGACGATTACATCGCCTTTCTCCATGCGTCCGGGATCAAAAGCGCCCCCGGAGAGTTCGTCCTGAAGGACGGCAGGGTTGTCGGCAGGCACGAGGGAATTCACCGCTACACTGTCGGCCAGCGACGCGGCATGGGGATCGCCTGGAGCGAGCCGCTCTACGTGCTCGAGATCGATGCCGCGACCAACCGGATCATCGTCGGCACCGAAGGGGAGCTCTACCGGGAGAGTTTCACGGTGAGCAACTGCAACTGGATCGTCCCGGCAGGGGAGTGGCCGTTCGAGGCCCATTGCCGCATCCGCTACCGCCACAAGCCGGTTCCCTGCACGGTGACCATCCTGTCCGGCAACCGGGCTGAAATCGGCTTCGCAAAGCCGGAAAAGGGGGTTACTCCCGGCCAGGTCGCGGTGTTTTATGACGGGGAAGAAGTCCTGGGCGGGGGATGGATAGACTAGGCTGACGCGCTCTTTTCCGCAATCTCGGTGTTGGGCAGCGGCCTTGACCTTGCAAAAAATAGCGCGCCAGGGAACCGAAGTTGTTGTGTCGTGGAGAAACGGAATCATGAAAAAAGTTGCCATCACAACCCTCGGCTGCAAGACCAACCAGTTCGAGTCCGCCGCCATGACCGAGGCGCTTGGCCGGGACGGTTACGAGCTGGTGCCGTTTGCGGCAGGGGCAGACATCTACATCGTCAACACCTGCACCGTCACCGCCCGCACCGACGCCGAGTCCCGCCGGCTGATCCGCCGTGCCTCCCGCTGGAACCCTGAGGGGAAGATCGTGGTCACCGGTTGCTATGCCCAGCTGGCGGCGGATGACCTGAAGGGGCTCCCCGGTGTCGCCCTGGTAATGGGGAACCGGGAGAAGGGGGGGGTGACCGCCCTTCTGCAGGAGCTGGAGGGGGGGGCACCGCGGGTGGTGGTGGCCGAGATAGCCGCCGAGCGGGAGCTGGCGCCACTCTCCCTGGAGAGCTTTGCCGAGCATACCCGCGCCTTTCTCCAGGTTCAGAACGGCTGCAACGCCTTCTGCGCCTACTGCATCGTCCCCTATGCCCGTGGCCGCAGCCGCAGCGTGCCGTATGACGAGGTGATCGAGGGGATCAGGAAACTGGCTGCCAGAGGGTTTCGCGAGGTCGTTCTCACCGGCATCCACCTGGGGGCCTACGGCCTCGACCTGACCCCCCGCCATGAACTGCTTGACCTTCTTGCTGCCGTGGAAGGGGAGGGGGGGGTAGAGCGGCTGCGGGTCGGCTCGGTGGAGCCGAACGAAATCACCCCGGAGTTCATCGGTTTCCTCGCAACTTCCCGCCATATCTGCCCCCACCTGCATCTCCCCCTGCAGAGCGGATCGACAGGCGTCCTGGAACGGATGGGGCGGCGCTACACACCGCAGATGGTGCGGGAGCTGGTGAGCAGCCTGTTGGCCGCGGTACCTGACATGGCGATCGGCTTCGACGTCATTGCCGGCTTCCCCGGCGAGAGCGAGGAAGAGCACCTTGCCACCTGCAGGCTGATCGGGTCCCTCCCCGTTGCCTACCTGCACGTGTTCCCCTACTCGTCCCGCCCCGGCACGAAAGCCGCAGGCATGCCGGGACACCTCTCTCCTGCCGTCATCAAGGCGCGGGCAGAGGAGCTGCGCCTGATCGGCGAGGAGAAGAAACGGTCCTTTGCCGGCCGCTTCATCGGCCGGGAGATGCCGGTCCTTGTGCAGGGCAAGTCGGCCGGCGGCCTGGTCACGGGCCTCAGCCGCAACTACCTCTCCGTCACGTTCCCCGCGCCCTTCGACAGCAGGGGGGAGGAACTTCCGGTGCGGATCACCGGCGTCAATGCCGACGGCAGTTGCCTCGGTGAGTTGGTGGTCTGATATTTTCTTCAGATGCTTCGGTGGCGCGCATTAAAGGAAAACTGCTGAACCGTTACAGATCAGATGTTATTAGTAACAGAAACGGGGGGACATGATGAAAAACGGACTTCTTGTTGCCGTATTAGTAGCCTGCAGCGCCTCGGCCATGGCCGACGACAGCAAGTTCAGCACCCACCTTCATGCCAAGTTCCAGGTCAAGGGGTGCACCATCTGCCACGATTTCTTCGACAGGGAGCGGGGCGGGCTGGCGTTCAAGGGGCACCAGGGGCGCCCGGCGGAAATCTGCATCCATTGCCACACGAGCGGCGTGACCGGTTTCCAGCATGCCGACGACTGGTTCGCCCAGCCGGGCCTGTACCTCTCCGGGATGGATGCGGTGCAGACCTGCGAGACGACCAAGAGAGCGCTCCACGCCGAGTTCAAGAACAGCAGGCTGGTAGCGAGGCAGCTGGAGAAGCATCTTTTCGAGGATCCCCGCGTGCTCTGGGCCATAGAAGGGGCCACCCCAAAAAGCGGCGCCCTGCCGGGGGGGAAGAAGGAGCAGGACCTGGTGAAGGGGGGGATGGCAAGGTGGCGGGCCGAGGTGACCGCCTGGATAGAGGGGGGGATGAAGTGCGAGTAGTCCCGGGGCGTGACGTGACTACGGCTATCCCCTGTTGATTTTGCCCGGCAAAGGGAGTATTGGAGCCGTGTAATTTTGCCGTGTTATGCGGGGATACGTGCTTGAGTGCGAACGTCTGGGAAAACATTGAAGTAAGGAAAGCCGCCCTTGTCAGCTAGATGCTGCGGGCGGCTTTTGTGTTTGAACGAGTGATTTCGACAGTTGCCTATACTGGTTATTTATCACTTATTATTCAGGGTTCGCTGTACCTGACTCCGCAAGCATGACAAAAAAAAGCAAGAAGGACTCATCCGTTCTTGCCGAAATGTGCGCGCCGGGAGAGGGCGCTCTTCACGGGGCGATCTTTCCCCTATATCACCTGTTCACTTTTTTGTCGTCGTGGGGCAGACGCAGTTTGACGGTGTAGCCCCGCCGACGCAGACGCTGGGATGACAGATTTCCAGCTTGGTCGTTTTTTCGCCGCCTTTTTCCTCAATGCTTCTCTTCGTGGTTGTCATTATTCTCACCCGCCTTCAAAAGCGGCTCGTTGTTGCTCCGTTACAGACCGACGATGCCGTGAACCTTGCCGATTCTGCCCTGGAGTCTGCCGCCGATCCGTTCCAGCCTCCCTCTTACTGCCAGTGTTCTCTTCGCGCCGATTCTGGCAACGATCCCTCTGACAGTGCCTCGGACAATGTGAAAAATTCCGTTCAGCCGATACCGTGTGCTCCGTTTCATCGCGTGCCCCCTTCCTGCAATCAGCTGCCTGATATTTTATCTGTTGTACTACTGTTATTATAGCAAATCCGGGGTGTTATCGGTGCATATCATCTGCTCGTGGTGAAAGAAAATCATCCCTCCATCCGAAACCCCGGGCGTATAATAAAAGTATGACTAAACGGCGCATTACATGATGCCGCCGTCAAGACTGAATCCATGGCTCGAAAAATTCGGGCGGAAAGGAACGGATCATGTACGTAATTACCGGAGCAACGGGAAATATAGGAAGCAGGGTTGCCGATACCCTTCTCGCCAGGGGCGAAAAGGTGCGGCTGATCAGCAGGGACGCTGCCAGGCTGCAGCGGTTTGTGGAAAGGGGAGCGGAACCGGCGGTGGGTGATCTGCTGGACGTCAAGTTCCTCAGCGAGACATTTTCGGGAGCCAGAGCGGTTTTCGCCACGATCCCACCAAATTACGGGGCGCGGGATTTCCGTTCCTACCAGAATATCGTCGGTAACAACATTGCCACTGCCATCGAGAATGCCGGGGTCACGCACGTGGTCAACCTGAGCAGCCAGGGGGCTGATCTCCCCCGGGGGACCGGTCCGATTCTCGGGCTGCATGACCAGGAGGCACGGCTCAATGGGGTGCGGGATCTGAACGTGATCCATCTGCGGCCGTCCTATTTCATGGAAAACCTCCTGGCAACCATACCGCTCATCCATGAAAAGGGGATCGCCGGTTCGGCCATACGGGGAGACCTGAAGTTCGCCATGATCGCCACAAGGGATATTGCCGACCGGGTCGCCGGGCATCTGCTCGGGCACGACTTCAGCGGCAAGTCGTATCGCGACCTCCTCGGCCAGCGCGACCTCACCATGCAGGAGGCTTTCACCATCATCGGCCGCCGTATTGGCATCTCCGACCTGAAGTATGTGCAGTTCAGCTACGAGGATGCCGCCAGGGCGATGGTCGAGGCGGGTATCAGTGAAAACGTAAGCGGGCTGTTCATCGAGATGAGCAAGGCCCTGAACGCGGGGCTGTTTGCCGTGAACCGGCCGAGGACAGCCGAAAACAGCACGCCGACCACCATCGAGGAGTTCGCCGAACTGTTTGCCGCGGCATACAGGGGGGCAGCGGTGCGCAAGGCCGCCTGATGACTGCCGTTCAGGCGCCTGGTGTTAAAAAGGCAAGACCCGCGGAGGCGGGCCTTGCCTTTTATGTTGTCACTGAAACGAAGCCGTGATCCCTGACCGGTTCAGTCGGTATCTCTCGTCTGCCGGTAGGCGCAGTCGGGGTGGAGCCATTTAAGCCTTGCGGCCAGTTCGGGGGTCAGCTGGACGCACTCCGGGTTGATGGTAAAGCGGCGCTCGTAGACCTTGCACTCCCGGCTGACCACGTCCAGGTAACGGCAGGGGGTTTGGGTGTAGAAGATGGTGCCGTTCTCGTTCTCGAACTTCTCGAAACAGCAGAATCCGCAGCGGTTGCAGCGGGCCTCCCAGGCGGCATGGGATTCATCCCCGTTATTCGGTTCATCGGGAAGCGCGCTCATGCCGTCTCCAGCCCCCGGAGAAACCGGTCTGCCGTGCGCAGGTCTTCCATGCCGGTGAATTCCCGGTAATCATCGACCATGTCTTTGTCAAGGCCGCGGTAAAAACGCGGCCGCTTCATTTTCAGGCCCATTAGTACCCTGTCGGCGGCGTAGTTGTCGCTCTCCAGTTTTTTGGCCCGCTCCTGCAGCTGGGCCAGGAGGGAGTGGCCGAGGCTGAACAGCCTGCGCAGGTGCTCCCCCTTGATGATTGCGGTCCCTTCCGATTCGTTTGCACAGAGAAATTCAAGGGCTATGTTCAGGTAGTTACCGACCCGCTCCAGTACCGGGCGCATCTTTTCGTTGTCTGCCGGCGTGACTCCTTCAGCCACCATGGCGCCGTTGATCAGGTGGTGGAACTCCTGGCGCAGGGCGGGGGAGTCTGCAGCGGTGAATGCCCGGCTGAGCAGGGATGCCGCTTCGCCGGGGATGACCGGGAAGGGGGAGAGGTCCGCATCAGCGGTAATGTCGACCTTGTCGGTTGCCGGGGTGAACCCCTCCGGAGTGAGTCTTGTGTAAAGGGCCGCGGCTTCGTGGGGGGAGGGGAACCCTTCGTCCGCAAGACGGCCGTTGCGGAACTGGCCGGCCGTTTCCTCCAGTTCGGAGAGCAGCTCGTTTTCCACCCCCTGCATGAGGGAGCGGTAGAGCGGATGGTCCTGGCGGTAGATCAGGTCGATCAGCCTGAGTACCGTCTGGCTGTGGCGGTTGTTGATGAAGCGTATGTAGTAGATCTCGTCAAAGGTGTGATCCCACTCCTGTTGATGATCCTCGCTGTTGATGATATCACCCAGTCCGCCGCCGACGATGATCGTCTTTTTCAGGAAGACCAGGAGCAGTTCCTGGTCCAGGCGGGAGATGATGTCCGCGGCCAGGTCTTCGTCGGCCATCAGAATGTCGAGCCACTCAACCGTCTTGTCGACGGAGATGCTCCAATCCTCCCACAACTCCCAGTCGAGGACGAAGCGGACCTGCTGCGGCGACGCGAGCTGGAGAATCTCCTGGGATTCTTCAGGGCCGAGTTCGTGGAGAATCTGGTAGATATCCTCCTTGGGGAGGGCACGGACAAGGGTGCCCGGTTTGGGGTCATCCAGGATGGTATTGACCTTCATCGCCCCTTCCAGGCCGTGGAGGTAGTCGATTTTTGCCTGCAGTGAGAGGGTGGCGAACTCTTTCTGGGTGAGTTTCCCCCCCTTGATCATGGTGAGAGCGGGTCTGCCGTTATCTGTTGTCATATGCGTTCGGGTATCCTAGTTTGTTTTTCCTGCCTTGCCGAGATGGACCTCGAAATTCCCGCCACTACGGGAAAATCTGACCCGGTCCGGAAGAATCTCCTCCACCACCGCGCCGCCGATGGCGGATCCGGTGGTGAGCGGCTGTCCGTTGACGATAGCCAGCCGGTCGGCACTGTCCTTGTTCCATGCGATGCCGGATACGGAGAAGGCCGGTTCGGCAGATTCAGCCGGAGCAGCCGGTTTTTTTGCCGGCGGTGGCGGCAGCGTTGCGGGTGGCGACGCTGTAGCGGGGAGAGACGGTTGGTTTTCCGTCTGCGGGGGGGGCTGCGGTGGTAGCGGCAGGGAGATCCCGGCCGGTTGCTGTTTTTGTGTCGGGGCTGCTGCCGGCGGCGGTACGGCTGCTGTTGCCGGCTGGAGCCTGGCCGGAGCCGGAGCCGGCCCGTGCGGTACCACCTCCGGCGGAGCCGCCTTCGGTTCAAGGGGGAGAGCCGTCTCCCGCGGGGGCCCCGGTGTCTGTGTCTGAACCATTTGTACCGGCGCTGTCCCTCGTGACAGCAGAATTGTGATCAGGGCGAGCAGCAGCACTATCGTGGTGATTGCGGCTGCCAGCGGCCTGGGGAAACGCGCCTTGCGGCGCCAAGCGTCCTGGAGAATCTCCCGTGATAGGTCGATCTCCCCCTCGCGGCGCAGCGTCTTTTCCTGCTCCAGTTTTTTCAGTGCTTTCAGAATCGAGCTCATGATTGCCGCTCCCTGGTTGCGGAGAGTCGTGGCGGGCGCTCCCCTCCGTAATCCCGGTAGAGAACCAGCAGTGTCCTGCTGCTCGGGATGCCGTCGATGTTAATGCCGGCGGTTTTCTGCAGGGCCTTTACAGCGCCCATGGTGGTGTTGTCAAGTCTTCCGCTCTGTTTTCCCTCGAACAGGCCTGCGCCGGCAAGAAGGCGCTGCAGTTTCAATACACCTTCGGCTTCTGTACCAGGCTGAAGGTCTGTTGGAATTCCTTGGCTGTTTTTCCAGACAATCCGTCCGCGACCGGTCCAGACGGCCGCAAGCTCACCCATGGAGATGGTTTTGGCTCCCGGGAGTTCGGGCGCAATCCCGAAGTTCTGTCCGTCGGTTGATATAAGGGCAATGAAGCGGGTTTTTCCGTACTTCTCCGGATCGATCTCCACTATGGCGGGGGCGTCAAGGTTGACAAGATCCCTCAGGGTGGTGACGGCTATGGTTGAAAATCCCCGGCTTCTGAGAAGAGATGCTGTTGTGCGTCTTTTTTTTGAATCGGGCATGCCTTGCATGCCCCAGAGCTGCAAAATGGCGTTCACTGCCGGATATGGGCTTTCAGGGAGCGTTTCCCACTGGAGGGGCTGGCCTGTTTTCGCCCCCAAGGGAAATTTTTCCGTTTTCCCCGTTATCCTGGTGCTATCGACTGTCACGGGAGTCCGGACTTTATTGCCCGATCCGAAATGGTTGGCCGGGGAGAAGAAGATAAAGGCTGCGATGGCCAGGCAGAGGAGGAGCGTAGCCGAGAGAATCTTTCGGCCGTGGCGCGAAAAGGATTTATTGCCGTGGCGGAGCTCTCCAATGGCGGTAGCGGTGATGGTCGCGCTTATCTCACGGGTGTCTTCGCCATAGCCGACGAGCAGTGCCCGGTCGCAGGCCAGGTTGATCAGGCGGGGCGAACCCTTGGCAAAGTCGAAGATGCGCTTCATGGCCGCCGGCGTGAACTCCACCTTCCCCTTGGCGCCGGCCACTTCCAGACGGTGCTGCATGTAGTTGCCGCTGTCGCTGTAGTCCATGGGAAGCAGGTGGTAGCGAACGGTGATCCGCTGGGCAAGCTGGCGCAGTTCCTGCTTCTCCAGCAGGGTTTTCAGCTCGGGCTGGCCTGCCAGAACGATCTGGATCAGCTTGTCGGTGTCGGTCTCCAGGTTGGAGATGAGACGGATCTGTTCCAGCACCTGCGGTGCCAGGTTCTGTGCCTCGTCGATGACCAGGACGACCGTTCTCCCCTCGCGGTTCTCCGCCAGGAGGAAGTGGTTGAGCTCTTCCAGGAGCGGACCGTTCTCCAGACCTTCGTGCGGGATGCCGAATTCCCGGTTGATGCTGCGGAGCAGCTCAAGGGCTGAGAGACAGGGGTTGAGAATCAGGGCGGTCCGGTGGGTGCTGTCGTCGAGCTGTTCCAGCAGGGTGCGCAGCACCGTGGTCTTGCCGGTGCCGACTTCGCCGGTCAGTTCGATGAACCCCGCATGGGCGTTGATGCCGTAGAGCAGGTGGGCAAATGCTTCCTTGTGATGCCTGCTCAGGTAGAGGAAGCGCGGATTCGGGGTTATCTGGAACGGTTTTTCCTTGAAGCCGTAATAATTGCAGTACATGAGGCTCCGGGCTATTTCGCTGGTGCTCCGGCTCCGGCCGGAGCAGGTTGGGTGCTCCCTTTTACTTTGGCCATCAGGGTGAAGACGTCCAGGCCCTTGAGCATTTCCAGCGCGCGGGAAAGCTGGTAGTCGCTGGCAATGTCGTCACCGGGAACCGGCAGGGGCGGTGCCTTGGTCTCTCCGGGCCTGGGCTTGACATCCTCCCGCGTCTTTTCCTTCTCTTTCCTGATGTCCAGGTGATTCTGCAGATCCTTTTCCCTGATATCGAGGTCTTCCTCCGCCTTCTTGCCGCTCGCGTCGGGTTTCTCTTTTTTTGCCAGGTCCATGGCGCCGACGATGATGTCAGGGGTGATCCCCTTTGCCTGGATGGAGCGTCCCCTGGGGGTGTAGTAGCGGGCGGTGGTGATCTTCAGCCCATAGCCGTCCCTTAAGGGGATGACCGACTGCACCGACCCCTTGCCGTAGCTCTGGGTCCCCATGATGATCGCCCGGCCGTGATCCTGGAGGGCGCCGGCAAGGATCTCCGAGGCGCTGGCGGAGCCGCTGTTGATGAGCACCACGATCGGATAACGGGGCTCTTTTGCGCCGACCTTGGCGTAGTGGCTCATTTTCGCGCCGGGGAGGCGTCCTTTCATGGTGACGATGGTGCCGTCATCCTTCCCCTCGCCGACGAACCGGTCAGCCACCTGGGCAGCCGTGTCCACCAACCCGCCGGGGTTGTTGCGCAGGTCGAGCACCAGCCCCTTGAGCCCATCGGGATTTTCCGCATGGAGGTTCTGCAGCGCCTTGTCGAAATCCTCACCGGTCCGTTCCTGGAACTGGATGATCCTGATGTAGCCGTAGCCGGGGAGGAGGGTGCGGCTTTTCATGCTCTTCGTCTTGATGATATCGCGAATCAGGGGGAACACCAGCGGCTTCCTTTGCCCCTCCCTGACGATGTGCAGGGTGACCGGGGTCCCCTTTTCGCCCCGCATCAGGTTCACCGCCTGGGTGATGGTCAACCCCTTGGTCAGCTTGGAGTCGATCTTCCAGATATGGTCGTTCGACTTTATGCCCGCTCGCCAGGCGGGGGTGTCCTCGATGGGAGAAATGACGGTAAGCTTCTCGTCCTTGATGTTGATCTCTATCCCCAGACCGCCGAAGGAGCCGGCCATGGTGATCTTCATCTCCTTGTACGGCTCCGGGGTCATGAAGCTGCTGTGCGGGTCCAGCTTGGAGAGCATCCCCTCGATCGCTCCCTGAACGAGTTTCTTGTCGTCAACCTCGTCCACGTAGCGTTGCTTGACCAGCCCCATGACCTCCTTGAGAAGTCTCACCTCGTCCTTGTGTGCCGGAACCCCGCTGTCGACCTTCAATCCGCTGTAAAGCCGGTAGCCGGCAAGGGATACGAGTGTCAGGCTGATCAGTAGGAGGATGATTCGTGTTCTGGTGAGCATCTTTCGCTTCTTCTCCTGAAGGAATTCCTGTTGGTAAATAATCTACTTACAGGTTTTTTCCGTATTATGTCAACCCTATAAACGTCTTCCTTCTCCTGCCTGGACAGGTCGACGGGCTGATTTTTTGGCCTTTGCCCCTATTTCCTGTTATAGTTCAGGAAAATCACGCCCGGATTTCAGGGGGAATTCATTTTGGACACGCTGATGCTGGAGCTGTTCGTCATCATACTGCTGATCTTCGTCAACGGTTTTTTTTCCTGTGCCGAGCTTGCCGTCATATCAATCCGCAAGAGCCGGATCGCCCAGTTGGTGGCGGGTGGCGATCACCGGGCGAAGGTCATCGATCGCCTGCAGCAGGATCCCCACCGCCTGCTGGCCATCGTCCAGATCGGCGTGACAGTGGTCGGATCGACCGCGTCGGCCATCGGCGGCATCATTGCCGTCGAGCACATAAAACCGCTGTTGCAGGGTTCTTCCCTGGAGATCCTGCGTGACGGCGCCGAGCCGATCTCCGTTTCCTGCGTTGTTGCGGTCCTTTCCTACTTTACCCTCATATTCGGCGAGCTTGCTCCCAAGGCGATCGGTCTGCAGTATGCCGACTCCGTTGCCCTGCATGTGGCGAAACCGATCGATTTTCTCGCCCGGCTGAGCGGCCTGCTGGTCGGTTTTCTCACCCTGTCGAGCCGGAGCGTGCTTCGTCCGTTCGGCATTTCCGGCAGGGATCAGGGGTTCATCACCAGGGAGGAAATCCAGCACATTGTTGCCGAAGGGCATGAGGCAGGGACATTCACCGAGTCGGAGAGCGAGTACATCAAGAATATCTTCGATTTCACCCATACCCCTGTCCGCGAGGTGATGGTCCCCCGTACCCGGATGGCTGCCATCGACCTGGAAGCGAGCCATGACGAGATCGTCCGTTTCATCATGGAAAACCAGTATTCGCGGTATCCGGTCTTTCGCGGGGACATCGAGCAGTTGACGGGGTTCATCCATGCCAAGGATTTCCTCGGCCGGATGGTAACTGACCCCGGTTTCGACATGGAGTCCATTGTCAGGGGTGCCCTGTTCGTCCCCGAGGGGAAGAAGGTCAACGACCTGCTGAAGGAGATGCAGCGAAACCGGGTGCACATGGCGATGGTGGTGGACGAGTACGGCGGGCTGAGCGGCATGGTGACCACCGAGGATCTGCTGGAGGAACTGGTCGGCGAGATCGAGGACGAACATGACGTGGGAGAGCCTTCCCGCCTGCAGGCATTTGCCGACGGCAGCTACCTTGTGGATGCGCTCCTGTCGGTCAATGACCTGGAGGACCTGCTCAGCGTCTCCCTGGGGGAGGACCTCCCCTTCGATACCGTGGCCGGCATGATCCTCCACAGGCTCGGCCGCTTCCCGGAAAAGGGGGAGGCGGTGGAGTTTGGGGAGTACCGCTTCACCTGCGAAGAGGTCGGGAAAAACAGAATCATACGGGTCAGGATCTCCCGGCTCTGAACCGGCCGGCCGATTGGCGGTACACGGGCTATTGCAGCTCCGGGCTGCTTTTTTTCTTCTTTTGGCCGAACAGTATGGAGGTCATGACCGAGATTGCGAGGACGCCGAAGATGACCCCGAGGGAAAAGTTTATCGAGATGCTCCAGCTGCTGTGGGCCAGAAGCATCTTCACCCCCACGAAGACCAGAATGAAGGAGACGCCGAGCTTCAGGTAGCAGAACATCCCCATGACGTTCGCCAGCAGGTAGTAGAGGGAACGAAGCCCCATGATGGCGAAGGCGTTGGAGGTGTAGACAATCAGCGGGTCCCGGGTTACCGAAAGGACCGCCGGTATCGAGTCCACGGCGAAGATGACGTCGCTGCTCTCCACCACGAGCAGGGTGAGGAAGAGGGGGGTGGCGGCAGTGACCCCCTGGCGTCTGACGAAGAAGTGGTCGCTGCGGATCCGTTTGGTGATGGGAACGAAACGTCTCACGAGCCGGACGATGAAATTCTTTTCCGGCTCGATCTGCTCCTCGCCGCCAAAGAGCATTTTCATCCCGGTGATGACCAGGATGGCGCCGAAGACGTAGATCATCCAGCTGAACCGCTCGATCAGTGAAATCCCGGCCAGGATGAATGCTGCCCGCATCAGCAGGGCGCCCAGAATCCCCCATTTGAGTATCTTCGGCTGATGCTTTCTCCCCACGTGGAAGAAGGAGAAGATCATGATGAAGACAAACAGGTTGTCCACGGAGAGGGACTGCTCTATCAGGTACCCGGCGAGGAATTCCAGCGCCTTGTCACGGCCCATCTCGATGTAGACCCAGGCGTTGAACGCAAGGGCAAGGGTCGTCCAGACGGCGGTCCAGGTGATGGCCTCCCTGAAGCTGATTTCGTGGCTTTTACGGTTGAATACCCCCAGGTCGAGCACGAGCATGACGCCGAGCAGCAGGGCGAATCCGCTCCAGAGGATGACTTCATTGTTCATGGGGGCTCCTTGGGTTATTTCTCTACTGATGGATACTATGGCTTACCCGGGCTGTCAACCCCATCTGCACAAGAGTCGGGTTGCTTTTGCGCTCTCCGGCTCGTAGAATAGGGTGATTGTCGTATTTCCGGGATCTTCCGGCGGCATCCTGTCGCCGTTTGCGATGAATCGGGGTTGGATCTGTTGATGGCGGAAAGCTCCGTTGAAAAAAAACTGTTGTATCTGGTGCTCTGCTCGGCTCTGCTTCACGGTGCGGTGTTCGCCGTTTTGCTGAACCTGCCACCGGGGAGCCCCGCTCCTCCCCCCGAGCCCTTGATGGTCGATCTCCAGGATATCCCGGCACTCCCCCCTCCCCGGGAGAAACTGCCGCCGGTAAGCCGCAAGGCGGATGAGTATCGGAGGGTGCCGCAGGAGATGGCACCAAAAGGAGTGCAGCAGCGGGATCTCCCCGCTCCCCCCCCGCAACCGGGAAGCGAGCCGCAGGCGGTCCAGCCCCGTCTGCCGACGGCGCGGCCGTCTCAACCGGATCAACCCCCGGAACGCTCACCCAGGGACGAACTGTTCCGCAGAAAAAGCGGTGACCGGCCGGCGGAAAGCGTCAATCTCTACCCATCCGCGGCAAAACTGGCAAGGATAGAGGAGCGCTACCGGAAGAAATACGCTCCAGAGGTTGCCGAGGGAGCGGCACATTTTCTCAATACCGATGACATCCTGTTCGGTTCGTTCCTGCGCCGTTTCGAAAACGCGGTCTACGGTGTCTGGCGATATCCCGCCGAGGCGGCGAGGATGGGGATCGAGGGGGTTACTCCGGTACGGATCACCTTCAACCGTCGCGGGGAGATCGTAGGCAGAGAGCTGTTGCAGAGTTCCGGCAGCAAGATCCTCGATGAAGAGGTGTTGCGAACCCTGTCCCAGGTCGGGGCGGTCGGCTCACTGCCGCGGGGATACGACAAGGAGACGTTTGATCTCATCGCCTTTTTCCATTACGGAATTATAGGCGGGGTGCAGCGTTCCCTGCGCTGATGCGAGCCTGCGGCACCGGTTGCCACAAGTCAGGATTACGGTGAACACGAGTCGTTGGATGCCAAGGAGGTTTTGTGAGAAAAGCAGTGATGATGCTGGCCATCATGGCGCTGGCAGGGTGTGGCAGTGATATCGAATGGTTCCCGTCTGTGGACACCAAGCCTCCGACGGTTACATCATTCAGCTATTATGCGGAGCAGGACAGCCTGACGGTCCAGATCGATACGCTGACCGCTTCGGACGATGAGGGGGTCACCGGCTATCTCATCACCGAGACGGCCACGCCTCCAACGGCTGCCGGTGGGGGGTGGCTATCCGCTCCGCCCGCGACCTACGTGCTTTCCAGCGCAAGCGTCAAGACGCTTTATGCCTGGGCAATGGACGCTGTCGGAAATGTTTCGGCAGGGAGAAGTGCCGGTCCGGCATATACGCTGCAAACGTCCGTACCATTTCCCGACAGGGTTCGATCGGTTTCAGATATTGCCCATGATGCAAGCGACAATTCCTACTGGTTGCTGGCGTCACTGACCAGCGGAACGATCCCCAATGCCCTGGTGAAAATCAATGCCAGCGGACAGACGATGCAAACGGTGTTTCTGGCCTATTCGCCGGCATCATTCATCGGTGAAGAGAGTTCACTGGCATATGACGGCACCACTTTCTGGGTCTCCAGCAGCGGCTATGACAATTCGGTCAATCCGGCGGTGCCGAAGAGCGAAATCTACCGGATTGCGAGCAGCGGCCAATACCTGGGGTTCTATCCCTGTCCTGCCACATCCACCGGTTTCTGCCAGGGGGTGGCGTGGGATGGTACGACACTCTGGGCATCAGGATCGGACAACCGGAATCTGGTGAATTTCAGCAGGCAGGTAGTTGGCGGAGCTCTGCCGGTGGTCAGGAGCTATGATAACATCTGGGGTTCGAACGGGGTGAGCGATGCGGGCTATGACCGTGCAACCGGTCGGTTGCTTGTCCTGAAGGACGGGCTGATAACCGTGAACGGTGCCGATGGGGTGCTGCTCGGCAGCAGTGGGTTTACGCTTCCGGGAAACGGCAAAGGCGATTGGGACGGCACATACTTCTGGCTGGTGGATAAGGTCAATTCCAGGCTGTTACGGATTGCGTTCTGATAACGGGCAGGTTTTGGTTCCCACGCTCCAGCCGAATATTCCCAGGGACGGCCGTTCCGGCCGTCCTGATTGGTCCGGCCATGGTGAGCTCCTCCGCTAGCTTACCCGCGTGCGCCGGGGATCACATGGAGTACCCCACCCGGAACGCCCCCCAATGTGTTCCGTCCAGAAAGATCGGCGCGGAGATGTCCCACATCTTTTCTCCCGTGTCCCTGGCGTACATCTGGACGAGAACCTCCTGCTGGTTGCGGGCGGCAGTCAGGCCGACCGGGTCGTCAAACATCCGCTTGGTCCGGTTCCCGAGCCGGTCCTTTTCCGGGTCGCCGGTCAACGGCTTGCTGTAGCGGGTGTTGTGGGTCGGCAGGTAGCCGTTTCTGTCCACCAGGACGGCAAAGACGACCTGGTCATCGGCGGTCAGGTAATCGTCCAGCGGACCTTGCATGTGTGCATCCGTGTAGCTGTCGTAGGCGGTGTGGTACTTCTGCGGTGAGGTGCCGGGGACCGGGAGATAATTCGAGTCAAAGAGCTGCTCCTTGGTCAACTGGCCGGTTTCGATTGCTCGTGAGAGCAGTCCCGTCATGATGGCAGCCCCTTCCCTGGCGGTGCGGCGCCCCTTCTCCTGAATTTCCTCCTCGATCAGGTACCGGAGCTCTTCCGCAAGGTCGGTGATGTCGCCGATTGCCCGCTCCGTCTCCACTGAGCTGTCGGCCACCTGCTGGGCGACGTCACGCACCTCGTTCATCGTCTCCGCAATCTGCTGGCAGGCGGCTGTCTGCTGGCGCGTCGAGTGGGTGATTTCCTTTGCTGCCTGGGCGGTGTTGTCCACAACCCGCAAAAGCGTTGCAAACGATTTATCCACCTTGTCCACAAGGGTGCTGGCCGTGTCCACTGCCTTTGTCCCTTCTTCCGTGACCAGGATGGTGCTGTTGGTCGCCTGGCGGATTTCCTCGATCAGTCCCCGGATCTGTCGGGTGGCGTCAACCGTCCGTTCCGCCAGCCTCCTTACCTCCTTGGCAACAACGGCAAACCGCTTGCCGTGTTCTCCGGCACCTGCCGACTCGATGGCGGCGTTCAGCGCCAGGAGGTTTGTCTGGTCGCTTATTTCATCAATGATTTCAATGATGCCGCCGATTCTTTGGCTGTCTTCGCCGAGGCGGAGCATGCTTTGAGCGATCTGCTGGACCTGGGCGCGAAGTGTTTCCATGCCGGTTATGGCTGCACCCACATCGTTCGAGCCGGAGAGACAGGTCGAGCTGGCTTCGTCGGCGCAACTCTCGACCAGACGCGCATTTTCCATGATCTGCCGTGCCGTGATTGCCACCTCCTCGGCAGTGGTGGTCAGTTGCTGTACCGAGGCGGCCTGCTCGGTGGCGGCCGATGACTGCTGGACGCTGATGGCTGTCAATCTGCCGGATGAACTGGCCAGTTGGAAAACAGCCCCTTTGATGGTCACGAAGAGGCGTTTGCTCTTGTCAATCTCCGTGCGGAGATTCTTGACTATGGAGGATGTCATCCGGTTGAAGGCCGCGGACACCGTGCCGATCTCGTCGTCGCTGATGATCGGGATCTCCTCTTCGAGTTGACCGTTGGCGATCCGCTTTGCCGATTCGGTGAGCCGGTTCAGCGGTCTGATGAGCAGGGTGACGACGGCAATGATCGTCACGGTGGAGACCAGCAGCATGACCAGCATGGCGCCGATGATGTGCGAGCGGAGTTCCGCGACCCTCGCCTCGGTTTTTGCCATGGAGAAACCGAGGCGGAAGGCGCCCCAGTGCTTGCCGTTGACGAAGACAGGGGCGGAAATGTCCCACATCTGTTCACCGGTATCGCGCTGGTACTCCTGTTTCAGGACGTCAGCGCTGTTGCGGGCGGCGGCCAGGCCGACGGGGTCATCGAAGATCCGTTTCGAACGGCTGAATGCCTTGTCCTTTTCCGGGTCACCGCTCTGGGGCAGGGAGAATTTGCTGTTGTGTGCCGGCAGGTATGCGTTGCGGTCCACCAGCGCGGCAAAGACGATCTGCTCATCCTTGAGAAAGGAGTCTTCCAACGGCGTGATCACCTTTTCCAGGTAGGCATCATACTTGGTGGTATATTTTGCCGGGTTGCTTCCGGGAATCCTGACATAGTTGGTGTCAAACAGTTCTTCAGTAGTGAATTTCTTTTCCGCGAGCGCTTCCGCGAGAACCCGTTCCATGCCGGCAGCGCCGGTTGTAGCGAGAATTTTCCCCTTTGCCAGCAGGTCGGCATGCATATTGGCGCTGCGCCAGCGGACGAAATAGACCGTGAACACCGACATGATCAGGATCATGACAATTATGAGTATGCCGACTATTTTGACGGAAAGTTTTTTGGTCATTGTAGCTCCTTCACGGCCGGGGCGGGTCGCGCGACAACTTTCGGACTCAATCACACATTAAAATACAAGAAAACCTGTAAGCTGTAAATAGAATACCGTTTCTGCTATAATGCAACTGGATAAAGCAGATTTATTGCGTATCATGCAGTAAGGCTATTTAAAATAGAACGATGTGAACTGATTGTGTCGGGGGCAAAATAGGCAGTTGATAGGTCAGCGGGAATAGTGGCAAAAAATGCAACTATGTGGTAGCTTGTTTAGTATTAAATTTTAATGGGGTCTTTTTATGGAGAGCAAGAAACAACTCGGAACCATACTCGTTGAGGCCGGGCTAATTACCAATCTCACTCTGGAACGGGCGCTTGAGCGCCAGAAGGGTTCGGGTAAGAGGCTTGGAGTCGTTCTGGAGGAGATGGGGGTCATCACGGAAGCTGAACTTGTTGATGCCCTTGCCAGACAGTTCGGGTTCAAAACCGCCAAGCGTTTTGCCGAATTCTCCTTTCCCCAGAGCGTACTCTGCCATGTCCACGAGGATATGGCGGTACAGAAGCTGATATTTCCTCTCAAGGTTCAGGATGGGGTGCTGGCACTGGCGGTGACCGACCCGTTCGACCTCGAATGCTTCGATTATCTGAACAAAAAAACCGGCTTGCGGGTAATGCCGGTCATCGCTCCCCGCAAGGAGATCCAGGCGGCCATCAAGAGTCATTATCTTCGCGGAAGGGAGGAGGATGTTTCCGGCCGGTTGAAGGTTCTCGTGGTTGATGATTCCACATCTGTTGCTACGATCATCAGTGTTGCCTTGAAAAAGGAGGGCTATCAGGTGATGGAAGCAAATGACGGGGTCGACGGCCTGAAGTTGGCAATTGCCGAAAAGCCAGATCTGATAATCTGTGACTCCGTCATGCCGAGGATGGACGGTTTTGCCATGAAGCGGGCCCTGAGCGCCAATCAGGCCACCGAGGAGATCCCGGTCATTCTCCTTACATCCAAGGCCAGTGGCGAGGATGAGCAGAGGGCGTTCGAGTCGGGGTTTCTTGACTTCATCCCGAAACCGGTACAGCCGATTCGAATCGTCTCCCGGGTAAAGCACGCGTTCGAGCTGATAAACGCAATGAAGAGATGACCGTCAGAACTGCAGGTTCGGCCGGAAGGCGATGGTGTAACTGTTGCGCTGCATTTCGCGCAGGTTACCGGTATAGCTCCTGAAATTCTGCCAGATCAGGCCGAAATCGAGCATCAATGCAATCTTGTAATCCTTCAAGGGCATTTTCTTGCCGATGATGTACTCCTGGCGCATGAAGTTGCCGTTGCTCAGGGCAAAATCCCATTTGAAATCGAAGCTGCTGTTTTTCAGCCATGAGAGCATGGATGAATTGAAGTCCAGATTGCTGCGTCGCAGTCCGATGTAGGCAACGTCCGCAATGTCCCGGTTTTCGTGTAGTTTGGAGCCGAGCCGGAAGCTCCAGCTCAGTTTTTCGTCAGCGAAGTTTTTCTCCCCCTTCAGCTTCCATTCTATTTCCAGCGACTTGTCCAGCACCAGCTGGTTGTTCTTGATATGTTGGTCGGCAACGGTGAACAGGTAGCCCATGTACCCCTTGTTGCTGCCGTTCCGGACCTCTCCCTGTTTGACGAATGTCGCGATGTCCCCGAAAAACACGGACAGGGAGTACGGCTCCTGGAATCCGGCCGTGATGGAGCCTATCAGGTTGACGTCATCGCCGAAACCGGCGCTGTCGTAGAAACCGCGGTGGTTCTTTTTCAGGAACGTGCCGAGCACCGGCATCGGGAACACGCTTGCTTCAAGAAGGAGAAACCGGGGGGTGAGGGAGTTGAGAAACAGGTGATTATAGACCGAAAGTTCGTCAGATTCGCCGATGTCGGGGATTGTCGTGGTTGTAAGCGGGATATGGAGGCCAATGTTTGAATAGTAAGCGTCCAGTTCGGTGGTCAGTTCGATGTTGGTGTCGCCGGATGAAGGCTTTAGGGATGATGGTGACGCCTCTTCCGCGTGCAGACGGGTGACCATCAGGATGAAGATGATGGCAGCCGCTCTAATGCTGACGATACACCTTGTCCACACAGGTTACTCCCCGGATTTTACAAAAAAGTAGAGAACCAGAAGGAATGGAAGCGGCATGAACGCCGCTTCCAGGTTTCCTTTGAAGAGTTGCCATGTGGCAAAGGTGATGAGGCAGATGGTAAACAGTATCAAGGCAAGAGCAGAGAATTTATTCATGTGATTGGTGTTTTGTGTGAGTTAGTCCTGAATGAACCGGTTGGCTGATACGGAGAGATGCCCGGTTGCCGGCACTGGAACCGGCAACCGGGTTCTTGACGTCATCAATTGTCGAACATCAGTTTCCTCTCCAGGTCCATCGAGTGGGAAAGTCGTTTTGCGTCTTCCATGGTGATGATCTCCTGCTTGTACAACTGGAGGAGATGCTGGTCGAGCGTCTGCATCTGGTAGAGGGACTGGCCGTTTTCGATATGTTTTTCGATCTCGTCCAGTCGGCCTTCGCGGATGCAGGACTGAATGGTGGTTGTCGAGCGCATGATCTCGACAACGGGGAAGATGTTTTCTCCGCTCCTGTCCTTTATCAGTCGGAGGGAAATGATCGCAACCAGGATGTCGGCGAGTCTCTGCCTGATGATCTCCTGCGCCTCCGGCGGGAAGTTGCCGAGCAGACGGTTTATGGTGGAAACCGCGCTCTGGGTGTGCAGGGTGGAGAGGACCAGGTGGCCGGTTTCCGCTGCCTTGATGCAGGAGTCGATGGTATCCTTGTCGCGCATTTCACCGACCATTATGGCATCCGGGTCCATCCGCAGCGCTGCCTTCAGGGCGGAGTTGAAGTTCTCCGTATCGATGCCGACTTCCCGCTGAATGATGCAGCTTTTCTGCGAAGTGAAGAGGAATTCTATCGGATCCTCGATGGTGATAATGTTGTAATTCTGCGTTTCGTTGAGCAGCCGGAGCATCGACGCCAGGGTTGTGGACTTGCCGTTGCCGGTCGGGCCGGTCACCAGGATCATGCCGTTGGGTGCCTTGACTATTTCCGCAAGGACCGGCGGCAGGTTCAGCTCCTGCAGCGTGCCGATGTGGGGCGGGATGACCCGCATGATTATGCCGAAACTCCCCCGCTGCCTGAAGATGCTGACCCTGAAGCGGCCGCCGGAGGGGATCGAATAGGACGCGTCCAGTTCCTTGAGGTCGTCGCTGAGCTTGCGGCCGTTGAACTCCAGTACTGTCGACGCAATGAACTCGGTGTCCTTTGGGGTCAGGTTGGGGAGTTTTGACCGGATCAGCTGACCTCTGCCGCGGAAAAACGGCGGGTTGTCCACTTCGAAGTGGAGATCGGAAACCTTTTTCTGAAATGCAATGTCAAGGATCTGATGCAATATTTTTGAGTCCATGTTTAATCCTTCCGTGCAGTGGTTCTGTGTCCGTTATGGAGGTCCTTTTCAGTGCTGGGTTTGAAGCATCTGCTCGAATTTTTTCCGGTACAGCGAATTTTCATAAACGAGGCCGGCATGCCGCGCAAGGATTTCCGCGTGCTCAATCGGTATAGGTGATGGAGCTGTCGTGTCGAAATCGGCGTAAGTTACCGCAATAACCCTGCCGAGACATTTCAGTGGCAGCAGCAGAACGTGCCCCGATGCCGGTTTGCCGATCGCGGGGTAGAGCGCGGTCTCCAGCACCGGATCGTCCAGTTGGCCGTAGTAAGTTATCCCTTCTGCGAGGACTTTCTGCAGATGGGAATCAGGGGAGGCTGACAGTGAGACGTTGATGGCCACTGCCTCCTTGGAGGTTATGAGTTTGTCGGCGGACAATTCCGACTTGCGCAGGGTGAACGTCACCGCTCTCGCCAGTGTTCCGGCCACATACCGGTCAATTGTGGCGGTGATTTCCCCGAGGTCCTTCTGGCAGGGGAGGGTATTCAGGCATTCGGTGAAAAGGGTTGAGGTCTTTCCCGACCCGTTCGGCATGAACTGGATGCATGTTTTCAGGGCATCGAGGAATAAAATGCTGTCCTGAACGAACGTTGTCCTGCGGCCATGCAGGTCTGGTTTTGGCAGTACCGCCCGCACCCCGGTTTTCATGGCATTCAGGGTGGTGTCGAAGCTTGTGTAAGGGGCGAGAAGTAAAATAGCCATGTCCGGATATCGCACCCGTATCTGCTCGATCAGGCGGAAGTTTTGATCCTCATCGCTGCTGCGTGAGCCGGTTTCGGGCTGGTCTATCACCAGGACCGGGAGCAGTTTTCTGTTGAGCGACTGGTCTATGATGAGTTCCAGGTTCTCCTTTTCGTTGGTGGAGAAGGTGAGCAGTCCGTAATGCTTGCAGGCGGTAATGACGGTGTGGCTGATATATTCGTTGTCGCTGAAGAGAACCACCGCATGGGAGAGCCCCCCCTGAAGATCGCTGCTCGTCTGGGCTTCAGCCAGAGAGACGAGGAAGGAGAAAAGGTTTTCCTGCTCGTCAGGCGGAAGTTCGGCAATCTGCCCGCCAATTTTGTCACGGTGAACCATTGTCGGATCGCTTACCTTCACCGGGGTAAAGAAGCCCGGTATTACCTTTTCAAGGTCGTCAAGGACATCCAGTCCCAGGTCATCGATGGAGATGATCGGACTCTCTTCGCCGGATGGAGCGCTTGACACGCCCACATCTTCATGGGCAGGGAAGGTCTCGTTCAGCAACGTTCCGTCCCGTTTCTTTTCATCATAGATGCGAAGGGCATCCATCAGGACGTTCTGGGTGTTCAGGTGGAGGTCGAGCTTGAGTTTTTCCGGGATATACCGGTATTCATCGGAGACGACCGTGGTTTCCACATCCAGCTCGAATGTCCCCTCCGTCCAGGTGAGAACTTCGACGATCGTCATTTCAATAAGGGTTTCCAACCCCTTGAACGCATCCTCCTTCCTGATCTTGCCGCTTTCGATGAGGGAGGCTATCAGGGGAACACGCCTGGTGCCGGCGTTCTTCTGTTCAAGGAGGGAGCTGTCCAGTTCCTCCTTGGAGATGGCATTCATCTGGACGAGAATCTGGCCGATGCGAACGCTGTTGTTGGAGTGATTGGCGCTAACAATGCAGCCATCGCTGAAAACCAGCTGGCTCTCCCCCTTGTTGCTCTTCAGGCAGAGTGTGCCGGATTTCCGCGTGGCATGAAGCAGTTGTATGACGTCCACTATGGGGAGGTGTTCGAGATCACCGACAAAGGACATTTTCCGCCAACCTCTCACGAGTTCAGATAGTTGCACACTATAGCGCTAACCGTGGCAATGATACAAGTTAGTTTTCATTGCAAACGCCATCTTCGCAGGCATTTTTTGCCTGTACACGATGATTGGCTCTCATGCCGGCTTTATGATTGCGAAGGGGGATAACGATAGTCACTGGGGGATGCGTCCGGGGAATGGAGCGGCAGGGGAGGGCGGATAAAAAAAGCCCCGGAATCCCGGGGCTTTTTCAAGGCATTTATCTGCTGTGCAGAGTTAAATTCTTGTTACGTTGGCGGCCTGGAGCCCTTTCGGACCTTTTACCAGGTCAAAGGTTACCCTGTCGCCTTCAGCGAGGGATTTGAAGCCGTCACCGGTGATGGCGGAGAAGTGTACAAATACGTCGTCACCGCTCTCCTGCTCGAGAAAGCCAAAGCCCTTGCTGTCGTTAAACCATTTTACCGTTCCGTTTGCCATTTACTTACGTTCTCCTGATGTTTCTTCTGTTGATAGTGTCCGCGAAAAATCACGGTTAACAACCTATACCAACATTGTCTCTCCTCTGTCAAACAGTTTCGCTTAATGCGATATAAAAAACGATTGCCGTCTGATTTGGCGTGATACCTGCTTTTACTTCCGTGTATGGAGGCTGTTTCTGTTTCGTATCTCTTTGTAAGGTGGTGAAATCATGAAAAACGCGCTGATATGTACTTCTGAGTCTTCCGAGAGAAAACGCCTGAAATTTATGCTGAACGGGTTGGGTTTTGCTGAAATTTTAGAATCTGCCGACAGCGACAAGGCGCTTGCCCTCGCTCTTGACCATCTCCCGGACCTGGCGATTATCGATTTCGTGCCGGCCGGAAAGGAGTGTCTGCTGACGATCAACTCCATCAGGGAAAAATTGAAGATACCGGTCATTCTCCTCGGCTGCGGGCTCAGCAATGAACTGCTGGAACGGGCGATAGCCGCCGGTGTCGGCGGTTTCCTCGCAAAACCGGTACGGGAAGAGGAGCTCTGGCCGGCCATAGAACTGGCATCGGTACATAATCATGAAATGGAGGAGTTGAAGGAAAGGGTTGCCGCGCTGGAAGGGGCGCTTGAGAGCCGCAAGGTTGTTGAAAAGGCGAAAGGGGTTTTGATGCGCAATCATGGGCTCTCGGAACCGGAGGCTTTTCGCAGAATGCAAAAGCTTGCCATGGACAAACGGAAGTCGCTGCGGCAGATCGCTGAAGCGATCCTTCTTACCGAGGGCAACTAGCCAAGGGGAGGTGTCTTCAGCCGGTCTGGCAGGGTTGTAATCAGAATGTGCCCGGTTGTTCAGGTGAAAAGGGAGTCTGCCTAGTTATCCTTCGGTGTTTAATCTTTCTGTATAAAATATAGGCAGTGCGGGGCGCATTTATCGGGGGGCGCCCCATTTTTTTGCGCATCTTTCGTGATTCAAGGTTGTAACTACCTGTAAATAAAGCTAAAAATAAACTGGCACGGCTTGTGCTAATGATAGAACATAATCTGACGGCACAACGGTGTGCTTACTGTAACGGATAAAGGCAATGGCGCCCTTTCACCTTCTGGTGGATGGCGCTTTTTTATTGGACTTCAGGAAAGGGGGTAGGGTTTCACGCAATTCGGTCAGGCAGCAACAAATCAACCAATTTTATTCAAAGGAGAATTGAGATGAGGAAATCAATCAAGGCAGCACTGGCAATCGTTATGACTCTGGCAGCATCCACCGCGGCTTTCGCCACACCTTCCACCCAGATATGGATTCCGTCCACTGATGTTCAGGCCTTTGGCACCGGGCACCTGAATCTTGACACCTACATCCGCACGACCAGCAACGGCGATTGGCCCAATGTCATCTCCATCGGGCCGACAGTCGGCATCCTGCCGTTTGAAAAGGTTCAGGCCGAAGTCGGCTTTGACTACATAGATTCGGGGAGCGGGGCAGTGGCTGACAGTCATCCACTCTATTTCCACGGGAAACTGGGTACCCCTGAAGAGTCTCTCTTCAAGAACTCCCCGGCACTTGCATTCGGTGCCTACAACTTCGGCACCGATGTGGGGGTAACGTCCCAGAACATGGTCTACGGCCTTGCAGCCAAAACCCTACCGGTGATCGGCAGGCTTTCGGCCGGTTACTATCGGGGTAGCCAGAGGGTTCTGGTTGATGAAAACGGACAGAAGGATAATGACGGCGTGCTGCTCTCCTGGGACCGGACCATGTCCGAGATTTCCGACAAGCTCTGGGCAGCTGTGGACTACCAGGGCGGGGACAATGCCAACGGCGCCCTGAGCTTCGGTGTTTCCTGGGCATTCGCCAAGAATGTCTCCGTAATCTTGGGCTACGACATCTACAACAACGTAAAGACCGGCGGCAAGAACACCGTTACCACCCAGGTGGACATAAACTTCCCGTAGGTTGGCGTGGTAAACTATTACAGGGGGATCTGACCATGAAACTCATTGAGGCAATAATCAAGCCGTTCAAGCTTGACGAAGTAAAGGATGCTCTGGCAGAGATCGGCATCGAGGGGATTACCGTAAGCGAGGTGAAGGGTTTCGGACGGCAGAAGGGCCATACTGAACTTTATCGTGGCGCCGAATATGTTGTTGATTTTCTCCCGAAGGTCAAGCTGGAGGTGGCCGTGGTGGATGAGCTTGCTGCTAAGGTTGTTGAGACAATCGAGGCGACGGCACGCACGGGGAGGATCGGCGACGGCAAGATATTCGTCTTGTCGCTGGAAAACGCGGTGCGCATCAGAACCGGGGAAAAGGGCGAAGAGGCTATCTGAGCCGGACAACATGACTGAAGCAGGATAAACAAATTTAAGTATATCGGAGGTTATTATGAAATTCCGGACACTCTTTATAAAGCTACTCATGGTGTCTGCACTGGTCCTCACGCCGCTTCTGGTTGCCGGTGAAGAAACCAAAGCCACTACTCCGGGCGGAGCGCCGGCAGCCGCAGCCGAAGTCGCTGCCCCCGCCGTCGCTCCTGCCGCGCCTGCTGCCGCGCCTGCTGCCGCTGCCGCGCCGGCGGAACCGGAAAAACCGAAGACGGTAGACCCCGTGCTGAACACGGGAGATACCGCCTGGATGCTTGTATCCAGCGCATTGGTCCTGTTCATGATTCCGGGGCTTGCCTTCTTCTATGGCGGCATGGTCCGCCAGAAGAACGTTCTTTCAACCCTTATGCACTCCTTTGTCGCCATGGGTATTGTCGGGGTGCAGTGGGCGGTCATCGGCTACTCGCTGGCATTCGGTCCGGATGCCTTCATGGGACTGATCGGCAACACGAGCAAGGCACTGCTGAACGGACTGATCTCCTTCAAGGACGGCAACCCGGTATATACACTCTTCCAGAACGTGGCAACCGAACCCGGTTCCATACCCGAGTATGTCTTTGCCATGTATCAGTGCATGTTCGCAATGATCACCGTCGCGCTCATCTCAGGTGCGCTGGCCGAGAGAATCAAGTTTTCCGCCTACTGTCTTTTTGTGCTCCTCTGGACGACGCTCGTTTATGACCCCCTTGCCCACTGGGTCTGGATGGTCGACGGCTGGCTGTTCAAGAAGGGGGCACTTGATTTCGCCGGCGGGACGGTTGTTCATCTCTCTTCCGGTATCTCCGCCCTTGCCGCGCTGATTTTCCTCGGCAAGCGCCATGGATTCCCCACCGAAAGAATGGCTCCCCACAGCCTCCCCCTGACCATGCTCGGTGTCGGTATGCTCTGGTTCGGCTGGTACGGTTTCAACGCCGGTTCCGCCATCGTCGGGGTGAACTGTTCCGATGCCGCCGGTGGACTGGCCGGCCTCGCCTTTGCGACCACGACGATTGCTCCTGCGGCTGCGGGACTCTCCTGGATGGTGGCCGAATGGATCCACGCGGGCAAGCCGAGTGCGCTCGGTTTCGGCTCCGGCGTTGTTGCGGGTCTCGTTGTAATCACTCCGGCAGCCGGTTTCGTTCAGCCCGGGGCAGCTATCATCCTCGGCCTGGTGGCCGGCGTTGTCTGTTACGGCGGTGTGCTGCTCAAAGCAAAGCTCAAGTATGACGACTCTCTGGATGCATTCGGTGTTCATGGTGTAGGTGGAACCACCGGTGCACTCCTTACGGGCGTATTTGCCACGGTGGGGGCTACCGGTCTCACGTCGGGTAATATAAAGCAGTTTGTCACCCAGTTGGTGGCGGTCGGTGCTGCCGGTCTCTATGCATTCGTCGTGACCCTGGTGATCGCCTTCGTACTGCAGAAAACGATCGGGCTCAGGGTGGAGAAGGAAGATGAGATCATGGGCCTTGACCAGACGCAGCATTCCGAGAGCGCATATAATTAAATAGTTGTTCTTCTCTGCTGGATCTTTATGGATTTGCTGCGGCGCACAGTTTTTGTGCGCCGCATTTTTGTTGTCAGTGATAATAATTACGAGCGTGGTTAGTCCGGAGCATGAGGCTATGATCAGCAGTTCTTTTTTGCTGTCTCGGGGAGCGTCAGGAGAGCATGGTGATCGTGGTGATGGTTTGCATGGTCGCTGTTATGCCGGTTGCATGATAGATGAAGATAATGTATTGTTAAACGCTAAATCTAAACTCAGTTGGCAGCTTTGGTGAAATAGCGGTCTGGCATGCGATTCCCTGTGAAATTGCCGTGAGTTGAGATTCAACTTTCATCGGGATTGCTGCTGTCAGGAAACTACGATTGTACGGGAGTGTTGAGCCCGCATTTTTTTGCCGCCTACTTCTGCCCTGTTGCATCAATATTGGCGATAGCTAATCATTTTGTTGGCAAAAACTCACTTGTCTGGCGATGGATTTGCATACTCTGAACTGATGGGGCTATTATGCCGTTTTATGGCGTAGTTTTGTATGTATTGTTATGTCTCGCTAAAAAAGAGGCTAAGGAGCTGTAAAAACAATATGTTATGAAGTTGAAAGTGGTTGCGGCAGCCTGGGGGCGAGGGGGGAGCTAATGGCTAACCTCTTGTTATTGTAGGTGTATTTCAATAAATTAGCGAATTAACGATATATATATACAGCATATACTTTGTACTCGTAACCGAGAGGGAGGTAACTGAAGATGGGAAAACAACTCGTGAATAAAATCCGAGGTAAGAATCTACAGACAGGCGTGAGGAGTTCTCTCAGCCTTCTCGGTTTTTTTAGGAAATTCAGGGGTGAAAATGCCATGGCAAAGATAAGTGCGCAACGAAGTAGCGGCATTAATGCGTGGGCGAAGATCAGTCTGGTCATACTTTGCGCCATGCTGGTCAGCATGTTCATGGTTGGGGGGTTGTGTAGCCCGCTGATGGCTGAAGCGGCAAACGTCTCCTACTACCTGCAGGGCGACACGACCACCAACCTGGGCTTTGATGGTATAGCCAATTTGCCGGCAGCCCAATCGACGGGAACGGCGATTCCGTATCGGGGGACTATGGTTAACACCCCGGTCACGGCTACTTCATGGCGCCCAACATCGCTTGCCACTGGGTCGCAAGTCCTTATTCGCGGTTACGCACCGGCTTCCGGGCTCCCGAAGGATATTACCTCTATCACCGGCTCATATGCTATCCGCAACGGTAGTTCTGCCGATACCTGGACATTCCATGCGTATGACTATAATCCCACAACCGGAACAAAGACACAGATTGCAACAACGAATACCATTACCGGCGTGACAGCTGGTGTTACTACAACAGTGACCCCTACCTATACCATTTCCGGCGGTACGTATCGAATACCGGCTAATAACAGATTGGTGATCGAGATAGTCAGTAACCCCTCTGCGACATCAACAGGTCATCGTGTGTACTATGGAGGTACAACCGCAACAACCGGTTGCTGGGTCGTCGTCAACGAAACCCTGGTCGGTGCACCAACCGTTAACTGGAGCGCCGCTTCCCAGTCCAGCACCAACGAGTCAGGTGATTTGACGGTTACTGCCCAGTTGTCGGCAACACCAACGGTGGATGTAACCGTTCCGTTCACTGTTACCGGCACCGCGACCAACGGCACCGACTACATGCTATCCGCCACTTCGATTACCATCCCCGCCGGCAGCACGACCGGAACGGCGACAATTTCCATAACTACTGATCTCATAGACGAGACTGACGAAACGGTGATCCTTACCATGGGGACGCCAACCAATGCGAATCTGGGCGCGACGACCGTCCACACGGCTACAATTACCGACGACGATGCTTACCCGACCGTTTCCTGGTCTACGGCAACGCAAGCAAGCACTAATGAAACCGGCACGATGACTGTTGTGGCCCAACTGACGACCGGATCGACAAGTGCCATCACCGTTCCCTTCACGATTACCGGCTCTGCCACCAACGGCACGGATTACACGATCCCTGCACCCCCTATTACAATCCCTGCCGGTAGCCTCACCGGAACGGCAATAATTAATATAATAGCTGACGCTCTCGACGAGTCGAACGAGGATGTAATCCTCACCATGGGGACGCCGACCAATGCTACTGCGGGGACGACGACCGTCCACACGGCAACTATTACTGACGACGATGACGCCCTGAGTACCGGCGTTATCTACGAGACACCATGGACTATTCTGGGGACCGGCACGACCGGAACACTTTCGGGAACCATGGCCCTTGCCAAGGGGGCCGGCACCAACAGGGTGCTGGTTGTTCAGGTGGTCGCTGAGTACACCACTGCCACCACTGCGTTTGCCCCGACCGTCACATACGGCGGACAGACCTTGACGACTATTGCCAGCACGAATACGACCAGCACTAATCAAAAGATTTGGATCGGTTACCTCGCCGAGACCGGTATAGCTGCTGCCACCGGAACGCCCCCGGCCTTTGTCGTGACCGGCTGGGCAACCCCGACGGCCGGCTGCAGCCTAGCTGCCGCCTTCTACAGTAGAGTTGATCAGGCTAGTCCAATTACGGGTTCAAGAGCAGTTTCATCAGGTACAGCTACCACTACTCCGCCAAGCAGTCCGATCAGCGTCATCAGCGGTGGTTACGGCATTTACGGCTTGAATACCAATTCAAATACAGCAGGAACTGTTACCCCCCCAACTGGTTATTACCAGCCTTACAGCACGATTAACGGTAGTAACCTGTACCAGCATACTGTCGGCGCTGGATTCCAGGCCTCGACCGGCACGACAGACCCCCTGCCTACCTGGACTTCTGTCCGTTATGCCTACGTGACCGCGGCACTCCGTCCGGACGCCGTCAATAACTTTACTTCTGCCAAGACGGCTTCGGTCACCGTTGCCGGCAAAGACAGGATTCAGGTAGAAGCGCCGTACGGGGCTGATGCCAACGCCAACAATACACTGCGGGTAGAGTACAAGCTCACCACTGACGGTACCTACACGCTCTGGCAGAATCTGCCGCATAGTAACAGTCCCTACAGCACGCTGATCACCGGGCTGACAGCAGGGACATCGTATGATGTCCGCGTCACCTACCTGGATTCCGACACTGTGAACGAATCAAGCGCTCCAGCAGTTCAGGTCTATACTGTTATCACCAGGGCTGGCGGAAGTGTGTCGATGTTTCAGTCGTGGACTAACTCCATTCATGATGTTACCACCCGGACGGTCGGCACGGCCGTCAATCTCAGCGGAAATTATGCCGTCAACGCGGGGACCAGTCGAGTCCTTGTAGTAGCTATCACCCATACAAATAGCGCTAACGTCGCCCCGGCTGCTCCGTCAACCATCAGATGGGGCGGGCAGAACCTTACCCTGGCCACGACCAACCGCGGCACCTCGGCACGGCAGCACACCTGGCTCTATTACCTGAAGGATAATGCCCTGATGGACGGCACCAGCCGTCCGGTCGAACTCAGTTGGTCGGGTGGTATCGCTTCAACCAAAATCGATGTCTACTGTGCGGTCTTCGACAATGTTGGCCAGATCGGGAATTACGTAGTCGGCACCGCTCTCAACAATACTACCGCTACGACTGCAATGCAGCTCTCTGCTGCCATGACCATTCCGGCCAACGCTCTCGGAGTTTATGTTCTGAATGTTTATAATGTCACCAACACTACTATCCCGACCTGGACGGCCAATGCCAACTGGAGATCGCCTTTAAGCGACGTTGATCCTAGCATGTTTAGCGGTACTTTCGGTACCCTGGCCTACGCAGATCAGCTTGCCCAGAGAGCGCTGCCACTCGGTATTACGTCCGACAATGCGGTGACCAGTACCCGCACATCGACCCGTTATGCCATGTCTGCCCTGGTGCTGCCCCCCATCTCGACTGGTATTTCGACAGGTGCAACTGCGCCCAATTTGAATGTTTATGCCGGCGATAAAAACAAGGTGGTGGACGCCTTTACCGTGAACGGCAGCGGTTCATTTACCAGTATTCAGATCACCGGCAATGCCTACACCACTAACAGCGTGGTTTCCGCGGTCAGGATTTACCGCAAGGGTGACACCAATACCACAGCTTACACGGCGGGCGTTGATACGCTAATCGGCTCCGGCACCTTCGGTGCAGTCAGCGCTCCGGTGGACATTGCGGTGAATGAAACTGTTTCAAGTACCACCAACTATATTGTGGTTTACGATATCGCTGACGGTGCAGTTGCCGATGGAACGACAATTAAAGTTACCGGTGCTGTAACCGCGGCTACTCCCGCACCTGGTTCACTTTCCGATAACGGTGCAACCCTTACCCTGTATGCGAAAACAATCCTGGGAACGGGTACCGAGCCGGCAGCTCAAAGACTCACTATTAACAGCGCTGATACCAGGCTGAATGCCTTTACGCTGGTTCACAACGGCTCGGCAACGGATAACGATACAGTAACGAACCTAACGATAAGAATGACTCCGAAATATATAACCGGCGGTAGCGGCGGCACAATTTCGAAGTTCAAGTCCATAGATGGCATCAAGATAACTGATAGTACAGGAACGAAAGTTTCGACAGCAGAAGCGGTCTGTTCGACCTCTGGTGTGGCAGATGGATTTGACACCTGCACGATTGCCACTAATATTCCAGTTACAAATATTCCGGATACAAACCCTCTGGCTACTTATTATGTGGTAGTTGCTACTGCCGGCGTCATTAACCCTTCCGTCGCAGATACCTCCGGAACGCCTACTGGCTACTATACTTTTGGCGGCACGGTTGTTGGCCTTTCCCATTTGAAGGCGACCAACCAGCTGGTTCTTGGAGACAGTGGCAGCCAAACACTGACAATCGACGTGGAAGTACCGACCGGGCCGTCATCTCCAACTGCCGTCCCCGGCACGAACGGTGGTGAAATCAATGTTGGTTGGGCTGAAGCCACTGATCCTCACAGCGGAGAACTCGACCCGACAACGCCCTATCTCATCCGCAGAAGCCAGCCGGATGGAGTACTCCCAGCAGTTAAATGTATTGATGGTGTCGATCTGGCCACTGTCCCTGGTGTTACCATTAATACGGTTGCGCGCACTGTTACTGATAAAGGATTGATTGATTCCAGTGCAGTCCGTTATTACTACCGTATATGCGCTAAGGATGCACTAGGAAACGTGAGCGACGGCGTTGGTGTGTACTCAAATAGCCAAGTCACAATGATTTGCACTATTCCGCCGGAGATATCGCTTACACCTTCTCAGCAGTTGATCAAGTCCGTAAACAGTACTCCATTCACCTTGTCTGTTACCAACAAGGATCAGGGCGCCTGTCCTGATACTACCTATGCTCTTTCAATAGTCGACGAAGTCGGCAATTCTGCCCATTTTAACAAGGTCTTCCCGGCCACGGTAACGGTCGGCACGGGCTCATCGGGAACCGGTACGCCGGTAGGCGCCTCCGCGGATATAATCATCACCGGTCGGCCGGAAGCAGCTCAGCTTGAAACCTATAAGTTCAGAATCCAGGTTGATAACGCTACCCACGGAGGTCCAATCACAACAGCTCAGGTTACCGGCCTGCTTAATGATATGCCACCGATTGTACATAACAGCGCCAATATGGGTCTGGATAAGTATGGCCAGTGGGGACAGTCGTATACCTGCGCTACCTGCCACTCCAACAGCACCACTAATATCAAGGGTATCTACACGATCATATCGACTCCTATCGGCCGCAGGAACGTAGTCTTTACCAAGACGTCATCAGTTAGTACGGACTCAAATGGTACATTCAGTACCGACCAGCGGGCTGTCAGAAATGTGTCCAATAATGTCTGCTCAGTCTGCCACCACAGGACTACTCAGCATCAGTACAGTGCCAACAAGGCTGATTTGAATTATGGTAATGGATTAGGTGTTACCGGTCCTAATTCCGATACCGCTTATACCACCGATCACCACAACGCCAGGGACTGCGTTCGCTGCCATACGCATAATACGGCTTTCCGTTCCATCACCGGCGTTTGCGGTGACTGTCACGGCAATAAGATTACTGGCTATTTCCCTGTCAGCAAGGCGACAATGGTTCACGATAAGGTTACCAATGCCCTTGGCAACGGCGATCAGGGCTATGGTGCCCACGCTACGCACAATAAATCCAATATCACCTGCGGTGCGTGCCACAGCGTCACAAACCACGGACTTGATACCACTGCTTGGGTCGGTGACAGAATCCTGGAAATGGGCTTTGAAATCAATAAAGACACCTTCCAGGGCTTCAATCAGAGCGTGAACATTCAAGGAGGCACTTTCTACGGCACAAGTTTCCTTAGCGCCCCCTATACCTGGTTTGCCGGGCCCGGTACAACTATCACCCCCATCGCTGATTATAATAACTCCTGCAGTACCTACTGCCATGGTAATTGGGCAGGTAACAGCGGTTCTGCAACTACTCCGATCTGGATTGGTACAGGCCAGTCAGCCTGCGGGACCTGTCACAACGCCAGCGGTGGTGCACCGCCTGCCTCCGGCAGTCATATAAAACATGCGGCTGATTTTGGCTCAGGTCTTGGCATCGCCTGCAGCAAGTGCCATGGTGCATATGCGAACTTTACCGGCGCCGCCCACGTCAACGGCAAAGTCCAGTGGGATCTGTCAGCAATTGCCGGATCGACGCCGACCTATAAAGGATCTACCGCATCTAGTACGAATGCACTTGCACCTACTGCCTCAATTGATTTTGGTACATGCACTAATCTTTACTGTCACAGTACTGTTCAGGGCCCTGATGGTACCAGTGCTCCGGAATACAAGGTGGCAAAATGGGGTGATCCAACTACCGCCACATGCGGTTCATGTCACGTAATGCCGAATAATACCGGCTCCCATGCAAGCCATGAAAATGCCCAGGTTGCTTTCGACTGTCACGTCTGTCATGACACCGGCGGTACTACGACAGCACTGAATCACGGCAATGGAACCATTGACTTTAAATTTGTCGGTCTCGGTCAGAATACCAAATACAGTGGCATCTCCACCGGATCAAAGCTTCCCCGCACCGGCTACGGAACATGTTCGACCAGCGATTGTCATGGCCGCTTCACCCGTGCTTGGGGAACTGCTGCGTCTGCTTTGACAATGTGTGACAAATGCCATGGTTCTGCAACCTCACCGCGCGGCTTCTACAATACGCAGGGACCAGACGGTACACTTTCTGTTTATTCAACGGCTGTTGGTGTTCACGATATTCATATTCAGAACCTTAACTCACCGCGCAAGTCGACTTTTGCAAGGTATACCTCTTACGCGACCGGATACAGTTGCAATCAGTGTCACAACACTCCATCCGGTCCGTTCTCTCCTGGGCATGTCGACACAGCTCTTCCCGCGGAGGCCAACTTCAACAATGTAAGCTCGATTGCTAATCGTGGTATCGTATTCCAGTATTACTCGACACCCGCATATAGCAGAGCGACCCAGACTTGTAGCGCTGTTTGGTGCCACGGAGCTGGTATGCATTCCAACAGAGCGACTGACGAATATGCTGGTACTACTCCGCCGGCCAGATCAAATCCAAAATGGAATGTGCCGTTCCTTACCGGTTCTGGTGTAACTGACTGCACCAAGTGCCATGCACTTCCACCAGCAGCGCCGAACTCCTCGTATACCCACTTCGGCAAAACTCTCCAGTCTTGCGCCAGTTGTCATCAGCATGTATCGGCTGACGGCTATGGCTTCAAAGACAAGACTCTACATGTTAATGGTACGGTAGAGGGCGGTTGCGACGGTTGTCACGGTAATCCGCCGATTACAGCTGCTGACGGCCCGCCAGATGGGAAAGCTGGTCAGAACGCTATTGATGGTGCCGGCGCTCACAATGCGCACGTGCTACTCCCGCAGATTGGCAACAACTGCAATACATGCCACAACGCAGCTAGCCCGACAATGCCGAGCAACAATCTCGAAATCGGTTTCAATGCTCTTGGCGGGCAGGTAACAACAGGGACCTTCACCGGCTACACAAACAGCGTGAACGGGCCAAAATGGATGGTTCCCAGCCCTAGCCCAGGCACAACCATTCTCAAGTCGAATGTCAAGGCAGCAGTCTGCTCGAACCTCTACTGCCACGGTGGCGGCTCATCAAATCCTGTCCGTGCTGCTCTTGGTGGAGGTTCAAACACCACACCTAACTGGGAAGTTCCTGCAGTTTGCGGCGACTGCCACGGTATAGACTCCTCCAGTGCACCCTCCGGCGGATCGCATCCACGTCACGCACTTACCGTTTCTTCGCTCTCCTGTGAGTCATGTCACGGTGTTACTAATGACAATGGCACTCACGTCAATGGTGCGGTCAGCTGGAAGCTCGATCGCTCCAATCCGGTCATCGGTTCAGGAGCTACCTATAATAACCTCTCTTCCGGATCAATTGCCGGCCTTGCTCCTCACACTTCTTATCAGCAGTGTAATAATGTCTACTGCCACAGTACAGTACAGAGTGGTAACGGTACCGGTGTTCCTACTTATGCATCACCTAGATGGGGATCGGATAACGGCACTCTCGGCTGCAGTGGCTGCCACAAGGATATGGCTACCGACCCTGCACCGACCGGCAGTCACCTGAAGCATGCCAACCCGGCTTCCGGCATGAATGTTCCCTGCGGTTACTGCCATCAGGATGGCGGTGACGGTTCAGCTATTCATGCTGACGGCCAGGTGTTTGTCAACTTCACCAGTTATATCGGTGGCTTATACTCGGTCGGTACTCCGTATCTGACCGGCAGGCAGAAAGTTGCACGTTCAGTCGCGTTCGGTTCCTGTTCAGCAACCTTCTGCCACGGTACTGCTGATTCGCCGGCCTGGGGCACCGCAGGTCCGCTGGCCTGTAACGCCTGTCACAGCGCCAAGGCCGATGATGTCAGCTGGTCCGGTCGTCACACGACGCACTACAATTCCTACACTGCACCGTCCAGTTACACCCAGACCGTACAGGACCTGAGTACTCCGACCAAGTACCGTTTCAACTGTGCCCACTGCCACGACGACAACGTTGCCAAGCACAGCCTCAAGCCCGCTTCCGCCGACAGTGCCGCCAGGGTCTTCTTTGGCATCTCCTCGGCAACGCCGGCATCCAGCAGCAAGCGCGGTATCTATGTCGCCGGTACCCCACAGGGAGCGACCGACAACGGCTTCAAATTCACCGCCGGCTCCTGCAACACCAGCTACTGCCACTCCAACGGCCGCGGCGGGGCTCCCAAGAATACCACGCTGACCTGGGTCACCACACCGACTGCCGGCAGCAACTGCCTCTACTGTCACGACGGCAAACGGACCAGCATGACGGCAACCGGTCTCTCCGGTAAGCATGACAAGCACATGAACTACTCGACCAATACCTTCATGGGTAGAGGCAACGGTTTCAACTGCTCGGACTGTCATGCCCCGGTCATCACCAACATCAACAACACGACCATCGCCGACAAGGGCAAGCACGTCAATGCCGTGCTCAACTACTCGGGCGCCAAGGCGCTCAAGAGGAACTACATCCCCGGCTCCGGCTCCTGCTCAACCTACTGCCACAGTAACGGCAATCCGAACGCCGTGGTCTTCGTCAGCATGACCGGCAGCAAACTCTGGACCACCGGTTCCGCCACGATTATCACCTGCAACAATTGTCATGGTCGCAGCAACTCCACCGGCTATCCCGACTACGCCAACGGTGGTGCCAGCACGGCGACCTCCAACCTCCACGCCGGCCACATGTCAGGCATGACCGACACCACCGCCTGCTCTGACTGCCACCGGAAGACAGCCGAAACGGCGGTACCGAACCGCTTCCGTCCGTACTCAACCACTCACCTGTCCGGCGGACCGAACGTGGTGTTCAACAAGACCAAGAGCTATATCGGCAACAACGCCAACGTGGCCATCAGTGGTGCCCAGGGTTGGACGGTAACCTGTTCCAACATCGTCTGCCACGGCCAGGGTGCCCCTGTCTGGGGTACTTCTACCACCGCTCACCAGTGCCAGAAGTGTCACGGCTCCAGGACACAGGCATTTACGAACTTCTCCGCACCGCAGGTTGCACCCGGTTACGGTGGTACAGGAACCGATACCTCCTTGACCAAGTCTGCCCCGACCGATCCGCGCGTCGGTGCGCACCAGCGTCACCTTACTTCGAACGTAGTTTCTGCACCGGTCAAGTGCGGTGAGTGCCACGTGGTTGTCACCGCCATCCGCTCCGCCAACCACTGGAATTACTCGACTGCCACGCTGACCTTCTCCGGCAGGGCGACAGCCAATGGTCATACTCCGACCGTATCGCGTACCAGCGGCATCATGTCGTGCAGCAACCTGAACTGCCATACCGGTAAGTACAATTCCGGCACGGTTGCATCTCCGTTCTGGAACATGACCGGTCTGGTCAAGGAGACCGGTGCTACAGTTGGTGATTGCGTCAAGTGTCACCAGATGCCGCCGAGCGGTTATGCCAGCCACCCGGCACAGCTCCCCAACACAAATGCCCTGTCAACAATCGTCGCATCATGTCAGGGGTGCCATGGCAACATCAGCAGCTCAGCTATGAACGTCGGTAATGCGTTTAATGACAAATCGATCCATGTCAACGGCGTGATCAATTCCACAATGTCCTGTAACGGCTGCCATGATTACGATTCCAACGGCGGCACCTGGGGCAATGTAAGAAACGCCAATTACGGCGGACTCAATCAGGGCAACGGTGCGCATTACAAGCACATTGAATACCTGAAAGCCAAGTACGGGGTGACGCTGAACGCAGCCACTGACACCTGGTCAACACCCGCATTCATAAGGGTCTGCGGCACATGTCACTCCATCAATGAAGGCGTCGACCATACCATGGGCACACCGACCAACCCGCGGTCGATCACCTTCGGTGACAACGTAAGCAATCCGCGCAATTTCGGCGGGACACCGCTCTATAACGGTGCCAGCGGGTTCTCCTCGGCAGTCAATCCGAAGTCATGCTCCAACACAGACTGCCACTACAGGACCTCACCGATCTGGTCTACCTACTAAGGGAGGGGGAGAGCAACCATGAGACTTTCTTTAATGACTGAATATATTAACAGGAGATTCAAAATGAAACTAAGAAGCGCTCTCCTTCTTGTAGCGGCGGCTACCGCCTGTGCGCTGAGTCTGATCAGTCCACAGGAGGCAGCAGCATCGGTCGACGTGGTCAATCAATGGCCAGCCAAGCCGACCATCGCCAGTAACGGGTCTGCTGCTTCTGCCAGCGGTACCTTTACCGTCGGCACCGGCGTCAACCGCTTGATGCTGGTTGCGGTGACTGCCGAATGTACGGCGGCACCGACCGGTGTCACCGTTACTTACGGAGGTCAGGCTCTGACCTCGGTTGTCAGCAACACCGCCCAGGCCAACAAAATCTGGCTCTACAGATTGAACGAGGCCGGGATAGTCGCTGCCGGTGCCAACAAGACGCTCTCGGTTTCCTTGACCGGCGCCGGTACGGTCACATCGATATATGCCTCGGCCGCGGTCTATAACGGTGTCGACCAGACCACGCCGATAACCGGATCAAATGCCGCTTCCAAGGCAGCGGCCGGCACCACGCTCGCTCTTTCAATTCCTCTGACCGCAAATGCCGGTCTGACCGGTAACACCGGACTTACCGTCTACGTCGCCAATTGGGACGGATCGACAACATCGACTCCGGCTACCGGATATACCGAGGTCAGGGATTACCAGGGCGCCAACTCCAGTCTCGCTTACTGCTTCAAGGTAACCACCGGAACAACGACAGAGGCACCGACCTCAACCGGCGCAGCTGCTGTGGTTGCAGCAGCTGCCGGTGTAAGTCTCAACCCGGCCCTCAAATTGGCGACCGTCACCACCTGCGGTGACTGCCATGGCTATCCGCCACAGGACGGTCCGTATGTGACCGCGCGAAATACCCCCCCGAGTCACTTCCCCGGTGCTCACAGCAAGCACAGCGGCACTGATGAAGGTCAATATGCATTGGTTTGTACCGTCTGCCACAAGGATAACGGCACTGCGCCCACCGGCCTTAAACATGCTGACGGCTTCAAGAACATCACCGGTAGCGGCGTTCCCCGTAATACGTATGGCGGGGCTACCAACATCCCCATGACCGACACGTCATTTACTGAGACCTGTACCAAGTCGACCTGCCACAGCTCCGGCAGGACAACCCGCCAGTACGCCGCCTCACCGGTCTGGAACGGCACAACGACCTGTCTCTCCTGTCACGGCGGGCGTGCAGCCGGCGGGGCTGCTTCACGCAGTGCCAATAACTTCTCCATGTCAACCAGCCATTCACAGCACCTGAAATATCTCTCCACCGAGATCAACTGCCAGATGTGTCACGGCAAGACTGCTGCCAGCCACACGGCTCTCAAGGATTACTCCGGTGCCTTACGTCATGCCAACGGCTCCAAGAATGTGTTATTCAACAATATTGCCTACGGTTCATACACATCATACAAGAGCCCGGCATCAGGTTCCATCGGTACCACAAAGACCTGTAACAACACTTCCTGTCACGGCGGACAAAGCCGCAGTGGCTGGGCTGAAAGCACAGCTGTCAACTCCAACCACACCTGCGCACATTGTCATGGTATCGCCAATACTCCCACGAGCAACACCGACCGCAGAGCATATGCTCCCGGGTTTCGCAAAAAAGGTACCAGTACCGATCAGAATTACAGTAGTGCCAATAGACGTGTAGGCGCGCACTTCGTACACCTCTCCTCCGCCTACATGAAGAACATCAAGTGCAATGAGTGCCACAAGGTGCCGTCCACACCCTTCTCGTCCGACACCAACCACACACTCAACACCCTGCGTTTCAATTCGGGAACCCTTGACTTCAGTCAGTCTTCTTCCGCACGGATCGCTATCGGTGTTGCGAGCGGTTCAACCCCGGCCCAGCTTGCAGCATTTTCCGGCTACACAAACGGTACCGCGACCAAGGCCGCAACCTGCTCCAGCGTATATTGTCACGGCAACCGTCTGAAGACCAGCGAGGTAGGCGGGACATACCGTAAGCCGTACTGGAACTATTCGGCGATGATCAATTATACTCAAGCCGCAGCGACTGTCTGCGCGCGCTGCCACGGGTATCCGCCGACTGCAGCTGGTCACAGCGCAAGTACAAATTGCAACTCCTGTCATACCAATATCAGTGCAGCTGATAACAAAACGATCCTGAATAAATCTCTGCATATCAACGGTAGAGTTGAGGGCGGCCATGCCTTCCCCTACGCCGGCGCCAGCCACGCATCTGCTGCCGGCACGACGCCATGGTCCGGATGTACCGGCTGCCATACCAACGGCAGCAATCAAACCTACCCCGTCGCCGTCGGCACCGCTCCTGACTGTACCGGCTGTCACAAGCTCGGCCTCAAGGCACCGTCCGGCACATCCTCCTGCTGGGATTGCCACGGCTCATCCGCAACCAACGGCATGCCCAACGGCGCCGCCTTCCCCAACTGGTCCGGTAGCCACGACAAGCACGTCAACGGTCAGAGCATGGCCTGTACCGTCTGCCATGACGGCAAGGGCGGTGGTCTCGGTGACGCTACCCACGGCAGCAGCAATCGGGTTGCACACAACAACACCTTCGTAAACGTTACCTCTGCCACCGGCCAGCAGTTCCACTTCACCTGGACCGGCAAGGGTACCTGTTCCAACGTAGCCTGCCACGGCACTGCCGAGTGGGGCGTCACCAAGCTCAACTGCGTATCCTGTCACTCAGCTGCAGTAGCGATCAAGACCGGTCCGTTGACCGGCGGGACGCGGCGTGCCGTTGCCAACGAACTCAAGACATCGGGCACGCGTAACCACAAGTCGACCGCTGCCGGCACCGATGCCACCAAGTGGGACTGCATCGTCTGTCACATGGAAGGTAACATGTCCACGGGATCGTCGGTAGCCGGCGTCCACGGTAACGGCGTGCTCGACCTGCGTGATCCCGATACCGGCAACCAGATCAAGAAGGTCCAGTGGTCCGGTACCGGTGCCGCGGGTAAATACTCTGATACACTGACCAACCTGACTACAGCCCGCTTCAGCCGTAACCTGGGCGTCGTGCTGGAGCAGGATGCCAAGTGGCTCCAGGTGGCGTCAATTCAGATGAATCTCTGTCTGAAATGTCACGACTACAGCGGTGCCATTAGCAGCAATGCCTGGACCAAGAATGCCGGCGGCACGGTCATCGGCACGAACCTCCAGCCGTTCGGCAATGCCGCTGCGAGCACGACAACCAGATATATAGTAAAGGCTTCTGTTTATACCCCGGCCGGTAATACCAGCGGCGCCGTCATGAACGTCTTCTCGCAATTGTCTTCGGGCAATGCCGCCTACCACCCGGTTACCGGCAAAGGGAACAACGGCTACGTCGGCGGGACCAACATGAAGGCCCCATGGAACACGGCAACTTCTCCGGCCAAGGTCTACCGCACCAATACCGTGTACGGCTGGCTGGTCAGCTGCTTCGACTGCCACGCCGCCCAGGGAGCATCAGGCGCCCAGAACGGCACTGTCGTCGCCCACGGTAACGGCACGACCGCCACCACCCCGGCAATGCGTGCCCGCAGCGAGTTCTTCCAGGGATCCGTTGCCACGCCGAACCTATGCACCATCTGCCACGCCGATGCCTATGCGACAACCTCCAACAACCATGCATCGGGAGCATCGGGCTTCAACGGCGGCTCCAGCATGAGCACCACGACCATGGGTACCTGCAAGAACTGCCACGGCACCTACACCGACACCCTCGGTGCCCGCGCAGTCGGTGCCCACGGTGCCGACGTGACTGAAAGCGGCGCCGCCACCTGGCCGACCACCAACTCTCGCCCCTACTCCTTTATCAGGGGCACCAACTGGACCTACTGGGGTCCGGGGAGCTGCAGCAACGCCTGCACCACCAGAACCTACACTCCGGGTGGTGTCTACTAGCAGCCACTGCAGTCATGAGTCAACATATGCCCCACCCGTTCGCGGGTGGGGCTTTTTTTACGGTTAACGATTCACCCGTTCCGTGCTATAAAATACAAGTCGCAGCAGACTTATGGTCAATTCGGAGCTCTATCCCGCCATGCACCAGATTTTCAGATTCAATACCCCCGCCGTCGTTTTCCTCCTGGCATTACTTTCCGGATGTTCCCGGGAACCAGGACAGAGCAGTTCACCGCCAGCCCCCGAAGCCGAGGCTTTCCAGCCATACACCGGGGAAACCGTCTCATCGCAACGTCTGGCCGTTCTCGGCGTGACCACGGTACTGTCGTCTGTGGAGAATTTGCGCACAGCTTCCGCCGCTCCCCAGGAGGGGCCGACTCATGTGCAGCAGGGAGATGTTGTGTTCAGTGACTATGGCTATGGTGTCGCCTACATAGCCTTGAAGGACGGCAAGGAGCATGTTGTGCACAACGGCAGGGGAGGAATGCCCTGCACGGGTGTTGCGAGCTTGACCGTGTCTCCGGACGGACGTCGCGTCTCCTACCGGTGTGACATGGGTACAAAACAGCAGATGGTCATCGACGGCATCAAGAAGCAGGCCTACGACAATGTCCGCAACCAGGTCTACAGCCCGGACAGCCGTCATCTGGCCTACCTGGCCCAGGTCGGCAATACGTTCCGCATCATCCTCGATGACCGGATCGTCGATGAATGCTCGGGGGTGAACGATCTCACCTTCAGCAACGATTCGACAAAACTCATGTACATCAGCCGGACGGAAGGGCTCCCCCAGGCCCGGTTCGTGCTGTTCGACCTGAAAACCGGCAAGAAGGTGGTCAAGGAGTGCCTCGACGCCCCCTATGTCTATCACAGGAAATCGGATCGCATCGCCTTGACCGTTGTCGAAGGCGATAAGCAGCGGCTCGTAGACTTTGCCATCGCTTCGTCGGACAAGGTCAAGCGGACGGAAGCCTATGACCTCATCACCAACATATCCATCGGCCTCGACGGGAAATCCGTGGCCTTTATCGCCCACCGGGGTGCGGGACGCTATCTTGTAGCGAACGGCCGCGAGGAGCGTCTTCCCGACAAGCTGGGGGTTAATGGTCCGCCGCAGGTTCGTCCCGACCTGAAAGGGGCCGGTATCATTCTGGCAACGGCCGAGCGCTACAACAACCGCTACGCGTTCCACCAGGCATTCCTGGGAGGGGCTCCGGGGATGGTCTGGTACGACAAGGCGCAGGACCTCGTCTACGGAGGGAAAGGCAGTGTTGCCTATGCGGCAAAGCGTGGTGAGAAGTGGTTCGTCGTCCTGAACGGCAAGGAGGGGCCTGAATTCGACATGGTTGTGACGCCGATGTTCTCGCCGGATGGCCGCAAGCTGGTCTACCGTGCCCGGGACAAGGGGAAGCGTTTCGTCGTTGTGGCGGACGCGGCCACCAGGGACCACCGCCGCCAGCCCGAATACGAGATGGTTTTCCAGGCAGCGTTCTCTGAAGACGGCCGATCGGTCGCCTACGGAGTAAAGGACGGAAATCAACTGGTCTGGAAAGTGGAGAAACTCTGATGGCCGAAAGCAATACGCCCCAAGAAGACGGGAGTGAAATCGAACAGTTCCCCGTTGAACCCCGCTACCACCCTGCGGGCAGGATTGCCCGGAAAGTGTACGATCACCTGGCATCCTCCCGGCTTGCCATGGGGCTGCTGGTCGCCATTCTGATCTGCTGCCTCATCGGGGGGATCTTCTTCAAGGATCAACAGGCTCGCCAGCTGATTTTCGGCTCCCTCTGGTTCAACGGACTGCTCATCCTGCTGGTGATCAACACCGCCTGCTGCTTCTTCGGAAGGATCTGGGGGCGCAGGGTGACGGTCATATCCCTTGGCATGATCCTGTTCCATTTGAGTTTCGTTGCCATGTTCATCGCCATCGTGGTGAACAGCCTGTTCTACTTCGACGGCACCCTCAGGCTGACCGAGGGGGAGACCCTCTCCAACCGGGACCCGAAAAGCTACGACGTGGCGCAGCATGGGATGTTTTTCTCCTACTCACGGCTGAAGGGTGAGACGACCCTGCAACGGGTGCACCGGGGGTACGTGGTCGGCGGCGAGGACAAGCTGATCGCCTTCGATATTTCCGTTGCCGAGGGGGGGGCGACGAAAAACGGCGTTATCTACATCAACAATAAATTCGATTACAAGGGGACCGAGTACATCCGTGACCGGGAGGGGTACTCGCTGCTGGTGATCGCCAACGACCGGCAGGGTAGGGAACTGTACGGAGCATTCTATCCGCTGCAGAGCTTCAAACAGAAGGACGAGTCGTATATCTATTCGACCGGAACCATGGCCGGACCTGGACTGATCGATTTCCCCGCGGAAGCGGACAGGGTGTTTTTCCGCCTGCAGCTCGACTATCATACGGACAGCCAGAAGGACCGGAGCGGCAATGTCAGGTTCCAGGTGTGGCCCTATACGAAAACTGCTGGCGGACATACCGGCGGTTTACCAGCCGGCGGCGCCATGGGGGGGGATGCCCATCAAGGTGGCGGTGCCATGGGGACGGGTGGCGGACATAGCGGTGGAAGCCCAATGGGGATGGGGGGCGGACATGCCGGCAATCAACTTCCCGGGGGGGGGATGGTCCAAGACGGCAAGAACGGCAAACCCCCCGTGGCCGGTGGGACAGTTTCTGTCGGCGAGAAATTCCTCTACGGAGACTATCAGCTCTTTGTGCCTGAGGTCCGGTATTGGGTAGCCATGACCGTCCGCCACAATCCGGGGAAACCCTTTGTTCTTGCCAGTCTCTGCGTAGGGCTTGCAGGAATAATCATTACAACCGTCGGGCGCATGGTGAAGCGGCGGCGTTGAAGCCCGTCAGCCAGTCCTTTTCAGTTTCAGGGCAATGACGTCGATAA
>Ga0073934_10001714_pt1 | contig 50558 bp, 40 predicted proteins | sample LarsenN4metaG_FD_76834 | JGI IMG/M metagenome (GOLD analysis project Ga0073934, IMG submission 76834) | Hot spring sediment bacterial and archeal communities from British Columbia, Canada, to study Microbial Dark Matter (Phase II) - Larsen... ...
AAACATTCATTGATAGTGTTCCATTGGCCAAAGAGAAAATGTTGGCGGCGTGAGTGGAGATTCAACAACGACTGACAACGAGGACTTGTCAGACGACTGTCAGATGATGTCTTGACTTATACAGCTCACCCCTTCTTCCCCTCGACCCTCTATCCCCGTCCCTCTCTCTCTCGTAACTGTTCACCGATCACCGTTCACTGATGACTCTTGTTCTCCGCCCTCCGCCCTCGACCCTCGACCCTCGTCCCCTCCGATAACTGTTCACTGTTCACTGATGACTTTTGTTCTCCGTACTCGACCCTCGTCCCTCGACCCTCGTCCCTCTGATAACTGTTCACTGTTCACTGATGACTCTTCTTCTCCGCACTCGTCCCAAGACCCATGTTGGACCAAGGTCCAATATCCCGGGCGACTCGCCTTCTGATATCCAAAACCAAAGATAATCTTTCGGTTGCTCGTTCGAGTTAGCCGGGAGTTTCTCCGCCGTTGCTCGCGCGATAACCGCGCAACGGTAGCGGTTTCAGGAGCGAACTCACGATAAGTTTCTGGGTGGCAAAAGAATCCGCTCACGCACGCAGAGGAATTTTATCGGTAAAACAGCATGAAAAAAACGGTACAAATATCGACGAAAGAGGGGGATTTTTTAGACTCGCTTACTATTTATCAGAGGGCAAGATGAAAAACGAACATGAAAATGAGCCGAAGCAGGACGGCGGCGATGCGGGCGATGCTCCGCCGCGGCCGACGCGCCGTGAGTTCCTCAAGGGACTCACCACTGGAACCGTGGCGATCGGCGCCTTGACGCAAGCCGGGTGCGGTCCGGCGGTGCCAACGCTCAAGACCCGCGGCGCGACCGATACGACGACGGTCTGTCCTTTCTGCGGCGTCGGCTGCGGTCAAGTGGTGTCGACGCGCGGCGGCAAGGTGATCCACATCGAAGGTGATCCGAACCACCCGGTCAGCGAAGGAACCTTGTGCAGCAAAGGGGCTGCGGGGATCCAGGTGGTGAACAACCCGCGGCGCCTGCAGAAAGTGCTCTATCGCGCGCCCAACGGTAAGGCTTGGGAGGAGAAGAGCTGGGATTGGGCGTTCGAGCGGATCGCCGCGCGCATCAAAGACACGCGCGATAAAACCTTCAAGACAACGGTGAACCGCACCGAAGCGATTGCGTGTCTCGGCGGCTCGGCGTTGGATAATGAAGAAGCCTATCTCCTTGTGAAACTGATGAGGGCGCTCGGCCTGGTGTATGTCGAACACCAGGCGCGGCTCTGACACAGCTCCACGGTCGTCGGTCTGGCGGCCTCGTTCGGTAGAGGGGCGATGACCAATCATTGGGTCGACATGATCAACGCCGACGTCGTCCTGATCATGGGCGGCAACCCGGCAGAAGATCATCCGATCTCAATGAATTGGCTGGCGCGCGCCAAAGAGCGCGGCACCTATATCCTGCACGTTGACCCGCGCTTCAACCGCACCAGCTCGATCGCGGACGTGTTCGCCAAGCTGCGCTCGGGCACCGACATCGCCTTCGTCGGCGGCATGATCAACTACGCCCTCGAACGTAACCGCATTCAGGAAGAATATGTCCGCGAGTACACCAATGCCTCCTGGATCGTCGGCGATGATTACAGCTTTGCCGACGGCCTCTTCGCCGGTTACGATCCCAAGGAGCGGCGCTACGACCGCGCGCGTTGGGCTTATGCGCTGGACGGCCAGGGACAGCCGCGGCGCGATCCCACGCTCAAGCATCCCCGCTGCGTGTTTCAACTTTTGAAGCAACACTTCGCGCGCTACAACGCCGAGGCGGTGTGCCGCATCACGGGAACGCCGAAAGAAAATTATCTGCGCGTTTGCGATATCTATACCGCTACCTTCGCTCCCGACCGCGCCGGCACCTGGCTTTATGCTATGGGCACTGCGCAGCACAGCCACGGCACCCAGAACATCCGCTCCTACGCGATTCTGCAGTTGCTGCTCGGTAACATCGGTGTGGCCGGCGGCGGTGTCAACGCAATGCGCGGCGAATCCAACGTTCAGGGGTCGACGGATCAAGGATTAAATTGGGACGGTCTGCCCGGCTATCTGAAACTACCTGTCGAAGCGGACGTTGATTTGAAAAGCTATTTGAAGCGCGTGACCCCGGTGGCGGCCAATGCGGCGAGCGCCAACTGGCTACAGAACACACCGAAGTATGTCGTGAGCTTGTTGAAAGCCTGGTGGGGCGAACAGGCCACGAGCGCCAATGATTTCGCCTTCGGTTATTTGCCGAAGCTCGGGCGAGGCTTCCAAGGGCAGGGCTATGCTTTTCTCGCGCTCACCCATGCGATGCTCGCCGGGGAAATCAAAGGACTGTTCTGCTTTGGGCAAAATCCCGTGGTCGGCGGCGCCAACGCGCGTTTGATCCGGGCGGCCATGGATAAACTTGATTGGTTGGTGGTCGCCGATTTGTTCGAACACGAGACCGCGGGCTTTTGGAAACGACCGGGAGCCGATCCGACAAAAATTCCGACCGAAGTTTTTGTTTTACCCGCCGCTTCAGGAGTCGAGAAAGAGGGCACCATCGTCAATAGCGGGCGTTGGGCGCAGTGGCGCTATCAAGCGATCAAGCCGATCGCCAATTGTCGCCCCGACCTCGATATCGCCGACGGCATCGCCAAAGCCGTCAAGCGCGTCTATCAAAAAGACGGAGCCTTCCCGGAGCCGATCCGCAATCTCGCATGGGATTATGGGGAGCACGCGGACCCGCACCGGGTTGCCCGCGAGATGAACGGTAGCTTCTTAGTCAACGTGACCGAAAAAGACGGCAAAGAATTCGCGGCCGGCAAGCAAGTGCCCGGCTTCGCACAGTTGCGCGACGACGGCAGCACGATGTCTGGCAATTGGATCTACTGCGGCGGCTACACGGAAGAAGGCAACCTGGCGGCGCGGCGCGATACGACGGATGCGCCGAACAACATCGGGCTCTATCCGAAATGGGCGTGGACGTGGCCGATGAACCGGCGCATTCTCTACAACCGCGCCTCGGTCAATCGCAAGGGCGAGCCGTTCAATCCGCGTAAATGGGTCATCCGCTGGAACGCCGAGAAAAAAGTCTGGGAAGGCGATGTTCCCGACGGCGGCATGCCGCCGGGCGAGACCAATCCTTTCATCATGCTGGCCTCGGGAGTCGGGCAGCTCTATTCGCCGGATCTTGTCGATGGGCCCTTTCCGGAGCACTACGAGCCGGTGGAAAGCCCGGTGAAGAATCCGTTTTCCAAAATCCAGTCCGACCCCTGCGCCCAAATATGGCAGTCGACCGAATTCGACAAATACGGCACGCCGGCCGACTTTCCGATCATCGCAACCACTTACAGGGTTTCGGAGCACTGGCAGACCGGTGCGATGAGCCGCAACATGCCGTGGCTGGTCGGGTTGGTGCCGAGTGCGTTCGTCGAGATCGGTACAGATTTGGCCAAGCGTCAGGGAATCGAAAACGGCGACAAGGTGATCGTCAGCAGCGCGCGCGGTTCCATCGAGGTCTATGCGCTGGTCACCGAGCGCTTCCAGCCGTTTTTTATCGAGGGTCAGATGATCGATGAGATCGGTTTGCCGTGGCATTGGGGCTACGCAGGCATCGTACCGGGTGACATCGCCAACGATCTCACCGCCAGCGTGGGCGACGCCAACTCGCACATTCCCGAGTCGAAGGTGTTCCTCTGCAACATCAAGAGAAAGGACCGGGCATGAGCACCCCCTCCGTTAAACCGAAAGCGATGATCCAGGACAATACCCGGTGCATCGGCTGCCGCGCCTGCATGGTGGCGTGCAAATCGTGGAACGAGCTGCCGGAGGACAAGACTGACTTTTTTGCCGGCGAAGGCTATCAAAATCCGCGCGATCTCGATGCCAACAACTACACCCTGATTACCTTCAATGAGATCGTGACCGGCGCCAAACCGGATTGGGTGTTCGGGCGCCAGCTCTGCATGCACTGCGATCACCCGGCTTGCGCGTCGGCCTGTCCGACCACGGCGCTCAACAAAACTGAACTCGGTCCTGTGGTATTCGACGCGGCCCGCTGCATCGGCTGCCGTGCATGCATGCAGGCATGCCCTTTTCTTATTCCCAAATACGATTACGAGAACCTGGCGCCGAAGATCCACAAGTGCACTTTCTGCGCGGACCGCATAGAGGGCGGGCTCAAGCCCGCCTGTGCGACGGTATGTCCTACCGGCGCGATCAGTTTCGGCGACCGCGACGATATGGTCGCCGAGGCGAAGCGGCGCATCGCCGAGGCTCCGGGTACTTACATTCCTCAGATCTACGGACTCGACGAGGTCGGCGGCACGAGCGTGCTGCACTTATCGTCGGTGCCGTTCGACCAGATCGGCTACATCACCGGCCTGCCGAAGACGCCGATGCCCGACCTGACCCATCGATGGCTGCGCGCTACGGCGCCGGTGTTCGCCGTGTTGTATGCGGTGTTTGGCGCGCTCAACTGGATCGTGCGCCGGCGTATGCGGCGGCAAGGGCATAATGGAGAGCACACATGAACTGGCGAATCCGGCTTACCTGGTGGGACAAATTGCTGCTGGCGGTCGTTGCGGTAGGCGCCGTCATTGGTTTGGTGCGCTTTGCCACCGGCATCGGCACGATCGCTAATATCAATAACGCTTATCCATGGGGTTGGTGGGTCGGCTACGGCATCATGACGATGATCGCCATCGGCGGCGTCGGTTTTACGATGACCGCGCTAGTCGAGATCTTCGGCGTGCATCGCTACCACTCGTTTCTTCGGCCCGCCGTTCTCATGGGGCTGCTCTGCTACACCAGCGCGATTACCATGCTCATGGTGGAGCTTGGCCGGCCGTGGATGGTCTGGATGGTGCTGGTTTCCTGGGCGCCGACCTCCGCATTGTATGAAGTCGGCTGGTGCGCGTTTCTTTATCTCACCGTGCTCGCCCTGGAATTTGCCCAGGTGCCATTCGAGAGACTCGGCTGGGCAAAAGCGCTGTGCGTCATACGCTTCATCTACATTCCAATCATGCTTTTGGGCGTGACACTGTCACATCTGCACCAGTCATCGCTCGGCACTCTCATGACGCTGATCCCGCACAAAGTGAACGCTCTATGGTGGTCCGACAATTTGCCGTTGCTCTATCTATTTTCCGCCATGATGGCCGGCCCGGCGATGGCGATCCTCGAACATCTCGCGGCGGCGCGCTGGCTCGGCTTCACGCCGCGCATGGATCTGCTCGCCGGCCTCGCGCGCATCGAACTGTGGCTGGTCGGTCTTTTTCTTGCGTTTCAAATGGGCGATCTTTTTTACCGCGGCGCCGCGGATGCGATGCTCAGCCCGTCTTGGTTTGCGGTTTCTTTTTGGGTCGAGATCGGTTTCGGATTGGTGCTGCCACTGGCGTTGCTCTTGATGCCCGAGGTGCGGCAAACGCGGCGCGGGCTCGCCGTTGCGTGCAGCCTGGTGATCGCAGGTGTGTTGCTGCACCGGTTGAATGTGGCCGTGATCGGCTTACGCGTGCGGCATTGGGAAAGCTACGTACCTTCGTTTGGAGAAATCGGCATCACGCTCGGCATCACTGCGGCTGCGGTGTTTGCGTTCGGCTGGCTGGCGCGCATCCTGCCGATCCACGAGGAGCTGCCGCCGCCAGAGACAAGCCTGCGGACTGAAACTCAACCGGCGGTCTCATTGCGCGGCGCGCAAGGAATATTCTGAAATGGAAACGGAACAACCCTCTCGAAGCTATGGGTTTCGCATTGTCATCTTGGTGGCGCTGCTCATCAATCTCATCCTCACCGTAGCCATCATCACCCAGGTGCGCGAGCTGCAGCAGCGAATCGCGAGCTTACCGCCGGATCTCGCCAGCAAGCGCGACGTCGCCATGCTGCGGCCGCTGCGCGTGCGGGAGATCCTCAGGCAGAATTGTGTGGAGTGTCACAGCGCCCGGCGTCTCGGCGTGACGGTGTCTATGGAGCCGACAGAGGTTCAGCGGACAGTGGAGCGAATGCAAAACCATCCCGGCGCCGACATACCGCAAAGCGAGTTCGAGCGCATCACGGCGTCGCTGATGGTGGTCCGCTGCGCCCGCTGCCACGGCGAGGAGACGCTCAATCTGATGGTGCTCAAAACACTGCCTGAGCGCGTCGCCACGGTCCGACGCATGGCGGCGCTCCCCGGCTCGGGCGTGCGGCCGGATCAAGTGCTCGCCGTCGCGCAGGCATTCGAGAAATTGATCGACGATGGCTATCGAGGCGCTGCTTACAAAGGCGAGGACGCCCTGCCGGTTCGGCCGAGCCGTCGGTGAAATTATCACAAACTTTCTTTCGCAGTATTGCGAGCGGACGCTGGGGAGTTGGCGATTTTGCAAATTGATAGGAGCGAAATCAGGTAAATGATTGGCTTCCGGGTGGACTGCTGTTCGGCACTCGGATTGCGAATTCTCGGCAATGTAGCGGCACAAGCGACACCCGTCGTTTGTGCCGAGTGAAGAAATATCGCTAGAGAGACGAAAAATTTGGAGAGGCTTATGAGCAAATCGATGGATGTCATCGCGGGGACCGGTCTGGATCAGAAAACGCGCAAGAGTCATTGGCCGGCGCGGCTCGATCTCGTGCAAAGCGCGAGCGGGTTATTCCTCGGGCTCTTCATGTGGGGCCACATGGCCTTCGTTTCGACGATTCTGATCAGCAACGATGCCATGTGGTGGGTGACCAAAATGTTCGAGGGCGAGTTTATCCTCGGCAAGGGCTATCCGGGCATTGTGTCAGGTGTCGTCGCGCTGGTCGCCGCGATGTTTGTCGTGCACGGATTGCTCGCCATGCGAAAATTTCCCGCGAACTGGAACGAATATAGAAGTTTCGCAGGCCACCGGCAGATGCTGCGACATGAGGATACCACACTCTGGTGGGTTCAGGCGTGGACCGGCTTCGCGTTGTTCTTCTTGGCGTCAGTGCACCTCTACCAGATGCTCATGCATCCAGGCGACATCGGACCGTACGAATCGGCGGAGCGCGTGTGGAGCGGCCGCTGGTGGCCGCTCTATCTGGTCCTATTGTTCGCCGTCGAGCTGCACGGCGGCGTGGGCCTTTACCGGCTGGCGGTCAAATGGGGCTGGTTCGAGGGCGAGGATCCCAATCGCACGCGCACGATGCTCAAACGGCTCAAGTGGGGCATCACGGTATTTTTTCTTACGCTCGGGCTGCTCACGCTGGCGGCCTACATGAAGCTCGGCTACGAGCGCCGCGATCGGCTCGGCGAACGCTATGTGCCGTCTTGGGCCGCGCCGGCGCAGCAACGGTAGTATCACTGGTCGTGATCGGTGAACAGTTATCGGTGATCAGTAAACAGTCAACAGTAAACAGTTCGTCGTCACTCGTCCGATACCGATCACTGTTCACTGATCACTGATTACTGATCACTGTTCACTGGTTCAATCAGTGAGGGAAAGAAGTTATGAAAATAATCTACACCGACGTTCTGGTCATCGGCGGCGGCCTTGCGGGCTTGCGCATCGGCATCGGCCAAGCGGCGCGGCCACGATGTCATCATACTTTCGCTCGTGCCGCCCAAGCGCTCGCACTCGGCGGCCGCGCAGGGCGGCATGCAGGCGAGCCTCGCCAACGTGATCAAAGGCCAGGGAGACAACGAAGACGTCCATTTCGAGGATACGGTGCGCGGCAGCGACTGGGGCGCGGATCAAGAAGTCGTGCGTATGTTCGTCGATACCGCGCCCAAAGCGGCACGCGAGCTCGCGGCCTGGGGCGTTCCCTGGAGCCGCGTGACCAGGGGCGATCGAGACGTCATCATCAACGGGCAGAAAGTCACCATTACGGAGCGCGACGAAGCCCACGGCTTGATCGCGCAGAGAGCGTTCGGCGGCACCAACAAGTGGCGCACTTGCTATGTCTCGGACGGCACCGGTCACGCCATGCTCAATACGATGAGCGATCAGGCGATCGCGCACCAAATTCCGGTGCACGAGCGATCGGAGGCGATTGCCCTGATCCATGACGGCAGCCGTTGTTACGGCGCGGTGGTACGCAATCTCGTGACCGGAGAATTGGCAGCTTACGTTTCCAAGGCGACCGCTATTACCGGCGGCGGCGCGGGACGAATCTATCGGGTGACCACGAACGCGGTGATCTGCGAAGGCATTCCCACCGCCATCGCCTTGGAGACCGGGGTTGCGACGCTGGGCAACATGGAAGCGGTGCAGTTTCATCCGACGCCGGCTTTTCCTGCGGGTATCCTTTTGACCGAGGGCGCGCGCGGCGACGGCGGTTTGCTAAAGGACGTCGACGGCCATCGCTTCATGCCCGATTACGAGCCGGAAAAAAAAGAGCTGGCGTCGCGCGACGTGGTCTCGCGGCGGATGGAAGAGCACATCGCCAAAGGCAAAGGCGTGAAAACGCGATTCGGTGACCACCTGTGGTTGGATATCACGCTGTTGGGCGAGCACCACATCAAACACAACCTGCGCGAAGTCTACGAGATCTGCCATTACTTTCTCGGCATCGATCCAGTGAAGGATTGGGTGCCGGTCAGGCCGGCGCAGCACTACACCATGGGCGGCGTGCGGACGAATCACACGGGAGAAAGCCCGACGTTGAAAGGGCTGTTCTCAGCCGGGGAAGCGGCCTGTTGGGACATGCACGGCTTTAATCGCCTGGGCGGAAACTCGGTGGCCGAGACGGTGGTGGCCGGCATGATCGTCGGCGAATTTATCGCCGATTTTTGCGAGCGGCCGGAGAACGCTGGAAATATTCCCATGGGTGTCATTCAGGAAGCGCTGCGCCGCGAGCAAGCGAGGATGGATTTTCTCATCGAAGGACGCGGCACGGAAAACGCGGCGGCGCTCATGGCGGCGATGCAAAATATCATGACCGAGAAGGTCGCCATCTTCCGCACCGGGCGGGTGCTGGAAGAGGCGGTGCACGAGCTGCAGCAACTACTATTGCGCAGCCGCAACATCGGCTTGCGCTATATGGCGCGCGGCGCCAACCCGGAGCTGGTAACCGCCTATCGCGTGCAGAAGATGCTCAAACTGGCGCTCTGTGTCGCGTACGGCGCGCTGCAGCGAACCGAAAGCCGCGGCGCGCACTTTCGCGAAGACTTTCCTCGGCGCAACGATGCCGAGTGGCTGAATCGCACACTGGCGACGTGGAAGTCGGAAAACGATACTTTGCCGTCGCTCACTTATGAACAGCTCGACATCATGAAGATGGAATTGCCGCCGGGCTGGCGCGGCTACGGCGCCAAGGATCATATCGATCATCCCGACTCGGCCAAACGTTTGGCCGAGATCGAAGCGTTCAAGCAGCAACGCAACGGCGCCGATCGCTTCGAGCTGCAGAGGAAACTGATGCCTTACGAAGATCTGCTGCCGAAACGGTTCCGCGGCAGAAATGAACGGATTGACGAAAGGCTGTGAGCCAAAGGATGGTTCCGAGTACGAGTTCGACTCGACACCCGAATCTCGACCCCGGCACTCCACTCTGAATGGCGAAATGAAGGAGTCGCAAAATGCCAACTGAACCAGTGAAGCGCAGGTTGAAGATCAGCATACTTCGCTTCAACCCACAGGAGCCCGGCAGCGTGCCGCGCATACAGACTTACGAGATCGAGGAAGCCGAAGCGATGACACTGTTTATCGCGCTCAACGAAATTCGCGAGAAGCAGGATCCGTCGCTGCAGTTCGATTTCGTCTGCCGCGCCGGCATCTGCGGCAGCTGCGGCATGATGATCAACGGCCGCCCGACGCTTGCCTGCCGCACTTTGACCAAAGATTTGGGCGAGGAGATCTCGCTCGCGCCGCTGCCGGTCTTCGAGCTGATCGCCGACTTGTCGGTGGATACCGGCAAATGGATGCGCGGCATGAGCGAGCGCGTCGAAGCCTGGGTGCACATGAACGGGAAAGAGGGCGATCTCGGCCGCTTCGAAGAAACGATGGAACCGGCGCTGGCGGAAAAGATCTATGAGCTCGACCGCTGCATCGAGTGCGGCTGTTGCGTCGCGGGCTGCGGCACGGCGCGCATGCGCGAGGATTTCGTCGGCGCGGTGGGGCTCAACAAGATCGCGCGCTTCCGCGTCGATCCGCGCGATCAAAGGAGCGACGAGGATTTTTACGAATTGATCGGCGATGACAATGGGGTCTTCGGCTGCATGTCCCTGCTTGCCTGCCATGACGTCTGCCCGAAGAACTTGCCGCTGGCGACACAGATCGCTTTTTTGCGAAGAAAAATGGTGTCGGTCGGATGGAAATAATCGAGGAGGTCGAGGGTCGCGTGGCGAGGGTACCGACACTCGACACCCGACACTCGGCCCGTCTCTCTCAGCAAGGAGGCTCACATGAGTAAGGTACAAACAGGGGCGATAACGCCCGGTGTCAAGGCCAAAAAGGAGAGTCTGGGAAAAATCAATTGGAAGCATTTCGCGCCAGTGGCAGTGGCGATCATTGTCGCGCTCATCCCCGCGCCGGCGGGGCTGCCTCAGTACGCATGGTACTACGTCGCCATTTTCGTCGGCGTCATCATCGGTCTCATGTTCGAGCCATTGCCGGGCGGCGCGATCGGATTGATCGGCGTCGCGCTCGTGACGGTGCTGTCCGAATACGTCTTCTTCAGTCCGGAGCAACTGGCCAAGGCTGGATTCAATCCGGCGCGCGCATCGCTTAGCTGGGCGTTGTCCGGCTTTTCGAATAGTACGGTATGGCTGATCTTTGGCGCGTTCATGTTCGCGCTCGGCTATGAAAAAACCGGTCTCGGACGGCGCATCGCTTTGCTGCTGGTGAAGGCGATGGGGCGCAAGACCCTCACTTTGGGCTATGGGTGACGATCGTCGACACGCTGCTTGCGCCCTTCACTCCCTCCAACACGGCGCGCAGCGGAGGAACGATCTATCCAGTCATCCGCAATCTGCCGCCGCTCTACGATTCGAAGCCAAACGATCCGTCCATGCGCCGCGTGGGCTCCTATATCATGTGGGTCGCGATCGCGGCGACCTGCGTGACCAGCTCGATGTTCCTCACGGGGCTCGCGCCCAATCTGCTGGCTGTCGAACTGGTGCGGAAGACAGCGAACATAGAACTTGACTGGGTTGGCTGGTTCATGGCGTTCGCGCCGGTCGGCATCCTTCTGCTTGTGCTTGTTCCGCTGCTCGTTTATTGGATCTATCCGCCCGAGATCAAAGAGGGTGCGGAGGTACCGGCCTGGGCGGCGCAGGAGCTTCAGAAAATGGGCCCGCTGAGCTCGCGCGAGATCACGTTGGGGATCCTCGTCGTGATCGCTTTACTGCTGTGGATTTTCGGCGGCGAAATCATGGAGGCCACCACCGCCGCGATCGTGGTGATAGCGTTGATGCTGATACTCAACGTCGTCACCTGGGACGATATCACAGCAAACAAGGCGGCTTGGAACACGCTGGCGTGGTTCGCGACATTGGTTGCGCTTGCCGACGGGCTGACCCGCGTAGGTTTCGTGAAATGGTTCGCGGAGAGCGTCGCCGGGCAGTTGAGCGGTGTTACGCCGACCGTGGCGATCGCGGCGCTGTTGCTGATTAATTTTTTCGGCCACTACCTGTTTGCCAGCATCACGGCGCACGTCACCGCGATGATTCCGGTACTGCTCGCGGTCGGCTCCACGATCCCCGGAGTAAACATGCAAACGCTCGCGCTCGGGCTCTGCCTGCAGCTCGGCATCATGGGCATTGTCACGCCGTTCGCAACGGGACCGAGCCCGGTGTACTACGGCAGCGGGTATTTGCCGGCCGCGGACTACTGGCGCCTCGGCGCGATTTTCGGCGTGATCTTTTTCGCCGCGTTTCTAGTCATCGGCGTGCCTTGGATGCTGGCAATACGGTGAGGCGGGTACCGAGTGCCGCATGGGTGGCGAGTACCCCCACCCGCGCGCCACGAACTTGAGAGGAAGACGACTATGGCATCGACACAATTTCGCATCGAGCACGATTTTCTCGGCGACCGCGAGGTTCCGGCGGACGCCTATTACGGCATCCAGACGATGCGCGGCAAGGAAAATTTTCACATTACGGGCATGCCGATCTCGCGGGAGCCCTATTTCGTCAAGGCGTTCGGCTACGTCAAGAAAGCCGCCGCGATGGCGAATCGGGACCTCGGTGTGCTCGATGCCAAGATTGCCGAGGCGATCATACGAGCGTGCGACCGCTTGATTGCGGGCGAGTTCGTCGACCAGTTCATCACCGACTTCATTCAAGGCGGCGCGGGAACTTCCACCAACATGAACGCCAACGAGGTGATCGCCAATATTGCCCTGGAAAGTATGGGTCACAGGAAGGGCGAGTATCAGTACGTCAATCCCAACGACCATGTGAATTTCGGCCAGTCCACTAACGACGTTTATCCGACGGCTTTTCACCTCGGCCTGATTCTCCGGTTGGAAAGCTATATGGAGGCGCTGCGCCAGCTTCAGCAGGCGTTTTTCGCCAAGGCGCGGGAATTCGACAAAGTGCTGAAGATGGGCCGCACCCATCTGCAGGATGCGGTGCCGATGTCCTTGGGCCAGGAATTTCGCGGTTGGGGAACGACCATCGGCGAGGAAGTTCATCGGCTCGATGATATCCGGAAGATGCTTCAATGTGTCAATCTGGGCGCTACCGCGATCGGCACGACGGTCACCGCGGCGCCCGGTTATCCTGCCCTGGCGACGAAACATCTTGCCGACATTACAGGCATTAAGTTTACACTGGCCGAGGATCTGATCGAGGCGACGTCGGATACCGGCGATTACGTGCTGCTGTCGGGCGTGATCAGGCACACTGCAGCCAAGCTCACCAAAATCTGCAACGATCTGCGCATGCTGGCGTCCGGACCGCGCTGCGGGCTGAACGAAATCAACCTGCCGCAGATGCAGCCGGGTTCCTCGATTATGCCCGGCAAGGTAAACCCGGTCATTCCGGAGGTCGTGAATCAGACCAGTTTCCTCGTGATCGGACTGGACGTGGCGGTAACGCTCGCCGCCTCCGCCGGGCAGCTACAGCTGAACGTCATGGAGCCGGTGATCACGTTCGCGCTTTTCTCTTCGATCGCGACAATGGAGCGGGCGGTCACGAGCCTGCGGGTGAATTGCGTCGAGGGCATCACTGCGAATGACGAGCGAACACGCGACATGGTGCTCAATTCACTCGGCATCGTGACCCTGCTCAAGCCTGCGCTCGGTTACAAGCGGTGCTCCGAGCTCGCTCGGGAAGGCTACCAGACCGGCAAGAGTCTCCACGACATTGTCGTCACGGAAAGAAAGCTTCTCAGTCAGCAGCAATGGGATCAAATCTTTTCGTTCGAAAACCTGATAAACCCGAAGTTCGAGGCATGAGCTCTAAAAAAAGGGGAGTTTCGAGTTTCAGGTTTCGAGTTTCGGGTTGGGAGTTTCAGGTTGCGAGTTTCGGGTTGCGGGTTTCGGGTTGGGAGGAAGGCGAATTAGAGACCAGAAACAATCTTGACGCGAAACTAGTTTTTGTCGCCATGAATTGGCTATTGATTTTCATTCCGATTGCCGTTGCGCTTGAGCACCTGCGGCCGGAAGCGCACACGTGGATCTTCTTTGCGGCCTGTCTTGCCATCGTCCCCATCGCTAAGCTTATCGTGGAAGCGACCGAGCACATCGCCGTCCGAACCGGTGACGCGGTGGGTGGACTGCTCAACGCGACTTTCGGCAATGCGCCGGAATTGATTATCGCGGTCGTCGCCCTGAAGGCCGGCTTGTTCGACATGGTGCGCGCTTCGCTGATCGGCGCGATCCTGGCCAATCTTCTGCTTGCGCTAGGCGTCGCTTTTCTGCTCGGCGGGTTGCGTTATCACAACCAGGAATACAACGCCGGAGCGACGCGTATTTATAGTTCGATGATGCTCATCGCGGTGGTGAGCTTAACGGTGCCAAGCGTGTTCAGTCGATTCTTCTCGGCGGAAGAGGTGGTGCGCCAGGAGCAAATTCTCAACTTGGGCATCGTGTTGGTTTTGCTGCTCGGCTATGCCCTTTATCTCGTATTTATGCTCGGCACCCATCTCGAATTTTTCTCGGCCGCTCGCGAAGCAGAAGAACACCATGGGCCGCATTGGGGAATGCCAAGGGCGATCGGAAGTTTGCTTGTGGCATCGGTACTAGCAGCATGGATGAGCGAGATTTTGGTCGGCGCGGCCGAAGGAACCGGCAAATCGCTGGGGATGTCGGAGACTTTCATTGGAATTGTCATACTGGCTGTGGTCGGCGGCGCGGCCGAGAGCGGTTCGGCGATCAGCATGGCGACAAAGAACAAAATGGACCTGACGGTCGGCATTGCCCTCGGGAGCTGTATCCAAATCGCGCTGTTTGTAGCTCCCGTTCTCGTGCTTTTAAGTTATGCAGTCGCGCCGCGTCCGCTGGAGCTTTCCTTCGGCAGAGCGGAGTTGGGCTCTCTCTTTCTGGCCGTTCTGATCGGCGCGCTGGTCTCGGGAGACGGGCGTTCGAACTGGTATAAGGGTGTGCAGCTCATCATGGTTTACGTCATCATGGCATTCTTGTTTTATTTCATGCCCGAGGTGACCAGGCCATGAACGGAGTCATTGATGCTCAGGCTGTCGGTTTAGGCACGTTCGGAAGAGTTTACTTCCGCCGCCGCTATGGGATTTTGTTTTATACCCTTCTTCTCACAATGGTCATGTTGCCCCTTGGTTCGGTTTTGGGGTTGAACGGGGCGGTGATCGAACTCTTGTTGGCCGCCAACCTGCTCGCCGCTGTCATGCCTGTCGACGCGGGACCTCATCGCCGGTTTTTGCTCGCTGCTATGGCTTTCGTATGGCTGGCGCGGCCGGTGACGGCCTGGTTAGATCATCCGTTGGTTTCGTCGATGACACTCGTCATTTGGACGCTGATTGGGCTGATCGCAGCAGCCACAGCGCTACGCTTTGCCATGGGCGCAACGCAAGTTGATGCAGAGCATCTCTATGCGGCGCTCAGCGCTTACCTTTTGGCCGGAATTTTTTTCGGACTATTTTATTGGGCTCTCGAGCAACATGGCCCGGGAACTTTCACCGCTCCGGGCGATTTCTCCCGTATGAGTGCAATTTATTTTAGTTTCGTAACCCTGGCGACGCTCGGCTACGGCGATATTGTACCGCGCACCGACCTGGTGCGTGGATTTGCCATCCTCGAAGGAGTCGGCGGGCAGCTCTTCTTGGCCGTGATGGTCGCGCGTCTGGTGAGCCTCTATACGCGCTTGCCAGAGAGCGACTAGGTCGACTTAGCCGGCGATTAAGCCAGGAGCGAGTTGAAACGCGAAAAATCGAACGGTGACCCACAAAATAGTAAAAATCTTCGCGCTTGCCATGGTCGCCGCGATAGCGAGCGCCAAGAGCGCGCGCGCGGCTGATGCGACTGCATGGAGCGTCGGCGGCGGCGCGCCCAGGCTCATTCTGCAGATCACCATTGACCAGTTGCGCGGCGACCTGCCGGAGCGATTCGTGAAAAATATGGGCGTCGGCGGGTTTCGTTACCTCATGCAGCAGGGCATCTGGTATGCCAACGCGCATCATGCCCATGCCAACACTGAAACCGTGGTAGGACACACCACGCTCGCGACCGGCGCACATCCAGCAGTGCACGGCATGGTAGCCAACTCCTGGCTGGATAAGAAAACCGGCAAGCGGGTGCGCAACACAGAGGATTCACGTTACCCCCTCCTGACCGCCGGCGTTGGCGCGAAACAGGCGCCAACTGATGGCCGTTCGCCAGCGAACATACTGGTCTCGACCTTCGGCGACGAGTTAGCGAGTTACTACGGCGGGCGCTCCAAAGTCTTCGCTGTGTCTATCAAAGACCGCGGTGCCGTGCCGCTGGCCGGCCACGCGGGCAAGGCTTTCTGGTTTTCAAAGAAAACCGGCGAGTTCGTCTCCAGCACATTTTACTACAAGCGGTATCCAGCATGGGTCGATGAGTGGAACAAGAAGCGGCTTGCTTTCCAGTACAGCGGTAAATCCTGGACCCTGCTCCACGACAAATCCACTTACCTGTTCGGAGCCGCCGATGATAAACCCTGGGAATCCGATTATGCCGGCTATGGTCGCGTGTTTCCGCATCCGTTCGGCAAGGCGAATGATCAGTATTACACGACCTGGTTGACGGTCAGTCCAGTGGGCGACGAACTAACGCTTGATTTTGCGAAGACGCTCATCGAGCGCGAACAGCTCGGCAAACAGGCTTTTCCGGACTACCTGTCCATCAGCTTTTCCTCGACCGACTACATTGGCCATATCTTCGGGCCATCGAGCCTTGAAATGGAAGATAATCTGCTGCGCCTTGACCGTACCTTGGCTGACCTGTTTGCTCATGTGGAGCGGCACGTCGGCCTGAAGAACACCCTGATTGTACTGGCGGCCGATCACGGCTCGCCCGAAATTCCCGGCTACCTGAACGAGCTCGGCATCGAAGCCAGGTACATTTATCCCGAGAAGTGGGACCAAGAGCCGGCCATTGCGGCTTTGAAAAAGAGATTCGGCATCGGCAAGGAACTCATCAAGACGTATGACCATCCTTATGTTTATCTCAACTATGACGCGATGCGGGACAAACGGCTCAATCAGGCCGAGGTCGAGCGTGCCGTTGCGGCGGAGTTAATAAAGTTCGACGGCATCGCGCTGGCCATCCCCAGCAGTGAACTTCGTCAAGGCAACCTGCCTTCGACGCCGCTGATCGACGCGATCCTGCGCAATCACAACCCGGAGCGTTCCGGCGACATCTATGTCGTATTCGCGCCGCATTCTTTCCTGCGCGCTGACGAAGGGGAGCCGATGGCACTGACCCACGGCTCGCCCTGGCGGTACGACAGCTATGTGCCGGTTGTTTTCGCCGGCGGGGGCCTTGGCGGTCGGCGCGTCTATCGAGAAATCCAAACTGTTGACGTGGCACCCACACTCGCCGCGCTTATCGGCGTTAAGCCGCCATCAGGCGCTCGTGGCGCACCGCTGACCGAGGTCTTGCGAGTCGATGAAGCGCGATAAAGTATGCCGGTTAGAGTTCGTCTATTCCGTGCTCGTGAGCCGATGGTCGTGCTTGGCCGGTCATTTTTTCTCCGGGTGAGTCCCAGCCGACCGAACCTGAGCCCTGACAGACCGTGCCATAGCGGCCGATCGTGTTCCGACGAGGAATTCGACCGGCTTAATGCGTCGTTCATCAGCTCCATGGTTCAACTGCGCGTCAAAGCCGCCGCCGCGCGCGTCGCGGAACTGGCAAGCATGACCGTGAGTTTTTGGCACCTTTGCGAAGAACGCCGCAGAAAAAGCTGACAAATCCAATCTGTTCTTTCATCCCAGCCGCGGCATCCGTGTTGCTCCATTCCAAGGCGTCGGTATCGAGATGGGCTCTACCAGTGCGCAGGAAAAAGCCGCGAGCGGCACAGGTGAACAATGATTTCAGCGAAGGTTCTATGGCGCTTCTCTTGTGTATTGCTACTGACGGGTTGTGCCGCTGTCTTTGAGTCATCTCCCATCTTTAGTTCTAATCCGAGGGGCGCGTCAGGAACGCCATCCTCCTCCGCGCGGGTCTCTGACGCTTGGGAAATGGCGATGCAAGGCATGGCGATCGGCGGCGCGCTGGCCGGAGCTTACGGCGCAGGCGGGGGCTTGATCGTGGGGTTCGTGGCAGGGCTTTTTACCGCCGACTCGCGGCATGCTCAGCTGACCAGCCAGATTCAGACGGAAGAGGCGAAAGATAAGCTGCTTCAAGCGCAGATCGAGCAGGAACTGGAGCGACAGAGGCAGCTCGAAGCGCAACTGCTCAACCCTTTTGCAAATCAAACCGGGCAAGAACAATCAGGTCCGCCCCAGCGAATCCGGGAAACGGATGGTGCAACGCTAACCAACATCGCTATGGCAGATCGATCGAATGTTGGCGCGCCTCAGAGCAAAAAAGAGCCTTTTGCAAACTCGGCGTCAAGACCGTTCAAAAATGTCGAGGTGAGGGATATTAACGCCGACGGCATTCCGGATTTATGGATCTATTATGATCCAAACAGGCCGGGAGAAATCGTCCGCCAGGAAGAGGCCAGCAGGGGCGATGGCCGAGTCGACACTTGGACTTATTTTAAGAGCGGGCAGATGATCCGGCGCGATGTCGATTCGAAAGGTCTCGGGCGGCCTGACTTGGTTTACTATTACGATCAGGAGAAGCTCGTACGCGAAGAACGCGACGAGAACGGCCAGGGCCGCATGACGTATCGGGCCAACTATGAAAACGGCCGGCTCGCCAAAGTCGAAAAAGACACCGCCGGCACGGGTAAAGCTGATCAATGGATCTACTATGACACCAGGCAACAAAGCGAGATCGTCCTCAAAGAAGAAAGAGATCTCGACGGCGACGGAACGGTCGATCTATGGGGCTATTACGAGAATGGTCGACTCGTGCGCCGCGACGTCAGCGCCGTCGGAATGGAACTACTTTCCAAGCAAGAGTTACCGCCGGCTTTTCCCCCCGCTCATGAGCAAGGTTTGGCTCCTGCAGCAGCGCCGATCGGTTGGTCCAGGCGTTAGTGCGCGTTAGACGTTTTCTGTCCGTTATGGACGCATCGGGCAAGCAGGCCGAAGCTCGAAGTTACACCCGAATACCTTTTCGCGAACAGCTGCCGCAGCCGTCGCTCCAATACCGATCCGCGATTGGCAAGTGGCTATCGCGCGGCGAATCGGTTGATGATGAAGCGGGCCATAGCGTTGCGACCCATCCCTGGTGGAAGGTGATGTGGCTGACGGGCGTGGACTACTTCTCCACGCTCGGCTACCAACCGGGCATCGCGCTACTCGCGGCGGGCGCAGTTGCGCCAATCGCTACAATAATCCTCGTGCTGGTCACGCTCTTCGGGGCTTTGCCGGTATACGTGCAGGTAGCACGGCGCAGCTTTGCCGGGCAGGGCTCCATCGCAATGCTGGAGAATCTGCTAACTGGCTGGAAGAGCAAGGTGCTGGTCTTAGTTCTTCTCGGCTTCGCGGCCACCGATTTCGTCATCACGATGACATTGTCGGCCGCCGACGCCGCCAAGCACGCGATCGAAAATCCCTTTCTACATCCTGTCCTCGGCGATCACCAGATCCTGGTTACGCTCGCTCTCCTCTCGGTGCTCGCCGTCGTGTTTCTTAAGGGGTTCAGCGAAGCAATCGGTTTGGCGACGGCCGCGGCATTGCCTTATCTTGCGCTCAACCTTGTCGTCCTCGGTCGCGGCGCATGGGAAATCATGACGCATCCGGCACTGCTCGCAAATTGGCACGCGGCGCTCGCCGCCAAGGGCGATTTTTCGCTGCTGATCGCCGGAGCCTTGCTGGTCTTCCCAAAGCTCGCGCTCGGCCTGAGTGGGTTTGAGACCGGCGTCACGGTTATGCCGCTGATTGACGGCGGCGAAAAAGATCGAGGCTACAGTCCCCGAGCGGGCGCCGTGCCAATCGGCCGCGTGGCCAATACCGCGAAACTCTTGCTGACCGCAGCCGATCATGAGCGGCATGCTGATTCTCTCGAGCCTCGTCACCACTCTGCTGATCGATCCGGCGGACTATCAAAAAGGAGGCAAGGTGAGCGGCCGCGCTATCGCATTTTTGGCGCACCGTTATCTCGGGAACGGTTTCGGCACGATCTACGATATTTCAACGATTCTCATTCTCGGCCTCGCCGGCGCTTCGGCTATGGCCGGGCTCCTCCATCTCATCCCGCGCTATCTGCCGCGCTACGGGATGGCGCCACGCTGGGCGGCGCTCTCTCGACCGCTCGTTCTGGTGCTGTTCGTGATCGACGTCATCATCACGCTGATCTTCGGCGCCTCCGTGGAAGCGCAGAGCGGCGCGTATGCCACCGGCGTTCTCGTGCTGATCCTGTCGGCGGCCTTTGCCGCAACGCTCGCCCTGTGGCGCGAGCGCCGCTGGGGATTGGGTTGCTACATGGGGATGGTCTGCTTGGTGTTTGCCTATACCCTGGCGGACAATTGCCTGGAGCGTCCGGACGGTTTGATCATCGGCATCGTCTTCACGTTGCTCCTGATGCTGGCGTGTGCTGTGAGCCGGTCCATACGCTCGGTAGAGTTTCGCATTCCGCATGGATACTTCATCGATCTCGACAGTTCGCGCATCGGCCCGGAGCTAAGAGGCAAGAGGGTGCATTTGGTGCCGATCTCAACTTCATCGCCGCAAGCCCGGCGCAGAAAAAGCGATGAGATCGCAAAGCACTACGGCGTGCGCGGGCCCTTTCTGTTCCTTCATGTAAACCTGCTCGATAACCGCAGCGAATTTTCTTCGCCGCTTGAAGTAAGCCTCAAAAGGGAAGGCAACGATTACGTCGCGGAAGTTTTTGGTGCGGTCGCCATCGCCAACACCATCGCGTATATCAGCGAGGCGATCGACCCGATATCGATTTTCATCGGCCTCACGCGGCGCGACCTGATGGGGCAAGCCCTTCGCTACCTTCTCTTCGGCGAGGGCGAAACCGGGCTTATCGTCTACACGATCCTGCTTCGCTACTGGGACTGGACTGCGGAGCAAGACGTGCGTCCGCTCATCTTCTTGATGTCCGACTAGCGAATTCTGACATCAACTTAGCGTTCAAACTTCGGAGCCCTTCGACGTGGCTCAGGGCGAACGGCCCAGACGAATCCGTTGATGGTGAGCTTGTCGAACCATGAACGGCTGAGGTGAAGAAAGTGTTACAGTCCATAGTACACCGCGTGTGTGGTGCACGCGGAATTTCGTTCAGACTTCCACCGGTGCAATTCCAAACCGGATAAAAAATTTGCTTGCCGATGTCCGTTCCAAATTCTGAGTTGGTGCGTCACGACTCACGCATTTTTTCCGCGAAGTGCGATGTTACGTTGCGGTGAAATTTTCTTTTCACCGGAGCTTTGCTTGATATTGCTTCGATTGATGTTAGCTTGGGTCAACACAGCTGTCTACGTCACGCTAGAACAAAAACGCCGTCGGTCTTGTCCAATCCGTTTTGATTATCTGATTTCACATTAGCTTCAAGGGCCGTCGTACTGTTGCCGTCCATCCGCAGCAAGATGGGCCGCATTTCTTTAAGGAGGATATTTCCATGGATAGAGTCGATAAAATTTTGGTTCCGGTCGATTTTTCAAACGATTCGGCGGAAGCGCTCAACTCCGCTGTTTCGTTGGCGCGCAAAACTCAGGCAGAGGTCACAGTCATGCATGTGGCACAAAAGAAAGAGGCCGATGCATTCTTGAACTTCATAGCGGTCATGGAGGGCCATCCCACGCTCTACCAGCGGCCAGGAATTCCAGTCGATCGGCTGCTACGGGAAAGAGCGCTCGACCTGTATCGGTTTATCGAAACGGTGGTTAGAAACCCGGGCCAGTTGAGAATCAACAGGAAAGTGGAGCTCGGAAATCCAGCGGAAAAAATATTCGGCGTTGTTGCCGAGGAGCGGATCGATTTAGTCGTGCTGGCGCGGAAAAGAAGATCCGTGTTTTCGTATCTAACGACGCACGGAAAGTTATCGCGAATCATCTCGCGGTGCCCCTGTCCGGTGCTGCTGACGCCGTTCTCCGAAACTCCCGGAGATATCAGCGTGATCCGGCTCTAAGGTTGCGTGGTGCCTATTAAAAAATGGCTGAATGCCGCGGTCGCGAGTGTTGGATCAAGGTCCAATAGCAACGCTTTTCGCTACTTCATAGAAGTCTCTTATGAAAATGGCGATTGGAAGCAAAATCCCCCGGTCCTTCGGCCCGCCCCCTTGACAAAGGGGGCCAATGGGGGATTTTCCGTCGTTGCTTTGAACGTGGTGCGTTTCATTTTCATTTGCTGTGTTGTACCGACAGGTACATGACTTACTCTGTAGTGCATTGAAGACGCAGGAGCGGAAACAAGCTGGAAATAAGGAGATCATGGATGACTCAAGAACGGGCCGACGCGCTGGTGTTTTTCGGCGCAACCGGGGACCTCGCTCATAAGAAAATATTTCCTGCGCTTCAAGCGCTCGCCCAACGCGGTCATCTCGACATTCCGGTGATCGGCGTTGCCAAAGCGGGGTGGACCCTTGATCAACTGAAGGCGCGAGCGAAGGACAGCGTCGAGCGCTACGGCGGTCTTGATATAGAGGCCTTCGCGCAGCTGTGCCGTAAGTTGCGCTTCATCGACGGCGACTACGGTAATGCGTCGACCTTTCAAGAACTCCGTCGCGAGCTGCACGCGGCGCAGCATCCGCTGCACTATCTTGCCATTCCGCCGAGCTTGTTCGAGACCGTTATCCGAAACCTCAGTGGCTCGGGTTGCGCCGAAGGGGCGCGCGTCGTGGTTGAAAAACCTTTCGGACACGATCTCGCTTCGGCGCAGAACCTGAACGCGGTCGTGCACCGTGTTTTTTCCGAAGAAAACGTCTTTCGCATCGATCATTATTTAGGGAAAAACACCGTCCAAAATCTGCTTTATTTTCGCTTCGCTAATTCATTTCTCGAGCCGTTGTGGAACCGCCAGTTTGTCGACAGTGTGCAAATCACGATGGCGGAAAATTTCGGTGTTGACGGTCGCGGCAAATTTTACGATCAAACCGGCGCGCTGCGGGATGTAGTGCAAAATCATCTGTTGCAGGTGCTGTCAAACATCGCCATGGAGCCTCCGCCCGGCTTGGACGCCGAAATGTTGCGTGATGAAAAAGCGAAAGTGCTCAAAGGGATCCGTCCGCTCGAGGCGCGCGATGTGATTTGCGGGCAGTTTCGCGGGTACCGGAACGAACCGGGGGTTGCGGCTGATTCACAGGTTGAAACCTACGTGGCGGTCAAGCTTGAGATCAACTCATGGCGCTGGAAAGGCGTGCCGTTTTACATTCGCGCCGGTAAGTGCCTTCCGGTCACGGCAACGGAAGTGCTCATCAAATTGCGCCAGCCGCCGGCAATTTTCTCCGCTTTTCCATCACCCGCCAACTACTTTCGTTTTCGCGTCACGCCTAATTTGATGATCGCCATCGGCGCTTCGGTTAAGAAGGCAGGCCACCGGCCCGAGGGCGAGCAAGTCGAGTTGGTCATCAGCGATGAGTCCGATCCCGCTGAGATGGGAGCTTACGAGGAACTCCTGTTCGACGCGATGCGCGGTAATTCCGCGCGTTTCGCGCGTCAGGATTATGTCGAAGAAGCTTGGCGCATCGTCGATCCGATCCTGGCTGAAGGTCGCTCGGCTTATGCGTACGAGCCGGGTACCTGGGGACCGCCGCAAGCTGCCGCGCTGATTGAGCCTGGCACCTGGTTCGATCCGGCAGTGGCGCGCTAGACCGGTCAAAAGTAACGGCGATCGCGGTCCGCGGCCAGCTCGCGGACGTGCTTGGCGAAGAACGTGCACGCGTTGCGGTAGAAAAGAAGCGCGAGTATCGGCCGATCTGCGAGCAACCGCGCCAGTTTATCGAAAGGCAGGCGGAGAATATGGGTGCGCTCGCGCGCCGTCGCGGTGGCAAACCGTTTGCTCGGCTGAAAAAAAGCCAGCTCGCCCAGAGTCTGGCCGCTTCCCATCGTCGCCACCGGCGCTTGTTTCCCTTTGACGATAATGTCGATTGTGCCCATCTCGATGATGCAGATGGCATCAGAATCTTGATCGGCGTCGTAAAGCGTTTGTCCAGGGCTGAGAACCGCATCCTCAATGATTCTCGACAATCCGGCAAGATCATCGGCCGCTATTCCGCGGAACAAGTATGTATTCCGAATCAGATCAGCGTTTTCCATCAAGCGTGGCCCTTCCTTAAATTCTCCCGGGTAGGGGTTGCATCGTTGGGAGAATATATCAGACCAGGTCGGCTCTTCAACGTTCGTTGGACCAAAGTCCAATATACACTGGTGGCATCGCGAGCTAAGAAGAAAGTATCCAGGTTATCAGGATCGGGAGCGCCAGGGTAGAAATGGTCCGAGCAAAGCACTCGCCGAACGACCCAAAAAATGACAGAGGAGACCGCGTTCACTCAATAGAGGAGGAATTATGAACCCCACCGTTATCGATGTCACCGAACAAAAGCGTTTGAACGATGCGCGCGAGGCGCAAATACCCTGGAAAAAATGGGGTCCCTACCTGAGCGAGCGGCAGTGGGGAACGGTGCGCGAGGATTACAGCGAGAACGGCGATGCATGGAACTATTTCACTCATGATCAGGCGCGCTCGCGAGCCTACCGCTGGGGTGAAGATGGGCTCGGCGGGATCTCGGACGACAAGCAACGGCTGTGTTTTGCCGTGGCATTGTGGAACGAGCGCGACTCCATTCTTAAGGAACGCTTGTTCGGGCTCACGAACAGCGAAGCTAATCATGGCGAGGACGTCAAGGAATACTACTTCTATCTCGACAGCACGCCGACCCACTCGTACATGAAATATCTCTACAAGTACCCGCAGCGCGAGTATCCCTACAGCGATCTGGTCGAGAAGAATCGAGGACGTTCGCGAGAAGAATTCGAATACGAGCTTCTCGATACCGGTGTCTTTGCCGAAGATCGATATTTCGACATTTTTGTCGAATACGCCAAGGAAAGTCCCGAAGACATCCTGATCCGTATCACCGTGCACAATCGCGGACCCGAAGCGGCCCGGCTGCGGGTTTTACCGACGCTCTGGTTTCGTAACACCTGGTCTTGGGGCGACGATGAGCCCAAACCCCTTTTACGCGAAGCCGGGTTAGGCCTCATTCAGGCGACGCACCCAGAGCTGGGCAATTACTGGCTCTACAGCGAGGGACCCTCGGAGTTCCTGTTTACGGAAAATGAAACCAACGCGCAGCGGCTTTGGGGTCAAGCCAATCCATCCCCCTATGTCAAAGATGCGTTCCACGCCTACTTAATTTCGCATCAAACAGAGGCGGTAAATCCCGCCAAGCTCGGCACCAAGGCCGCGGCCCACTATCTTCTCGAAGTGGCGGCGGGCGGCAGCAAATCGGTCCGCCTGCGCCTTAGCGCCGAGAAGAAAAAGGATCCTTTCGGCGCTTTCGACAGGATCTTCAAGACTCGACTGGGCGACGCCGATGAGTTTTACGACCGCATTACGCCCAAATCGCTGAACGAGGACCAACGCCGGGTGCATCGCCAGGCGCTAGCCGGCATGCTGTGGAGCAAACAGTTTTATTATTTCGATCTCGAGCAATGGCTGCGCGAACACAAGAGCCATCCGCTGATCGAGTCCGCGCGCGGGGACGTACGCAACACCGCCTGGTTCCATATGCTCAATGCCGACGTGATCTCAATGCCGGACAAGTGGGAGTATCCCTGGTATGCCGCCTGGGATCTGGCTTTTCATACGATTGCGCTCTCGCTCGTGGATTTCGATTTTGCGAAAGAGCAGCTGCTGCTGATGCTGGGCAGCCTGTACTTTCACCCGAGCGGGCAGATCCCGGCATATGAATGGAACTTCAGCGACGTCAATCCGCCGGTACACGCGTGGGCCACGCTTTATCTCTTTAAATACGAACGGACGCTCGGCCGCGCCGATCTGCGTTTCCTGGAGCGGTCCTTTCAGGGCCTGATGCTGAACTTCAACTGGTGGGTCAATCGCAAGGATCCCTCCGGCCGCAATGTCTTTGCCGGAGGATTTCTCGGCCTCGACAACATCGGCGTATTCGACCGCAGCGCTCAGCTGCCGACGGGCGGCACTCTGGAGCAAGCGGACGGCACCGCCTGGATGGCGTTCTACTGCCAGAACATGTTGGAAATGGCTCTGATTCTTTGCGAATACGATCCGATGTATGAAGAGATCGCTTTCAAATTCGTGCAGCATTTCATGTGGATCGCATACGCCATGGATCGGCTCGGCGAGCGGCATGATGAAATGTGGGATGAGCAAGACGGGTTTTTCTACGATTTGCTCCGGCTCCCCGACGGGCAGGCGATCCGATTGAAAGTTCGTTCCATGGTGGGGCTGTTGCCGCTCTGCGCGTCGACGGTGCTCGCGGCGGATACAGCCACGCGCTATCCGCGGCTGTTGGAGATGATCGCGTTGTTCCGTAAGCGCCATCCCGAGCTGGTTTCCCACGTCGCGCCGACAGACGCCGGTTTTACCGGTTATAGGGAACGGCGGCTGCTGTCGATCATCAACAAGAGAAAACTCGAGCGAGTGCTCGCCTACGTGCTCGACGAGAACGAGTTTCTCGCGCCTTACGGGATACGCTCGCTGTCGCGCTATCACCTGGAGCATCCGTTCGTGTTTCAGGTCGCCGGCCAGGAATACAGCGTGCAATACCTGCCGGCGGAATCCAACACGGGGATGTTCGGCGGCAACTCCAACTGGCGCGGTCCGGTGTGGATGCCGGTCAATGTTCTCCTTGTAAGGGCGTTGCTAAATCTGTACGCCTTCTACGGTGACGATTTTAAGGTTGAGTGCCCGACCGGTTCGGGCCAGTCCATGACGCTGTTCGAAGTGGCAGAGGAGCTTGTCCGGCGGCTCGCGGCCATTTTCCTGCGTGATGACAAGGGCCGGCGGCCCGTCTACGGTGGCACGACCAAGTTCCAGGAAGATCCGCACTGGCGCGACTTGATCTTGTTTTATGAGTACTTCCACGGCGATAACGGCGCGGGCCTTGGCGCCAGCCACCAGACCGGCTGGACGGGTCTCATCGCGCCTCTGCTCGACTTGTTTGGCCGCATTGACGCGAAAGCGTTGCTCGAGAGCGAACAGGTGCTGCAAAAAGTGATACAGGCGCAAGTGGCAGGCGAACGGGAAGTTAGCGAAGGTTGATTATCGACGGCGACGAGCGAGCAGAAGTGATCAGTCATCGGTGGTCGGTGATCAGTCATCAATGATCAGTCCACCATGGATTGGGCATCAGTGATCAGTCGGACGTCTCGATTCGGGCTTCGATATGACTGATTTTCATTATCCTGCGCTTTACCAGATCAATACCCGCGTATGGCTCACGGAGTTGTCTCGCAGCTTGGGCAGGCGCGCGACCCTGGACGATATTCCCGACGCGGAACTGGACCGCATCGCCGAGAGGAGATTCGAATGGATCTGGCTCCTGAGCGTTTGGCAGACCGGTGCGGCGGCTCAGAGGATTTCTCGCGCGCCTCCCGATTGGCGCAAAGACTTCGCGGCAACACTGGCGGATTTGCGCGAAGAAGACATCGGCGGGTCCGGCTTCGCCGTCCAGAGCTACGCAGCGCATCGCGACCTCGGCGGCGCTGCGGCGCTGGCCCGCTTGAGACAGCGGATGCTACAGCGGGGACTCAAGCTGATGCTCGATTTCGTGCCGAACCATATGGCGCCGGATCACCCCTGGGCCGACGAGCACCCGGATTACTTTGTCCATGGCAGTGAAACGGATTTGGCGCGCGCGCCGCAAAACTACTGCCGAAGGCAAAGCAAAGGCGGTCCGCTGGTGCTCGCCTACGGCCGCGATCCATACTTCGACGGCTGGCCCGACACGCTGCAGCTCAACTACGGTAATCCGGCATTGCAGGAAGCGATGATCGGCGAACTCGAGAGAATCGCTGGGCAGTGCGACGGCGTGCGCTGCGATATGGCGATGCTGATCTTGCCGGAGGTATTCGAGCGGACATGGGGCATCGAGGCTCAACCCTTTTGGCCGAAAGCGATCGAGCGAGTACGCAGGAAGGCGCCGGATTTTTGCTTCATGGCGGAGGTCTATTGGGACCTCGAATGGACGATGCAGCAGCAGGGCTTCGATTACGCGTACGACAAGCGGCTGTACGACCGGCTGCGCGAAGGACATGCCCGGGCGGTGCGCGAGCATCTTTACGCCGGGCTGGATTATCAAAACAAGCTGGCGCGATTTTTAGAGAATCACGATGAGCCCCGTGCGGCGGCGGTGTTTGCGCCAGAGGTTCACGAAGCCGCGGCGGTGATTACTTTTCTTGCACCGGGGCTGCGCTTTTTTCATCAGGGGCAGTTTGAAGGGCAAAAGAAAAGGATCTCCCCCCATCTTGTGCGCGCACCCAAGGAGCCGGTCGATGAAAGACTCGGGCAGTTTTACCACCGGCTACTCGATCTTTTGCGCAATCCGTCGGTCCGCAAGGGCGACTGGCAACTGCTTCAATGCGAAGCGGCGTGGGAAGGCAATTGGACTTGGGATTGTTTTATCGCCTTTGCCTGGCAAGGGGCGGATGGCGACCGACTGTTGGCGGCGGTCAATTATGCCGGGAATCAGAGCCAGTGCCATGTTCGACTACCGTTTGCCGATCTGCCCAACCGAATGTGGCGCATGACGGATTTGCTCGGCAATGCGCAATACGATCGCGACGGCAACGATCTCGAAAGCACAGGACTGTACTTAGACATGCGTCCTTGGGGACACCACGTTTTCAAGCTCCAAAGCGTAAGCTGAAGCCGCCGCGTATCTGTTAGCGTTGCGTAGGCAAGGACCGGCTGTATTGGACCAAAGTCCAATATACGGGTTTATCGGCGCTTTGATACAGCCGAATCATCCTGTCAGGAACTAGGGACGATCCACTGCCGAGTGGATCCTCTGTTGACAAGTAATTTTTTAAGAATGGGAGGTATTGATGATATGGATATAGACATCAACCAAGCCATGCAAACGGTAACGACCATTGGAGTTGCTTTCGGCTTGAAAGTATTCGGCGCGATCATCGTCTGGGTCGTGGGCAGGTATTTGATCGGTCTTGCGGTTCGGTTGGTTTCCGCATCGCTGGAAAAGCAAAAGGTCGATCCCACCGTGCTGCGCTATCTCGGCACGGTCATTTCGGTAACCCTCAACATCATTTTGGTCGTCGCCATCCTCGGCTACTTTGGCGTCGAAACGACCAGCTTCGCGGCGATCTTAGCGGCCGCCGGAGTCGCGATTGGCCTGGCGTGGAGCGGGCTGCTCGCCAATTTTGCCGGGGGCGCGTTTATGATCGTTCTGAGGCCGATCAAAGTCGGCGACTTTGTCAGCGCCGGAGGCACTACGGGCACGGTGAAGGAGATCGGACTTTTCGTTACCACCCTCAATACGCCGGATAATGTACTCACCATCGTCGGCAACAACAAAATCTTCTCGGATACCATTCAGAACTTTTCTGCCAACGCGTACCGACGTGTCGACCGGTTGGCGCAATTAAATCACGGCGTTGATCATAACGAAGCCATTCGCCTGCTGAAAGAAAGACTCGGGAAGATTGCCAACGTCAGAACCGATCCGCCGCCCGATGTGGAAATCATCGACTTCAATCTCGCGGGGCCGGTGCTGGCGGTGCGGCCGTATTGTCATACCGATCACTACTGGCAGGTTTACTTCGATACCAATCGAACAATCCGTGAGGTTTTCGGCGCGGCGGGCTTTCCAGTTCCCGAACAGCACGTCGTACTGCGGAACGGTGTTGCGGCGACTTTGGAATCAGCTCAGCCGGCGCGGGCTTATGCTTAACGAGTGCGAGCCCATAGAAATGGATTTGTGACTAGGAGTCTGCGCGGCGGAAATGACTCCTCCCCGCGGGAACTACCCCCTCAACCGTGCCCTCTGCCGAAGGGGACCTGGAGGAGAGGGAGCAAACTTCAGCAACCGCCTGCTTAATTTTCTGCCGTGCAAACTCCTAGTGTTAAATCGGTCGCTGCGTGGTGATGCCGCTCATCTATTATAGCTGGGAGAGACTCTAGAGCCAGCGGCCACCCAAAATGGAAGAGCGCCATCATTCAAACCTATTTTCCCTATCGCGGTTATGAACCAACCCATCGAGTGATTCAGGTTTGCAATTTTCTCGACAGCCAAGGGTACAAGATGGTTAAGAAAATAGGCCGAAGGTCAACGGTGATGTGAACAGCTTTCCCCAAACAAACTCGTTTCAAAACTCAACTGGCCCGAGGCTCCGATGGCTTATTTGCCGTCGGGCCGATTTTTGGCTCGCCTCCAGTGGCGCCTCGTTGGGGTTGCTGGCCGCGGTTCTGGTTGCGAGTTGGCGCGGCGATCGTGAACTCGACGCGCTGGATTTGGTTTTGTCGGAGTTGCACATCGGCGCGACCTACGATGCTGTTCTCAGACGGCGGCTCTGGCGTGAGCGGCCCATCGATGCGCTGTTGATACCTTTTTTCATTATCGTCTTGACCTACGTTTTACATACGGCCGGACAGACGGTGTTGCTCTCCTCGATCACCATGTATGCAGCGATCTGGCACCGGGGAAGGCAGAGTCTCGGCGTGGCGCGATTTTACCAAAGAGAGATGGACGGGCCGGTATCGCAGGCGCACCATGTTTTGTTCCGCGGCGCGATCTATCTTCCGATGCTTGCGGCAGGACTCGCCTACAGCCATCTTTCACCGGCGACATACGAAAACGAGCCGTATTTTGCCCTAGGATTGGGACCGGAATTGACGGCGATGGTGGGTTTGGCGGCAACGCTCTGGGTAGCGGCTTATTATGTCTGGATGCAGCGTGAGTCCAATCGCCTCAACAAAATATCGAATTCTGCGGACGTTCATCCCGCAGAGTGTTGGGTCGTGCTGGCGCATGCTGTTGCGTTCGGCAGCGCCTACGTGCTCGGGGCATTGAGCGCGTCTTATCTACTCGTGCTGGCCGTACATCACGAAGTGCAGTATCTTTATTTCACTTATTCCATTGCGCGCAGGAGGGCAGCTGGTGAAACAAGCAGAACGGGTGTTGCTGCTCCCGAAAATCGTCCACTGTGGACTGAAATGAAATTTGCCGCTGCTTTTTTGGTCTGGCCAGCCATTAGCTTTTTTGCTTACCTTGTGGGGGGTCGGCTCGCGGTGGAATGGCTTACGCCGCTCGGCATCGGCGGGCTTTTCTGTCACTACTGGCTCGACGGGCGCATCTGGTCGGGAAATGTCGGCATGCCGAGCGCACAAATGAAGGCAGTCAAGGAGAAGCGCGCATGTACCGGGTGATGATGACAGCGGTTTTGTTTTTTATGGGTGAATTATTTGCCGGCTCCCTGGTACCAAATAGCGCCACGCCGAGCGGAGCCGTGAGGGCGGCCTTGGCTGCAAGCGCTCCTTCGGGGAGCGATGACAGAGCGGACGATGAACGGGCCCCGGTTATCCTGGACGGCGAAGAGCTGTTTCAAGTGCGCGGTTTGCCGGCATACCCGGCCGCAGAACGGGCTCTAACCATCAAGAAGAGACTTGCCACCCTTGCCGCCGATCGATCGATCTCCGCCGATGCGCTGAAGGTCATCGAGATGCAAGACAGGACCAGAATCATGGCGGGTGATTTCTTGGTGGTCGGGTTTGTCGACGCCGACGCCACTGCCGAAGGCGTGTCGCGAAATCTCTTGGCTGAAAGGGCTCTAATAAAAATCAAGGCAGCGATCGCCAGCTATCGCGCCGAGCGCAGCCCTCGCGTGCTGTTGATCAATACGCTATACGCGCTTGGCGCGACCGTCATATTGGCTTTCGTTTTGCTCGTCTTTCGGCGCTTGCTCAAGAGACTAGATGCGCTCGCCGAGCGGCGCCTAAAGATTCAAATGGAACGTCTGGAATCGCGGTCCTATCAGCTGGTTCAAGCGCAGCAATTGATAACAGGGTTACACGGTCTTTTGAGATTTCTCGGCGTGTTCTCCCTGCTGGCCGTGCTCTACATCTATCTTAATCTCGTCCTGAGCCTTTACCCATGGACGCGTCCGTTGGCGACGCGGTTATTCCAAATCTTTTTGGATCCCTTGAATTCGCTCATGCTGGGTTTTCTCGACATTCTGCCGAACCTGGCCTTTATCGCGATCCTGGTGCTGGTTACGCGCTATATTTTGAAGCTGACGCGTCTCTATTTCGCCGGCGTGGAGCACGGTACCATCACGCTGGCGAAATTCGATCGCGAGTGGGCTTTGCCGACATACAAAATCGCCCGCCTGATCATCATCGCCTTTGCGGTGGTCGTTGCCTACCCGCATATCCCCGGCTCGGATTCGGAGGCGTTTAAAGGCGTATCTATTTTCATTGGTCTGATGTTTTCTTTGGGCTCGTCTTCGGTGATCGCTAATCTGATCGCCGGATACGCGATGATCTATCGCCGCGCTTTCAAAACGGGCGACCGCATCATGGTCAAGGATCTCATCGGCGATGTGACCGAGATCCGGCTCATGGTCACCCATCTGCGTACGATCAAAAACGAGGAGATCGTCGTACCCAACTCGGAAATCTTGAACAGCCATATCATCAACTACAGCACCCTGGCGCGCAGCCGGGGGCTGATTCTGCACACCACTGTCGGCATCGGTTACGAAACGCCGTGGCGGCAGGTTGAAGCGATGTTGCGCCTGGCCGCCGAGCGCACCCCTGGACTGCTCCGCGAACCAGCTCCGTTTGTGCTGCAAAAGTCGCTGGGCGATTTTGCCGTGACCTATGAGCTCAACGCCTACTGTGACGATCCGCAAAGAATGGGCCCGCTCTATGCCGCAATGCACCAAAATATTTTAGATGTATTTAACGAACATGGCGTGCAGATCATGACTCCGGCCTACGAGGGCGATCCCGAAGTGCCCAAAATCGTTGCCAAAGACAGGTGGTTCCTGTCTCCAGCGACGCCGAACGACGATCGTCGCACCACTGTGAGCGCGCCCACGGAGGTAAGCCAAGCGGGCGCCAAAGTAACCGCGTAGGCAGGCGCGATCGCCCCAGGGTCTTGGAATGGTCGCCGATCCATGTTCCGATGTTGGACCAAAGGCCAATACCGGCAAATTCTGTGATAGGTTAGCTATGGAAAGACTCCAAGAGTCAACGCACGAAAGAACGGCTTAAAAGCGATGAACTCAAGCGAACAAATTACCGCATGTCCTTCTGATAAGGCCAGCTCGGCTCCCTCCGCTGCAGCGGCAGCGCCGGTCAAGGGAAAGCTGGCGGTCGAGCGCTTCATTGTTCCCTATCGGGTTTACGGTATGGGTGACGATACGCTTGTTTTTATAAACGGCGTGCAGCAGTCGATGGCCATGTGGCACAGCTTTGTGCGCCGTTTCAGCGGCTTTTATCGGATCGTTCTGTTCGATCTGCCGCATCAGGGGGCGGGACGGATCGTCACGGGTCCGCTGGATCTGTCCCTAGAAGAGCAGGTCGAGATCCTGTCTGCGGTCATCGACAAGACTGGCGGCGCAAAACCACTGACCATCTGCTCCGCCTCGTGGGGTGGGGTGATTGCGATGGCGTATGCGATCCGTAATCCGCAGCGGCTGAAAAGCTTGATTTTGGCCAGCATGGGCACCCGGGCTAATCAGAAGATGATCGACATGATTTCGCAGGGATTGGAAGGCCGAGTCAAAGACCCGTTGGAAGTCGCGGCAACGCTGATTGAGGGAATCGGTCCGGATCTTCCCGAGCCGATGAAAAAAAAGATCATCAGCCAATTTCGACATATGGGACCGGAGGCATTTCAGTCGTTTCTGCAGCACGGTTCGACGGTCCTCTCGGTGCGCGAATTGAACAAGGTCGTGGACGTGAGCCGAGTCCAGTGCAAAACCATCCTCTTGCACGGCGAAAACGACACCATCGTCGATATCGAGGATGTCCGCTATCTGGCCGGGCAAATTCCCCGTTCGGAGCTGAGACTGATCAAGAACGTGGGCCATTTTTTACATCTGGAAAGGGAAGATCTGCTCGATGTCTATGAAGAGATCCTCGCATCTGCACGACGCGACTGAATCTTCGACGAGGGGTCATTCAGGATAAATCCCCCCGTCGTCCCCCTCCCTTTACCAGACGGGGAACGAGGCGGATTTCGGGCGCCGATTTCAATTCGCCATCATTACTATCAATTGATCTGAATTGATCTATGAGCTGGAAACGCTTGGCTATGGCGATGCTGATTGTCGCCGGCATTGGCAGTTGCGCCAGTATCGGGCCGGGGACGGTCGCGCGCGATCGCTTCGACTATATTTCTGCGATCTCGGATTCGTGGAAATCGCAGATGCTTTTCAATCTGGTCAAACTCCGTTACGGCGATGCGCCGGTGTTTCTCGACGTCGCCTCGGTGATCAACCAGTACGGCGTCGAGGGTGTGTTTGGGTATTCAGGGAGCTGGGCTCAAAATGCCCAAGTGCCGTGGCCGTACGGCGCCCTCTATAGTTTATTCGGTACAGGAAGGTATGCTGAGAGGCCGACGATCACGTATTCGCCCCTCAGCGGAGAAAAGTTCGCCCGTAGCCTGATGACGCCGATCCCGCCCGCGGCGATTCTCAATCTGCTTCAGGGTGGCTATCCGGTCGATGTTGTGCTGCGGCTGTGCGTGCACAGCATCAACGGCATACAGAGCCGCTTTGGCAGCGGCGCGCGGGCGCGCCAGGCGGAGCCGGAGTTTTATCTGCTGGTCGAAAAACTGCGCACCATCCAACAATCCGGCGATCTGGGTCTGCGAGTACGAAAGACAGGCGACCAGACGGCGACGATGGTCGTATTCAGCAAAAAGCCCAGCCCGGCTGTCGAGGCGGCTCGCGCGGACGTGCGCGAGCTCCTAGGCCTCGATTCGAAGGCTGAGGAGTTTAGCGTTGTCTACGGTTCGGTGGCTAGCCACAACAAAGAAATCGCCGTGCTTACCCGATCCATGCTCGAAATCCTGCTGGATCTTTCGTCGTACATACAAGTTCCAACTGCGAGCGCCGCTGAACGGCGCACATTCCCGACGCCGGAGCCGGAATTTTACAACGGGGTTCAGGTGGAACCGCTGATAAAAATATTTAGTTCTTCCCAGAGTCCGGCCGATGCCTTTGCCGCCGTGCCTTACCGACAAGAATGGTATTGGATCGATGACAAAGACTTCGCGTCCAAACGCCTATTCTCTTTCATCATGTTTCTTTTCACGCTCACTGAAACCGGCGACAGGCAAGGCGTGCCGCTCATTACCGTCCCCGTCGGCTAATGAGCCGCGGCCCAGCGATACTGATTGCCGCCGCCTGCGTCTCGGGTTCTTTTGCGCCCGAGTTGCATATTTCCAGACCAGAGCAGCGAATTCAGCTGTGATATTGGACCAAAGTCCAATATCGGCCGCAGCGCCATTCTGTTATCGCTGGCAATCAGGCGAGACTTGAAGCGTTGGAGTTTATTTAGCTTTTAAATTGGGCGCGGAGGAAATATGAGGAGCAAGGAAACGTCGAAGTTTTTTGTCGTGGTCTTAGCGATGCTTTGCGGCATCAGCCAGCTTAGTTGGGCGCAAAGCAAAACGGCCGGAGGCGATAAACCCGCCAGTAATTTGGAAATCATTCACGAGAAGCTCAAAGCGGACAAGAAGTTAATCATCGCGAAGTATATGGAATTAACCGAATCGGAGGCGAAAAAATTCTGGCCCGTCTACGACGAGTACCAGAATGATCTGCAGAAGAGCAATCAGCGTCTGCTGCGTTTGCTGGAAAGCTATGCTGCGGATTACAAAAGCAATTCCTTGACCGACGATAAAGCGAAAAAACTGCTCGATGAATGGATTGCCTTTGAGCAGGAAGAAGGCAAGCGGCGCAGCGCCTTTGCGCCGAGGGTGCTGCAAGCACTACCCGCCAAGAAAGCGGCGCGTTACCTGCAGATCGAAAACGAGTATCGCATTTTATTGCGCTACGATCTCGCGGCGACTGTGCCGCTGGTTCAGTGAACCGAGTGACGAGTGACGCCGGTCGAGGGGAATCAGTGAAGAGTGATCAGTTATCAGTGAACAGTAATCAGTCATCAGTTATCAGTGTCAGTTATCAGTGAACAGTAATCAGTCATCAGTTATCAGTGAACAGTGATCAGTGAACAGTGATCAGTCATCAGTCAGCAGTTATCAGTGATCAGTCAGCAGTAAACAGTGAAATCGAGGAGCCACCTAATGAAATTTAATCTCATGAAGACCAGCGCGAGCGTTGCAATGGCGCTGATCATGCTCGGGTTCAATATTTTGATGCCGTCTCTGGCGCTGGCCGCCAGCGCCAAGGCGATCGATCGCGACGTCGCTGCGAGTTTGAATAAGCTTTTCAAAAACAACTCCGGGGCTAAGGCGCTGGCGGATAAAGCCGTTGCGGTGCTGGTTTTTCCGAGCATCGTCAAGGGCGGGTTCATTATTGCCGGCCAATACGGCGACGGCGCTTTGAGAAGGGGCGGCAAGAGCGTCGGCTACTACCGTTCGCTGGCGGCGTCCTACGGCTTTCAAGCCGGCGCGCAGGCGTTCGGGTATGTGCTGTTTTTCATGGACGAAGATTCGGTGCGCTATCTCGACAACAGCGCCGGTTTTGAGCTCGGCACCGGGCCCAGCCTGGTCATGCTCGACTCCGGCTTTGGCAAGAATCTGTCCACGACTACGCTGCAAAAGGGCATCTTCGCATTTATCTTCGATCAAAAGGGGCTGATGGGCGGGGTCGGAATCCAGGGCACGAAGATCACTAAAATCAATCCGGATCCGTAAGTAGCAATGGACGAGTGTCGCGTAAGTGTCGAGGGACGAGTGTCGAGGGGCAGTTAGCAGTGACTGTTATCAGTCATCGGGGATCGGTAGATCAGTGATCAGTGAACAGTGATCAGTGATCAGTCGAGTAATCAGTAATCAGTGAACAGTGATCAGTAGCGGTGGTCAGTCAAACGTAATCGGGAAGGGCGGAAGATGAAAACTTATTTTGTCAAAAAAATGATTGGCTTGGGAGTCGCGCTGACCGCGCTTGGTTTCGCGCCTCTTGCGTTGGCGCAGGATAAACCGGCCGACAATATGCAAATTCTGCGCGACAAGCTCAAGGCGGACAAAAAATTGGTGATTGCGGTCAACATGGAGCTAAGCGAATCGGAAGCTAAGGGCTTCTGGCCGATTTACGAGCAGTACCAAAAAGATTTGCAAAAGCTCAATCAGCGCGTGCTCAATTTACTGGACAGCTATGCGGACGACTACCGGCGCAAATCGCTCACCGATGACAAGGCGAAAAAGCTGATCGATGAGGCCACCGCGATTGATCAGGCCGAGGCCAATCTCAAAACGACCTACGCGCCCAAGCTCGGTAAAGTGCTGCCGGTGCGAAAAGTGGTGCGTTACCTGCAAATCGAAAACAAGATCCGGGCCGTGGTTAAATATGACATCGCATCGGGCGTGCCGCTGGTGCGGTAGGGAATCGAGTCGGCAGGGTCGAAGGCCCATACCGGTCGCAAGAGTTGCGTCTCCGGTATCGAGTAGTAGTACCGGTTATGGGTGAGTTGTCAGTGATCAGTTATCAGTAATCAGTTATCGGTGATCAGTTATTCGGTAATCGCGGCAGTAAACGTTGAAAACATTCAGGCTTGTGAACGCGCGATGGAAGCTTCAAAGGAGCAGCAGTGAGAAATAACAAAATAGTTTGTTACGCGCTATTGGGAACCGTCCTCTTTACCGCCCATGCCTCGAGCCAGGAATTGGATGGAACGCTTAAAAAGATCAGAACAGCGGGAGTTTTTAACCTGGGTCACCGCGAGTCGGCGCCGCCGTTTTCGTTTCCCGGGCCGGATCGGCGCCCGGTAGGCTACTCGATTGATCTTTGTACGCATGTGGCAAGCGCAATTCAGAAACAGCTCGGCGTTAATCTGAAGCTCGATTGGCAGCCCGTCACCGCAGACAATCGTCTCGATATGGTGACCCAGGGCAAAATCGATATCGAGTGCGGCACGACGACGATGACCCTCGCGCGTCAAGAGCGGGTGGATTTCAGCCTCATGACGTTCGTTGACGGCGGCGGAGTGCTGACGCGCTCCGACGGAAAATTTAACTCCGTAGCTGATTTTGCTGACAAACGGATCGCGGTGATTCCGGGCACCACCACGGAGACCGCGCTGAACAAATTTTTTAAAGAGGAGTTTGTCATCATAAAGCCGGTGCCGGTCAAGAATCCGTTGGAAGGGATCGCCGCGCTCGAAAAAGGCTCCGTGGATGCGTTCGCCTCCGATCGCGGCATCCTGGCGGGTCTCGCGGTGACATCCAAAGATCCGAAGCGCTTCGCGATGCCGAACTTGTTGTTCTCCTACGAGCCCTACGGTTTTATGATGCGGCGCAATGACGCGGCATTCCGCCTGGCGGTGAATAGAGCCCTCGCCGATCTTTATCGATCGGGCGGTTTCATACCGATTTATGAGCGTTGGTTTGGCGGCTTTGGCAAGCCCGGCCCGGCGATCCAGCTGATGTATTTGCTAAACGGACTGCCGGAATGACATCAAACGATGAAAATCTTGCAAACGTGCCGTCCTGTGCTTGTTCTATGGTGCCAACGAGAAAGTCCGGACAGTTGAAATACCAGGCCATGCGCAAACAAAATGCATCATGAGACGGTTTCTATTGGGGCTTGGATTAACCGTTGCGTCGTTTGATCTTGCCGCGGCGCACTCGGGAAGGATCGACGGCTATGGCTGTCATCCGGGCAAGGACAAGGCAAGCTATCATTGTCATCAGGGCCATTTCTCCGGCAGAACGTTCAAATCGAAAGACGATTTCTTGCGCGAGCTTCGCGGCGGCAAGTCGCAGGCGCTGGCGCCAAAGAGCAACCAGCCGCAGTTGGAGAAGAAGCTCCACGATTGAATCGCATCATTGGTTTGATGGAGAGGGCGCCGGGTTTGGCATGGCCGCCGTTCGAATCGGTTTCTAAATGCACCGATTGTTTAGCGCCGCGAATCGCTTCCCGAAACTGCCGCGTGTCCTCGTTCGCCTAAGTGTTCTTGCCGCGGCAGGGTTCACCGTCATAGCTGCCGGCGTTTGGCTCATTCCGCGGTTTCTCGATAGTCAGCTCATCCGGGATAAAGTGAGCGCCGAACTGGCGACCAGGTTCCAGGGCCGTTTGAGCTTCAGCAAACTTAGCGTCCTGTGGCTTCCTCGTCCGCGTGTGATTGTTGAAAACGCGGCGATCGTGTTTGACGATGAAAATCGCGGTTCGATTCGAAGCGTGCAAATCTATCCATCGATTCTGGAGCTGCTCCAGGGACGATGGGTCGTGCGCGAAGCGAGTTTGCAAAGCCCCGAGTTTCACACGCGTATTGCGCAGCGCTCGGCACAGTCGCTTATTTTCGATGAAAAGGAAATCCGCGCTGCGCTGGTTGCCCTGGCCAAGCACTTGCCGGCGTCGCGAATAGCGCTCTCCGAAGGTGCCGTCAACGTCAGAGTCGGCGATCATCCAGCGCTCATGCTCGAAAATGTGCAAGCGCAGATCGTCGGTTCCTCTGCCGAGTTGCGATTCGAGCTCGGCGCGAACTCGAATTTATGGGAGCGGATCCATATTGTTGGCCGGACCTTGCCTGAAAATCTTACCTTGCAGCTCGATCTTCAGGTGCGGAGATTTAAGATCAAAGAGGCGTTCCGGCTGCTCGAATCACCCATGATGGATGACGTGCAAGCGGGCGAGGCCAGCTTCGAGGTAAAAATGAACGGCGCCGGTGCGCGACAGCTGCAAGCATCGGTCGACGGCTCCCTCGGCCCGCTTGTTTTGGCCGGGCAGAAGGGTTTGCCCCCCATCGAAGCGAAGAAACTAAAAGGTACGATCACTTATCGCGACGGCCATGTTCAAGCCGAGGTAGAGCAATTAGAACTCCGCGCACCACGACTCCAAGCTTCAGGGAAGCTAGGCCTGCGGACGAGTTCTTGCGCCGTCGACATCCGTGTGCGCGACGCCGATTTGGGCAACTCCGCGAACTGGCGCAGCGTCTGGCCGATAAGAGTGAGAGCGTTCAGAGGATGCTGCGCTACGTTCATGCAGGCACGGTTAAAGAAATGGACTTTCAGAGCAGCGCCGGTTCGTGTGCAGAATTGGCGCGGAGTAGGAATCTCGCTATCACAGCGGTGATCGCCAACGCTCAAATCGTTGTTCCCCATCCCGGCCTTGAGCTCACGAATGTTTCGGCAGCGGTCCGGTTCGCTGATGAGACCCTCGAGGGGAAAAATATTGCGGCGGTCCTCGGCGGCGCGAAGGGCTGGAACGGCCGGCTCCGGCTTGGGCCAAAAGGTGAAACAGTGCCGTTTCATCTCGACATCGAAGTACAGACCGGCGCGGCGGCACTGCGATCCATTTTGCTGAAAATTGTCGACAGCGATTTCCTGCGCAAGGAAATCTTGCAACTGCAACGCGTTGAAGGCGAATTGATCGGGAGGGTGATTCTCGGCGAGACCATCGCGGCAATCGCGCCGAAGGTGGCCATCTCAAAAGCCGAAATTAGCGCTACGCATGCAGCGGTTGCGTTTCCCATTAACATCAGCGCCGCCCGGTTCAATTTGGACCCGAGCGTCATTCGCCTCGAGCGGGCCGACGGGTCGTTGGGAAAATCTAGCTTTACTGGGCTTGGTTTCACTTGGCAGCGCGGCGCAAAGCACGACCTGAGAATCGATGCTGGGCGGGTTTCTCTGGACTTGCAACAAACGGATGCCTGGCTACGCAGGTTTGAGGATGGGCGCTCTCATTTGTCAAAAATCACCTCGGTCGGAGGCCGGATCGACTTTCGGCAGTTGAGTCTGAGCGGCGCCTATGACGACCCGACAAACTGGGCTCTGGCGGGCACCGGCAGCTTCAATCAGCTCGCAATCGAGCACGTAGATCTTCCCGATCGCCTCATCCTCTCAAGCGGAAAATTCGCCGTGAATCACGGACAGATCTCATGTTCGGGAACCGTCGCATCCATGTCCGATGCGGCATTTGTCCTCGACGGTAGCATCGAATACAGACACGCCAGAGTCGTGCGGATCGACTCAAGCGGAAAAGGCACGGTCGGGGCTCGAATGACTCAATGGCTTAGCCGGCATATGGATTTGCCCGATGACGTGGCGCTCCGCGCGCCGCTGATCGTAGAAAGGGGACGGCTGGCCTGGCGCGAGGGCACCGATACCGCCTTGGTCGGGCAGATATCGATCGCGAACGGTCCGCAACTTTTCATCGATGTATCCCAGGGGCCGCAGGAGCTCGCGCTGCGCAATCTCACGATCGACGATGGCGGGCGCCGCGCTAGGCTGACGTTGCAACGAGCCAAGGAACGTCTGGAGGTATCTTTCGCCGGCGAATTAACGGCGCAGACTCTGGATAAAATATTTATGGCGCTGCCCGTGAAGGGCGCCTCGCTCTCCGGCGACATGAAGATGAGCGCGTTTGCGGCCGGCGCCGGCAGGTTTTCGATGATTGGGGAGTTGAACGGCAGCAATCTTCCGCTCACTCTGGGAAAGGAAAAAATAGCGGTTGAGAAGTTTAGCCTGGAATCCAAAGGTGATGATCTACGGGTCCGATCGGCCGAGCTGCGCTGGCGAGATACTCGTTTGGCCGTAGCCGGCAAAGTAGCGGCGGACCCCGAAGCTTGGCGGCTGGACTTGGACCTCTCGGGCGATCGCCTAAGCTTGGAAGAACTCGAGCGGCTTTTGGGCGCGGCGGATCAGCATCCTAAAGCGGCTTCCACGAGGCGCTTCGAGGGAGAGGTTCGATTGAAACTGAATAGCTTTTCAGCCGGGGACTTTACGGTCAGCCCGTTACAAATCAAAACTGAGCTATCTTCGTCATCAATCAAAGCGGAAATTGAACGGGCCACACTCTGCGGCATAAACACAACCGGCCGAATGGCTGTCGAGGGAAGCGATATCGCGCTCGATCTTCGCTTTGCCGCTAAGGATGCTGATCTGGGGCCGACAACCGTGTGCTTGACCCATCAAAACAACGAGACCAAGGGTATCTACACATTGACCGCGCGCCTGAGCGGGCGCGGCGACCGAACCCAGTTGCGCTCGGCGCTCAAAGGCGATTTTGACCTCAGCGCGCGCGACGGCGCATTTATCCGAGCGGCCGCCGTCGATAAGGCGTTTGATTATTTGAATCATAGCGGCGATTTCAATATCAGTTTTCCCGATTTAGACAAGCAAGCTTTCGCATACCAGGCGCTGTCGTCGAGGGGAACCATCGAGGGGGAAAAAGTTCTTAACGACGAAATCGTCATTCGAGCGTCGCCGCTGACGATTACGGCGCAGGGCGCAGTCGATTTACGGCGCCGTGATGTCGACTTAAAGGGGCTGGTATCGGTGGCGCTGCCGGCCCAACGAGTGCTCAAGCCGATTCCGATTGTGGGCACGCTCTGGGGAGGCTCATGGGTAGGGATCCCCTTGCGCGTGAGAGGATCGTTAGAGCAGCCCGAAGTGAGCTACTTGTCGCCGGCCGACATCGGCGGCGAGTTGTTGAATTTGCCGGTGAGAATTCTCGGCATGCCGCTCGACGCGATCAAAGTGTTCGTGCCGGATAATCAGAATTAGTTCAATCGAACCGTCAAGGAACGGAGGAATCTATGCAGCCGCTGTTGAGCCTCAAAATCGTCGCCGTCTTGGCTCTGGTGCAAGGCCTGCTGGGCTTGCTGCGCGCATTCAATTGGGTGCAGATCGGCGCCGACCTGTTTGGTCAAGGCGTCTTACTTTTGCCGGCTGTCGGTATACTCGCGATCTTTCGCGGGTTGGTTATTGCCTTCGTTGGTCTCTTCTACGTGTTGTTCTTCAGTGCGGCCCTCTTGGGAAAGAGCTGGGCGCGATGGATCGGCCTCGCAGCGGCGGCCATGAACCTACTGCTTGTTCTGAGTGCCTTGATCCAAGGAGCGTCCGTCCTTGATGCGCTTGCCTGGTCAGTGATTCCGGCACTGTTGTTATTCTACATGTTTTCAGCAACCGGACGCCAAGCGTTCTGCGGCGCTAACTTGAAAATGGCGCGCTAAGTGCAGCGGCTGACAACCTGCGCCTGGAGAGTGCCGGCGTTTGCTGCGATGATACTCCAAGAACGCAAAGATTTTCGCCGTCGTTAGAGCCGGAACATGCCGAGCTGCTTCTCCAAACCGGCTATCGCGCTTCTGGCGTGCTGGGTTTTTTTCTCAGCAGGCCGAGGCGAAACATCGCTGTGGGCGGGAGAGCCGGCCAAAAAGCCGCCCATGGCCGGCGGTGCCAAGCAGGATTCTCCGGCTGCGGCGGCGATCGCCGATTCAGAAATCATTCCGCGCGGCGAACAAACCATCAAATCGCTGCAAAAGATCAGGACCGAGGTCGCGTCCGACTCCGCGCTGAGATCGATCCAGAACGAGTTTAGCGCATTAGTGCAAAAATCGGATGAACGGCGCGCTCGCGACGCGGAAATCATGACCAAATTGCGCTCCATGCAGCGCATCAATGAAATTGTTCGAGAGTGGAACCTCGAGCAGACTCTGCTCGAGGGTTGGGACCGGGAGTTAACCAGAAAGTCCCAGATCTTGACGGCACATGAAAAAAATATCGACGGCATTACCGAAGTCTGGCGCGTTACCCAAGCGGCCGTGGCAAAGAAATTTTTCTTCAAAGCCGTCTTGGAACGAAGAGTCGAAGAGGTTTTACGGGAAGCCCAAACGACGCGGAAGATCATCCAGGAAGAAACATCCAAGTTGCTGAAGCTGCAAAGTGAGGTGGCGGATCGAATGGCGACGGTGACTGGGATTCAGAATGAGATCGACCAAGCGAGGGATGAGCTTGGTCGGAGCTTGTTCAAGCTCGATAGTCTGCCTCTCTGGCAGGCGCTGTTTCGCTCTGAAGTCATCGGCGCGAGCGAAGCAGGGCCGTGGAACAGCGCCCGAAGGCTGCTCGAGGATGCGCAGCGATTTGGCCAAAAAAACGCCGAGCGAATTCCGGTGCACCTACTTATTTTTTTGTTGATTTTAGCAGTGTTTCATTTCCTCCGCCGAAGTCTGACGCCTGATGCCGCGGCAACCGCCCCTTTGGCCGCAACTGTTATCCTCGATCGTGCGATCGCCGCTTCGTTTCTTTTGGCGCTTGTCGCGTCACCTTTGCTCTATCCCGGAACTGCACCCGTCATTCTGCGTAGCGCCACTGTGGTAAGCGCGATTCCGATCTGCAGATTGCTGCCTGCCTTGCTGCCCCAAAAGTATCAGCCGTGGGTTTATTGGGGCGCCGCTCTGTTCGTTCTGGAGTTTTTACGCTACCTGCTGCCGCAGGACGGACTTTTATCGCGGCTCTTGCTCTTGCTCATCGCGACCGGCGGCTTAGTTGGTCTCGCGTGGTTCCAGCGCTCACAAAAGAACCGGCGTGAATTGCCCGGGCCGAGGGAACGGCTACTTTCGCTGTCGATGTGGTGCGTTGGGCTGCTGTTTGCTTTGTCGGCCCTGGGAAACGTTGTCGGCAATCTGTCACTCGCCGAGGTCCTGGTTGTCACTCCGGTTCGGATAGTCTACGCAGCCGGTTTGATATTCGCCGTCGCTCAGCTGCTCGACGCACTGGTGGCGCTCATCTTGAAGTCCCCGACGGCGCATCGTTTGCGCTCCGTGCGCGAGCATAGCGTCCTATTGGCGTCTCGTTGTCGGTTCTTGGTTGCGATTGCAGCGATCGTCCTTTGGCTGCTCGTGTGCCTTAATATCGCCGGTGTTTTGGGAGATGTCGCCGCCGCCGCGGAACGGTTTCTGCAATGGCGCTGGACGGTGGGAGCGGCGGAGCTTTCGATCCAGGGACTGGCGGCGTTCGGCGCGGTGTTGTTGACCGCTGTTCTCCTTTCGCGGATGACCCGATTCGTGCTTACGGAAGAAATTCTGCCGCGTCTTTCATTGCCACGGGGCGTGCCCGGGGCCGTCGATGTGCTTTCCCGTTACGGCATCCTGCTGATCGGGTTTCTTATCGCTTTGGCTGCGGCCGGCGTCGATTTCAGCAAGGTCACTCTCTTGGTCAGCGCTGTCGGCGTGGGCATCGGGTTCGGCCTACAAAATGTTGTGAACAACTTCGTCTCCGGTCTCATATTGGTCTTCGAGCACCCCGTGCAGGTCGGCGATTTCGTTGAGGTCGGAACGACTTTCGGTGAAATCCGCAAAATCGGATTTCGCGCCAGCGTTTTGCGGACGCCCGACGGCGCCGATTTGATTATTCCAAACAGCGAGTTGATCGGATCGAGAGTGACTAATTGGTCGCTTTCCGACCGGCTCCGTAGAATCAGCGTTTCCGTCAACGTCGCTTACGGCACCGATCCCAATCGGGTGCTTAATATCCTGCTGGGAATCGCGCAAAAACAAGCCGGCATCTTAACCGTGCCGGCGCCGCAGGCGATATTCGATCGGTTCGGCGATAGCGCGCTCAGTTTCACGCTATTTTGCTGGGCCACGATCGACAATTTTTTCGTTGTCCGGAGCGAGTTGGCCGTCGCTGTCAACAACGCGCTCAATGAAAGCGGCATTCAAATTCCATTTCCCCAACAGGATGTGCATGTGCATTGGAGCGCCGCCGGCCATTCGCCAGGCCGGCCGTTTGTGCCCTCAGCCGCAGTTGCGCCGAATGAAAGCGAGGGCACTTCGTTGCCCCTTTTGGGGAAAATTCCTCCTGTCAAAAATTGAGCAAAGCTCCGCGGCAGTCAATCCTCTTCGCTTTTGCCTCGCCGCGCCAACTCCAGAACGTAATCCGGTTCGCCGACAACCTGGTGACCTCGACCCGCAAGGCATCCGAAACGGCGTTAGCCAGCGCGACGCTGGCCTGCTCCGTTTACGGAAGAATTTGAGGGGGGCTATCTTTGTACTTTCCGTCTGCTATAGTGATGCAGACCAGCAGTAACCTAAAGTCCAAATAGAACGTACTCGGTTCGATCCGTTCCGAGATTCGCAGAGGCGGTCCTTAGGGTAACCGCCTCTTTGCGTTTATAGGCGAGAGATTCATTGGCGTTCGGCCGTGCGAGAGATTTTTATGAAACAGACCTTTAACACTGCCATGATTGAGCGCATTGCGTTCATCGGCAACTATTTGCCGCGCCAGTGCGGGATTGCCACGTTTACGACTGACCTGTGCGAAGCCGTCGCCGCCGAGCACAGCGCCACGACCTGCATTGCGGTGCCGGTCAATGACATCGAAGGCGGTTACGCTTATCCGAGCCGGGTTCGTTTTGAACTCACGGAGAAAGATATCGACTGCTATCGGCGTGCCGCCGACTTCTTGAACATTAACAGCGTGGATCTCGTCTGCCTGCAGTTCGAGTATGGCATTTACGGCGGGCGTGCCGGAAGTCACATTTTGGCGCTTCTGCGCGACCTGCGCGTACCGCTGGTTACCACCCTGCACACGATTCTACGCGAACCCGACCCGCAACAAAAAAAAGTATTGATCGAGATTGCCGGCCTGTCGGATCGCGTAGTTGTGATGAGCAAGCGTGGCGAGGACTTCCTGAAAGAAATTTATCATGTATCGCCGGATAAAATTGACGTAATCCCCCATGGCATCCCCGATTTGCCTTTTGTCGATCCGAGTTTTCATAAAGACCTGTTTGGCGTCGAAGGCAAAATCGTCCTGCTCAGTTTCGGTCTGCTGTCGCCGAATAAAGGGATCGAAAACGTTATCTCCGCCCTTCCGGCGGTATTGGCAAAGCATCCCAACGTGGTCTACTTCATCGTTGGCGCAACGCATCCGCACATTCTGCGCCAGGACGGTGAAGCCTATCGCTTCTCACTGCAATGGTTGGCACAAGAGAAATGTGTCGAGAGTAACGTCATTTTCTACAACCGCTTTGTCAGTTTGGAAGAACTCGTTGAGTTTATCGGCGCGGCGGATATTTATATCACGCCCTATCTCAATCCAGCGCAGATTGTCTCGGGCACACTGGCTTATACCCTAGGCGCAGGCAAGGCGATAATCTCGACGCCCTACTGGTATGCCGAGGAGATGCTGGCGAAAGAGCGCGGCGCGCTGGTTCCGTTCCGCGATCCGGCGGCCTTAGCCGAGCAGGTGATCGATCTATTGGACAATGAGGCCAAACGCCATGGTATGCGTAAACGGGCCTATCTCTTTGGGCGCGATATGATCTGGCCGCAGGTGGCGCGCCGTTACATGGAGAGTTTTCAACGCGCCAAAGCCGAACGGCGACACTTCACTGTTCCCGGTTTGGTCGTCAAAGCGCTTGACAAACGTCCGATCGAGCTGCCCGCAGTTAAACTCGATCACTTGCGGCGCATGACGGACGATACGGGCATGTTTCAACATGCAATTTTCACGGTGCCCAACTATCGCGAGGGCTATACGATCGATGACAACGCGCGCGCTCTTACGGTCAGCGCTCTGCTGGAAGAAGTTGGCAGCGAAGAAGTCGCAGAGCTGACGACGCGCTATTTCGCCTTTGTCTGGTATGCTTTCAATACCGAGACCGGCCGTTTTCGAAATTTCATGAATTACCAACGCGGCTGGGAAGAGGAGTGCGGCTCCGACGACAGCCACGGCCGCGCATTATGGGCCCTCGGTACCGTTTTGGGCCGGTCCAATACGCCGGGCCTTCAGAGCATGGCCGGCTGGGTGTTTGAAAAGGCGCTGCCCGCTATTCTCGACACCAACAGCCCGCGAGCCTGGGCTTTCGCGCTAATCGGTATCTACGAATATCTTGGCCGCTTCGACGGCGACCGTAGAGTCGGCCAGGTGCGCGAGCAACTGGGCGGGAGGCTGCAGCGGCTTTACGAAAACAATCGTGCGGATGACTGGTGCTGGTTTGAAAATTCGCTGAGCTACTGCAACGCCGTGCTGCCGCACGCCTTGCTCCTGTGTGGCCAAGGCATTCCCAATGACCTGATGAGCGAAGCTGGACTGGAGTCGCTCCGCTGGCTGGCCGAACTGCAGCGCGCTGAAAAGTCAGGGGGCCACTTTGTGCCGATCGGCTCAAACGGTTTTTATCACCGCGGCGGTGAGCGAGCTCGGTTCGATCAGCAACCAATCGAGGCTCAGGCCATGGTCTCGGCCTGCCTCCAGGCGTATCGGAGCACGGGAGATAAAAGCTGGTACAAAGAAGCGCGCCGCGCCTTCGATTGGTTCCTCGGGCACAATGACCTCGACCTGCCGATCTATGATCCGACCACCGGCGGTTGTCGAGACGGTTTGCATGCCGACCGTCCGAACGAAAATCAGGGCGCAGAATCGTCCCTTGCCTTCCTTCAGGCGGTACTGGAGCTGCGCTTGGCTGAGACCGCATTGGCATCCGTAGAAACAGGAGCTTGATGAAAAATCAACACGCCGAACTTTTCCACCGCCACCCGCGTAATCCGATTTTAAGCGCCGCGGTCTGGCCCTACCCCGTCAATAGCATTTTCAACCCCGGCGCTACGCTGCTGCCTGACGGCACGACCCTACTGTTGTGCCGCGTCGAAGATCGCAGGGGCCATTCGCATCTTACCGTGGCGCGCTCCGATAACGGCGCCGACAACTGGCGGATTGAACCTCGGCCGACATTACCGGCCGACCCAGAGAATTTCCCGGAAGAAGTATGGGGCATCGAAGACCCACGCATCACCTATCTTGCTGAATTGAGCAAGTATGCGGTTGTGTATACTGCTTTTTCGCGCGACGGCCCGGGCGTTGCCTTGGCCCTCACGGATGACTTTCATACCTTCGAGCGCTATGGCGTGATCATGTCGCCGGAAGACAAGGATGCAGCCTTGCTTCCGTGCCGGATCGACGGCCAGTGGGCCCTGATCCATCGGCCCGTCAGTGCACCGCGGGCGCATATGTGGGTGTCATTTTCGCCGGACTTGCGCAACTGGGGCAATCACAAGTTGATGCTGGAAGCGCGCCGGGGTTCCTGGTGGGACGCAAACAGGATCGGCCTCTCGCCGCCGCCAATCGAAACCCGGCATGGCTGGCTCGTAATTTATCATGGCGTGCGGCAGACCGCGGCCGGAGCGATTTATCGACTGGGACTTGCCTTGTTTGATTTGCGATCGCCCGATCGGTGCTTGAAACGAAGTGAAGAGTGGGTCTTCGGCCCGCAAGAAACCTACGAGCAACGCGGCGATGTGGACAATGTGGTTTTTCCTTGCGGCCTCACGATTGCGCCAGATGGAGACACCCTTCGCCTCTATTACGGCGCGGCCGATACCAGCGTTGCCCTAGCGACCGGCAGTATTCATGCGATGCTCGAGCGGCTCGAACAGGAGTGATGTGCCGGGCGGTGATAGAGAAACAAAATGGAGCAGTCAGGGCCAGTGAACGTTTAAGAAACCCCCGAAAGAGCGGCGCGAAAAGCAATAAAGGAAAATTGCCCGCGGGATGAAACGAAAAGACGAGAAAACAAAGTCCAACTATAGGGTCGAGCCGAAAAATACGGCTCCAGCAGGGTTGCCGCTCGGTCCGGCGTGGCGGTTGAGTTAAGCCGATGAAATGGGTCAAACGTTCAATGGGTGCGCGCATAGTTGATAATGCGCTGATCTTCAGCATAGGCGACAAAATTATCTTTCCCAGTCATGGACCCTGCTTGATCGATGCAGTGGTTCGTAAACTCGTCGGCGATACAACGATAACTTTTTACCGCTTGGCGCGGCTTGAGGATAGCGGAGGAAAGTTGTTTATCCCGGTGGACAAAATCCGGGAATTTCAAATTCGCCGTTTGCTGCAACGGTCTGAGATCCCGCAGTTGCTGAGCCGATTGAGTCGAAAAAGCAAACCGGTCGCCCTGGCGACAACGCCGCGGAACTGGAAGCAGCGTGCCTTTGACTGCTCGAGGTTGTTAGCCTCCGGAACGGCCATGGAACTTGTCGAGGTGGTCGAGTCACTCACCGATTTGAACGAGGCGCGGGCGCTCGGGTCGCAGGACCGCCAGAATCTCGAGCGGGCAAAGAGGCTTTTGGTTTGTGAGATCGCGGAGGCGTCGGGAGATGCAAGATCGGCGGTTACGGAACGCATCGACATAGCCCTCAACGTGCGCAAGTGCAAAAAAGCTGGCGGCTGCGAAACTAGCTCGATCCACTTCATTGAACGATATCGGCACGGCCGTCGAATGGGAGACCGATCATGATTCAACAGACTCCCCAAATCGATAAATTCAAACAGCAATTGCGCGAGTCGTTGCAGCGCGAGACGATGAACACGCGCGCCATTAAGATTGCCAGGCATGCCAACGTTTACACCTGCGGCGATCAAGACCAGATGGTCTACTTCGTGGAGAGCGGCCAGATTAAACTGATGATGCTCTCCTCGGAGGGGAAAGAGTGTCTGCTCGCGATCCATAGCGATGGCGATATTTTCGGCGAGCTCTGCCTTTCCGGATTAGGCGACCGCCTGGAAACGGCGACAGCGATGAAAGCAACCACTCTGAAACAGATCCCGTGCTCTCAGTTCTTCGCCCGCCTGAGCCGCGACTCGCTATTTGAGGGCTTCGTGCGCTACCTAGCGGTGCGCATCGCCGAACAACAGCAGGTCATTGCCAATTTAGTGACGGTGGATAGTGAACAGCGGCTCGGCCAGACGTTGTTACAACTGGCGCGCACCATGGGCAAAAAAGATCCGCGCAGCATTCGCATCGAGTTAAGGATATCGCATGAAGAACTATCCGAGATGGTCGGCACGACGCGGCCGAGGATCAGCGTGTTTATGCAGCGGTTTCATCATCTCGGCCTGATTGAGACAAATAAGGATCGGTTTTTCATCATAAAAGAAAACAAGCTGACCGAATACCTAGACCGGATCGCCTAAGTTGACCGTTGGGCGGCGGTCTCGGAAGCGCTCGATGTTCGATCGGGTTGGCAGCGTGGCTGCGGAGGAACCGAGCTATCAAGACGACTAACCCTAAAATCGACACACTAGCGCGTGAGGCAAAATCTAGTGCAAGCAAAACAACCCAGATCGCTTGGTACCAAACTACCGCCGATTATGGCCGTTCGGACCTGGGCAAATCGCTCTGCCAAGTCTTTGATACGCTGGTGCCCTATTTCATGCTCTGGGCGGCGATGGTCTATCTGGTACAGCAGCAGTTTCCCTATTGGTTGATCCTT
>Ga0073934_10001715_pt1 | contig 50531 bp, 38 predicted proteins | sample LarsenN4metaG_FD_76834 | JGI IMG/M metagenome (GOLD analysis project Ga0073934, IMG submission 76834) | Hot spring sediment bacterial and archeal communities from British Columbia, Canada, to study Microbial Dark Matter (Phase II) - Larsen... ...
CCACCGATCCGGACCTGTCGCGCTTCCGCCGGCGCGGCGGCAAACTGCTCATGTACTTCGGCTGGGCGGACCCGGCGCTCAATGCCCGCATCGGCGTCGAGTACTTCGAGAGCGTTCAGGCGAGGATGGGCAAGACCGGCGATTTCTTCAAACTCTACATGATGCCGGGCGTGTTTCATTGCAGCGGCGGCGTCGGTCCGGCCTGCTTCGACCCTCTCGAAAAGGTGATTCGCTGGGTCGAGGAAGGAAAGGCGCCCGGCAGCATCGTGGCGCAGCGGATCGAGGGAGGAAAAACGCTGCTTTCCCGGCCGCTGTGTCCGTATCCGCAGGTGGCTCGCTACCAGGGATCGGGGCCGGCGGACCAGGCGGCGAGCTTCCGCTGCGTCGATCCGTGATCGCCCAGCGGCGACTCCTCCCTGCCGATTCAGGGTCCGCCGCGGAGCGAGCGCTCGAAGAATCCAAGAATCGCTTCGAGCATGTGCTTGCGGGCGGGCCCGTCCACGCCGTGCGATTTCTGCGGATACAGCAGGAATTCGTACTGTTTGCCCGCCCTTTGCAGCGCATCCATCATGCGCAGCGTGTGGGCGAAAAGCACATTGTCGTCCTCGAAATTGTGCACCAGCAGGAGCTTGCCCTCGAGCCGGGCGGCGTGGGTGATGGGCGACGATTCGCGATACCCGGTTTCGTTTTCCGCCGGCAAACCCATGTAGCGCTCCGTGTAGATGGTGTCGTATTGACGCCAGTCCGTCACCGGGGCGCCGGAAACGCCGGCCCGGAAAACGTCGGGCGCGTGGAGCAGCGAGTACAGCGTCATGTATCCGCCGTAACTCCAGCCCTGGATCGCGATCCGTCCGCGGTCGACGAATCCAGACGAGACCAGCCGCTCGACACCCTCCAGTTGATCCGCCAGTTCCTGCCGCCCGAATCGTCCCCGCACCACACTTTCCCAGGCATGCCCGCGCCCGGCCGACCCGCGGTTGTCCATCTGCCAGACGGCAAAGCCGCGGTGGGCGAGCAACTGGTCGAAGTCCGCGCCGCGCCATTGGTCGCGGACTGTCTGCGCGTGCGGACCGCCGTAGACCTGCACGATGGCCGGATACCGGCGCGACGGGTCGAACCCCGACGGCCTGATGAGGCGGGCGTAAAACAGCGTGCCGTCCTTCCCGCGGAACTCGATCAGTTCGTTCGGCAAAATCTCGAAGTCTCGCAGAAGCGCCGTGTCCCGTTCGGCGAGCACCGCCACCTCCTCCCCTGAGGCCCGGCGCACAGTCCGGCGCGGCGGCTCGTTGAGGCTCGAATGCGTGTGCACGAAATGGCCGCAGTCCGGCGACATCACCGCCGTGTGCGTACCGCGCTCTCGGGTCAGCCTCTGCTTGTTCGATCCGTCGAAGCCGGCCCGGTAGAGATGCCGTTCGAGCGGGCTCCCCTCGTTTGAGACGTAATAGACCGCGCGCGCCTTTTCATCCACGCAGGCCAGTTCGGTCACCTCCCATTCGCCCGCCGTAATCGGGACGGGCGTCCCGGCTCCGGCGGGGACGAGATAGAGGTGCCGGTAGCCGGATCGTTCGCTGCCCCAGATCAGGCTTTTCGAGTCCGCCAGCATCTTCCAGTCGTCTTTGAGGTTGATCCAGGCCGGGTCGCTCTCTTCGATCAGGGTGCGGCGGCCGCCCGCGCCGGCGTCGAGACGCAGCAGCCGCAACCGGTTCTGAACGCGCGTCAACTGGTGGACGATCACGTCCTTCCCGTCCGGAGTCCAACTCACGCGCGCCAGCAGCGCGTCCTTCTCTCCGGCGGGATCAAGCCACCTCGTCTTGCCGCCCCGGGCGCGGACCACGCCGAGCCGCACAACCGAATTCGGTGTGCCCGCCATCGGGAAACGCTGCGGCTCGGCCACCGGGCGCAGGGACAGAAGGTCGGCGTGCGGGTATGTCATCAGGCCGGAAACATCGAACTGGAGGTAGGCGATGCGCGAGGAATCGGGGGACCACCAGTGCGCCGTCCCGATCTGCAACTCTTCCGGGTAGACCCAGTCCAACTCGGCGTTGCGCCGCTCCGCCGAACCGTCCGCCGTCAGCCGGTCGACTCTCTTCGTGACAAGGTCGAGGACGTAAAGGTCATGGGCCCGGCGGAAGCTGACGCGGGCGCCGTCCGGGGCCAGTTGCGGATCGTACTCCGCCTCCCCGGTCGCCAGCGCCGGCTCCCACTTTCCGCTCGATGTGTCCAGAATGAAGAGGTCCCGCCGGACGAAGACCAGCAGCCGCCGGCCATCCGGAAACCACTGAACCTCGCGCTCCTTCACTCCGCGATTCACCCACCTCGACGCCGTTTCTTCCTTCGGCGGCCGGGCGGACTGCTCCAGGTCCCGAATGCGGACGAGTTCCCGGTCTTTCCTCCCGTTCAACTCGAACAGCCGCAGCGCGCCGTCCTTCTTGTAGACGAACCGCAGGCTGTCCGGGGACCAGAGGGGAGCCCCCGGCGCCGATGGCGGCGCGGCGGTGACCACGTCCAGTGTCACCGGCTTCTTCCGCGCGGCGGCGGGAAAGGACGAAAGCACCAGCAGGAGGAGGGGCAGCAGCGTCAAACCGCTATTGTATCCGCGCCCGGTAGACGGCGACGTCTCCTTTACGGAACGCCGGCTCGAACCGCGCCCGGTCCTCGAGAACCGCGCGGAGGGAGGGAACCGTCATCGCAGGCATGTCCATCATGTAGTCATCGGGCGCCAGAAGCACGTACTCAAAACCCCAGGCTCGCGCGATTTCGGGCAGACGGCGGTAGAAGCGGGAAAATTCCGCGCGGTCGCCCCGGCGGTAGAGCCCGGGTGGGACCGGAAACTTGTGCCCCTGGCGGCCGGTTCGCAGGAAAACCATGGGGTCGCCGTTGGAAACGATCCGCGCCGTGGGCGGCGTATTCTTGCGAATCCAGTCGATGGCCGGCAGTCGCACCCTCAGCGCCCCGCTCTGTATGGTGTAGGCGTCCGGAAGGAACCGGAAGATTCCATAGTGCGCCCGCTCCACCGCATAGCCGGCGGTGAGCGCCAGCAGCAGTCCCGCCAGCACAGCGGCCGCCTTGTCCGCGATGCCGGGCTTCCGGAAGGACGCCTTGAGCAGCGCCGTGAACTTGCCCAGTTCCTCGAGAATCGCCACCGCCAGCAGCGGAAGAAGAGGCAGAAGAAACCGGCTGTTTGGAGGATAGTTCCAGGCCAGGAACTGCACAATGTAGAGAACCGCGAAGGCGGAGTAGTGGACGAACCGCCCGTTTCGCGCCAGTCTGATCGCGCCGGCCACGGCGGCGACCGTCAGCAACCGGGCCAGCGTCAGCGAAATCATCGTCTGGCTCTCGTCGAAGATGAGCAGTTCCCCGATTCCCTTGACCACGCTTCCGACGTTCACCCAAGCCAGGCTGGGGAGTTCGCCCGGCGTGACATCGAGAACGTAGAAGCCAAAGTAGTTGGTGTAGTACTGCGTCAGCGGGTCCGCGCCCGGAACGCGCGCAACCGCGCACCAGATCTGCCAGCCGGCGACCGCCGGCAACATCGTCGCGAAGGCGGCGCAGGCTTTCCTCCAGTCCCGCTTCCACGCGTAGACCGCGGGAAGAGTGACCAGCAGCGGCAGGCCGGCGGAGCGCGTCAGGAAAGCCGCGCCCCCCAGCGCTCCCGCCAGCGCCGCCCGGCCGCGTCCGGCGCACACCAACGCCGCGATGAGCAGCGCCGTGAAGGTCAGTTCCGACATCAGCAGCGTCGCGAACATGACGCTGACGGGATTCAGGGCCAGAAACAGGCAGAGCCCAAGACGCGCCCGCCGCGAGACACCCTCGTCCCGGTAGAGCAGCCAGGAGAGTCCCACCATGGCGGGCAGCATCGCCCAGACAAACGCCATCGCCACCGGGAGTGTCCTTTCGAGACTTCCGCCCCATCGCCACGCCAGCGACAACAGGAGGGGGAAAACGGGCGGGAACTTCGTCTGGAACGGCTCGCCGGGGAGACTTTCGATGCGGTAGCCGCGGCCCTCCGCGAGCGCCCGGGCGGTCACCAGGTAGAGGCCGTCGTCGTGATAGATGCCGGCGTGGGGCGCGGTACGCCAGGTCCAGGCCAGCCAGGCCGAAGGGGCCACCGCCGCCAGCAAAACCCAGCAGGTCAACAGACGCGTCCACACTGTCCTCAGGCTAAGCGGATTCCGGGGAGAAAACGATCAGGCGTTCGCCTGAGGTGTAATGGAAACTATGGCTCACGAACTCTGGCGGCGGATTCGCGGAGCCATCGCCGGGCGGATGCGCCAGCAGATCACGAAGGCGGGCGTCGGCTTCTCGATCGCGATGTCCGTCGTCGCGGCGCTGGCCTTCATCACCGCCAACAACGCCCTGTTCCTGCTGCTGGCCTGTCTGCTGGCGGCGCTCCTGGTTTCCGGCTTCCTCAGCCGGCTTTCGCTGGCCGGGCTCGAACTGGACTTCGTCTTTCCGGAACACATCTCGGCGCGCCGCGGTTTTCCGGCGCGGATGAGACTCAGGAACGAGAAAACCTGGATGCCGTCGTTCTCCATCCATGTGAGCGGAGCTCCGCAGAGCGTCTTCTCGTCGAAGATCTATTTCCCGATGCTGCCGGCGGGCGGAGTGGTGGAGGAAACCGTCGAGGTGCGCTTCGCCCGGCGGGGTCCTCACAAGGAGAACAGCTTCCGTCTGTGGTCCCGGCACCCCTTCGGCCTGGCCGAGCGCGTCGTGCAGGTAACCCTCCGCCGGGAAGCGCTCGTCTATCCGTGCCTCGAGCCAGCCGAGCCGGTCCGCATGCTGATTGACGAGTTGCAGGGAGAGATGGACGCGCAGGTTCGCGGCCGCGGACACGACTTCTACCGCATCCGCCCGTACGAGGCGATGGAGAGCGCGCGGCACGTGGACTGGAAGGCTTCGGCGCATACCGGAGAACTCCAGGTCCGGGAATTCTCCCGCGAACAGGAGCCGCTCGTCGAGGTCTTTCTGGATCTGAACGTTCCGCTCGAGGCCTGCGAATGGTTCGAACGGGCCGTGGACGCGGCGGCCTCCATCTGCTGGCACGTGGCGTCGCGGGGCGCCCGGCTTCGGTTCCGCAACCAGGTGTTCGACCGGGAGGTTCCGGTGGAGGCCGACATATATACTATTCTTAAGTTTCTGGCTTTGGTGGAGCCCGTGCGGACCGCGGCGCTGCCCGGCCCGGGACGGGAAGACAGCCTTCATGTCGTACTCACGAACTCTCCGGCGCGGCTGGTTGCGGCTGGCTGGAACAGCGCTTATCTCATCGGTCCTGACTCTCTGCGCTCAGCAGATCCCCGCTCCGCCGCCGGCGGAGAAAAAACCTGAACCGGTCGTCACGTCGATCACCGTCGTCGAGAAGGTCACCGCGGAGGCTCCCGCCTCGATGGCCGTTCTCGACGCCCCCGCCATCCGGAAGATTCCGGGCGTCAACCTCGACGACCGCCTCCGCATGGTGCCCGGGTTCAGCCTCTTCCGGCGCTCCTCAGGAATGGTGGCCCATCCCACGACGCAGGGCGTTTCCCTGCGCGGCATCGGATCGAGCGGCGCCAGCCGCACGCTGATTCTCTGGGACGGCATCCCGGTGAACGACCCGTTCGGCGGCTGGGTCTACTGGACCCGGATCGATCCGGACGAATTGAGCCGCGTCGAGGTCACGCGCGGGGCGTCCACCAGCGTCTTCGGCGACCGGGCGATGACCGGCGCCGTCGCGCTGTTCTCGCGGACTCCCGAGCGGTGCCGCCTCACGGGCGGCTATGAGTTCGGAAACCGCAATACGCACCAGGCGGTGCTCGGTTACTCGCACCTCTGGCCCCGGTTCGCGGTCTCCGGCCAGGGCCGCGCGTTCACCACCAACGGCTATTACATTGTGCCCGAGGTCAATCGCGGACCCGTCGACCGTGAGGCGGGCGTCCGGTTCGTCGCCGGCGACGTCCGCCTGGACTACATCGGGGCCAGCCAACGCCTGTTTCTCAAAGCGGACGTGCTCAGCGAGGAGCGCGAAAACGGCACGCAACTGCAACGCAACTCGAGCGGAATGGGAACCCTCGCCGCCAATTACTTTCGAGAGTGGCGGAGGGACACGCTGTCTGTCCTCGGCTATCACACCCGCGAGGAGTTCCGGAGCAGCTTCTCGACTATTCTGGCCGGACGCCTGCGCGAGACGATCAGCTTCCTGCAAACGGTCCCGTCGGAGGCTGTGGGCGGCGCGGCGTTCTGGCGCCACTCCGGCGGCTGGTTCAACTCACTGGTGGGCGCCGATGCCCAGCGCGTGGAAGGCCGCAGCATCGAGCGGTTTCCCGCCATCACCCGTGTCGGCGCCGGCGACCAGCTTCAGCACGGCACGTTTGTGCAGGGCGACGCCCGGTTCGGTCCGGTGCGGTTCTACGCAGGGGCGCGGCATCACTTTCCGTCCCCGGACCGCCAGTTCTTTTCGCCCAGCTTCGGGCTGAGCGTCGGCCGCGGGCGCTGGCGGGGCCGCGGCTCGGTCTACCGCAGCTTCCGTGCCCCTACTCTCAACGAGTTGTACCGCGAGTTCCGGCAGGGCAACGCCGTCACCCAGGCGAATGCGTTCCTCAAACCGGAGCGGATCTTCGGCGCCGAGTTCGGTTTCGACTGGGTGGGCGAGCACGGCCGGTTCGGAGCGACGTTCTTCCGCAACGAACTGAAGGACCTGGTGACCAACGTCACGCTGCGGTCCACACCGGCCGAAATCATCCGCCAGCGCCAGAACGCCGCCGAAGCCCATACCAGGGGCGTTGAGATCGACGTGCGACGCAGCTTCGGGCCAGTGCTCGGGGAGGCCTCGTATCTCTACGCCGACCCCGTCTTTTCCACGCGCCTGCGGATTCCCCAGATTCCCCGCCACCAGGGCTCGGCCCAGGTCTCCTGGCTCGGCAGGCGCACCCTGGCCAGCATCGGCGTCCGCTCCACCGCCTCCCAGTTCGACGACGATCTGAACCGCTTCCTGCTCCCCGGTTTCGCCACCGCGCAGATCTCGGTCCGGCATCAGCTTTGGAAAAGCCTGGCCGTGGTGGGCGCCTTCGAGAACATCCTGGACCGCGTCTACTACAGCGCTTTCACCCCCATTCCGCAAACCGGACCGCCGCGCCAGTGGCGGGCGGGACTGCGCTGGGACGGCAAACTCTGGTAGCCGCGTCAGCGCAGAATGCCGGTGTGGCCGATCGAATACCGGCCCGGTTGCGGATAGACGCAAAGTCCGTGGGGGCCCCGGCCCACCTTGATCCGCGCCAGCAGCTTCCCGTCCGCCGTGTCGATGGCGTACACCTCGGCATGGTATCTGCCCGAAAGCCACAGGACCTTGCCGTCCGCGGAGACTCCGCCCATATCCGGACTGCCGCCACCGGGGATGCGCCACTTCCGCACCACCTTGCCCGTGGCGAACTCGAGAACCGAGACGGAGCCCTCGCCCCGGTTGGAAATGTACATGTACCGGGAATCGCGGCTCGTGTACAGTCCGTGACAGTGCTTGCCCGTGGGGATGAAACCCGTCACGCGGAAGGCGTCGCCATCCACCAGGTGCAGCCCGTCGGCCTCCATGTCGGCGACATAAAATACTTTGCCGTCCGGCGAGATCTTGATGTCCTGCGGCATGCCGCCTTTTGGCAGGGACAGCTTTCCGATGACCTTCCGCGACTGCGTGTCGACCTTGATCAGCTCGCCGGAAAACTCGCACGTCGCAATGAAGTAGCGCCCGTCGGCGGAGAAGTCGATGTGGTCCACGCCGCGGCACGGAACGGGAACCTTCTCGATCACCGCCATGGTCTGCGGATCGCGGAAATCCAGTCGGCGCAGCCGTTCCGCGACGGCGATGGCGTACTTGCCGTCCGGAGTGAAGTACAGGTTGTAGGGATCGTCAACCGGAATCGATTTGATCCGCTTCGATGTGGCTGGGTCGATCACGGTCAGCGTGTTCCCGTAGTCGTTGCCGACGTAGAGAGTCTTCAGGTCGTAGGAAGGCGTCACGTGCTGCGGTTCGCGCTCGGTCGGGATCGTGGCGATCACCTGGAAGGTGGCCTGGTCGATGACGTCGACGCGGTTCATCCAGTTCTGTGGCACGTACACCCGCGCCGGAAAATCCCGGACGGCTTCGCTCAGCATGCCCGGCCGGCCGGCGGAGTAGATGTCGCCCGGCACGGGATAGGGCGGCATTCCGGGCAGCAGGTTCCATTCGTGGCCCGGCTTCGCCGCCGGGTCTCCGCCGGAAGGGCTCCCGGCGCTTTCACACGCAGCGAGAGCGGCGAGACACACAACGGGCGGCAGGACTCGGATGGGCATGCCACATTTTACCGGAAACCTCGCGCCGGGCTCCCGGAACCGGGCTGCGGATTTTCGGGTTCATCTCGCCGGCGAGACGGCCACCGGTGCTACTCTACTCATTATGCGGGAGTTCAGCCGGAGGGGTCTTCGCGACCGTGTTCATAAGTGGCGTGCATCGGTCGCCCTGGCCGCCGGGCTGGCCCTCGGAACGGCTCGGTCGGCGGGGGCGGACCGGCCGGCCACGCCTCCCGCGATCCAGCCGGGTCCCGCCGTCGAGCCCGCCAGGGAAGTTGAGGGAGACGATGCGCGGCTGGCCATCCTCCGCGACTACTTCCGGTCCCAGCGCAGCCCGCTTCACGAGTTCGCCGGAATCTTCCTCTCCGCCGCCGATTCCAACGGACTCGACTGGCGTCTGCTGCCCGCCCTGGCGATGGTGGAGTCCGGCGGCGGCAGGCGATACATCCGAAACAACGTGTTCGGGTGGAACTCGGGACGGGCGCGGTTTTCGTCGATTCCGGACAGCATCGTACACATCGCCGCCAAGCTTGTGACTCTCCCCGCCTACCGCGGAAAGGACCTGCACGGCATCCTTCGCGCGTACAATCCCGCCCGGCGGGACTATGCGCAGCGCGTCCTCGCGCTCATCCGGCGGATCGCGCCGGATCCTCCCTCCGCCGCTCCCGCAGTTGCGCGGTGAACCAGCCGCGCGTGGCTTCCCCGAATGAACTAGACTGCATGTGATGAAGCGCCGAAGTTTTCTCGCAGCTGCGGCCGGGGCATGGGCCGCGCCGCCGGCAATCGAACAGGTGGCGGTCTGGCGCGCGGGCGACAATGGGTACCATTCCTATCGCATTCCGGCCCTGCTGGCGACGCGCAAAGGAACCCTGCTGGCCTTCTGCGAAGCGCGCAAGAACTCCCGTTCCGACACCGGCGACATTGACCTCGTTTTGAAGCGGAGCGAGGACCAGGGCAAAACGTGGTCCGCTCAGACGCTCATCGCCGACCACGGCCCGGATACCATCGGCAATCCCTGTCCGGTTCAGGACAGGACCACCGGGACGATCTGGTTGCCGCTGACGGGCAATCCCGGTGACCTTGCCGAGCGGGAGATCGAGAAAGATTCCCGGCGCGGCACCCGGACCGTCTGGATGACGTATTCGAACGACGACGGACGCACGTGGGCGAAAGCCTACGAAATCACATCCACAGCCAAGGATCAGGGTTGGGGCTGGTATGCCACCGGCCCCGGAAACGCCATCCAGTTGCGCTCGGGGCGCATGGTGGTTCCGTGCGACCACCGCCGGTTCGCCGGACAGGCGCGCCATTCCCACATCCTGTATTCGGACGATCATGGAAAGTCCTGGAAGCTTGGAGGAAGCGCCCAGCCGGACACCAACGAATGCGCGGTGGTCGAACTGAACGACGGGTCGCTTCTGCTGAACATGCGGAGCTACGCGGGCAGGAACCGGCGGGCGATTGCGCGCTCGACGGACCGTGGCGAAACATGGACTCCTCTTGGCCACGATGAAGCACTGATCGAACCGGTGTGCCAGGCGAGCTTCATCCGGTTTGACCGGAAGCGCCTCCTGTTCTCGAATCCGGCCAGCACGAGACGGGAGCGCATGACGGTCCGCGTGAGCCGCGATGAAGGCCGAACATGGAGCGAAGGCCTCGTACTCCACGCCGGCCCTGCGGCTTACTCCTCCCTCGCTGTCCTCAAAAGCGGGTGGGCGGGCTGCCTCTATGAGAGGGGTGAAACCTCCGCGTACGAGACCATTTCGTTTGCGCGCTTTCGCCCCTAGGCTTGCCTCTGGCGAGAGTTTGCTTGATTTCACAGCATGGATTCCCACATCGTTTTTTGCTTGCCTGAGGTGCTGAAACTGGCTAGACTCAGTAGTAGTACCCTGACTGGAGAGAGGAGAGGAGTACCATCATGAACTATTCTGGCTTCGTCCGTACGGCTGCACTGGCTTCCACATTAGTCAGCCTTTCAAACGCTGCTGTTGTCCTTACGTTTGAAGGTGTTGGCAATCTTGCGCCCGTCGGTAGCTTCTACAATGGAGGCGGGGGAGGCAGCCTTGGGATCGCGTTTGGCGCGGACGCTCTCGCCTTGGTGGATTCAGATGCGGGAGGATCCGGAAACATCGCCAACGAGCCATCGGGCGAAACGGGTCTCTTCTTCCTGAGTGGACCGGCAGCCGTGATGAACGTTGCGGCCGGATTCGATACAGGATTCTCCTTTTACTACTCAGCGGCGCTGGCCGGATCGGTTGTGGTTTATGACGGGCTGGACGGGACCGGCAACGTTCTGGCCACGATTCCGCTTTCAGTCCAAAACGCCGACAATTGTACCGGCGACCCAAACGGCTCCTACTGTAACTGGACGCCGGTCGGCGTTACGTTCTCGGGCACGGCTCGTTCGGTCGCTTTTGGCGGCACCGCGAACTTTATCGTCTTCGATGACATCACGCTCGGCAGTTCGACTCCCGGCGGCGTGATCCCCGAGCCGTCGGCCACGGTCCTGCTGGGCGCGGGGCTGGCCGCTGCGGTCGTGGCCCGCTTGCGCCGTTCCTAATCCGGCTCGGTTCTGTCTGCTGCGTCGCTAGGCTGACTTGATCTCCGTCCAGTAACGGTCCCGAAGGCGCTGGGCCGGGGCGGGCAGCATCGCGAACCATTCTCCCCGCGCCAATACTTCCGGGCTCGGATAGAGTACAGGATTGTCCCGCAGAGCCGCCGGCAACAGCGCCCGTGCCGCCTTATTCGCCGTCGCCGTTCTCGATTCCGTCACAATCCGGGCGGCCACTTCGGCGCGCAGCAGAAAATTGATGAACTCGTGCGCCAGTTCCGGACGCCTGCTCTCCCGCAGAATCACGGCGTTGTCGGCGTACAGCGCGAAGCCCTCGGCCGGGTAGACGAACCCCAGGTGCGGGGCGGCTTCCATGGCCTGGGCCGATGTCGTGGCCCAAAGCTGGGAAGCCAGCAGGTCGCCGGCGACAAGCTGATCGCGGGCTTCGGCGTTTAGGTAGGCGCGGACGTACTCTTTTTGGGCGAGGAGTTCCCGTCGGGCCCGGTCGAGGTGCCCGGGGTCAGCCGTGTTGAGCGGCAGTCCGAGCTTCTTCAGAGCGGCGCCGAAGGCGTCGGCGGGGTCGTCCAGCATCGTCATGCGGCCGCGCAGGCGGGGATGCCAGAGGTCCGCCCAGGATCCGGGGGCCGGGTTGAGCCGTTTGTTGTAGACGATGCCCGTGCCGCTCCACATGTACGGGACGCAGTGGTCGAGATTGCGGTCCCAGGACGGAGACTGGAAGCGCTCCTCCAGATTGGCGAGATTCGGCAGGCGGGAACGGTCCAGCGGGGCGAGCAGGCGGTTGGCGCGCATCGGCTCCACGAAGTAGTTGCTCGGGAACGCGACGTCCCAGCCCGAATTGCCCGTGAAGACTTTCGCCAGCAGTTCTTCATTGCTCTCGTAAGTGGCGTAGTGGACCTCGGCGCCGGTTTCCCGTTCAAAGCGCGGGATGGTTTCGCGGGCGATGTATTCGGACCAGTTGAACACGTTCAGTCGCGGCCTGCGAGTGCGGCGGCAGGACGCCGCGGCGGTCGCGCCGAAGACGAAGAAGGTCCGCCGCGTCATCGCGCGCGGCCTCCGGCCTTTTTCGCCTCCGTCGCTTCGTGGCCCGTCTGAAGGCTTTCCGCCAGAAGGATGAGAAGGCCGAGTCCGACGACGATGATCGACGAGACCGCGTTCACCGTGGGGTTGACCCCCTTTCGCGCCATGCCGTAGATCACCATCGGGAGCGTTTCCGAATCGACGCCGGCGACCAGGCTTGTGATCACGTAGTCGTCGAAGGAGATGGCGAATGCCAGCAGCGCGGCGGCGATTACACCAGGCGCAAGCAGCGGAAGCGTGATCCGCGAGAAAGCCTGCCACTCGGTGGCGCCGAGATCCATGGCCGCCTCCTCGAGCGTGTGATCGAACGTGCGCAGGCGCGCCTGCACCACGATCACGACATAGGCGATCGAGAAGGCGATGTGCGCGAGAATCACTGTGTGCATTCCCAGCCGCACGTCCAGGTGCCGGAACAGCCACTGAAAAAACGCAAGCAGGGACACGCCGGTGACGATTTCCGGCGTGACCAGCGAGAGCAGCAGCGCGCCTTCGAGCAGCTTCGCCTTCCGCCTCCACATCCCGTAGGCGCACAGCGTTCCGATGGCCGTGGCGGCCGCGGTGGCCGCCACGGCGATGATCAGGCTGTTCACAGCGGCTTCGATCAGCCGCGGCTCGTCCAGCAGCCGCCGGTACCAGACCAGGGAGAATCCCTCCCAGGCCGAAAATCGGGACGCGTTCAGGCTGAAGACCGCAAGCACGAGCAGCGGCAGGTGCAGAAACAGGTATGCGGCCGCCGCATAGAGTCCGAGCAGCCGGTTCATGCGATGTGGTCTCCCGCCCGGCGCATCGTGTACCACAGCAGGACCATCACCAGAGCGGTCAGCGCCAGTGAAAGCGCGGCTCCGAATGGCCAGTCCCGGGCGGTGGTGAATTGTTGCTGCACCAGGTTTCCGATCATGATGCTCTTGCCTCCTCCCATCAGGTCCGGAGTGAGATAGGCGCCGAGGCAGGGAATGAAAACAAGCACGCATCCGGCCAGGATTCCGGAAGAGGACATGGGGATCGTGATCCGCGCGAGCGCCACGATCGGCGTGGCGCCAAGGTCCGCCGCGGCTTCCAGCAGCGACGGGTCCAGGCGCTCGAGAGTCGAATACAGCGGCAGGACCATGAACGGCAGATAGCCGTAGACGAGGCCGAGCACCACCGCGCCGTCGTTGTACAGCATCGGCAGCGGCTCGCGGATGAGCCCCAACGCCTGGAGCGCGGTGTTCACCAGGCCCGTGTCGCGAAGCAGGAACATCCAGGCGTAGGTCCGGACGAGGAAACTGGTCCAGAATGGAAGCATGACGAGCTGAAGATAAAGATGTCGGCGCCGCCCGGACCGGGCGATGAACATCGCCAGCGGAAATCCGAGCAGCAGGCACAGCAATGTCGACAGTCCCGCAAGCCAGAACGAGCGCGCGAGGATCGAAAGGTAAAGCGGGTCCGCCAGCCGCGCGTAGTTGTCGAGCGTGAGCGGCGGCGACTGCCCGCCGTAGGTTCCCCGCGTGAACAGGCTGTACAACGCGATGATGGCCAGGGGAACCAGAAACAGAACCGCCGTGAAAACGCGCGCCGGCAGCAGGAAGAGAAAGCGCAGACGGTTCATGCTTCCGGTTTCAGCTCGTCGGACGGATTCCACCACAAGTGGACCTGTTGGCCCGGCCCGTAGGTTCCGTTCAGACGGGAGACTTCCGCGACGAACGGACTGCCGTCCGCAAGCCGCGTTTCGACGTGCAGGCAGTTGCCCAAAAACAGCGAGTGGGCGACCGTGGCCCGGATCGAGCGCGCTCCGTTGCCGGGCGGAGCATCCGCCACACGAACGGACTCGGGCCGCACGCCCACGCCGTCGATCCAGTTGACGGCCCCCAGGAATCCGGCGACAAACCGGGTGCGCGGCGTCAGGTAGATCTCGGAGGGCGTGCCCACCTGTTCGAGCCGGGCTTTGTTCAGCACGGCGATCCGGTCCGACATCGCCATCGCCTCCTCCTGGTCGTGCGTGACGATGATGAAGGTGATTCCCACCCTTCTTTGCAGCGCCTTGAGTTCGGTGCGGACCTGCTTGCGCAGGTTCGGGTCGAGCGCCGACAGCGGCTCATCCAGCAACAGCACCTGGGGTTCGAGGACGAGGGAGCGCGCCAGCGCCACCCGCTGGCGCTCGCCGCCGGACAGTTGGTTCGGCTTGCGGTCCTCCTTTCCGGCGAGCTGGACCAGTTCCAGCGCCTCGCGGACCCGCCGCGGAATGTCCGCCGCCCCCATGCGGCGCAGGCCGAACTCGATGTTCTCACGCACGGTCATGTGCGGGAACAGCGCGTAGCTTTGGAAGACGGTCGAGACGTCGCGCTCGTAGGGTTTGAGCGGAGCGATGTCGGTTCCGCCGAGCAGGATGCGCCCGGAAGTCGGCGTCTCGAATCCGGCGATCATGCGGAGGACCGTCGTCTTGCCGCACCCGGACGGACCCAGCAGGGCGAACAACTCACCTTCCCGGACCTCAAGCGAGACGTTCTCGACGGCCGTTTGCGTGGCGAAGCGTTTCGTGACGGAGTGAATCTCCAGCACGTTCTTCATAGCTCGCATGATAACAGCAGCCGCCGGGGCCGTCAGTAGCGGATCTTTCCGGCGGACGCCTCCCAGAGGCGGAACGGCTTGCGCCCCTCGGCGCCCAGCAGCCTCGTGGTGGGAAGCGCCCTATCCCGGACATCGAGCGGAATCTGGCTGTACAGGAAGGAATCGTCGAAGCCGGCGCGGGCGGCGTCCTCGCGGGTGGCGGCGAAGTAGAGACGGTCCAGGCGGGCCCAGTAGATCGCGCCCAGGCACATCGGGCAGGGCTCGCAACTCGAATAGATCGAGCAGCCGGAGAGGTTGAAATCCCCGGTCTGGCGGCAGGCGTCGCGGATCGCCGCCACTTCGGCGTGCGCCGTGGGATCGTTGAAGCAGGTGACGCGGTTGACGCCCTCGGCTATGATCGCGCCGCCACGCACGATTACCGCGCCGAACGGCCCGCCGCGTCCCTGCCGCACATTCTCCGCGGCCAGGGCGATCGCACGGCGGAGCGCGTCGCCGTGGGACTTCACGGGCGTTGAGAGCACGGGAAGGCGCGGCAGGATCACTGAGGAGTCGAGCCCGTCGATCTCGGCCAGCGCCCATTTGGCCTGGACCGAGACCGCCCACAGGCCGGCCGGCGCCGTGCGGTCGTTCGCGGCCAGTTCCTGAAGCCGGGTCCGCGCGGCCTCGATCTTCAGACATCCGCTTCCGTAGCAGGCCCAGAAGCGGACGACGGGTTCGGGATCGCTCATCGCCGCCAGCAGCAGCGATACCTCCCGCCGGCGGATCCGGGACCGGCCCGCCGTCCGGATCAGCACCGCGAGTAGCTCCAGAGCGCATCCCCGGACGTGCGGAGGCTCGCCAGGGTCTGCCGCCGCCGCGGCCAACGCCTCGCGGGCCGTCCGCCAGTCAGCCCCGCGACCCGGGCGGAAGATCCGCGCCAGCGCCGGCGGGTGGCCCGGATCGCGCCCCGGCCACGGCGCGAATCCCGCGCGATCGCCGCGGGAAAGCGACTGGCGCAGCAGCTTGCGGATCCCGGACCGCGCGGCCGGTTTCAGGCGTTCGACGGACGACTGCGGCACGGCCGTGTCGGCCTACTTGTTCGAGTTGAAGCGCGCTTCGACAGCCTTCCAGTTCACCACGTTCCACCAGGCCGCCACGTACTCGGCTCGCCGGTTCTGATACTTCAGGTAGTAGGCGTGCTCCCAGACGTCGATGCCCAGGACCGGGAACTTGCCTTCCATCAGCGGCGTGTCCTGGTTCGGCGTGGAGGCGATGGCCAGGCCGGACCCGTCCAGCACCAGCCAGGCCCAGCCGGATCCGAAGCGGCCCATCGCCGCCGCGGCGAACTTCTCCTTGAACGTGTCGAAACTGCCGAAGGCCGACGCGATCGCCTCGGCCAGCGCGCCGGACGGGGCGCCGCCGGCGTTCGGCCCCATGAGGCTCCAGAAGAGCGTGTGGTTGGCGTGCCCGCCGCCGTTGTTCCGCACAGCCGTACGGATCGCCTCCGGCGCGGCGGCGCAGCCATTGGCGATCAGCTCTTCCACCGTTTTCCCGGCGAGTTCCGGAGCCGATTCGAGCGCCTTGTTCAGGTTGGCGACGTAGGTGGCGTGGTGCTTGCCGTGGTGGATCTGCATCGTCGTGGCGTCGATCGACGGCTCCAACGCGTCGGCAGCGTACGGGAGAGGTGCTAGTTCGAATGGCATGTTGCCTCCTTCAAAAGTGGTTACGGCCGGTGCGCCTGTTCAAAGGCCCTGGCCAGACGGAACATCGTGTCTTCACGGAAGTGGTTGGCGAGAATCTGCATCCCGACTGGCAGTCCCGCTGCCGTGACCCCGCAGGGGACGCTCATGCACGGAATCCCCGCCAGGTCTCCGGTGATCGTGTAGATATCGGACAGGTACATCTGCATCGGGTCCTCAAGCTTCTCGCCGAGCTTGAAGGCGGGAAACGGAGACACCGGCGTGACGATCGCTTCCACCTGCTCAAAGGCGCGGGCGAAGTCCGCGGCGATCAGCGTTCGAACCTGCTGGGCCTTCTTGTAGTAGGCGTCGTAGTAACCGTGGCTGAGCACGTAGGTCCCGAGCATGATGCGCCGCTTGCACTCCGCGCCGAACCCTTCGCCACGCGTGGCGCGGTACATGCCGGTCAGAGAGTCGGCGCCGGCGGTCCGCGTCGTGTAGCGGACCCCGTCGTAGCGCGCCAGGTTCGAGCTGGCCTCCGCCGTGCAAATGATGTAGTAGGCGGAGATGGCGTATTCGGTGTGTGGGAGGCTGATGTCGAGGACCTCGCAGCCGAGTTTCCGCAGCGTCTCGACGCCGGCGGCGATGCGGTCGCCTGTCTCGCTGGCCAGGCCGGCGTAATATTCGCGCGGCAGCCCGATCTTCATCCCGCGGACTCCGCCGTCCATGGCGGCGACATAGTCCTGGACGGGCGCGAACGCCGACGTCGCGTCCATCGGGTCCCGCCCCGCGATCACGCCCAGCAGGCGCGCGGCGTCTCGGACGTTCCGGCCGAAGGGACCGATATGGTCGAGCGAACTCGCAAACGCCACCAGCCCGTACCGGGAGACCCGCCCATAGGTCGGAGTCACCCCCACGACGCCGCAGAAGGACGCCGGCTGGCGGATCGATCCGCCGGTGTCGGAGCCGAGCGAGACCACCGCCGTGCCCTGCGCCACCACCGCCGCCGAACCACCGCTCGATCCGCCGGGAACCCTCTCGAGGTCGACCGGGTTGCGCACCGGACCGAAGGCCGAGTTCTCGTTTGACGAGCCCATGGCGAACTCGTCGCAGTTGGCTTTCCCTATGATGACGCCACCCGCCTGCTCCAGCCTTTGGGTCGCCGTGGCGTCATATTGAGCGACGTAATTGGCGAGCAGGCGCGATCCGCAGGTGTTCCGCACGCCCTCCACCAGGATCACATCCTTCACCGCCACCGGCACGCCCGCCAGCGGGCCCGGGTCGGCGCCGGCGGCTAAAGCCTCATCCACCCGCCTGGCGGCCGCCATGGCGCGCTCCGGGCACAGCGTCAGATAGGCGTTCGTCTTCGGATTCTCCGCCTCGGCGAAGCGGATCGCTTCGGCGGCCAGTTCCCGCGCGCTGAACTCCCGGCGGAGCAGGCCCTCGCGAACCGAGTCGATGGTCAGCGTGGCGACATTCACCGCTCGATCACCCGGGGCACCTTGAAGAATCCGTTTCCGGCCAGAGGCGCGTTGGACAGCGCGCGATCGTTGGAGAAGCAGGGGCGTTCTACGTCCTCCCGGAGAGTCGCGGTCTCCTCGGCATCGTAGAGCACCTGCGCCATCGGCGCCACGCCGGCGGTGTCGAGTTCGTTCAGCTTGTCCATGTGCGTCAGAATGGCGTCCATCTCCCGCGCCATCCGTTCGACTTCAGCGTCGGAGAGCCGGAGATGGGCCAGGTCGGCCACGTATCGGACTTGGTCTTCGGTGATCTTCATCTGCTTGATTCGTGCTCTCAGGCTGTGGCCCGCCGCCGCTTGGCCCGGTAGATCCGGCTGAAAATGGGGTCGGCGATGCCGTCGGCCTCGTCGCGGACGGCGGGCAGGGCCTCCTCCCGCCCCGGGCCCCGGCGGGGCGCCGCGACGCGGTAGACGACCGCCTTCACGCGGCGATCGCCGAGCACCTCCGCGAGGTTGGCGACGATCTGCCCCTCGAGCGGGCTGAGTTGCTGTTTCCAGATCTCGTCGGGCACCTCGACGACGAGGCGCCCGTCCACCAGTGCAACGGCGCGCGTCCGCGCCGACAGGCGCTTGCCGACGGCGGCGGTCCAGGCCGCCACGGCGACCTGTCCGGCGCTCATGCATCCCGAGGCGAGTTTCGAGCGGCTGAGAAGGTTGGCTAGGCGCTCCATTGTGGATCGGGGCGAAAGTTAGATTCTAGCACCCGCTTCCTCGGCTCGGCGGAGGCTTCAGCGCGCCTCCGTCGCGGCCACGCGGGCGCCGGACGCCGGCGAGATCACGGAACCACGCGAAAGCCGTACAGGCCGGCCTTCTTCATCATGAAACGAAGGTAGATCCGCCGGCCGCGGAGACGGCTGAGGTCCGCGCTTCCCTTCCACTTCACGGGCTGGGCCAGCGAATCGCCCACGATCCGGTCGCAGTCATCGAGCGTGAATCCGGGAACGGCCTTTTCGTAGCTGGTTTCCCGCGTCTGGAAGTCCGGCGCTTCGAGAATTCCCACGCGGATCCCGTCAGACGGCTGATGGTACGGGCCGGGCAGCGCCGTGTAGTTGATTTCGATCGAACGGCCCTCGAGCAGAAACTCCCGTGTGACAAGGTACCCTGTCAGCGCGCTCTGCTCGACTCCGCCGGGATCGCCGGCGCACTGGGCGATGAAGCGGTCGCGCCGCATCCGGCACAGCCCGACGCCGGTTTCGTCGAACCATTCGCTCTGGCCGTGCGGCGCGGCATAGTAGTACATCAACAGGTCCATGCCGGCCTCCACCGGCGGGCTTGTGCCGGGCGCCACTTGCCCGGCGTCGAAGGCCCCCTCCTTGCCCCGGGCGACAAACGGGATCCGGTCCCAGGTGCGTTCCCAGTGGATCCCGTCACGGCTGGTCGCAAGATAGATCTGATTCTGGCTCAGCGCCCGCTCGCCGTTGGGACGGGCTCGGCCCGGCTCCTGCTGCATCTGCGAAACGAACCCGATGAACAACCCGTGCCGGCGGAAGACGAAGACCATGTCGTAGTCCGGTTCGTCCCGCTCGTCCGGATAGAGAATGGTCCGCGGCATCGACCAGTTCTCAAGGTCGGGACTCACCGAGAACGCCAGCCGCCGGGCGACATGACGCAAGCCTTCGGGGATCGCCGAGGTGCCGCCCGGATTGATCCGGACCGCCGGCCGCAGGTACAGGAACCAGAGCTTCTGCTCCGGGACCCAGACCAGGTGGTTCGGGAAGTCGGTGTGGAAGTTCGCCAGCGCCTTTTCGCGGATCTCCCAGTGCAGGCCGTCCGGAGAGTATGCCAGGTCGGCTTTGCCATAGCCCATGTAGAGCATCACGTAGCGGCGCTTCGGATCGGAAGCGTCGGGATTCAGAAACACGTGCGGCGCGCTCGCGCGGCGGCCTCCGCGTCCCGTCGTGACGATGTTCGTCCGCGGATGCCCGGCGAAAGGGAATCCGTCGAGCGCGGGCTTGGTCCAGTTGTAGCCGTCCTCGCTCTCGGCGTAGCCGATGTAATAGCTGGGCCCTTTCTCCCGCGCGAAGTAGTTGGACAGGCTGAAGCACTGGTACCACATGCGGTACCTTTTCTGATTCGGATCGTAGAGGACGCAGGGGTAGCCGCCGACGGCTTCTTCCCACGGCTTGTCCTGGACGAGCACCGGGTTGCGCAGATGCTTGATGACGCGGCCTTGCCTGCGCGTGAGCATCCAGCGGTCTTCGACGAGGTAGTCGTCCAGAAGAAACTGGAACGTGTTGCCGATCCGAAGCGGCTCTCCGCGGAAGTATGACGGGGGCACCGGTCCCCGCGTCTCCTGCGCGGGAGCCAGCGAGGCGCCCGCGGCGGTCAGCAGGAACCGGCGGCGGGAGTGGGAGCAGGGCATGCGTCTACTATACTGTTCGCAGATGCGTGTTTTGTCCGGACTTCTGCTGGCGGCGTGCGCCGCCGCCGCGGACTTTGCTGCGGCGTCCAGAATTTTCCGCGCCCGCTGCGCCGGCTGCCACAGCGCCGGCGTGCGCAGCGGCGGCCTGTCGCTCGAGTCGCGGGAAGACATCCTGCGCGGCGGAAAGTCGGGCGCCGCGATCGTTCCGGGCAAGCCGGTTGACAGTCTGCTGATGAGCATGGTGTCGGGCGGCAGGATGCCCGCCGGCGGCGCCAAACTCGCCCCGGCCGAGATCGACGCACTTCGCTCCTGGATCGAGGCCGAAACCGGAAAGCCGCCCGTGTCCGAAGGCGACGTGCAGGCGATTCTGGGCGCCAAGTGCTGGGTTTGCCACGGACGCCGGGAAAAAACCGCGGGTCTCGACCTGCGGACCCGCGAGTCGTTGCTCCGGGGCGGGAAGTCCGGCCCTGCTCTCATCCCCGGTGACCCTGAGGGGAGTCTGCTGGTTAGACGGATCGCGGCTCAGGAGATGCCGCCGCCGAAGTTGCAGGAACAGTACTCGGTGCGCGGGCTCACCGACGACGAGTTCGCGAGACTGAAGCGGTGGATCGCTGAAGGAGCGCCGCCCGACCCTAGGCCGCCCGTCGAAGCCGGCGCGGCCAACGACCCCGCCATCAAGCCCGCGGACCGCGAGTTCTGGGCGTTCCGACCGCCCCGGCGGCCGCCCGTGCCGGCGTCGCCCGGCGCACGCAATCCGATCGACGCCTTCGTGATTGCCGGCGGACGGACGATCGCGCCCGAGGCCGCGCCGGGAGCGCTGCTGCGCCGGGCCTACTTCGATCTCACTGGCCTTCCCCCGGCTCCGGAAGAGGTGGAGGCTTACGACGCGGATTCGTCCCCGGACCGGTATGAGAAGCTCATCGGCCGGCTGCTCGAGTCGCCCCGCTATGGCGAGCGCTGGGCGAGGCATTGGCTCGACGCGGTTGGATACGCCGACAGCGAGGGCGGCAACAACTCCGACGCTCCCCGGCACCACCTGTGGCGGTATCGCGACTACGTCATCCGCTCGTTCGCCTCCAACAAGCCCTACGACCGTTTCCTGACCGAACAGATCGCCGGCGACGAACTGTTCGACTACCGGAACACGAACCCGCTCACCCCGGACCACATCGACCTCCTGGCCGCCACCGGCTTCTGGCGCACCGCCCCGGACGGCACCAACAGCACCGAGCAGAACTTCATTCCGGAACGCATGGACGTCATCGCCGGCCAGATTGAAATCTTCGGTTCGGCTGTGCTCGGTCTCTCGGTCGGCTGCGCTCGCTGCCACGATCACAAGTACGACCCCATCCCGTCGCGCGACTACTACCGGCTTGTAGCCGTGCTCGCGCCGGCGTTCGACCCCTTCCACTGGCTGCCGGGCGAGTTCCCCTGCGGCGGCGTGGGCGCGCGGTGCGACGAAAACAACACCCGATATCTGATCGCGAAGGCGACCCCCGAGTTCGCCGCCGTCGAGGCGCACAACGTCCCGATCGACGCGCGGATCGCGCGACTGGAAGCCGAGATCGAGGAGAAGGCGAAGCCCTACCGCGAGAGGTGGGCCGTCGAGAAGAAGGGCGCCGCGTCCCCGCAAATCAAGGACCTCGTCGACGCCTACGAAGCCTTCCGGAAGGAGAAACAGGCGATCGACGAGCGGATCCGCAAGGAACGCGAGGCGCGCAGGACGCCCCCGCTGATCCGGGCGCTGTTCGATCTCGGCCCGGAACCGCCGCCGACCCGGATTCTGCTCCGCGGCGATCCGGCCAGCCCCGGCCCGCTCGTCTCGCCCGGCGCCCTCTCGATCCTCTCGGCGGGCCTGCCCGACTACCGCGTCGAGCCGCTCGCCCATTCGAGCGGCCGCCGGCTTGCGCTGGCGAAGTGGGTCACCCGACCGGAGCACCCTCTGACGGCGCGCGTGATGGTGAACCGCATCTGGCAGGGCCACTTCGGCGTGGGCCTCGTCGCCACGCCGGGCAACTTCGGACGGATGGGAACCGCCCCCGAATTCCCGGACCTGCTCGACTGGCTCGCCACCGAGTTCACCCGCACCGGCTGGGACATCAAGGCGATGCACCGCCTCATCATGACCTCCGCGGTTTACCGGCAGCGCGCGGGTGCGGACGGCGTGAAGTTGCGCCGGATCGACGCCGAGTCGATCCGCGACACGATCCTCTCGATGGCCGGCCGGCTCGATACGACCCCTTTCGGCCCGCCCGATCCGGTCACGCAGCTTGCCGATGGCGAGGTCACCACCGCGAGTCTTCGCCGCAGCATCTACGTCCAGCAGCGCCGCACCCGGCCGGTCTCCGTGCTCGATTCCTTCGACCAGCCGTTCATGAATCCGAACTGCCTGGAACGCCGGCAGTCCATCGTATCCTCCCAGGCGCTGCACCTGATGAACAGCGATCTGACGCGCGACAACGCCCGTTTCATGGCCGGACGGATCATCGACGCCGTGGGCGAAGACGCGGACGCGCAGGTGGACCGCGCGTATCTCACTGCCCTGTCCAGGCGGCCCACCGGCGAGGAACGCGCCGCGGCGCGGGCGATGATGGACCGGGCGGCCGCGGAGTGGCGGCGGCAGTTGGACAAGGAGCGCCCGGCTGAACCGGTCGCCGGCCGTTCCCGCTGGCTCGCCCTGGCCTCGCTCTGCCATACCCTCATCAATTCGGCCGAGTTCCTGTATCTTGATTGAAGGAAAGGGGGCGGTGAAACCCATGACGACACGGCGCGATTTCTTCTCCCGGATGGCGGACGGGATGATGGGTGCGGCGCTGGCCGGATTGCTCGCGGAGGACCTTCTCGGCAAGCCCTCCCTCCACGATCTCTCGCCCAAGAAACCGCACCACGAACCGAAGGCGAAGGCCGTGATCCAACTGTTCATGAACGGCGGCCCCAGCCAGGTGGACCTGTTCGACTACAAGCCGGCGCTCGAAAAGTACGCCGGCCAGCCGCCCGGCCGCGACCTCGCCGCCGAAGTCCGCGCGGTCCGCGAAACCGGCGGCCTCATGCCGTCGCCGTACCGGTTCCGGCGGCATGGCCAGTCCGGCATCGAACTTTCCGAACTTCTGCCGCACCTCGGGAGGGTCGCCGACGAGATCGCCGTGGTGCGCTCCATGTTCACCACCCACCTGGCGCACGAGGCGGCCCTGTTTCTGATGCATGGCGGCCGCATCCTGCCTACCCGGCCTTCGCTCGGCGCGTGGATCGTCTATGGGTTGGGCTCGGAGAACCGGAATCTCCCCGCCTACGTGGTGCTCGATGATCCCAAAGGGCCGCCCGTGAATTTCATTCAGAACTGGCAGTCGGGCTGGCTGCCCGCGGTCTATCAGGGGACTCGCGTGCGGTCGGAGGGTTCGCCGATTCTGAATCTGCGCGCCAGAAACGAAGACCCGCCGGCCATCGTCGACCTCACCCGTAGCCTCCTTCATCGCCTGGACGCCGCGCACCTCGCCCGGCACCCGGGAAACGCCGAACTGGCGGCCCGGATCGCCAATTATGAACTGGCGGCGCGCATGCAGACGGAAGCGTCCGACGCGCTCGATCTGAGCCGGGAGCCGGAGTCCGTCAAAGAGGCCTACGGTCTGAACGACGAGCACACCGCCTCCTACGGCCGCCGCTGCCTGATGGCGCGACGCCTGGTCGAGCGCGGTGTGCGCCTCGTGCAGATCTACATCGAGGGGCAGATCTGGGATAACCACAACAGGCTGAAGCAGGGACTGGAGTATTCGTGTGCGAAGACCGACCGCCCGTCGGCGGCGCTCGTCCGCGACCTGAGACAACGGGGGCTCCTCGATTCCACCCTCGTGATCTGGGGCGGGGAGTTCGGCCGGCTCCCCATCGCGCAGGATCCGGGACCGAACGCCGGCCGCGACCACGGGCCCTCCGGTTTCAGCATCTGGATGGCCGGCGGCGGAATCAAGGGGGGAATCACCTACGGTTCGACCGATGAGATCGGCTACCGCGCCGCGGAGAACCGCGTGAGCGTTCACGATTTTCACGCCACCGTTCTGCATCTTCTCGGCATGAACCACCGCGACCTTGTCTTCGAACGCGAAGGCCGCAACGAGCGGATCACCGACGAGTTTCCGGCCCGCGTCGTGCATGGGATTCTGGCTTGAGGAGAAACGGCGTGAGACGGCTGATCTGGGCGGGATTGCTGTATGGCGCGGCGTCGTTCGCGCAGGAATGGAAGCCCCTGTTCAACGGGCGCAACCTGGAGGGCTGGCAGACCGTCGGCGACGGCCAGTGGCGGGTGCTGGCAGGCGGGATCCTGCTGGCCTACCCGGTGTCCGGCGGCAAGACGCCGTTCGCCACGCCGTTTCCGGTGAGCGAGAAGGACTACATCAGCTGGCGGCAGACCCAATCCTGGCTCTACACGGCGGCTGAGTTCGGCCAGTTCGACCTCCACCTCGAGTACCTGACGCCGAAAGGCGGAAACAGCGGCGTCTCGATTCGGGACAGCACGCGGGGCCGCTATGCGATCGGCCCGACGCCGGACTACGAAAAGACACCCGCTCATTGGGGATACGAAGTCCAGATCTACAACGGCGTCCGGACTAAGTATCCGACCGGCAGCATCTACCTGTTCGCCCCGGCCGAATTCGGCCACGAAAAGGAGGACGACTGGAACAGCCTCGATATCGAGTCGCGTGACGACGCCATCCGCGTCCGGCTGAACGGCCGCCCGGTGTCCAGCCACCCCGGCGATCCGGCGCGGCCCAAAACGGGCCCCATCGGGTTGCAGCTGCACGACCGGTTCAGCCTCATCATGTTTCGCAACATCCGGATCCGGACTCTGCCGTAGTCCGCGCCCGGCGCCCGGGCTACTGGCTCATGCTGCCGAGGAAGTCGGCGTTGGTCTTCGCCTTGGCCAGGCGGTCCAGGAGCAGTTCGATCGACTCGACGGGCGACAGCGGGCTCATCACCTTGCGCAGAACCCAGATGCGGTTGAGATCTTCCTTCGGCAGCAGCAACTCGTCCTTGCGCGTGCCGCTCTTGTGGATGTCGATCGCCGGGAAAATCCGCTTGTCCACCATCTTGCGGTCAAGGTGGATCTCCATGTTGCCGGTCCCCTTGAACTCCTCGAAGATCACGTCGTCCATCCGGCTGCCGGTGTCGATCAGCGCTGTGGCGACGATCGTCAGCGACCCGCCTTCTTCGATATTGCGCGCCGCGCCGAAGAATCGCTTGGGGCGCTGAAGCGCGTTGGAATCGACGCCGCCCGACAGCACCTTGCCCGAGGGAGGCACAACCGAGTTGTAGGCGCGGGCGAGCCGCGTGATCGAATCGAGCAGGATCACGACGTCCCGCTTGTGCTCGACGAGCCGCTTGGCCTTCTCGATGACCATCTCGGCCACCTGTACGTGGCGCGAAGCCGGCTCATCGAAGGTCGAACTGATTACTTCGCCCTTCACCGACCGCTGCATGTCCGTGACTTCCTCGGGGCGCTCGTCGATCAGCAGGACGATCAGATTGATTTCCGGGTGATTCGTCGTGATCGAATTGGCGATCGATTGCAGCATCATGGTCTTGCCCGTGCGGGGCGGCGCGACAATCAGACCGCGCTGTCCCTTGCCGATCGGCGTGAGCATGTCCATGACGCGGCCCGAGAAATTGTCCCGGGTCGTCTCCAGCCGGATCCGCTCGAGCGGATAAAGCGGGGTGAGGTTGTCGAAGAAGATCTTGTTGCGCGCCTCCTCCGGCGGCTCGAAGTTGATCGCGTCAACCTTGATGAGGGCGAAGTAGCGCTCCCCCTCCTTCGGCGGGCGGATCTGGCCCGATACGGTGTCTCCGGTGCGGAGATCGAACCGGCGGATTTGCGACGGCGAAACATAGACGTCGTCCGGGCCGGGCAGGTAGTTGTACTCCGGCGCGCGCAGGAACCCGAAGCCGTCGGGCAGGCATTCGAGCACGCCCTCGGCGAAGATCAGACCGGATTTTTCGGCCTGCACCTGGAGGATTTTGAAAATGAGGTCCTGTTTGCGCATGCCGGCGACCCCGGTCACGCCCAGATCCTTGGCGATCTGGTTGAGCTTCAGGATGCTCATGTCCTTCAGTTCGACCAGGTCCACGCTGATGACGTCGCGGCCGCCCTGCCGGCGCCGCGTCGTTCCGGCCGGCAGATCCGAATCGCGCAGTTCTCCCGACGGCGCCCCGCCGCCCGCCTCCGGCTTGGACGGCGCCGCCTCCGGCTTCGGCCCGGGGACGTCTGTTTTGGCCGCCGGGTCCGGCCTGGACGTCGGCTCCGCCCTCGGTTGCTCGGCGGGACGGCTTTCCGGCCGGGGTTGGTCGGCCGGTCTGGCCTCGGACTTCGCCGGTTCGGCCGCTTTCGCCTCCGGCTTGGCTTCCGGCTTCGGAGTCCCTTTGGAAGCGCTCTTGCGCGGCTCTGCTGCTTTGGGAGTCTCTGTTTTCGCTGGTGCTGCGGCTTCGCTGACCTTGCTGGTGGTGGGTACGGTCTCGCTCGCCGCGGGGGAGGGCGCAGAGGGCGTCTCTACGATGGTTTGGTTGGTGTTTTCAGGATTGTTTGCCAAAGTTCGTTTACTCCCTGGCCTGTGACGGCCGAGAAAAGTATCAGCCCGGCGTTTCCGCTCTGCTTCCGGATCCGGGCTGGTCCGGCGAGCCTCTCCGACTGGGTTTTCAACTTGTCGAATTTCGTCGCGACCACTACATACGGAAGTTCCCGCGCGTCAAGCCAGTCCTTCAACTGGAGGTCGCTTTCCATCCAGCCTCGCCGCGCGTCCAAAAGTAAGAAACACAGCACGAGCCTCGTTCGGCTCGTCAAATACGCCTCCACGAGGTCTCTCCAGGTGTCCCGGATTCCTCGCGGCACGCGAGCGTACCCGTAACCCGGCAGGTCCACAAACAGTACCTTGTCCGCCACGCGGAAGAAATTCACTGATTGTGTCCGGCCAGGGGTGGCGCTGACCCGCGCCAGTCCTTTTTGCCCGACAAGAGCGTTCAGCAGGCTGGACTTCCCGACGTTGCTCCGTCCCAGGAAGGCGAACTCGGGTAGCTCCTCACGCGGGAATTGCTCCGGTCGAACTGCACTTATTATAAACCGTGCGTCGCGCGCTTGCATGGGAATGCGGCGCGAAACGGCGTCAATGCGTCAACTTGTCTTCGGCCGGCGCCGCCGCTTCCACGGCGGGAGGCATCGCCGGCAAGGCTTCGATGGGCCGCTCGAGCGCCAGTTTCAGGACCTCGTCCATCGATTCGACGAAATTCAGCTTCATCTCCTTCCGGATGTTCTCCGGGATGTCGGGAAGGTCTTTTTCATTATCCTTCGGGATGACCGCCTCGAAAATCCCGTGGCGGTGCGCCGCCAGCAGCTTCTCCTTCAATCCGCCGATCGGCAGCACTTTGCCGCGCAGCGTGATCTCGCCTGTCATCGCCACGTCGCACCGCACCGGGATCCTCGACAGGGCGCTGCAAATGCTGGTGGCGATCGTGATGCCCGCCGACGGGCCGTCCTTCGGGATGGCGCCCTCGGGCACGTGAATGTGGATGTCGATGTTGCGGTAGAAATCGCGCGCCAGGCCGAGCGACTGCGCCCGGGACCGCACATAGCTCATCGCCGCCTGCGCCGACTCCTGCATGACATCGCCCAACTTGCCCGTGATCGTCAGCTTGCCGCGGCCCTCCATCACGCTGACCTCCGTCGACAGGATCTGCCCGCCGACTTCCGTCCACGCCAGTCCCACGGTCGCGCCGATCTCGTTCTTCTTGTCGGTTTGCAGGTCGCGGAACTTGAGCGGGCCCAGCAGCTCCTGGACCTTCGCCGCGGTCACCACACTCTTTATGTTCTTGTCCTTCTTCGACGTCACCACCTTCCGCGCGACCTTCCGGCACACGTTCCCGATCTCCCGCTCGAGGTTGCGAACCCCCGCCTCCCGCGTGTAGCCGTGAATCAGCGTCTGCAACCCCTCATCGGTGAAGTCGACTTCCTTGGCTGTGAGCCCGCATGCCTTCCGCTGTTTGCTGACCAGAAACCGCTTGGCGATCTCCATCTTCTCGAGTTCGGTGTAGCCGGAAAGCCGGATCACCTCCATGCGGTCCTGGAGCGCCGCCGGAATCGTGTGCAGCACGTTCGCCGTGGCGATGAAGAAGACCTGGCTCAGGTCATACTCGACGTCGAGGTAGTGGTCGATGAACATCCAGTTCTGCTCGGGGTCGAGCACCTCGAGCAGCGCGGCGGACGGGTCGCCGCGGAAGTCCATCGACATCTTGTCGATCTCGTCGAGCATGAAGACCGGGTTCTTCGTTCCCGCCTTCTTCATGTACTGGATGATCTGGCCCGGCAGCGCGCCAATGTAGGTCCGCCGGTGTCCGCGGATCTCCGCCTCGTCGCGGACGCCGCCCAGCGACATGCGCACGAACTTGCGCCCCGTCGCCTTGGCGATCGACATGCCAAGCGATGTCTTACCCACGCCCGGCGGGCCCACGAAGCAGAGAATCGACCCCTTCGGGTTCTTGACCAGCCGCCGCACGGCGAGAAACTCGAGGATGCGTTCCTTGATCTTCTCGAGCCCGTAGTGATCGGACTCGAGAACCTTCTCGGCGAACTTGAGGTCGCGAATCTCGCGGGACTTCTTCTTCCACGGCACCGCCAGCAGCCAGTCGAGGTAGTTCCGCGACACGGTCGACTCGGCCGACATCGGTGGCATCTGCTCCAGGCGCTTCAGCTCGGCGAGCGCCTTTTCCTTGGTCTCGGCCGGCATGCCGGCCGACTCGATCTTCTTCCTGAGATCGTCGAACTCGCTCTTCTCCCCGCGCCCCAGTTCCTTCTGGATGGCCTTGATCTTCTCGTTGAGGTAGTATTCCTTCTGCGCCCGTTCCATCTGGCGCTTTACGCGCCCCTGAATGGTGCGGTCGACGTTCAGCTTTTCGATCTCGATGTCGAGCATCTCGGCCACCCGCGTCAGCCGGTCCACCGGATCGAAGATCTCGAGCAGTTCCTGCTTCTCCTCGAGCGTCAGCTGAAGGTTGGCGCCCACCGTGTCGGCGAGCTTGCCCGGATCGTCCACGCGAATCGACGCGACCACCGTCTCGTAGTTGAGGTTCTGGCTCAGTTTGACGTACTGCTCAAACAGCGTCGTCACCCGGCCGGTCAGTTGCTCCAGTTGCGGCCCGTTCTCAATCCGGAACTGCGCCGTCCGGATCACCGCACGGAAGTACCCTTCGTCCTCGCTGACTGAGACGATCTTGCCGCGCTCAACCCCTTCCACCAGCACCTTGATGTTTCCGTCAGGCAGCTTGAGGCTCTGGACGATGTTCGCCACCGTGCCCACCTGGAAGATCTCATCCGGGCGCGGCTCGTCCACGCTGGCGTCGTGCTGCGTGGCGAGGAAGATCTTCTTGTCGGCGGCGAGCGCCTCCTCCAAGGCTCTCACGCTCGATTCCCGCCCGACGACGAACGGCGTCATCATGTGCGGAAAAATCACGACGTCCCGAATGGGCATCATGGGCAGTCGTCTGGTCTCCGGCTTGTCCTTGGATGTGAGCATCTCTACCTTTGAGAATAATGGATTCGCGGATCTGCTGCGCGGCGTTTCAGCCCGCCCGCTCCATGTAGGCGCCGTCCGTCGTCGACACGCGGATCACTTCCCCTTCGTTTACGAAGGGCGGCACTTGCACGACCAGCCCCGTCTCGAGCTTGGCCGGTTTGGTCACGTTCGACACCGTCGCGCCCTTCAGCCCGGGCTCTGTTTCTACGATCTTGAGGTCCACCGTCGGTGGAAGGTCGACGCTGATCGGCTTGTCTTCGTAGAACACCACCGTCACCTTCGCTCCGGGGACAAGATAGTTCACCGCGTCTCCGAGCATCTCTGTTGACAGATACATCTGCTCATAGCTTTCGGTGTTCATGAAGTGGTAGGCCTCGCCGTCCGAGTAAAGATACTCCATCTCATGCTCGTCGAGAATCGCCCGTTCCACACGGTCTTCCGAACTGAACCGGTGCTCGGTCATGGCGCCGCTGGCCAGGCGGCGCATCTTCGCCTGGACGAATCCGCGGAGGTTGCCGGGCGTGCGGTGCTCGGTCTTGAAAATCGAGTAGAGTTCGTTGTTGAACTTGATGACCATGCCCGGACGGAGTTGTGTTGCAGAAATCATATCAGTTGATTGGAGGGGGTGAAACTTCAAGTATATCATCCGGGCGTCTCACCCCAGCCGAATCATGTCGGGCCGCCCGGCTCCTACCGCGCCACTTCGCCCAGCAGTTCGAGAATCGCCCGAGTGATCTTCACTGACGCCTCTTCTTCCAGATAGTTCGTGCCAAGCCACGTCTCGTAGCCCCCCAGCGCGTAATGGCGGGGCGTCGGCAGGTAGCCGTAGTGGCCGTTGGCCAGCTCGATCGTGAACGACGGGCGCACCGGCGTCAGCTCCTTGATCGTCAGTCCGATCTCGGTGAACACTTCGCACGGAATCGCGGCGATGCCCAGACCTCCCAGCCGGATCGCCTGCAACTTCAACTCTGCCGTCTCGGGACCCTCATTCAGCCGGATGGCGCGCTCGGCGTAAGCCTTGGCCCGCGCCGGCAGCTTCTTGGCGTCGGGCTCGGCCAGAGCGGCGCGGGCGTAGGCCAGCTGCCGGGCGTCCGGCTTGCGATACCGCAGCGGCAGGATCCGCTCGGCCATCCGGATTGCGATCGTCTCCCGGTGCTCCATCGACGAGGCCGCCTCCACCGCGTGCTGCGCCAGCTTACCGGCCACAGCGAGAATTCGCTCGAACGGTTCGGCCCGCGGCCGCGGATTCAGAAAGTTCGTGTTGTTGACGTCGCCGCTGGTGCCGTTCGTCAGGATCGCAACAAAGCCGGGATCGTCCGGAGCCGCTTTCTCCGCTACCAGCCTGGCGAATTCGCCGAAATAGTCCGCCGACAGTTGCGACCCCGGCACGCCGCCGACGTAATGCAGCGAGTAGTTGCCGAGCAGCGCCAGCGGCTTTCCGTCCCTGGTCCGGATGGAGATGACGCTGAACTCGGGATCGGTGCCCCCCGCCGGATGAACGAGATCCTTTGATCCGGGCGCCGGATTCATCCGCACCAGGTCCGCGCTTCCGCCGAAAGGGTTCAGCGGAATCGAGCCCGGCCGCATGTACCACCGCCGGTTGAACAGCTCTTCGGGGACCGGTCGCGAGCCCCACCCGATCCGGGCGGGCGTCAGCCGCCGGTTCGCCTCCGCAATCGCCTCCGCGGTTTGTGAGACGAGATATTCCGCGTACCGCCTCTCCTTCGCGTTGCCTTCCTCCGGTGTGGAAGGCGGCGCCGAATGGGTATGCGTAGCCGAGATGAGCATGCGGCCGACGGGAATGCCCGTACGTTCCGACGCGATCTGTTTGGCGCGATCCATCTGCTCGCGTTTGATGAAGCAGCTGTCGACGACCGCGATGGCGATCTTCACGCCGCCGTCTTCGAGCACGATGGCCCGCGAGTGGAGGGGATCATGGGCCGAATCGGCCAGCACCAGTTCGAATCCGCCGATCACCCGCACCGGCCATTCCTTCGGGGTGATGTCGGTCTTCGCGGCGCCGGCGCGTAACGACGCGCTGGCGCTGATCGCCATCCCGAGAGCCGCCGTGGCGGCAATCACTGCTTTCATGGCTCGCCTCTCTTTATCCCGCCCTTATCCCGCCCGCGCTGCTCGCCAGCCCGCGTCGAGGATGGCGCGCATCCGCTCGAGCACGCCGGCGTTCTCCCGCGGCTTCCGGGCCAGATTCGTGAACTCCCCCGGGTCCGCCTGATGATCGTACAACTCCTGATCCGGATGGGGACCCGTCCAGCGGATGTAGCGGTAGCGGTCTGTTCTCACGCTGCGTCCCTCGATGCCCCCCGGCGCCGATACCTGCGTGAACGCCGCCTTCTTCCAGGTGCGCGCGGGATTGTCGAGGAGCGGAACGAGGCTCTGGCCCTCGAGCGTCGAGGGGCCCCGCAAGCCGGCCAGGGCGGCGACGGTCGGGTAGATATCGACGAACTCGACTAGCGAACGGCATCCCTTCCCGTTCCCCTTGAACCCCCGCGCGGCCACGATCAGCGGAGCCCGCGCCGACTCTTCAAACAGGCTTCGCTTGTGCCAGCGGTGGTGTTCGCCGAGGTGCCAGCCGTGGTCCCCCCAGAAGACGATTGCCGTCTTTTCCACCTGGCCGGATTTCTCCAGCGCGTCGAGGACCCGTCCCACCTGCCAGTCCATGTAGGAAACCGACGCGAAGTAGGCCCGAATCGCTTCCCGCCTCCCCTGCTCGTTCATGCCCATGTCGTTGGCGCGGGTGTTGATCGCGATCTCGCTGGCGCGGGGAATGTCGTCGCGGTCACCGGGCGGGTTTGCCGGCAGCCGGATGCTTGAGAGCGGATACAAGTCGAAGAAACGCGCCGGCGCGACGTTCGGCAAGTGGGGTCGGAGATAGCCGAGTCCGAGAAACCACGGCTTGCCGGTGTTCGTCGTGATCGTTTCGATCGCAAGTTCGGTGGCGCGTTCATCGGCCTGATCTTTTCCGCCGCCTTCAAACGCGATCCATTGCCACACGCCCCGGCCGCCCGTTCCGGGGATGTTGTGGCGGTCGCCTTCTGTGTGCTGCTCCTTCCCGGGGGGGCTGATGGCGGCGTCCCACGACGGCGGGTCGTCCCACTTGTCGGTGCCCACCGAGCCGGGTACATCCATGTGATACATCTTGCCGACCCGAACGCTTCGCCAGCCGTGATTCCGGAACAACTGCGGCAGCGTCACCGCCCCCGGAACCTTGTCGCGGATGGCGATCTGGTTGTCCCAGATGCGCGTCGTATCCGGCCGCAGGCCGCTCAGCAGCGACGTCCGGCTGGGGCCGCACAGCGGATACTGGCAGTAGGCGCGGTCGAACCGGACGCCCCGCGCGGCGATGCGGTCGATATTCGGCGACTTCACCACTGGGTGCCCGTAGCAGCCGAGCGCGTTGTTCATGTCGTCGGAGGCGATGAAAAGAATGTTCGGCCGTTCTCCCCCGTTCTTGCGGCCAAGCAGAAGCGCCGGCGCGGCCGCCGCGGCTGGAGTCAGGAAGGACCGTCTCGTCATCACCCGCACATTCTATCCGACCAACGGCGCGGGAAAACAGGAGTCACCGCCGCCTGCCGTACGGATTCGCGATCCCGAACAGGTCGGCGGTGATGATGTTTGACTTCGACCGGCCCCCCTTCCACAGGTTCCACTTCGGGTCGGCGTAGCGGTCGAAGAACGCCTCGAGGCGCTTCTTCAGTTCCTCCCGGACGGGCCTGTGCTCGGGCCGGTCGAACAGGTTCATTCTCTCCCCCGGATCCGATTTCACGTGGTAGAGTTCGTGGACCGGCTGGTGGATCCGCTCGATGTATTTCCACTCCTCCGTGCGGATCGCCCGGACGTTCTCGAACTCCGCGAACACCGTGTTGTCCCAGGCGGCCGTCTTTCCCTCGAGCGCCGGCGCGAAGTTCCGGCCCGGCGAAACTGGTGTCGCCCCCGCCAGCTTGGACTCGAGGCCCAGGTAGTGCGCCAGCGTCGGCAGCAGGTCGTAGGTGCTGACCATGATGTCGCTCCGCCGTCCGCCCGGGATCCGTGCCGGATGGCGCACGATCAGCGGAATCGACAGGGTCCAGTCGAAGATCGTCAGAGGACGGGTATGGTCGCCCATGCCCCAGAACCCCGAGTGGCCTCCCGCCATGCCCTGGTCGGCGACGAAGATGACGAGCGTGTCCCGGTCCACTCCGTTGCGCCGCAGCGCGTCCATCACGCGTCCGACTCCGTCGTCGACGCCGCTTACCTCCGCCGCGTACTTGCGCCGCACCTCTATGTCGTTCATCCAGGAGCCATAGTTGTGATTCCATGGATGCGGCGTGTCGCGCGGCATCGACGGCAACTCGTGTTGGGCGTAATAAGCGGCGTGGCCGTTGCGGACCGTCTCCTTCATCGCGGGGCCCAGTCCGTACGGGCCGTTGTAGGCCAGCATCAGAAAGAACGGACGCGCCCGGTTGTTTTCGATGAACTGGACGGCGTGGTCGGTCCAGAACTCGGTGAGATACTTCGGTTCCTTGCGGATGGCGCCGTTCTCGATGATTTCCTGGTCATAGAAGCCGGCGCTCGATCCATGCGGCTTCGTGATCCAGGCGGTGAAGCCCTCCTGTGGACTCAGGTTGTCGCCCAGGTGCCACTTTCCGAACAGGCCCGCCACGTAGCCGGCGCCGGTCAGTATCTTCGGCAGCGTCACAAACTCGCGTATGGAGTTGTATGCGTTCGGGCCTACCTGCGGATCGCCCGCGCCGAAATAGGTGTGGACGCCGTGCTGGGAAGGGATCAGGCCGGTCAGCAGGCTCGCCCGGGTCGGCGAGCAGACCGGGTTGCACGCGAATGCACGGGTGAACAGCACGCCCTCGGCCGCCATGCGGTCCACGTGTGGAGTGCGGATGTCGCGGTTGCCGTAACAGCCGAGCGTCCATGCGCCGTGGTTGTCGGTCAGGATGAGAACGACGTTCGGGCGCCCCGGCTGTGCGGGCGCCCCGGCGGTGGAGAGCGCGGATGCAAGGAACTGCCGGCGGTTCATACCCGGCAATTTTACTGTGTTCCTACCGGGCTTTCGCCAGACCCACCATGACTAGGTCGCAGAGAGCGTCGACGTAGTCCGGCGTCAGTCCGCCCTGTCCGCTGAGCAGGCGGAAGAACAGCGGGCCGTACAACGCGTCCAGCGCGACTTCGGAAAATACCTCTCCGCGCAACTCGCCCCGTCGCGTTCCCCGCAGCAGGATCTGCACCGCCTCGGCGCGCCGGGGCGCCAGGAAGTGGTCCCGGAAAGCCGTCAGCAGTTCCGCGTCGTCCTGCCCCGATCCGATCAGCATCGCGATCTGGCGGCCCTTGGGGCTGGCGAACAGCCTCGCCAGCAACTGCATCTGGCGGCGGAAGTCTTCGCGTACCGACCCTGTGTCAGGGTAGGGGGTGTCGGGCACGCCGCTGGAAAAAAAAGCCTCCATGACCAGCTGGCCCTTGGTCGGCCACCAGCGGTAGATGGTCGCTTTTCCGCATCGCGCCCGCGCCGCCACGCCTTCGATCGTCAGCCTGCGGAAGCCGACCTCGTCGATCAGATCCAGCGTTGCCGCCAGCACAGCTTTCTTGACAGACTCACTCCGCGGCCGGCCCGGGCCGCGGCGAACCTCCGGTGATGGAACCACTGTCATATGATAGTGGCTCCATGGCCATGTTTTCTCGCTTTGCTCTGCTGCTGTCTGCCCTGGCGGTATTCGCCCAGAACGGCGAATGGCGCTATTACGGCGGCGACGCCGGCGGCATGAAGTACTCGCCTCTGAAGCAGATCAACACGTCGAACGTCGGCCGGCTCAAGGTCGCCTGGACCTTCAACACTGGCGAAATCTCCGACGGGAAAACCCTGCCCGTGCGCAGCGCCTTTGAGACGACGCCCATCGTCGTCGACGGCGTTCTCTACCTGACGACGCCGTTCAACCGCCTCATCGCTCTCGATCCCGAAACGGGGGCCCAGAAGTGGGCCTTCGACCCCAAGCTTCCCCGAGACCGTCCGTTCAATCTCTACATCAACCGCGGCGCCGCCTTCTGGAGCGAAGGAAAGAAGCGCCGCATCTTTTTCGGCACGCTCGATGCGCGCCTGTTCTCGATCGACGCCGCCACCGGTGAGCCCGACCCGGCCTTCGGAGAAAAGGGCTTCCTCGACCTGCGCAAGGGCGTTGCCGACAAATTCATGGACCGCGGCTACGGACTTACGTCCCCTCCCGCCGTCTACAAAAACTTGATCATCTGCGGCTCCCTCGCCTCCGATGGAGAACCTCGCGGGCCCTCCGGAGACGTACGGGCCTTCGACGCCCACACCGGAAGGCTCGTCTGGCAGTTCCACGTCATCCCGCGTCCCGGCGAATTTGGCCATGACACCTGGCAGCCGGATGCGTGGCAGGATCGCGGCGGAGCCAACGCCTGGTCGATTCTCTCGGTCGACGAGCAGCGCGGAATTGTCTACCTGCCCCTCACCTCGCCCGCCACCGACCTCTATGGCGGGGACCGCAAAGGCGCGAACCTGTTCGGAAACTCCCTCGTCGCCCTCGACGCCGCCACCGGCAAACGCCTCTGGCACTTCCAGACCATCCACCACGACATCTGGGACTACGACCTTCCCGCGCAGCCCAATCTCATTTCCGTCAAACGGGACGGCAAACTAGTGCCCGCCGTCGCCCAGATCACCAAGACCGGATTCGTGTTCACCTTCGATCGCGTCACCGGCAAACCCCTGTTCGAGATCGAGGAGCGGCCCCGCCCTCCGTCGGAGGTCCCTGGCGAGGAAGCCTGGCCGACCCAGCCGTTCCCCACCCGGCCGCCGCCGTTCACCCGCCAGAGCTTCCGGCGGGAAGAACTCACCAACGTGACCCCGGAATCCCGGGCCTATTGCGAAAAGCTGATCGAAGGCGCGGTTTTCGGCGACCTCTATACCCCGATCGGACTGAAACCCACCGTCCTGTTTCCCTCCACTAACGGCGGCGCCAACTGGGGCGGGGCCTCCTTCGATCCCGAAACGCAGACTCTCTATGTCAACTCGATGGAGGTCGGTTTCCTGTTGCAGATGGTGAAACGCCCCCGCGGCAGCGTCATACCGTACCGCTCGCAGGGCCGCGGCTCGGTGAACTCCCGCTTCTGGGACAAAAACCTCTGGCCCTGCCAGCAGCCGCCGTGGGGCTTCCTCACCGCCATCGACATGAACAAAGGCGAGTTCCGGTGGCGTTCCGTGCTCGGCGTCGTCGACGAACTGATCGCCCGGGGACTGCCGCCGACCGGCACGTCCAACCTCGGCGGCAGCATCGTCACCGCCGGGGGCCTCGTGTTCATCGGCGCCACCAACGACGCGCGGTTCCGCGCCTTCGACAAGAGCACCGGCAAGGAGTTGTGGATCGTCCGGATCCCTGCTTCGGCTCACGCCACGCCGGCCACCTACATGGGCCGCAAGACCAGGAAACAGTTCGTCGTCATCGCCGCCGGGGGCGGGAACAAGTACAACGACATCTACTCCGACGCCCTGATCGCCTACTCGCTGCCATGACGATCGTGTCCCTGATCGCCGCCGCGGCCCTGCCGGTCCTGTTGGCCGCGGAGCGCTACGTCGCCATCGATAACGTCTGCGCCTGGCCCAACCTGAAAGTTCTGCCCGGCGGCGGCCTCGTGGCGGTGATCTTCAATCAGCCAAGCCATGGAGGCGTGGAAGGCGACGTCGAGGCTTGGGCCAGCGGCGACGGCGGAAGGACCTGGCGGCGCGCCGGCGTTCCGGCGCCCCATGCCCCGGGAACGCTGCGGTTGAACCACGCGGCGGGGCTGGCGCTCGACGGCTCGTTGCTTGTGCTCGCCTCGGGCCGGCGCATCGAGCAGCGGAAAGACATGTGGCTGCCTGTCATCGTGGCCCGGTCCGCCGACGGCGGCATGAGCTGGGACCGCGCGGAAACTGTCCGCCTGCCGGCAGGAGTCGACTACCTCATCCCGTTTGGCGACATCGTCCAGCTGCCGGGGCGAAGGCTGGCCGCGTCCTTCTATCACGACCGCCGCTACTCCGGATTTCACGGCGGCCCGCCGCAGCCCCTGCGCCCCATGCAGGCGGAGGCATCCGGCGACGCTTACGTTCTGTTCAGCGGCGACGATGGGCGAAGCTGGGGAGACGCCGTCCTGCTCGGCAAGAACGACTACAACGAGACCGCGCTGCTCGCCGTCGGCGGCGCCCGCCTGCTCGCCGCCGCCCGCACTTGCAAGGACCGCCGGTTGGACCTGTTTGTCTCCGAGGACTCCGGCCGGACCTGGCGCAATACCGGTCCCGTATCGCTGCCCAACCAACACCCGGCCAGCCTGCTCCGGCTCCGTGACGGGCGAATCCTGATCACCTATGGCGTCCGCGAGCGCGGCAACCGGGCCATTGCCGTGCGCGTGAGCTCCGACGAAGGCAGGAGTTGGAGCGCCGCATGGCCCATCATCACGCAGGCCGCCTCGGGCGATCACGGCTATCCATCCACCGTTCAACTCGCCGGCGGACTGTTCGTCACCGCCTGGTATTCGAGCGGCGTTGACGCGCATCAGCGCTACCACATGGGCGTGCTTCGCTGGAGTCTCGAACCCTGATTCGGGCCTCCTCCGGCTTGACTCGATCGCCATCCCCGAAATAGACTCATGGCAAATGCCGCTGCGCTGTTTTCTCGCCGTACTCTTGCCGGTCTGCGGGATGCAGGCGGCCGAGTTCCAGGCGCCGAAGAAGTGGAGCTTCGCAACCCATATCACGCCGATCCTCACTTTCGGCGGCTGCAATCAGAGCGCCTGCCACGGGTCGCCCGTCGGAAAGGCGGGATTCAAGTTGTCCCTCTACGGGTCGGAACCGGAAAAGGACTACGACGTCCTCGTCAACTCTTCGCCCGGAAGACGGGTCAATACGGCGAACGTCGATGAAAGTCTCCTGCTCCGAAAGCCCGCGATGCTGGTGGCGCACGGCGGCGGACCCCGCTTCCGGAAGGATTCGCATCACTATCAGACCCTGCGCGCCTGGATCGCCGCCGGCGCGCCCTTCGGCGGCAAAGACGCCCCGCAACTCGACCGGATCGAGGTCGCGCCCGACTACCGGGTTCTCAAGGCCAGGAATGAGACCATCAACCTGAAAGTAACCGCCGTCTACTCGGACGGCTCCCGGGAAGACGTCACCGGCTTGTCGATCTTCTCCTCCAACGACGAGTCCGTGCTCAAGGTCTCGCCCGCCGGCGCCGCCACAGCGCAGGGCGCCACCGGCGAGGCGGCTGTCATGGTCCGCTACGCGGGGAAGTTCGCCGCGCCGGTTTATGGCGTCTCCACCTTCCCTGCGGTGAAAGTTCCGCCCGTCGACCTCGCCAACCCCATCGACCGGGAGGTCTACGCCCGGCTCCGCCTCCTCAATATCGTGCCCTCGCCGCTGTGCTCGGATGAAGAGTTCATCCGCCGCGCCTACCTCGACATCATCGGAACCTTGCCCACCGCGGCCGACGTGAAGCTGTTCACCGGTTCCCGGGATCCCGCCAAACGAAGCATTCTGGTCGATCAGTTGCTCGAACGGCCTGAGTACGCCGATCTCCAGACCCTGCTCTGGGCCGACCGTCTCCGCAGCGATTCCCGCTTTCACCGCATCGGCGGCGTCCGCAGCTATTACCGCTGGTTGACGGATCAGTTCCTCGTCAACCGCCCGCTGGACCGCATCGCTAGCGACCTCCTCACCGCGCGCGGTCCCAATTTCACCAACGGCAACGCGAACTACTGGGGCAACTACGACAAGATCTCGACTCCGATTGAGACCGCCATTCAGACCGGACAGGTCCTCATGGGTGTGCGCATCGGATGCGCGCAATGTCACAACCACCCCTTCGAAAAGTGGACCCAGAACGATTTTTATTCACTCGCCGCCGTCTTTTCGCAGGTCGTTGAATTCCACACGAAGAACGCCCAGGAATTCGACTTGCGGATCAACCCCGCGCAGGCTGTCATCAACCCGGCCACCAAAGCAGCTGCCGTGCCCCGCTACCTCGGCGGCGGCGTCATCGACGTCCCGCCCGGCGAGGACCGCCGGATCGCCTTCGCCTCCTGGCTCACCCGGAAAGGCAACCCCTTCTTCGCCCGCACAATGGCAAACTACATCTGGCGCCAGATGATGGGCCGCGGCATCGTCAACCCGGTCGACGACTTCCGCGAGACCAATCCCCCCACCCACCCGGCGCTGCTCGCCCTGCTCGCCAGGGAACTCGAGGATCACAACTTCGATCAGAAGCATCTCATCCGCCTGATCGCCTCCTCTCGCACCTACCAGCATTCATCCAGTTCGAACGAAACCAACCGGCTCGACTTCAAGTATTACTCCCGCGCATACCCGAAGCGCATGATGGCGGAGGTATACATGGACGCCGTCGCGCAGGTGACCAACATCGCCGACACGTTCAAAGACTGGCCGGAGGCGCGGCGGGCCGTTCAACTGCCCGACAACCGCTACCCGAGCGTCTTCCTCGATGTGTTTGAGCGGTCCAGCCGCCTGGTGATCTGCGACCGCGAGGAAAACGTCACCGTGCCCCAGGCGCTGCAAATGGTCAATGGGCCCGAAGTTCAGCAGAAACTGTCCAGCCCCGACGGCCGTCTGGCCCGGTGGCTCGGCTCCGGCAGGCCGGACTCCGAGATCCTGGACGAACTCTTTCTCACGACCCTCTCGCGCCGACCGTCGGCGAGGGAAAAGGACCGCCTGCTGACCCGGATCGGCAAGGCGGCCAACCGTCTGGAAATGTGGGAAGATCTCACCTGGGCGATCCTGAGTTCGAAGGAGTTCATGTTCAATCACTGAGGCCGCTTCACGCGGTCTTGCGCAACTTCGTAACCCGTCCCTGTTCCACCCACTCCGCGACGAAAATGTTCCCTTCGGCGTCGAATGCGGCGGCGTGGGGGGCGATGAACCTCCCCGCCGGATAGGCCTCGCGCGGCCCGGTGCGGATCCCTTCGTAAGTGCGGCCATCCGGCGCCTGTCCGTCGCCCAGGTGCGCGATAGGGCGGTTGGCGGAATCAAACAGCGTCACCACTGCCTTCAGGTCCGGCATCAGCAGCACGCCGCCCCGGAACTCGAAAGTCGATGGCCACCGCACGCCGTCACGGACCGAGTGCAACGGTTTCCCGTCCAGCGAGAAATACTGGATCCGGCGGTTGTCGCCCCGTTCGCCCACCATCAGCAGCGGCTCCGGCCCGCGCGGGTCGACGGCGATCGCGTGCGGCCAGATCGTGGTGCCCGTGCCTGTCTCCTTCCCCTTGTTCCGCTCCATCTCGGCCCGGGATCCGCCAAAGCTCCTAACGTACCTGAGCGCGGAATCGAAATGATGGATATAGAACTTGCCGTAGCCGTCTGCCACGTAGATGTCACCGTTGGGAGCGATGGCCAGGTTGGACGGCCGGTACTCGGAGGCCCGGCCATACAACCCGCTCGCCACCGGCGCGTGCATGATCCAGACGACGTCTCCGTCGAGCGTCGTCTTGCGGACGAACCCCTTCACGTTGTCGCAGTGATAGAGGAACTCCTCGCTTCCCTCCCGCCGGATCGTCAGACCGTGCGCTCCCCCGCGCAGGTCGGCGCCCCAGGATTTTACGAAGCGGCCGTCGCTGTCAAAAATCGCGATCGCGTCCGGCGATTCGCTCGTCTTGTGAACCGTGTGCGCCACAATGACACGGCCCTGGGCATCGACCACGATCCCATGCGTGTTCCCGAAGCGCAGATTCGAAGGAAGCTGCGCCCAGTCGTGCAGGATCTCGTAGGTATGCTCCCCGGACCCCGTCCGCGGCGTCGCCGGTCTGCCCTTGGCCGTGGTTACGACATACGGGAGCGCGGCGGAAAGAAGGGTTCGGCGGGCGATTCGCATGCGCAATACCTCGTTGAAACTCCTCCATGATACTGGATACCCTATCCGGTACGGAGGCCTCCAAGGGGTGGCGCTGGTTCCAGTACGATCTAACCAAAACAGGGGTAATCTATTAGATGTCGATCCCGCAATGGAAACCCGTACGGAGCAGGTCACGCAGCTTCTGGAGGAGTTGAACAGCGGAAATCAGGCGGCCATGGAGGCGCTGATGCCGCTGGTCTACGACGAACTCCACCGTATCGCGGCCCGGCACCTGGCGCGGGAACGCGGCGGTCACACGCTGCAAACCACGGCCCTGGTTCACGAAGCTTTCCTCCGTCTCGTGGACCAGCACTCATGCCAGTGGCAGGGACGCATCCATTTCCTTTCTGTCGCGGCGACCATGATGCGCCGCGTCCTCATCGACCATGCCAAGGCGCGCTGCCGGCAGAAGCGCGGCGGATCCAACCAGCAGCGCCTCGGTCTCGACGAAATCACGCTCGCCGTCGAAGACAACTCGATCGATGTTCTCCTCGTTGACGAGGCGCTGAAGCGGCTGGCGGCGCTCGACGCCCTCCAGGCCCGGGTGGTCGAACTGCGCTTCTTCGGCGGGCTTTCCGTCGACGAAACCGCGCAGGTGATGAAGCTCTCCGAGGCGACGGTGAAACGTTACGGCAACAGCGCCCGCGCCTGGCTTCAGCGCGAGATGGCCCGGAGTCCCGCCCCGTGACCGCGGAACGGTGGCGTCAGATCCGGGACGTATTTGACACTGTTCTGGAACTGCCTCCGGATCAGCGCGGCGCCCGCTTGCGCGCCATCGGCGAAAGCGATCCCGAACTCCGGCGCGAGGTCGAGGAACTTCTGTCGTTCTACGCGCAATCGGATGACCTGTTGACTGTTCCGGCCGCCGCCCGGGTTCCCCTCCCGGGACGCCCGACCGACTCCCTTTCGATGGAGGGGCGCCGCGTGGGTCAGTACCGCATCACTGGGAAGATCGGTTCGGGCGGCATGGGAAGCGTCTACGTCGCCGTGCGCGATGACGCCCAGTTCGAACAGCGGGTCGCCATCAAGCTGGTCCGCCCCGGCATGGATACCGAGGCGATTCTCAGCCGCTTCCTGATTGAACGGCAGGTCCTCGCCAGCCTGGACCACCCCAATATCGCCCGCCTCCTCGACGGAGGCACCACCGAGGACGGACTGCCGTATCTCGTCATGGAGTACGTCGACCGCGGCACGCCGGTCGACCGCTACTGCGACGAGCGCCGCCTGACGGTCCGCCAGCGCCTCGCCTTGTTCCGGTCCGTTTGCGACGCCGTTCACTACGCGCACCGGAACCTGATCGTGCACCGCGATCTCAAGCCGGCCAACATCCTGGTGACGCCGGACGGCGTCCCGAAGCTCCTCGATTTCGGCATCGCCAAACTGCTTGATCCCGGCCGCGGCTACGAGCGGGGCGTCACCATTGACGCGGCGCCAATGACGCCCGAGTTCGCCTCCCCGGAGCAGGTGCGCGGCGATCCGGTCACCACCGCCAGCGACGTCTACGCTCTGGGCGTTCTGCTCTACTGGCTGCTTGCGGGACGATCTCCCTACCGCCATTCCGGACGAGGACATAGCGCGCTGTGGATGGCCATCACCGGCGAACAGCCCGAGCCTCCATCCGTCGCCGTGACCCGGCCGGGCGAGTCCGCGGATCCGTCCGAGGTCGCGGCCCGCCGCGGGGAGACGGTGTCCGGGCTTCATCGGACGCTTTCAGGCGACCTGGACGCGATCGTCGCCATGGCCCTGGCCAAGGAACCGGCGCACCGCTATCCGTCCGCCGAGCGCCTTTCCGACGACCTCGGCCGTTACCTCGACGGGTTGCCGGTCAGAGCACACAGGGAGAGTTTCCCGTACGTCGCCCGAAAGTTCGTCGCCCGCCACCGCCGAGGCGTCGCCGTGGCCGCCGCCCTTGCCGTCACCATGGTCGCCGCCACCATCGTCAGCGTCCATTACGCCAGCGAGGCCGGGCGCGAGAAAGCCGCTGCCGAACGGCGCTTCCAGGAGGTTCGCGATCTGGCGCGGTTTGTCCTGTTCAACTTCGACGATGCGATCCAGAAGGGTGAAACGCACGCCCGGAAAGTCTTCGTCGAACGCGCCTTCGACTATCTCAACCGACTTTCGAAGGAGGCCGCCGCCGATCCTTCCCTCCAGCGCGAAGTCGCTGAAGCCTACCTCAAGATGGGTTCGATCCAGGGCAACCTCTACGGGCCTCACAGCGGCGGCGCCCCCGGAGACGCCGCCGCCAGCTACCGGCGCGCGCTCGCCATGGCCGAGAAGCTGACCGCGGCGCAGCCCGATTCGGACGCCCTCGTGCTCGAAGCGCGGGCCAACATCGCCGTCGGCGACCTGGTTTCCCCCGGCGGCGACCAGCACGAAGCCCTCCGCCACTACCGCAAGGCCGCCCGCCTGCTCGAACTCGCCGCGGCGGCCGGTGGCCCGGCAGCCCGCCAGGAGTTGATCACGGCGGCCTACAAGACCGGTTTCGTGTTATCACGGCTCGGAGACGCCGGCGCTGCGCTTGAAAACTATCGGCGCTCGCTCGATCTCGCCGTCGAGTGGACCGCGCGCGAACCCTCGAGCACGGAAGCCCGCCGGCGCAGAGCGATGGCCCAGGCGCGGGTCGGCGAGATCCTCTCGGGCCAGGGAAACCGGCGGGAAGGCATCCCGTTGATGCGCCAGGCGCTGGAGGAGTACGGATCCCTCCTGCTGGAAGGCGCCGTCCCGCCCTCCGTGCGCCGGGACGTGCTGGCCACTTCGATCCTCACCGGCGACGTGCTCAAGGCGGGCGGGGAACTCGCCGAGGCGGCCGCCAAGTACCGGCGCGCCCTGCAACTGTCGGAGAACCTCTCGGAACTCGACCCGGCCAACCGCCAGTACCAGCGCGACCGCCATATCGCCCTCGGCCGCCTCGCAGACACCCTGGCGGCTCTGGGCCGCCGAGACGAAGCCCGCTCGATGACTCGCAAGGCGCTGACCGTCCTGCGCCCGCTGGTTGATGCCGCCGAGCCCTCGGCCTATGACCTCCAACAGTATGTCTGGCTGCTCGTCACGACTCCGTTTGAGGAACTACGCGATCCGCGGGCGGCGGTCCCCTACGCCCAGAAGGCGGTCCTGCTGACCAAGGCGAGCCACCCGGCCACTCTTGACGCGTTGGCGCGGGCCTATCATGGCGCCGGACTGATCGAGAAGGCGATTGAAACCGAGGAGAAGGCTCTCGCCTTGCTGCCGCCTCCCGCCGCCGGTGAACGCGCCTCCGCGCTCCGCCAGGAACTGGAAGCGAACCTAGCGATGTTTCGGAAATCGCTTCCGCAGCGCGCCCACCGCTAACAGCGCCGGTCCGAGCAGGAGCAGCGTGCCTGCTTCCGGCGCCGGCGTGTTGACGCCCGTCGTGATCCCGTGGAAGGAGGCGAAGTTCCGCAACGTGAACGTCATCTGGATGTCGACCACGTTGGTCGGCGTCCTGAACCGCACGGCCCCCGACCTCGGTCCCGTATCGTCGAGCAGCAACTCATAGAAGTCCCCGGAGCAGACGCTGCCCAGAAGCGTCCCGCCCGCGCACAGGTTGAACAGCAGTTGGATATCCCCGTCGCCCGGCGCCTGCGGGAGTGGCGCGCGGGAGACGGAGCGAAACCCCGACTCGCTGTCATCAAACGACGCCTCGAAGCCGAACAGCACATCCGGCGGAGGATCCACCGTCAGTCCGAGTCGGAATATGCTGGGTTCTCCGTCGATCACAGACTCGAACGGACCGGACAGCCCGATGTGGATCGTGCCCGTAAACTCGGGAATGTCCAGGCCGACCCCGGAAGCATCCAGTTTCGATCCCGAAACCTCGAAGGACGGATTCTTCACCGTGAAGATGCCTGTCATGCACGCCTCGGCCTTGAGCAGGTCGGAATACGAGAACAGCTCGCTGCATGGGGGAGGCTGAGTCGTCGCGGCGCTTGCCGCGCACGGAAGCAAAACAATCACAATCGCGTTTCGGAGACGGGGTGGAATGGGCATTTTCATTTTCTGCACATATCTCTCCCCCGCAGGCAACCCTAAACGGAACTCTAATCGATCCCAGTACTCATTTCAATAGGTACTGGATCATGCAGGGCGGGGTCGGCGGCAGCGGCCACCTCCGAGCACGTGGCCGCTGCGCGCCGCCATGAGACGTATCCTCCGCTGCGCCTCTTACTTACGAGACGCGCGGATTCAGTGGGAAATGGATCAGCGGAGCCGGCGGATGAACCAAGGTTAATTTGTCGAAATCTTAATCTTTACGCAGCAGCAGGTCCGAGACCGCGGCGATCAGGTACTCGACGCCCTCGTCCGTGAGTCGGGGATGAATCGGAAGACTGACGTAACGTTCGAACAGCGCCTCCGCGACCGGGCACTCTCCGCGGCGGTGGCCGAGAGCTTGGTAGGCTTCCGTGAGATGAATTGGCATGTAGTGCTGCCAGCACCGGATCCGCTTCGACGTGGCAAGTTGCCACATCAGCTCCTCTTTGTCCCAGCCCGAGTCCGGATTCACCAGCACGCAGTAGACATGAAAGACGTGTTCTGCAACCGGCGAAACGAACGGCAGGGTCAGACCAGGCAGTCCGGCGAGTCCTTCGGTGTAGCGGGCCGCGATCTCGCGGCGCCGCTGGTTCAGCCGGTCGAGCTTTCCCAGTTGTACGAGCCCCACCGCGGCCTGGACGTCCGTCATGCGGAAATTCATCCCGATTTCACCGAACCGCAACTGCCAGTAGCGGCGCCCTTGCGGCGCCCGTTCCATGCAGATCCAGCGGTGCGAACGGACCCGCGCCGCCAGTTCGTCGTCATCGGTGACAACCATGCCGCCCTCGCCGAGCGTGCCCATGTTCTTCTGGTAACCGAAGCTGAAGATGGCCAGGTCGCCGAAGGATCCGGCCTTGCGGCCCTTGTAGGCCGCCCCCGGCGCGTGGGCGCAGTCTTCGACCACCCGGATGCCCCGGCTCCGGGCGAGGGCTAAGATGCCGTCCAGATCGGCGGGCTGCCCGTAGAGATGCACGGGGATGATCGCCCTGGTGCGGTCCGTGATCTTTGCGGCGGCGCTGGCCGGGTCCAGCGTGAAGGTCGCCGGATCGACATCGGCGAACACCACCTTCGCCCCGGCGGTGGCAGCCGCGTTCGCCGTTGACATCCAGGAAAGCGGCGTCGTGATCACCTCGTCGCCCGGTCCCAGCCGCAACGCGGTCACCGCCAAGTGCAGCGCCGCCGTCCCCGAGGAGACCGCGATGGCGTGGCGGATGCCGAGGTAGCGGGCGAACGCGTTTTCGAAGGCGGCTACGCTCGGCCCGTCGCCGGGTGACCCGCCCCGGATGGCCTCGGCTGCGGCCCGTTCTTCCTCCGGGCCGTAGGCGGTCCCCAGTCCGTAGGCGAGATCGTGAACGGGATCGGGCAGCAAATCAGAATTCGAGCTTGAAAATGATCTGCTGGTAGAGCCGCCCGCCCAGTCCGGAAAAGCTTCCCTGGTTGCCGTTGATCTTGCCGAAGTTCTGCGGATTCCGGAAGTCGACCGTCGAGTTCGGCTGATTGAAGAAGTAGTACTTGAACGGGTTGTTGATGTCGTAGCGCAGCGTGCCCTTCAGCCGCTCCTTGATGGTGATGGTTTTCGAAATGCTCGCCTGGTGCCAGAAGTTGCCCGGTCCCGTCAGAATGTTGCGTCCGGAGTTGCCCGCCGTGTACGACGCCGGGTGGACGAAGGCGTTGATATCCATCCACGGCAGCGCGTTGGCGATCTGATGCCGGTTCGGGCCTTTGCGGTCCCAGGGAATGCGAATGTCGTCGTAGGTCTTTCCCGGCGCCATGTTCGGACGAAGCGATCCGGGCAGAAACACGCTGGTGGAGTTGGCGATGCCGAACGTCATCGGGATGCCGCTTTCGGCCGTCTGGATCACGTTGAGCTCCCATCCTCCGAACACGCCGTTGACGAACCAGTTGGCGTCCCGCATCCACTTGCGGCCCTTGCCGAAGGGCAGTTCCCACAGCGCGTAGGTAACCCAGCGGTGGGTCACGTCGAAAGACGACCGGCCCTTCTCGAGCCGCCGGTTGTAGAACGTGATGCCGCTTGCCGCGCCATCGTCGGAGGCTTCGTCGATCGCCTTGGCGAACGTGTAGAACGAGGTCAGCGACAGCCCGCGCGAGTAGCGCTTCTCCATCTTGATCGTGCCCGAGTGGAACGACGAGTGGCCATAGTTGGAAAAGTGGTTGATGCTTCCAAACTGCGGGAACGGGCGGAAGTTCTGATACGAGGTCCGGACCCGCTCGAGCTGGGCGAAATCGGTGGAGATGTCCAGCGGCACGACATTGGTGTCCCAGCGGTTGAGCAGCCCGACGCTCGCCGACCCCTGGTAGTTGACTTCGAGCAGCACCCGGCTGGACAACTCATACTGGAAGCCGCCATTCCAGTTCATCGTGTAGGGCATCCGCATGTTCGGGTCGAAGAACGACGCCGTCCGGCCGCTGAAATTCGTTCCGACGAAGGGCGACACCCCTTCGGAGTTGACCGGAAACGTGATCCGGCCCGGACCGTTGCGCAGATAGAACGCTACGTCCGGATTGCCGGGCGCCTGCTGCACGTTCGTCGTGGCCAGATATTCATCGAAGTTCTCGTTCAACCCGTTGGTCCACAGGTCGAGCGTGTTCACCGCGAAGCCGCCGCGGAACACCAGGCGCGGGTTGATCGTGTACGCCATACCGACGCGGGGCTGGAAATTGTTGAGGTCGCGCTTGGCCAGCAATCCCTTCGGATGCGTGATCGCGCCCGGCCGCCCGGTGAGAGGATCCGTCGCCGTGGGATTGAACGTGCTCTGCTGCCCGTACTTGGTCGAGAACGGCGACTCGTACTGCCACCGCAGCCCAAGATTCAACGTCAGCTTCCTGTTCACCTTCCAGTCATCCTGGAAGTAGGCCGCGTGCGACCACCACCGCGGCAGCCACGTCGCCAGCGCGCTGGTGAACCGCGCCGAAGCTACGCCCCCCAGCATGAACGAGGCGAACGGATTCCCCGTGTTGGGCTGGAACGGAAACTCCGTCCCGCCGAATGTGTAGATGCCCGACGGTTCCGTCGCCACCAGGACGTTATGCCGCGTCCGGAGAATCTCGTAGCCGGTCTTGAACGTATGGCGGCCGCGGACGATCGTCAGATTCTCCTGGAGGCTCATGTTCTCCGCCACCTCCTGCGACCGCCCGCCCGGGAAGGTGAAGTAGATGCCCTGGAAATTGGGCACGGTTTCCGGACCCACTCCCGGGATCCCGAACTTGCCCGCGAAATCCTGACCGTTCGCCTCGGGGTTGCGCCTGAAGTTCCGCCGGTTGGCGCCGAATCGCACTTCGTTGATGACGGTCGGAGAGACTGTGAAGGTGTCCGAGATCACAAGCTGGTTCTGGTTGATCGGGATCGGCGGAACGTTGACGTCGAACAGCGGCTGCGCCACGTTGATCTGCCAGCGCCCGTTAAACGAGCGGTGGCGGAAGTAGGATTCGCGTCCGAAAATTTTGTGCCGGTCGGAGAAGGAGTGGTCGATCTTCCAGTCGAACCCGGTCCGGTAGGAGCGGTAGACTGTGTCGGCGGAGATGTTGTTCTGCGGTCCGCGCCTAGTGAGGAAGGCCTGGTTGTTGCGGTTGTTCTCCGGGTTGTACGGATTGAAACTCATGAACCTGGTGAACACCGGGTCGACCCGGGATAGAGGCAGCCGGTTGCCGGGGAACTGGATCCGTGAATACTGCTGCCCAGCCGGACGCGATGGGTCGAACGTCAGCGACGCCGGATCGTAGATCGGGTCTCCCAGGCCGCCGAACGAGAAATCGCCGGCCAGCATCGCCGGGGACGGCACGGTGGCGTCGGCGTTCTCCGATGCCTTTTCATGGTGACGTTGGAAACCCCAGAGGAAGAACGTCTTGTTCCGGCCGTCATACAGCTTGGGAATCACCACCGGGCCGGATATGGACGCCGACATCAGGTGGAAGCCGAACTTGTTGGTCGGCTTGGCCGCGTCCTGCCAGTTGCGGTGGATGAAGTGCCGAGCCATGTAGCGCTCCTCCGCCAGACCATGCAGCTGGTTGGTCCCGCTCTTGAATACGATGCTCATCACGCCGCCGCCCGAGTGGCCGTATTCGGCCGGCAGCACGGTGGTGATCACCTTGATCTCCTCCATGTTGTGTTCCACCGTGGACATGTTGCGGCCGGTCCCGATAACCCCCGTTCCCGGCGTGAGCGCCGAAACGCCGTCGGTTGTCATCGAGAACGCGCGGGAGCGCCCGCCGGCGGCGTGCCCGTTGCCCGCCTGGCCCGTCACGCCGGGCACATACCAGAGCATGCTCTCGACCTTCATCTGCGGCGTCGGCAGCTTGTTCAGCTGCACTCCGCTCACCAGGTGTCCGGTCGAGGAAGTCTCGGTTTCAAGCAGTGACGCCTGTGCGCCCACCTCGATCGACTCGGCCACCGAACCAACCTCCAGCACCACGTCCAGCCTGACCGTTTCCGTCGCCCGGACCTGAATGTTGCTCCTCACCAGGCGTTTGAATCCCTGCGCCTCGAACACGACTTCGTAGGTGCCCGGATTGAGGTACGGGGCGCGGTAGAGCCCTTCGTCGTTGGTCGTCGGAGAGTAGCTGAATTTCGTGTCGCGGTCCGTGATGCGGACCGTCGCCCCGGGAATCACGGCGCCCGTTACGTCGGTCACTGTCCCGACTATGACCCCTTGCCCTGTTTGGGCAAACACCGGCGCACCGCACAATCCCGCTGCGACCACCGCGGCTGCCAGCCGCACGCTGATCCAGTTCATTGATCACCCCCAAGCAAATGATGTCGCCCACCAAACCCGCTACGGGCGGTCAACGACTTGAAAGCATCTTAGTGTATCTCAACCCGCAGGTCAACCCTTGGCGCCGGATCTGAGCGGGTCCGGGGCTTGGGCCCGCCATGACCTCATTGGTACCTCTACATTCAGATCCTGCGCGAAGCAGGCAGGAAAAGCAACTTAGACAACGCGGCCGTAGGCCAGTTGCGGGATGATCACCAGTTCGCGGAGTTTGAGGCCAGCGGC
>Ga0073934_10001717_pt1 | contig 50494 bp, 47 predicted proteins | sample LarsenN4metaG_FD_76834 | JGI IMG/M metagenome (GOLD analysis project Ga0073934, IMG submission 76834) | Hot spring sediment bacterial and archeal communities from British Columbia, Canada, to study Microbial Dark Matter (Phase II) - Larsen... ...
AATAAATAAAATGCTATGCAGCAAAAACAATTTTATCAAACGTCATAAAGTTATGCTCGCCTAAGCAGCAGAAAAATAATATCAGCGATTTTTTGTCTAAAAAAAGAAAACTAAAAAAACAATAAAATTTGTCAACGGGCGAATGCAAACTTGATACATTTTACCGATTATCAAAAAACAATTTTTCGATTTTTTCAATGATTTAGGAGGTTCTTTTTCGAGGTATGTTGATTGCTCTCGAAGGGAGTTCGCCGACAATAGGCGGGGAGAACAATTACAAATACTACGTTTGGGAAGCATATCGGGACACCAAGCAACGCGGTAAACTCTATGTCGAAGGGCCGGCTGCATTGGCTTTGCCTGTCAATGGAAGGGTTCTCTCAGGTGGACTTTTAGCAACAGGAAACCCGCTTTCTGCGGCCGTAGCCGCAATTGCAGTCGGCACGAATATCAGAGAGATGGCAAATAAAGCCGTTGCGTACATTTCTGGCCATTCCGGACCTGTTTTTTTAATTGGCTGGAGTCGTGGAGCTGCCGCATGCATTCAGGTCGCCCATAATCTTGCCCGAGGCGGGCGTGCTGTCGAAGCAATGTTTCTATTTGATGCGGTGGACCAGGATCTTTCGACAAGCAGTGATTTGAATTTCATACCTAAATCCGTAGCAAACGTTTATCATGCAATTGCAGTTCGTAAGAGTTGGACAGACAAACTGCTTTTTCCCACCTGCGGTAAGGTCGCCGCGCCGGGCGTAAATTTCGTGCCCAAAAATTTCAATACTTCACATGGCGGAATTGCCGGCGCCGATCCGAAAATAGGAGACGACGGTGCAAAAGATTGGATGTGGGGACACTTACGTAACCACGGGGTGCTCTAAAAATGAATGCGCGGGCCGGGTGCAGAGCCTATAGCCCGCGTAAATCATTATTATGCCTATAAATTCGCCTAAATAAAGAGCCTCGACAAGTCCGAATTTTGCAAAACTTCCGCCAATTCCTGGTAGTAATGCCCCAATCGCAATTAACCAATTTCCTGCCGCAGCCCTGGCACCATCCTCCATTTTTCTATAACGAATCGCGCTGTATGCAGCACTTCCGATCAAAAAAATTGCGGCATAAAGATTTATAAACGGCGTTAAAAGCCTAACCCACTGCCATCCAATCGCTGCACCGCCCGGGCGAAACGCTTCCAGCTGCGAAATATCCGTAGGTGACAGAACTACTGCAATAGAAGCGAATATGATAAAAGGAAGTGTTAAGGCCGTCATTATGTTAGCCTTCTTTACTGGAAAATGCAGGTAAACCGATCCCTGAGCAAGCGGATAACCGCCGAGTATAGCACCGGCGACGTACCAGGCCTTATTCAATTCAGGCGAATTTCCCAGTAAAGTTATTAAGCTCTCAAGCGCGGTACCTAGTCCGTAAGTAAAGACTCCGATTGACCACCAAAGCAAATGGGGTGAACCTTTAAGGCGATAACGACCGAAAATTGAAAAGAAGAAAAAGCCGGAAAACAGAGTCGTTAGAATAGGAATATAATGCACCGCGTGGGCATGCTGGAAATAATCCGTCATAATAAATTATCTTATACGCCTGGATATTATTTTCTAAAATCCCTCAAGTACTTTTATTACTTTTATGAGCAATGAAACAAATTTTTCAGCCGGCGATTTTCTCATATTTCAAATCGAGAGCGGTTTCGGATTAATTCGGATATTACGTATTGACTCAGAAAATGACGAGATTGTCTGGCATGTAGCTGCATTTGGGGATTATTTTCCGGATATTGAATCAGCCGAGAACGCCCTGGAGAATGTTAGTTCCATAAATCCTGAGATAAGGCATGTTGCCCTTACAAATCGCGCTTTTTTAAGCACGCAGGTTTCCAGATTGGGTAATTCTCCAATTACAAAGGCGGAAAATGAGATTCTTGAATCGTGGAAAGTTAATCCGGTTATATCTGACCGCTCAATTCGATTGCTGCTTGGTGTAAGGTGATGGGCAACCCGCTCGGATAAATGAACTGTCAGGCTAAGCCACGCCGCTTGATCTCAAGGCTAAGGAGCTCGAGTTCCCTGCTCATCTGCCCATGAACTGAGGTATTTTCCTGAGCACGGCGAATGAGATAAGGAATAGTATCTTCTATTGGCCCATATGGCACATATTTAGAAGCGTTATATCCGTTTTTTGCCAAAACATATGTGAGGTTATCACTCATTCCGTAAAGTTGGGAAAAATGAACATGTGGATCTGCCGGCAAAACCCTTTGGTCAAACATTAAGCCCACCAGTTTCTGTGTGCTTTTTTCGTTATGAGTCCCGGCAACGAATGAAACCATATCGCGGTGATTAAGGCAATATTCAATTGCGGCATTATAATCTGCATCGGTTGCCTCTTTAGTTTCGTGTATTGGTGATTCGTACCCCATCTCTGCCGCCCGTTCGCGTTCTTTTTCCATGTATGCACCGCGAACAAGTTTTACGCCTAGAAAATAGCCGTCGGCTTTCGCACGTCGTCGAGATTCTTTCAGAAACTGGAGCCGGTCTTTTCTGTAAAGTTGTATGGTATTGTAAACAATCGGTAATTCACGGTTGTATCTTTCCATCATTTCGGTAGCGAGCCGATCGATTGCATCCTGTATCCAGCTTTCCTCCGCATCAATCAAGACCGGCTGGCCAATGGAATGAGCGTATTCACAGATTTCATTGATTCTGTTATTTATCCTTTCACATTTAGCCTGTCCTTTACCGTCAAGTTTTTTCCGTTGGCTCATTCTTTCCAGCGTACCGAGAGGGGCGATGCCGCTGACCTTAAATACTGCAAAAGGAATATTCGGGTCATCCTTTGCCCTTTCTATCGTTCGGATTATCTCATTTTTGGTATTGTCGAAGTCCGCTTCGGAATGTTTCCCTTCGACCGAATAATCGAGTATTGAACCAATTCCGGAAGCCGCCAGGCGATCAACTGCCGATTGACATTCCTCGATCGTTTCCCCGCCGCAAAAAATACGAAAAACCGTGGATTTTATGATACCTTTGACCGGCAGGCCCAGTGAAAGTGCCAATGAGGCAGCCGTAGTGCCGATTGAATTGAGCAACGGCGAGTTCATTAGACGAAAAATCCGATATCGCTCAAGCAATTCGGCATCAGATTTATCTGCGAATGCAGTTGCAGTATCGCGGAAATCCAGCTTGAAGTCGCTCATAAATTCAAATTGCCGCTTTTTGGCGGCACAATTTGACAGATTATTGCATCGCAACGCTATTTGCAAAATTGTGCAACGACGAATTTTCTTTTATTATCATCGTTTTATCGATTGATTTGGTTTTAAATATCTTATGAGTAAGGCGTTACCGAAGAGAAAAGAGAATTATTCCGAGTGGTACAACGAAGTAGTCCGTAGAGCTGATTTAGCCGAAAATTCGTCAGTTCGCGGCTGTATGGTAATTAAACCTTATGGTTTTGCCATATGGGAAAAAATGCAGCGTGCACTGGATGACATGTTCAAGGCGACAGGCCACCAAAACGCTTATTTTCCGCTTTTTGTCCCAAAATCATTTCTAGAGAAAGAAGAGGAACATGCGGAAGGTTTTGCGAAAGAATGCGCTGTCGTTACCCACTACCGATTAAAGGCAAATCCGGAAGGTAAAGGTCTGATAGTTGACCCTAATGCCAAACTGGAAGAAGAACTAATAGTGCGGCCTACTTCCGAAGCGGTTATCTGGAATACATATAGAAACTGGGTTCAATCCTGGCGTGACCTGCCTATTCTGATAAATCAATGGGCAAATGTTGTCCGCTGGGAGATGCGTACCCGTATTTTTCTCCGAACTGCCGAATTCCTTTGGCAGGAAGGTCATACTGCACATTCAACGGAACGCGAGGCAATCGAAGAAACGGAAAGAATGCTCGGCGTTTATTCCGATTTTGCTGAAAATTGGATGGCATTGCCCGTAATACAAGGCGTCAAATCGCCCGCAGAACGTTTTGCCGGAGCAGTTGAAACATATTGTATCGAAGGGTTGATGCAGGACGGAAAGGCACTCCAATGCGGAACCTCACATTTTTTGGGACAGAATTTTGCAAAGTCATTTGATGTTAAATTTGTTAATAAGGAAAACCAGCTGGAATATGCCTGGGCAACGAGTTGGGGCGTTTCCACACGCCTGATTGGCGCCCTGATAATGGCACATTCAGACGACAATGGCCTTGTGCTTCCACCAAAACTGGCTCCGATTCAGGTCGTAATTGTGCCGATTTTCAAGTCTGAAGAGGAATTGGCTAAAATTTCTGCCGCCATTGATCCGATAATTAATTCTCTCAAGTCAGCCGGGATTTCCGTAAAATATGACGATGATGACAAGCAGCGCTCGGGCTGGAAATTTGCCGAATATGAGTTGCGTGGAGTGCCTGTCAGGCTCGGCATCGGCATGCGCGACCTCGAAAACGGAACAATTGAAGTCGCACGCCGTGACACACTGACAAAAGAAGTTATGCCAAGGGAAAATATAGCCGAAAAAATCGTCTCTTTACTGGATGATATACAAAAGTCGCTTTTTGATCGGGCATTGAAGTTTCGAGAAGATAATACTTTTATCATTGACACCTGGGAGGAGTTCACGGAGCGGATAGAAAAAGGAGGGTTTATTCTGGCTCACTGGGATGGGACTGCCGAAACCGAAGAAAAAATAAAAGAGGAGACAAAAGCCACTATACGCTGCATTCCTCTTAATTCGGTTGAAGAAGCGGGCAAATGTGTCTTTTCAGGACGACCGTCAGCCAAGCGGGTATTATTTGCCCGTGCGTATTAGAAATCAGCCTCAAAAGGACTTTTTGAAGCTAATCGATTAGGTTACGGCAACTTTATCAGTTTCCGGGCATTTTCCTTGGAGCTTCGGGCCATTCCTTGTCCGGACTGGCAGGTTCGGGCTGGTTTTTTCCAAGATTTTCGGCGGAAATATTTGCCCGGATAAAGTTTTCCGGAGGCACTGGCGATCCGTATAAACGCCGAAGCATTGCAAGTTGGCCGGCATGTGTCATGGCATCGGCCAGCGGTCCTTGTAGAAATTCTTTTGCAGTAAGATTCTCGCGGAACGGCAAATTTGACCTGAAGTCACTTGCCAGTGATTTCAAAACGTCATGAAAGCGTTCAATTTCCGCATCGATACTTTCCAGCGGTTCAGGTAGATAGGTTCCGCCCCAAATAAATGTCCTGGCATAGCCCAAAACGCTGGTCATATGCCGCAGAATCTCCTTCGGGGTGCGAACCTCATTACCGGGAGTAAAATTTGCAAAACCGTAATCCATTCCACGCAAGGCTTTCTGTGTACGATAAGCCAAAGCGGCGAGAAAATGACATAGCAGGTCTCTTTCGCTGTCCATTTATAGTCTCCAATTTAAAGATTAACACGCGATATTATATTCATTGAGAAAAACAAAGATTTTCAGACTTTTTTGTGAAATCCGGCGTCTAAAGAACGTATAATCCGCACCAGATTATTATAATGGCAAGCGGTGCAGACGATGTACAAAGACCTTGCGGACGAAAAACTGGTTGAAATCGCGGTGCGGAACGATCCGGACGCATTTGGTGAAATTGTGCGTCGCTGGGATAGAAAGATATTTGCACTTTGTTACGGAATGCTTGGCCGTGAAGACGAAGCTCGCGATGCTGCCCAGGAAACTTTCATTTCAGCCTATCGAAACCTTTCAGGTTTCCGTGGTGAGGCGAAGGTTTCCTCCTGGTTGCATAGAATTGCCGTAAATCAATGTTTGACAATTAAGCGACGCGGCCGTACAAGAGCAGAAGATTATCTGGATGATGATAATTCTGATCAGGAACGCATCTTCGTTGCAGCGCAATCTGCGTCGCCCGGCAATGAGGTCGAACGAGCGGAAAGAACACGGATTGTCCGGCGTGCAGTTGACACTTTACCGGTTGAACTCCGGCAAGTTGTTGTAATGAAAGAATTTGAGGAAATGACGTTTCAGGAAATCTCGGAAACTTTGGAAATTCCGCTTAGTACAGTCAAAAGTCGTTTGTACACGGCATTGAAGCAGCTCAGACAGAGGCTCGAGCGGACACCGGTCGAGGTCAGATAGATGAAAGCCCATATTAACATTTCAAAACAGACAGCCGGTTCTGACTGCCGCTTTCGTGGAAAAGTTCTCGATTATCTTTATCGCGAACTCGATGCGGCTGAAACCGACCAATTTGAACTGCATTTGGCAGATTGCTTTGTCTGTACGGATGAGTTGGCCGGGTTGTCATTCCCTCGTTACGAAGTGTTTGATTGGAAACAAAATGAATTCGACCCGATTCAAACGCCTGAATTCGTCTTCGATTACAAAACTTCGGTAAATCGCTCATTCGCGGCTATTTTGAGCTCTTATTTGATCGGATTAAAAGCTGCTTTCGGCTTCCGGGAAATAGGTTTTGCCACTGCGGTTTTAACTTTAGCCTTTGCGTTATGGGCATTTTCTCCGCTTTCCGGAGTGATTACGAACCCGACCTCCAAACTTTCAGTGTCTTTACCACCTGTTGAGGAATTTCCTCAGATTGAGCCACAGGAGATTGCTGACCTTTCAAGGTCAAAAGACAAACTTGTAGCTGACATGGATAAAGTGGCAGACATTGATAAACAAAATTTATCGTTTAACGTTGCTGTGAAAAAGCCAAAGAATGTTTATATACGGGAATCCAATCATAGGGTAAATTCCCCCGGCCGCACGGAAACGGGCAAAATTGAACGCGAAAACAGAGGCTCGCTCGCCGATCTGGAATTACCTCTTTCCGGCCGCAATGAGCAAAAAGATGAATCTTTACGTTTATCGGAACTTTTTGAAGATATTGGCGGTGTTTAACATCTAAAAACAGAAATGATTCAAATAACCGGAGAAAAAACATCAAAAATTGGCCGAATCGCCGTCTTGTTTTTTATACTGACAACCTTTGGAACGGCCTTCAACAGCTTTTCCCAAGTTGAACAGCCGGCGGCGCGGCCATTTGCCGCAACACAGCCTCAAACACCTGTACAGCGGCCAAATCTTTTAATGGAACTGGGACTCTCTCCCGAACAGGTTCAGGCGATTCGTCGCATGAATCAGGAAAGAAAGCCCTTGATGGAAGCGGCGGCCCAACGCTTGAAAAACGCCAACCGTTTGCTCGATGAAGCTATTTACGCCGATCAGCTTGACGAAAACCTTATCACAGCCAGCATTCTGGAAGTTCAGAATGCCCAGGCAGAATTGGCAAAACTGCGTTTCGAAGCAGAGTTGAATCTGAGAAAAATCCTTACGGCAGAACAACTTGGCAGATTTCGTGAAATCCGCAGGCGTTTTGCCGCCTCCGCCCCGGCCGGGCAAAGGCCTAACAAACCCATGCCTGCGGATGATTCTCCGACGGTCCAACGTCCATTTCAAAGGCTCCGCCAAATCCGCAAACAAAAACCGCCGGTTTAATATCAAATTCTGATTTCCTCCAACGCGTCCGGGTCGTACGTTAAAACGTGCGGCCCTATGCGTTTATTTGTTGTTTTAAACTGTTTCTTGTAACCTAAACAAAACTCGATCCTGTAACTTACCATCTACGATAGATGAATCCACTGACAAAATTTATTTTCGAATTGCAGGAAATAAGCCTTTTGTTGTGGCGTTCCCTAAAGGCTCTTTTCTCGCAACCAAGATATATATCTGAATGGATTCGTCAAATGGATCTTATCGGTGTCGGTTCTACACCAATCGTACTATTAACAGGTTTTTTCACCGGCGGCGTTCTGGTTCTGCAGACTTTTCCAACTTTGGAATATTATGGTGTACAAAGTGAATCAGGGCGTTCCGTTGCAACATCATTGATTCGTGAACTTGGTCCGGTACTGAGTGCTCTGATGGTATCAGGCAGGATAGGCTCCGCAATAGCCGCAGAGCTCGGCTCAATGGTAGTCTCTCAACAGATTGACGCAATGCGGGCATTCGGCACCAACCCTGTCAGAAAACTTGTTTTACCGCGTTTGATTGCTCTGATTTCAATGCTGCCTTTATTAACGGTTGCTGCGGATATTTTCGGACTTATCGGCGGGGCTATTGTCGCATCCGGCATTTATAACCAGGAAATTTCGGTTTTCGTAAATTCAGCACGTAATGGCATTGAGTTTGAAGATATTCTCGGCGGAATAATAAAACCATTGTTTTTCGGTCTGGTAATTGGTAGCGTTGCGTGCCACAAAGGGTTAAGTACCAGCGGCGGAACGGTCGGGGTTGGTAAATCAACCACTGATTCCGTTGTCATATCTTCAATTTGGGTAATTATTTTCGACTTCTTTCTTTCCAAGGCGTTACAGTATTTGCTGGGGATTGGTAGGTTTTAATCACTATTTTATATGCACGAAGTCGTCACGATTGCTGATCCGGAATCTGCGGCAGATGAACTCGCAGAATTTGACGGTGCCATAAATTCTCCTTATCGGGCATTGCCGGTTATAGAATTTCGTGATGTTCATCTGGCCTTTGATGATAAGGTGATTCTGGACGGTATCAGCTTTCACGTCAGACGAGGCGAAACAAAAATCATTCTCGGAAGAAGCGGCGGTGGCAAATCCACGATTATCCGTCTCATTCTCGGCCTCTTAAAACCGGATTCAGGTTCGATTCTGATTGATGGTGAAGATATTACCGCACTGTCTGAAGAGGAAATGATGACGGTGAGGCGAAAAATCGGTATGGTTTTTCAGGAAGGTGCCCTTTTCGATTCGCTTTCCGTTTATGAAAATGTCGCCTACCGGCTCCGGGAATTGAATGTTGCGGAAGAAGAAATAGAACGCGAAGTACGCCGTATGCTACGGTTCGTGGATTTGGAAGATGCCATTGATAAAATGCCAAACGAACTATCCGGCGGAATGAGACGCCGCGTCGGAATTGCGCGTGCATTGGTCGGCGACCCCGAAATCGTACTCTATGATGAACCAACTGCGGGGCTCGATCCTCCAACCGCAAGAACGATTTGCGAACTTGCCATAAAACTTCGTGATTTGCAGGATGTAAGTTCGATATTTGTAACGCATGAGATGAACAATGTCGAATACTTATCCTCCGAATATGCGACGGTTAATGAAAAAGGCGAAGTAATCTTCGAAGCCGAAGGCGAAAGACTTTGTCTGATTAACACAGAAGTGCTAATGTTGCGTGATGGCAAGATAATTTTCAGTGGAAGCGACGAAAAACTTCGTGCAAGTACGGATCCTTATATACGTAATTTCGTTTTCGGAAAATAATATCTGGCAATGGTACAAACAAAACCAACACTGACTTTCAGCCAATTGCGCGTAGGCATTTTCGTGCTTACCGGACTTTCAATACTGGCTTTTCTGATACTCAATTCAACAGGTGATTTTAATCCATTCGAGAAAAAACTTCGCCTCAAGGCACGCTTCGCTTCTGCGGACGGGCTGCGTGTCGGTGCCGATGTTCAAATTGCCGGCGTTAAAATTGGCAAAGTAGAAAGCGTTTCCCTGCTGCCGCCCGATTCACCGGAGGATGAAAAAGTAGAAGCAGTAATGGCAGTGGACAGCATGCTCAACGGTCGGCCAATAACGGAGAGAATCCGTACAGATTCCACCGCACAACTGATTGCCGTTTCCGTTCTTGCAAATGACAAATTGATCAATATCACTGCCGGTTCTTCAAAAGGCGAGCCGGTATCGGAAGGCCACGTTCTGGAATCTAAAGAGGCAATTTCAATCAATCAGTTAACACAAACCGGCAACGAACTCCTGCAGCAAATCAATAAACTCGCTATCCCTGCCAATGAAATTCTGACCAAGGCTAACCAGGGACAGGGCACACTCGGGAGCCTGGTTAACGATGAATCTCTGTATCGCAACCTTGATGCCGCAATAGCGGAAACTAAAGTTGCTGTAGTAAAACTTCAGACCTCGCTCGATAAAATTAATCAAGGTCAGGGTTCTGCCGGTAAATTTATAAATGATCCGCAACTTTATGACAATTTGAATAAAACCATTGCCCGTCTTGAAAGCATTTCGGGTGATATACAGGCGGGAAAAGGTACTGCAGGTAAATTCGTTACTGACGAAGCCCTTTATAACGAAACCCGAGCCGCTATTTCCGAACTTCGTGCCTCAGCGGCTAAATTCAATCTTGTCGTAGATGATCTGAAGACTATTACCGGTGGAATAATCGGCGGCGAAGGAAGCGCCGGAAAACTATTCAAAGACGACAGACTATATGAAAAAGCTACTGAAACACTTGCCAGATTCAACTCAACTGCTGAAAAACTGGATTTAATCCTCGAGGATGCCAGAGCCGGAAAAGGAACTCTTGGGAAATTTGTTACCGACGAAACCCTTTATAACAACCTGAACCAGACCGCTTCGAATATCAACCAATTCTCAAGTGAATCAACAAAACTAATTTACGATTTCCGACAAAATCCCAAAAAGTATCTCAGAATCAAAGTCAGTATCTTCTAAGTTTGACTTTGCAACTTAATTTGCATATTATGCATCTATGCAGCGTGTAAACGCTGTTTTTTGCGTTTGTGGAGGCTTTATGCAAAAAATCCGTCGTCAGGAGGTAATTCTTAACCTGATACGCTCGGCCCGCATATCAAGGCAGGAAGAACTAGTGCGTATTCTCCAGAAAAAAGGCTTTTCCGTAACACAGGCAAGTGTTTCTCGTGATCTGGATGAGCTCGGCATTGTTAAAGTAAATGGCGTGTACAAAATCCCGCAAAAAGAATTCCGTACGCCGGAATTCGGCCTGCTTTCTCTTGAAACCGCCGGGCCAAATTTAATTGTAGCCAAATGTGTGGCAGGTCTTGCCTCTGCCGCTGCCGTCAGAATTGACGCTGCAGGGATAACCGAAATAGTCGGTACTGTAGCCGGCGACGATACTGTCTTTATAGCTGTCAAAAGTGAGGATGACCAACGGCGTGCTATGCCGCAGATAGGTAAACTCTTTGAATATCAATAAAATGTCAATAGAAATTCGCATTGATAAAATCAGTTCCGCGGCCGCAATGGCCGTAACCGTCAAATCTATTTTTATTACTAAAGACCGTTTTTCTGCACGAAGCGGAGATGTGATCGCCGCCCGAGCTTTAACAGAAAATCCGACTTATGGAAATCTGGAACTTCCCGGCGGACGACTTGCCCGCATAAGAAAAGAAGACGTAATACTTGGAGTTCTGGGCCGCAGACAAGCTTTGAAGGGCTTCGTCGGCGATGTGCCGGACGAAATTGGTGCCGGTGATCACATACATCTGCTCAACATGGGCGGAATTTTAGGCCGGGCTCTCGGCCAGCATTCATCGCTGTCAGATGCCATAGAATTGGAAGTCCTTGGATCCGCCGTAGCAAATAACGGAAAAATAATAAATATCACGGATTTTGCAATGCCGCCTGCGGAAAAATTGCACTTGTCTGTTCCGGTGATACTGGTTACCGGCACCTGTATGAATTCCGGCAAGACGGAGGCTGCTATCGAATTAATAAAGACGGCAACCCAGCGTGGTATTGCTCCGGGCGGCGCAAAACTCAGTGGAATCGCCTGTTTACGGGATACATTGAATATGCAAGATCACGGAGCAATTGCAACTTCGAGTTTTCTTGATTGCGGAGTTCCCTCTACCGCAGGTGTCGAAGGCCTTGCTGATGTAGCACGGGCCGTTCTCAACCGTGTTGCATCGTTTGGACCTGACATAATTATTGCTGAACTGGGGGACGGTATCGTAGGTGGGTATTCCGTAGAGCAAATTCTATCTGATGGCGAGATAATGTCGGCGGTTTCATCAATAGTTTTTTGTGCTTCAGATTATGTCGGGGTCATCGGAGGCCAAGCCGTTCTCGCAAGATATGGTTTGAAACCGGATGTAATTTCCGGTCCTGTGACTGACTCCAAAATGGGCGAAGATTTCATAACGAAGAATATTGGATTACCCGCAGCCAATGGCCGGCGAAATCCCGACAAATTGTTTGAACTTGCATTCAATCGGTTGGCCGGAAAGCAAATAATTGAATCTTCCATTGCATAAAAAATGAATAGACGCATACGAATTGCAATTATTGGCGGCTCAGGCTATGGCGGAAGCGAATTGCTCCGAATACTGCTTGCACATCCTTTTGCAGAAATAGTTCTTATTACGGCTAACGAGCATTCCGGACGTCCCGTTACGGCCGTCCATCGAAACCTTGAGGGACAGACGGATTTAATTTTTAGAGACTATCCGTCCGACGGGCTTCCCTCTGATTTGGATTTGGCATTTTTTGCATTGCCACACGGTCATGCCGCACGTTTGATTCCTGACCTCCCGCAATCTGTAAAGGCAATCGACCTGTCAGGGGATTTCCGCATTGAAGACGCAGAAACGTTTGAACGCTACTACGGTTTTCCACATCCCGGAGATTTGCAAAAAGAATTTATTTACGGTCTCAGCGAAAACAACCGCGAAGCAATTCGCTCTGCAAGACTTGTTGCCAATCCGGGCTGCTTTGCTACTGCAACTCTGCTCGCGCTTGCTCCAATTGTCACATCGGGCCTGGCAAAAGGGCGGATTATCGTAGATGCAAAGACCGGCTCTTCGGGTTCGGGTGCCCGGCCTGCAGCAAATACACATCACCCACAAAGAATGAATTCATTTTATGCTTATAAGCCATTTGTACATCAGCATTTACCCGAGATTGAACAACATCTTGGCGGCATCGGCAGCCCCGGCGGAAAGATAGTTTTCATGACCCACAGTATGCCAGTTTCGCGTGGAATTTTTGCATCATGCTATCTGCAGACAACTGCGAAACTGACAAACAGCGACCTGAGAAGTCTTTACATGCATTTTTATTCAGATTCCTTTTTTATAAGAATCCGCGAAGAATCCCCGGATGTAAATTGGGTAAAAACCACTAACTTCTGTGATATTTCCGTACATTCCGATGGGAATAACGTGGCTGTTTTCTCTGCTATCGACAATCTGGTTAAGGGTGCAGCCGGCCAGGCAGTTCAGAATATGAATCTGATGTTTGGGCTGGACGAGACTACAGGCTTGCGATTCTTCGGTACAAATCCATAAAAAACAATCAAAAAAATGAATTTCGAAGCTATCAAAGAGATAGAAGAGCAATACCAGCTCGCTACATATAAGAAAATGACAATTGCGGCTGAACGCGGTGAAGGCTGCTTTATCTGGGATTGCGAAGGGCGTCGTTATCTGGATCTCTATGGTGGTCACGCAGTTTGTGCCACCGGCCACGCACATCCGGCTGTGGCAACCGCCATTTCCGAACAGGCATCGCGCCTGATTTTTTACTCAAATATCGTTTTTTCCGAAATCCGGGCCCGGGCAGCTTCAAGGCTTGTAGAATTGGCGCCGCCATCGGCTGTCAGGACTTTTTTCTGCAACTCCGGCACTGAAGCCAATGAAAATGCAATGCGAATGGCGCGTCTGGCTACGGGACGCGAGAAAATCATATCCTTCACCGGCAGTTTTCATGGCCGTACTGCTGATTCTATTTCCGCAACATTTCTTGGAAATTATCGGAATCTTGGCCGGCCAAATGTACCCGGTCACGCAATGGCGGACTTTGGTAACATAGAAAGCCTGATTAATGCATTAGACACAGATACCGCTGCCGTAATTCTTGAGCCGATCCAGTCAATGGCTGGCGTTCGTGAAGCGGAACCGGAATTTTTTGTTCGGTTGCGGCAGGAATGCGACCGCGTCGGAGCAATTCTAATATTTGACGAAGTGCAAACAGGTATTGGCCGGACAGGCCGATGGTTTTTCTCAGGCAGCGATCTCTCGGGCGGCATAGAAGCGGACATCATAAGTTTGGCAAAATCGCTCGGCAGCGGTATTCCCGTCGGCGCCTGTATTGTCAACCAGAAAATCGCGGAAAAAATAAAAGAAAATGATTTGGGCACTACATTTGGCGGTGGAATGATCGCTATGGCAGCCATTGTTGCGACGTTAAACGCTATAGAATCAGAGGAAATGATTGCCAATGCCGCTGCAGCGGAATCCTATCTCCGCAACGCACTCGAAAACAAAGAACATATCCGCTCCATTCGCGGCAAAGGCTGCCTTCTAGGGATCGAATTTGATAAACCCTGCGGTCCTGTATTTTCAAAACTATTGGAAAATGGAGTGATTACTGGAACTTCTTCGGATCCGAATGTTTTGCGGCTACTTCCGCCGCTAATAGTAAACACTGATCAATTGGACGAATTCATAGAGAAACTCGATGCAGCACTTTCTGACAACTAAAGATTATTCAAAGACACAATTGCAAGCCTTTATAGACTCTGCAGTTCGGCTCAAAAATGGGAATTTTTACGAAAAGCCGCTCGCGGGCAAATCCGTCGCACTTGTATTTTTTAATCCAAGCCTAAGGACAAGGGCTTCGATGCAGATTGCCATTTACGAGTTGGGCGGCAATCCGGTAATACTTGAGACCGGCTCTACATCATGGTCACTTGAATATCGTGAAAATATCGTGATGGATGGCAACAAAACAGAACATATTAAAGAGTTCGTAAGAGTGTTAAGCAGGTATGTTTCCGCAATCGGTGTGCGGTGTTTCGCGACACTTGAAAATTGGGAAATTGAAAAAACAGATCCGGTTCTGAATGCCATTGCCGGATACGCCGAGGTTCCTGTATTCAATCTCGAATCAGCAATGCACCATCCTTTTCAGGCAATGGCGGATATGATGACGTTAAAGGAAAGATTTGGCGAAAAGCGTCCAAAAGTACTGCTGACCTGGGCATTTCACCCGAAACCTTTGCCGATGGCGGTTCCAAACAGCTTTGCTCTGGCTGCCTCGCAAATGGGATTCGATCTTAGAATCGCTCATCCAGGCGGGTATCAACTCGACAAACAATTGATGGATGAAATACAGGCATTTGCAAAAGAAAACAATAGCACGTTTGAATTCACTGATGATCCGGACGCTGCGTTTGACGATATAGATGCAGTTTACGCAAAAAGTTGGGGCAGTAATTTGTACTATGGAAATTATGAAGAAGAAGCGCGATTACGCAAGCCCCTCAAAGACAAATGGATTGTTAATGAAAGCAAAATGGCACGTGGTAACGATCCGGTTTTTATGCATTGTCTGCCGGTTCGCCGTAACGTAGTTGTTACAGATTCTGTAATAGATTCACCAAATTCCATCGTTATCGATGAAGCCGAAAACCGGCTGCATATCCAAAAAGCCATCCTTGCGGAGATTTTGAAATGAACATAGATTCGCTGGATCTTTTACGCGAAGCGCTTCCTTACATTCGGCGTTTCAAAGGCAAGACATTCGTTATCAAATTTTCGGGAAAGGTTACGGAAGATCCGTCTGTTTTGAAATCGCTTGCCGAAGAAATTGCTTTGCTCCACGGTGTGGGAATCCGTGTTTGTGTAATTCACGGCGGCGGCAAGCAACTAACAGAACTTGCCGCTCGACTCGGTGTGGTGCAGACAGTAATCGAAGGCCGCAGGGTGACGGACGACAACACTCTCGAACTGGCAAAAATGATTTTTCGCGGAAAAATCAACACGGAAATCCTATCGGCTCTACGTAACAGGGGCGTTCACGCTGTCGGACTTTCAGGTATTGACGGCGGGGTGATTCGAGCGCAAAGACGGCCGCCGAAAGATATTCTGAACCGCTCTACGGGTGAAAAACAGACAGTGGATTTTGGCCACGTCGGCGACGTTATTGAAGTAGATAAAAGCCTTATAGTCTTGCTTCTGGAAAATGATTATTTACCCGTAATCTCTTCCCTCGGAGCTGATGATGAAGGTCGGATATACAATATAAATGCCGATACAATTGCAGCCGAAGTTTCAGTAAGTCTGGAAGCGGAAAAATTGATACTTTTGACGGATGTAAACGGGATTTTTCTTGATCCAAACGATAAAACCACAAAAATTGACCGTTTATCATCAACAGAAGCCGAAAAAATGATACTCGAGGGAAAGGCTACCGGCGGAATGGTGCCAAAACTTGAAAATCTTGTTGCAATTCTCCGTAGAGGCGTTCGTTCCGCTCACGTTATCGGTGGAACACAGCGAAACGGCATTTTGGCCGAGGTCTTCACGGATGAAGGCCTCGGCACAATGATTACAGCCGAATAACTATTTGAACCGTCAATTAATCGGCAATAAAGAGTATTTCCGCAATGCTATCCCGCGTTTCAATGATTTGCGTCGGGCTGGCAAAAGTATAACCCTTGTGACTTACCGTCAAAGTTGCCGTAGAACCTGAAGGAATCGGTGCAAACTTAAAGTAACCAAAGGCGTTAGAGATTGCTACCTGAATATTCCCATTTCCATCAATCAACGTCAGCCGGGCGCGACCAATTGCACGACCATAGGCGTCAACAACCTGACCAACTACTGTCGTCGGGCCGGCACTGGGCGAAACACAGATCGGCAGCGTTGAAACAGTCGCATTTGCCACTCCGGATGCGCCGTTGGCGGAGCCATTTCTAAGAAATTCCGTTAAAGATGTTGAGTCAGTAGTTCCGCCGACACCACCATTCGCACTGCGGAACGGACTGCCGGTTCTGATGGCAATATACCCCCCTCCGCCACCTCCGCCCGGTCCTTCGGCTTCGTTACCTGAAATTGTCTGTTTTCCACCAATTCCGCCATTGGCTGTTATTGTAACGCCTGCGAGTGCAAAGGATGAAACTACTATCGTACCACCTGCACCACCACCACCGGGAGCGTCATTTCCTCCCCCGGTGGTGTCACTGCCGTTATTTCCATTCGAAGTAATACTGCCTGTTCCGGAAATGGTACCTGCCTGCAGCCAGATTATTCCGCCGCCGTTTCCGCCGGCACCTCCGGCGCTGTTATTTGCATCGCCGGCACCACCTCCGCCTCCCATAAAAAGGGTTCCGGCGGGATCGTTATTTACCGGCCTGCCTCCTAATCCTCCTCTTTCCTGACGATTATCTCCACTCCATGCAGTATTTCCGGGGCCGGCAGAATTCGCATCCGCGTTATTTGCAGAATATGTGTAGCCGCCACGGCCGCCACCTGAGGAATTCGTAAAACCACCGGCAGCAATGTATCCGGGGTCAAGGGCCCATGCGGATGCAGGTGTATTTGGCATGACACCTTGTCCGGTCCAGGTATTGCCGTTGTTTCCATTGGCTCCACCGCCGCCCCCGGAATTATGTGCGTTTCCGCCGCCGCCGGCATTCGCAGGGGCTCCCCGCCCATAACGTCCGTTGGGATATAAAGACGGGTTTCCTGCAATTCCCTCTCCCTTTTCAGCGCCATTTCCGGCATTTGTACTGCGATATATGGCAACTCCGGGAATGACCGAAGCATTATCGACTGCCCCGCCGCGAAAACCTAATCCAGTTGCACTAATTGATCCGTCTATTGTTAGAAATCTTGAAACCTGAATGGCAATAACGCCTCCAAGCGTTCCGTCCCAGGCAGGTGCAACCACAGAAGCTCCGGAGTTTATCGTAAGATTTTGAAATTGTGGTACGCGAATCACCTGTGTCCGGCCGGTTGTTGTGTAGCTTTTTCTCAAGCCTGTGATGCAGCCTTCTCCGTTGATTGTTATCGTGTTTGTAAAAATATCGATGGAGCCGACGGTAACCAATTCATAATTTCCCGCACCATTGAGAGCAGTTACGGAGCCGTAATTTACAGAGTCCGTTGAGTTTATTGATGCGCCTTGCATTTGAATCAACATCAACAGATCACCCGGTGCCAGTGGTCCAAGTTGGGGAATCGGGCTGTCAAGAGCAGAAACGTTCGCCACTTGAAAACTGGTCGCACCGGCCGAAACGTTGGCAGCAAGTGCAGTGTAACGATTAAGTATCGTATTTGCAGCAGTTACCGTATAGTCTCCATCGACGCCAATAACCTCATTTTCTTTTGGGTACTTGGCGTCTGACGGTTTTTCAAAAGCCGATTCTTCAAGTTTTTGGGATTGGATATGGTAAATCGGTGTGAGGATCATTCCGCTCAGAGCGGTAAAAACGAACATACGGCGAATGCCGCGGGTGAGTCTAACGAACATACAAATCTCCTCAAAAGATGCAAAACATCAAAACTTACGTGGGAGATTGTTTGATTATTTAGTGATTCGCGCGGAAGTGTTTGTGGGAAACCGCAATAGATTAAAAAAATTGTTGTCGGGGTTCGACAACCGTTTTAACATAGCATTTTGATTAAAAATGCGCAACAGTATTTTATACGATTAACTTTAATGAACAATCTTAAAATTAAATTTAATGTGATAGATGATGAATTCGAAGGATTTGGTGCTGAGGGCGGGACTCGAACCCGCACGGATTGCTCCACACGCCCCTCAAACGTGCGCGGCTACCAATTACGCCACCTCAGCACTTAAATTGACAAAGAAACCCGGTCTATTTGGATTCTGGTTGTGTATTTGTTTCAGCAACGTTTGAATTGTTTTGCGTTGTAGGGTTAGAAGTTGCTGAATTGTTATCAGGCGTGGCCTGCTGTTCGGTTTCTACGTTTCCCGTAGAAGTATCCAGAACTGAAACACCGCCCTGAAAAACAGGCATTGAAATAAACAGGGCCAGAATCATAAAAGCAGCGGCAGAAGCGATGGTAATCTTTGCAAGAACCGTCGCCGTGCCGCGCGGAGCAAAAGCAGCATTGGAAATATTGCTGGTAAAAAGTGCTCCGGCGTCCGTTTTTCCCGGTTGCAGCAATACTGAAACCACAACCAGAACGCAAGAGATAAAAAACAATGTATAAAGTAAGTAAATCAATGTTTTACAAACCTGTAAATAATATAAATGTTAAATGTAATTGACTATAGATGCGAATGAATTGGCGTCAAGGCTTGCGCCTCCGACCAATGCACCATCTATATCATCGCACGCCATTAATTCCGCAATGTTATCAGGTTTTACGCTACCGCCGTAGAGAATCCGTATCCTTTCAGCCACCCGATCCGAGTGTTTGCCGCGTAAAATACCGCGAATGAAAGCGTGCATTTCTTGAGCCTGTTTTGGCGTTGCGGTTTTACCCGTCCCAATCGCCCAAACAGGCTCGTAAGCGATTATGATACTTTCCGCTTCGGTTGCTGTCAAATTCTCAAGCGCCAGAATGACCTGTCGCTCTACTGTTTTTTCGGCGTTTCCGCTTTCCCTTTCTTCAAGAGTCTCACCAACGCAAATTATCGGTTTCAGGCCGGCTTTGATTGCAGCGGACAACTTATTGCGAACGCTTTCATCGGTTTCGCAATAACGTTGACGGCGTTCAGAATGGCCGATAATAACATAACGCACGCCAACATCGGCCAACATTTCCGCTGAAACTTCACCCGTATTTGCAGATTGTTCAAAAACCGGGGCACAATCTTGAGCTGCAACGGCAATATTCGTACCCTCCAGACGTTCGGCAATTGTTTTCAAATGAACAAACACCGGAGCAATGACAATGTCACAATGCGTGGCATTTGCAACAAGCGGCCGAAGTTCGCGCACTGTTTCGACAGCCTCATTGTGGAGTTTGAACATTTTCCAATTGCCTGCAATTAGTGGCTTTCTCATTTATTCCATTCAATCAGCTTTTAGTATTTTTGCTACGCTTATTTTTCATCAAGTGCAGCAACACCGGGCAATGTTTTGCCGGCAAGGAATTCAAGCGTGGCGCCGCCACCGGTTGAAATATGTGAAATGCGATTATCAACACCCGCGCGTTTTACTGCAGAAACAGAATCGCCTCCTCCGACAATGGAAATTGCTCCTTTGTCGGTAGCTTCGGCCACGGCTTCCGCAACGGCTATAGTTCCTTCATCGAATGGCTTTTCTTCAAACATTCCCATGGGGCCATTCCATATAATTGTTTTCGCGCCTTCAAGGGCACGTCGAAAAATTGCAATTGTTTCCGGACCTATATCTAAACCAACTAAACCTGCGTTTGTAAATGCAATCGGTATTGCCCGCCTTGAATGCAAAGGATCGTAGGAATCAACAACCTGATGATCGGTTGGCAGTATCAATTCAACGCCTGCATTTCGTGCTAATTCCTCGATTTCCAATGCTTTTTCCAGTAAATCATTTTCCACCAATGATTTACCGACGGTGTAACCTTCGGCTTTAAGAAACGTGTATGCCATTGCACCGCCGATGAGCAATTTATCAACGCGTCGATTAATCAGAGATTCGATAACGGGAATCTTGTCAGAGACTTTGGCTCCTCCGAGAATGGCTACGCATGGTCTTTCAGGGTTCTCAAGCGCTTTTCCAAGATATTCGAGTTCACGCTCCATGAGAAGTCCCGCAACACAAGGGCTTACAAAATGCGTAATTCCTTCGGTAGAAGCGTGGGCACGATGTGCCGTACCAAAGGCATCGTTTACATAAATATCAATGCCTTCTGCGAGACGCTTGGCAAATTCGGCATCATTTTTCTCTTCCTCAGGATGAAACCGTAAATTTTCGAGCAGAAGAACCTGTCCGCCGCAAAGTGATTTAACGGCTTCGGATCTTTTTGGCCCGACACAATCGTCTGAAAAGAAAACAGCATCGGCACTGAGTCCAAATTCTCCGGCAGATTCTTTAATGAATTCAAAAACCGGCCTTAGAGAAAATTTAGCGGAATCAAAATTTTCTCCGCGTTCTTCGGCCTTTTTTCGTTCCTTTATTGGTCTCCCAAGATGAGATGCCAGCACGACACGAGCTCCTGATTTCAGTGCGTAAAGAACAGTCGGCATTGCAGAACGAATACGGGTATCGTCTTCGATTACTCCATTCTTTAAAGGCACATTGAAATCAACACGGATAAAAACAGTTTTTCCAATGAGATCAATATCTTTTATTGATTTTTTCATTGATCGAGTTACAGTTTCCCTTTTTATTTTTAGAGACCTTTATCCGCAATAAATTTCACCAGATCACGAACGCGGCAGGAATATCCCCATTCGTTATCATACCAGGCAAGGATTTTTACCGCCGTGCCATCTATCACCTTTGTATTTTCTGCATCGACGATCGAAGAATGCGGATTTCCACGAAAGTCTATTGAAACGAGCGGTTCTTCGCTGAATGCAAGAATTCCCTTTAGTTCCTCATTAGCAGCGTCTTTCAAAACTCTGTTAACTTCATCGGTTGACGTGGTTTTTTCGACATTTATAACCACATCAACAAGAGAAACATTAGGCGTCGGGACCCGGACCGAAATGCCGTCAAACTTGCCTTTCAATTCCGGAATAACGAGTGCAACCGCTTTTGCGGCTCCGGTTGACGTCGGAATCATTGAAAGTGCAGCGGCACGTGCCCGTCGAAGGTCTTTGTGTGGAAGATCGAGAAGCTGCTGGTCGTTAGTATAGCTGTGAATAGTGTTCATCAGGGCATTTCGTATACCGAATTTTTCGTGGATTACCTTTGCTACGGGTGCAAGGCAATTTGTCGTACAGGAAGCGTTGGAGATTACGCGATGATTTGCCGGATCATACATATGCTCATTTACACCAAGCACGATAGTTACATCTTCACCTTTGGCCGGAGCGGAAATGATGACTTTCTTTACGGATCCATGAAGGTGTTTTGCAGCATCTTCAGCCTTTGTAAACCGTCCGGTTGATTCTATGACAATCTCTGCGCCGACAGATTCCCAATCAATCGCGCCCGGGTCTTTTTCAGAAAAAACCTTGAAACTGTCACCATCAACCCGAATAGTGTCGCCTTCGGCACTTATGTCGTGTTCCAGATTTCCCATTATTGAGTCATATTTCAATAAATGCGCCAGCGTCTTTGTATCCGTAAGGTCATTTACCGCAACGAAATCAATCTCCGGATCACCAAGGCTTGCCCTCATTACGTTTCTGCCAATACGACCAAATCCGTTTATCCCGACTTTAATAGCCATATTTTTAACATCTCCCGGAAAAGTTTTGTAAAAAAGAGAGGATAATTCATATTTACCAAAACTTCAAAAAGCGATTCACTCAGGCCCGAAGATGCAAAGCGTCGCCTTGTAATTAGCAAATTGTTGAAACTAAGACGCTTTAGTCATCGTAAAACGCGTTTGAGTTTTTGGCTTGGTATTTCTTAGTTACAATAGCCACGAAAATTTCGCAAGTAATGATCCAGATGAAATCCATAATCAAAAGTAATGTTTCCTTCTGTATAGCTCTGGTTGCAATGGGCGTTTGTACAAACGCGGCTTTTGCCCAGAAGAGTATGACTCCGCAGGATTCAAAAGTGGCAGAGATAATACTGCCTGCTTCTGCAGATTCAATTGCAACTAAGCAAGCTGAGGATAAAAAAACAGTACCAAACCGGTTAAGTCCAAATACTGAAATCTCTTCGACTTCGATGACTCGAATCGGTATCCAATCCGGTGACCCGCTTCCGCTTTCATTGGAAGATGCCATCCGTCGAGCGCTGGAAAATAACAATGATATTGAGATTTCCCGTGACGACGTCAGATTTCAGGAAATGCAGGTTCTCTCTCTTCGGGGTTCTTATGACCTGGTTTTTACCGTTACCCCGACTTACGACCGAAATTCGATTACCGGCCAAAGAGCAACTAACGATTTCAATGTAAATTCCGGTATAACTCAAAATATCCGCTCAACCGGCGGTAATTACAACCTGTTTTTCAATAATCGCCGGACAGAAAATGCTTTCTCACAGGCACAGGTAAGCAATGGTTCGATAAGTGGTACATCCAGTGCTATTTACTCTTCTTCGCTTGGTATCCGTTTTACACAGCCGCTCTTTCGTAATGCACGGATTGACAATACACGGCGTAATCTGAAAATTGCCCGCAGGCGGTTGGAACAGTCTGACGCGGATTTTCGCCGTACAACAATAGAAACGATTGCAAGGGTTCAAAACGCATACTGGGATCTGGTTTTTGCTCTGCGCGACCAACAAAACCGGATGGCAAATCTGGAACTTTCGAAGGAGAATCTACGGCAAATAGAAGCAAAGATTGCTGCCGGCGCTGCCGCGCCTTTAGCAAAGGCTGAAGTAATCACGGAACTTGCAAATCGCGAAGCGGACCTGCTGCTGGCCTCCCAACAGGTTTCCGTTGCCGAAAATGCTCTTAAACAGCTTTTAATAAAGGAAGCCACATCTTCCGACTGGCTGCGGCCGCTTGTGCCGACAGACCGCCCTGTAGTCGGACAGGAGCCCGTAAACCTGGATGCTGCCATTAAAGACGCTTTGGATAATCGCTATGAACTTCAGCGGCTTAAACTGGCGGCAGATATTAACAAAATAGACATAGACTATTTCAAAAATCAGACGCGGCCACAAATAGACTTAAACACAACGGTTTCCTTAGATGGGCTGGCTCGTGGAAATATAACCACATCTCCAACCACCTTTCCGCTTATTCCAAGCGACCCGATCTCAATCGCAACAAATGGAAACGCATTTTTACTGTCAGAGTTGCGGCGGTTAAATCCTTCCGCAGTTATCAATGTGCCATTGGTAACAATTCCGGGAAGCCCGGCTTTCCTTGCCGGCGGTTTCAATCGGTCTTTGAAGAATATGTTCAGGTCCGACGCACCAAATTTTTCAGTAGGCGTTACAATTTCATTTCCATTCCGTAATCGCACCGCGGAAGCCAACCTTGCAGGTGCAAGGATTACTCAGCATCAACTTGAAACACAGACCCGACAGCAGGAACAGGCGATCCTGGTCGAAGTCCGAAACGCAGTTCAGGCAGTAGAGACCGCGCGGCAGAGAGTTATCGCTGCCCGAACCGCCCGTGAAAATGCAGAAATTCAGTTGGATGGCGAGCGAAAGCTTTTTGAGTCGGGACGTTCTACCCAATTCCTGCTCTTTCAGCGTGAAAATGCCCTGACAAATGCAAGAAATGCTGAAATCCGGGCTGAAACCGATTACAACAAGGCTGTTGCAAATCTGCAGAAGGCAACATCTACAACATTTGTACAAAACAGAATCCAGATAGTTTCCCCCATCGATAAGTAACTGAAAAATCAATGAGTTATCAAAAATGGCGTTGTCTTAATACAGGCAACGCTTTTATATTGGAAATTTCTCTGAGAAAATGCCAGACGTGAAACTTTCTGCCGTAATAATTTCATTCAATGAAGAAGCAAACATAGCCGATGCAATCGAAAGCGTAGATTGGGCGGATGAAATAATAGTTGTTGATTCAGGCAGCACGGATCGGACGGTTGAAATAGCTTCTAAACTTGGTGCCAAGGTTGTCTATAAGGAATGGAAAGGCTTTGCGGAACAGAAAAACTTTGCGATGAATCTTGCAAGCAATGACTTGATTTTAAGCCTCGATGCTGACGAACGTGTAACTCCGCAATTACGCAGTGAAATAAAAGCAATTATAGAGTCCGGAAAACTGGCGGACGCCTACAGGATTCCGCGCCTATCAATTTACCTTGGTCGTGAAATACGACATGGCGGATGGTATCCCGATTTTCAGATAAGACTTTTTAACCGCACACGGGGAAAGTGGAACGACCGTATAATACATGAATCTTTCCAGCCGGCCAAAGATGCCTCTATCGGCACATTAAAGGGCAATCTCCTGCATTACAGTGTTCGCAGCACACGTGAACATGGCGAGATGATAGCAAGCCGTTATGCACCGCTTGGGGCCGAGCAAATGTATCGCGAAGGCAAAACTACAGGCCCTTTGCGAGCCGTTCTAAGTGGAATTGCAGCATTTTTCAGGAGCTACATATTGCAGGCAGGTTTTATGGACGGATTTTCAGGTTTCCGGATTGCTTATTTTGCAGCCCACAACACTCTGCTTAAACATCTGATTTTAATGGACTTGCTTGATAAGAACAGAATTCAGGATGTTCAAGACCGTAAATAACAACCATTATGGTACGGCAGACATCTAAAATTTTGGTTCCGCGGGTCAATCCGTTATAGTTTTCTTTAGGCTTTGTCAAGATATGAAAAATTTCCTTTCAATTCCAGTTTTAATAATGATTGCCGTTTTTCTGACGGTAGATTCCTCTGCTCAAAAAGGCATCGATACTCAAACTCAAAAAATCAAGGATGACGCAACGCGATCGACACAAAGAGAAAATGAGGCAACCCGTTCATTTGATTGGGGTAAAGGAAAAACAAAAGTCCGCGAGAAGCTGCCAAATCCATACCGTCTTGCCGGACGCCGTGATGTATTGGTAAATGCGGTGCGCGAGATACTGGCTGAAAGAAAACTGATGATTGACGAGGCTTCGTCCAGGCTTTCCGACGGTTTTATCGTTACGCAGCCCTACACTTTTGCCAAAGGACCTGTTTTGGCACAAAGTGAGCTTTCGCGATACGCCGTACTGCCATTTGGTGATAACGCCTGGGCAAGGGGACGTTACACTCTGATAATTGAAATTCAATCAATCGATGGAGTCCAGAACAATATTTCGGTTAACGCTAAAATAGAAGGCCGTTCCGGAGCTGGTTTGGTTGCTGAATGGACCACACTGCAAAGTTCCGGCCTTGCGGAAGATGAATTTCTGAAGCAACTGGTTGAAAAAGTAACCGGTACTTCGCTTGATCCCGTGCAGGATGTAGAAAAGCCGGTTGATAAGCCGTAAGTGATTATCATGCAGTACTTTACGCTATTTTTAGTGCTTTTTCTCATAGTCGGCGTTGAATCGGTGAGGCCGCAAAACAATGATCCCTGGGATCCTTTTCCAACACCTTCGGGAAGACGCCAGCGCGAAGATGACAGAATCATCCGCGAGCTTATGGCAAAACAGCAATCCGAGCGCGAGAAAAAGGAATATGCCCAACTCGTGGAACGGGCGACACTTGCCGAAAAACTGACCTCCGAAATCGAAAAATCCATAACGAATAACGGTTCAGTAACTTCCAGCGATCGTGAAAAACTGGCAGAAGTACGCAGATTGATTTTGAAAATACGCGACAGCCTCGGTGGCGGTGATTCAGATGAAGAAGATTCTGATAACGCATCTAGCGAGCCGAAAAATGAAATTGATGCTTTCCACAAAATAGCTGAAAACGTTGAATCAATCGTATCTGAGGTCAAAAAATCCACGCGATTCAGTATTTCCGTTGCGGCAATAGAAAGCGCCAATGCGGCTCTCAGATTATTCAGGTTTTTGCGTTTGAAGAATTAAGCACCTTTCAATGTTTAAACATTCTTTTTACACTGTTTTATTTTTTCTGATACTTAGTACCGGCGGTTTTTCACAATCCGATGATGCTGAAATAGTAATTGACTCTTCTGTCGTAATTCTGAATGTCTCCGTTCAGGATTCCACCGGTAAACCTGTAACCGACCTGCCGAAATCGCTTTTCACTGTTTTTGAGGACGGAGTCGCTCAAAAAATCGACTATTTTTCTGCGTCCGAGACTCCATTTGCCGCCGTTATTTTGCTTGATACTTCAGGAAGTATGGAAGAGCGCGTCTCGCTCGCACGTGCGGCTGCCTTGCAGTTTATTGACAAACTCAGAAGTTCGGATGTTGCAGCGATTTACCGCTTCGATTCCGTAATTCAAGAGGTGCAGTCTTTTTCCAATGCACGCGATCCCGTTGAATCCATTTATGAATTGAAATCAAAGGGAATGACCCGGTTGAATGATGCAATTTATAAAGCCGCCGCAGATCTGTCACGGCGACCTGAAAAACGTCGTGCAATTATTGTGCTTTCCGACGGACAGGACACAATGAGCGGGCGTTCAGCCGAAAAAGCTCTAAAAGCCGCATTGGACGCCGAAGCTTTAATTTACACGGTTGATATGTCTCCGATTGGCGACGCCAGACGCGCACAAAACCAGGCGCCGCTAAAATATTTTGCGGATAAAAGCGGAGGAACCTTTATCTCTACTCCGGGAGGCGCAGCGCTTCGGGATGCATTTCGCAAAATCGCAGAAGACCTTGGAGTTCAATACACAATTACCTATTCCCCTACAAATTCAGTTAAAAATGGTAAGTGGAGGACAATTGAAGTAAGAATTGCCCGCCCAAACCTTCGTATTCGAACCCGCCCGGGTTACTTTGCGGAAAAACAATAAATTCGGCATATGCTCAATGTTCGATAGTTGTCTTATTCCGCGAACGGTCCCGATGTCTCTCTATTGCCAGATCTATCAATTCATCAATTACCTGAGCAAAAGTCTTACCTGATCCGGCCCACATTTTCGGGAAACCCGAAAGATCAGTAAGACCGGGCATTGTGTTGATTTCATTTATCAGAAGCGCTCCATTATCGGTACGCAGAAAGAAATCGACACGGGCCAGCCCTGAACCGTCAATCGCTTTGAATGCTTCAATTGCCATTTCACGGATTTTATCCGAGAGTTCGGCGGAAACCGGAGCAGGCACAACAAACTCATTGTTACCCGTACCGGAGTATTTTTCCGTGTAGTCAAGAAAAGTTTTTTCCTTGTTGCGAATAAGATATTCTCCCGGCAAACTTGCGGCCGGTTGATCATTGCCCAGTACGGCGCATTCAATTTCGCGCATTTTCAAAGCTTCTTCAACAATGATTTTCCTGTCATATTGTGCCGCTAAAGAAATTGCATTTCTGAGACTTTCTACATCTTCTGCCCTGGAAACTCCTACAGAGGATCCGAGGTTGGCCGGTTTAACAAATGCGGGGAAACCAACAGTTTCGGCAATACGGGCAACCGCAGATGCAGGATCATTCTCATAATCTCTTCGTAAAAGCCATACATGACGACAGATTGGTAAACCCGCATCACGGAATAATGATTTCATTGTAACCTTGTCCATACCGCAGGCTGATGCAAGAACTCCGCAACCGACATATGGTATGTCCGCCATATCGAGAAGTCCCTGAATTGTCCCGTCTTCGCCAAAAGTGCCGTGAAGAACAGGAAAAACGACGTCAAGCCGATATACTGCCTCAGTCGGTGTAGATGCGGATAAGTCCTTGAGTCCCCGATATTTAGGATCGGCTATCAGTGCAACCGAACGGCAATTGATATCAGCAATATCTTTTTCCAGTAAACCTGCGGTTTCCGGAGGTAAAAGAGTAGCAGAGGTTGTGGGATCGAGCCACATACCGGCCCGATCAATCGCAATAGGAATTACGGAAAATTTTTCCCTGTCAATTTGTTCTATAACAGATTTCGCTGAGCGGATCGAAACTTCATGCTCGCCCGAGCGGCCGCCGAATATCACGCCAACTCTAGTTTTCATATTTACAGTACCAGCCGGAATGCGGGAATGTTTTTCAAAGTATTGTTTTGCCAAGAGCGGAAAGTATCAATTCCACCGCAAGTTCAACGGTGATATTGCTTTGGTCCAAAAGCGGATTTACCTCGACAATTTCAAAAGATCTCAAATAACCACTTTCAGCAATTATTTCCAATGCAAGATGTGCCTCGCGATAAGTAGCCCCGCCGCGAACCAATGTACCTGAACCGGGTGCGAATCTCGGGTCAATCATATCGACGTCAAATGTTACGGCAAAGCCTCCGGGAGCGGATGAGGCAATTTTAATTGCATCTTCCACACAGGCTGTCATTCCCCGCTTGTCGATATCACTCATTGTAAAAAAGTGGTCCCGGAGCCCGAGAGCCTCAATTCTAGAACGTTCTCCTGGGTCAATATCACGGGCGCCGACATGAGCAAAATATTTCTTGTTCAGCTTTGGGGAAAAGCCTTCCAGATTGACCAATTCGCTTGCACCTTCACCGAGGAGGACAGCAAGAGGCATTCCGTGAATATTCCCCGTCATTGTAGTTTCCGGTGTATTGATGTCGGCGTGGGCGTCAAACCAAATTAAGCCTATTTCCCGGCCATTTTCACGATAAAATGAACTGATGGCCGAAAATGTGCCTATTGCAATTGAGTGGTCACCGCCCAATATTACAGGGAAAGCGCCGTCTGCCAACATGTTTTTTACCGCATTGGCAATATTTTGGCAGGAAGCCGTCATTTCCCGCAGATATTTTGGATTGCCGGTATCGGGACCGGTAGGTTTGATTATTTCAGCATTGCCGTAATCGATTGCCACGCCGCCCAAGTTACGTATATGTTCAGCGAGCGAATCACCTCGTACTTTTGAAAGCCGGATCGCCTCGGTTCCCAGCTCGCTGCCGATTTTACCGGCCCCGAAACCAAGCGGAACTCCAAGCAAACCGACCCGCTTGCCATTTAAAACATTGATTGTACACGACATATAGATTGCTATCGCTCGCCGAAGCCGTTTTCAAAGAGTTTGGAAACTGCTTCATAGGCAGTGTCTTCATCCTTTCCGTCAGTTGTAAGACGCAGCCTTGTGCCTGCAGCCGCCGCAAGCGTCAATACGCTCAGAATTGATTTTGCATTTGCCTCTATGTTTTTGTCCTCACGCAAAAGCATAATGCGGCTTTCAAATCGGCCTGCGGCTTTTACGAGTTGTGCAGCGGCACGTGCGTGAAGTCCGAGCGAATTGGTAACCGTAACCATACCTTCACGCATCTTTTTTTGCCTTTTGCGGCTCCAGCAAGGCCGATGTCCTGTAGATCGAGTTTTTGCCTTGTTCCTCTACTTCTTTTGCCAGTTCCGAAAGTGTAATCTGCTTTGTGTTAGAAGCTAATTTAATAACCATTGGCAGATTCACGCCTGTTACTATCTCTACCTCACCATCACTTAAAAACATCGCGGCGATATTGGCCGGAGTCCCGCCAAACATATCAGTCATAACAAGGACACCGCTTCCGTCGGAAACGGATTTTATCGCCCGCTCGACTTGATCTCTTGCCATTTCAACATCGTCGTGCCAGCCTATTGATACGGCCCTAACATGACTAATGTCACCAATTACGGTTGCGGCAGCAGCCAGCAATTCATTGGCAAGCTGTCCATGCGAAACTATTACTCCGCCTACTTTACCCATATTTACCGAAAATTATTTTCTCATATCGCGATGGTTAACCGAAACATCGAATCCGGCTTTTTTCAGTTCATTTTTGAGCCGGTTTGCGACCATGACCGAACGATGTTTTCCCCCTGTACAAGCAATTCCTATTGAAAGATAAGATTTTCCTTCCTGTTTGTAGAATGGTAAAAGATACTCGAGCAGATCTCGAAAGCGGTCTATTGTCTCCATTACTTCAGGAAATTTTTCCAGATATTCAATTATTTTCGGGTCTTCACCCGTTAAATCACGTAAATTTGGCTGAAAGTACGGATTGGGCAAATGGCGGACGTCAAATAGTAAATCAAGATCTCTTGGATTGCCATATTTGTGCCCGTAACTAACCAACTGTACCCTAAGCGGCGGACCTCCCGGGTTTACATTAAACCGCTCAACAAGCATCCTGCGTAATGTGTGTACGGTGTGTTCTGATGTATCGATGATTAAATCCGCTATTTGACGGATTGGCTGCATTGCTTTGCGTTCCGCACGTATGGATGCGATTAGTGATTTTTTAGTACCTGTCGGATGAGGTCTCCGCGTCTCGGAAAATCGACGTTGCAAAACTTCATCCGACGCTTCGAAAAAAATGACAAAAGGCTTCAGACGTTTTCGTGACAATTTTTTGATTTCGTCAGGAAACTGTGCAAGAAAATGCCTCTCACGGATATTTATGACCAGAGCTGCTTTTTCGATAGCGGCCGCGCCCTCGGCATTCGGTACAAGCAAACGGGCAAATGTTGAAAGCATCGTAAGCGGCAGGTTGTCCACGCAGAAATAGCCGACATCTTCAAAGGCGTTGGTTGCCGAGCTCATCCCGGAACCGCTTAGACCGGTGATAATAACAAAGTTTGGCTGCCTGGCTGTTGAAGTTTTCTTTTTCTTCATTTAGAAATTCAGAAAATAGACTCAATTCCTGTTATTTGAAACGCTGCTGTTATTTTATCCGATTTCACGGCTGTGACGATCCAGCAAATCGTCCAAAGTATTATCGCCCGATAATCTTGAAACAAACACGCGGACGGCTGTTTCTGTCAATGTCGCCAGATTTCTGCCGGGTGAAACCGGAATTACGTATTTTGGTACATCTGTTCCAAATACAGAATAGGTCTCAGGCTCGAAGGCTAGCCGTCCGGCATCCGTTGGGACTGCGGTAAATTCAATACAAAGTCGGATTTCCGTGCTGGCTGCCAATGCCGAAACTCCGAATAGCTCCCGTGCATTGATGATACCGAGCCCGCGTATTTCCAAATGATCGCGGGTGAGCGGCGGCGCTTCGCCAAAAACGCGTTTACCGATTCGCCGCAGCAGGACCGAGTCATCGGCAATCAAACGATGTCCGCGTCCAATTAAATCCAGTGCACATTCGGATTTTCCAATACCCGATTCGCCGATTAGCAAAACACCGACACCAAGTACATCAAGCAAGACCCCGTGTGTCGTTATGCTTGGAGCAAGTGCTATTTCAAGTACGGAAGCAATTGTGCTGATTGCCTCCGAACTTGCCATTTGTGTACGTAATAGAGGGATAAGGTTAGAAGCAGCAAAATCCTGAAGTGAAGCGGGCGGGTTCAGACCGGCCGTTATGAGGATACAGGCAATTCTATCGGGAGACAGCCTTTTGAAAGCATCCGCAACCTGTGATTCACCAAGCCGTGAAAGATAATAAGACTCGCTGTTGCCGAATATCTGAATTCGCCCTGAATGAATTCGGTCAACGAAGCCTGATAAGGCGAGCCCAAGTTTCTGAACCCGGGGCGAATCCAAAAAGTGCGTATCGCAATCCTTTTCCCCGGCAACGACCTGCAGATTTAACGCCTCGTTTGAGCGAATGATAAACTCTGCGACGCTGATACGCGGTTCTTTTAGGTTATTTCGCGGCATTCTTGCCTTTTAAGGTTCAATCAATCCGTAGTTGCCGTCTTTTCGGCGATAAATAACCGCAACTTTCTGGTTCTCGGCGCGGCGAAAGACCAGAAAACCATTTGGCTGGTCATCTAGTAGAAGTGCCGCTTCTTCAGGTGTCATCGGCTTAATTTCATATCGACGCGCAGAGATGATACGCGGCTTTTTCGGTTCTGGTTTAACTGCGGCGTTTCCGGCAGCGATTGTTGCTTTACGTTTTGCCTTATGATGCGAATCGATTATTTTGTTTTTGCTTTTGAGTGCCTGCTTTTCAATTTTCGCAATTGTTTCGGATAAAGATTTATACATATCCGAGTTGGTAGTAGTGGCCGTAAAAACCTCGTTTTTTGTGGTAAGCACGATTTCGGAACGATGACGGCCGCGTGATACTTCGATTATCACGTGAGCTTTTGCCGGCTTGCCGTCAAAAAGATGTTGTATTCGTTTAAAATGTTGTTCAACGTGTGATTTTAGTGCGGGTGTAACTTCGATATGCCTACCGGTGTATTCGAATTTCATTCTGTACTCCTTCAAAATTAAATGAAAATGTCAAACAACTGTTTTTCTTTCACGAGAACCGGGTATATTCATCTGGTCGCGATATTTGGCGACCGTTCTCCGCGAAAGTTTGACGCCTTCTTTGCTTAAAATCTTTGCAATCTGATCGTCAGTCAAAGGTTTACGGGAATCTTCTTCTTCAATCATTTTTTTGATTTTGAGTTTCAGGATACGGGTAGAAACCTCCTCACCGTCCTCGTTCATCATTCCCTCAGTGAAAAATCTACGCAGTTCTATGACACCCTGCGGAGTATGTGCATATTTCCGATTTACGACGCGGGAAATAGTGGAAAGATGCATACCGATATCCTCGGCAACATCTTTTAGCATCATTGGTTTTATATATTCTACCCCTTTATCCAAAAACTCACGTTGACGTCGTACGATGCATTCCACAACACGATAAATTGTCTGGCGGCGATGCTCAATATTACGTAAAAGATCGATTGCCGAACGCATCTTGTCCTTGATAAAATCGCGGGTTTCTTTCGGCGTATCGTTCTGATCAAGCATCCGGTTATAAGTTTGATTGATTCTTAGTCTCGGGCTGCCGTCATCGGCAAAATAGATGACATAATCGTCCTCGACTTTTTCAATGTAAACTTCCGGAGCGACAAAAACCGCATCATCGGAAGAAAATCTTCGGCCGGGATAGGGATCCAGATTTCTTATTTTCTGCAGTTCTGCGTTAAGCGTATGCACATCCAGACCGGTTGCTTTCGATAAATGCGGCAACCGGTGTGGTTGGAGATCCTCGAGATGATCACGAACCAGTGTTGCCGCAAGTGAAACGCCGAGGCCTTCAGCTTGTAACTGTGCCAGCAGGCATTCATTTACCGTCAAAGCACCGCAGCCGACAGGATCAAGCGACATAACTATCTGCCTTGCCTGTTCTGCTATTTCGGGATCGACGCCTGCCAGGCGGGCTATGTCTTCGACCGTTGCAGTCAAACGTCCTTCTTCATTGAGATTACCGATTACTGCCAGGGCGGCGAGTTTTACTGAGCCGGTCGCTTCCGTAACGTTGAGCTGCCATTCCAGATGCTCGGCCAATGATTCCTTGCGCGAAAGGAATTGGTCAAAATTCGGCGTATCGTCTTTGTATTCGATTTCCTGCGTTTTGTAGCCCGGGTCGAGATACTCCTGAAACTCCCGTCCAAAGTCAACTTCTTCAAATGCATCGGAATTCTCCGGATTTGATTCCTGTGCAAAATCACCGTCCGAATCGGCCTCGCCTGACAAACCGTTTAATGAAGAAATATCAGCATTTAAAGAATCCGATTCCAGGAAATTATTCCGATTGTCCGGATCTTCACTGTGTCCGTCCGCGTTTTGATCAAGGATACTTTCCGAAATTTCACTTACTTCATCTCCGGGCAACACTTCTTCCAAAACCGGATTGGCTACAAGCTCCTGCTCGATCAAGTCCTGTAATTCGAGCGCGGTCATTTGCAACATTTCTATGCGCTGACGCAGCTGCGGCGTCAGAACCATTTTCTGTTGCAATGATGTTGTCAGCCTTAAAGATGACATAAAAACTGTACCCGGAAAGACTTTGCAGCGTTAGCCGATAAATTATCCGATCACCCGTAGAAATTATAAGCCTTTTTGTGAATATTGTGAACGGCCAAAAGAATCAAAGGCTGAAGCGTTCGCCAAGGTAATGCCGTCTGACTTCCGGGTCGGAAACAAGTTCGTCCGGTGCCCCTGAACGCAAAATTTTACCCTCTGACATGATGTAGGTACGATCCGTAATTCCGAGGGTTTCACGTACATTATGGTCTGTTATCAAAATACCGATTCCCTGTTTTTTCAAATATAAGATCATTTCGCGTAATTCTTCGATTGCAATAGGATCAATTCCGGCAAAAGGTTCGTCCAGCAGAATAAAATGAGGATTGCTTGCAAGGCAACGGGCAATTTCGACACGCCTGCGTTCGCCGCCGGATAAAGCATCGCCACGGACATTTCGCACATGTGAGATACCGAATTCCTCAAGAAGGCGTTCAAGACGCTCAATCCTCTCCGGACGGTCGATTTTCCGTGTTTCTAAAATGGCCAGAATATTTTGCTCTGCCGTTAGTTTTCTGAAAATTGATGGTTCCTGCGGAAGATAGCCAATGCCAAGCCGGGCACGCAAATACATCGGTAATTGGGTTATGTTTTGACCCGCAAGTTCTATACTTCCGCTCTCGGGTGTCTCGAGCCCGACTATCATGTAAAATGTCGTGGTCTTTCCCGCTCCATTCGCACCCAGCAAACCGACAATCTCACCCTCCGAAACCTCGAGTGATACATTATCTACGACTGTTCGGCCTCCGTAGCTTTTGCGTAAACCAATGGCACAAAGATGCTTACTTGTTTTTTCAACTGGCACTTTTACGGATTGAGCGGTTATCGTATCCATTAAAAAAGATTAATTAATTGACCTTCATTTTATAAACTGACCGCGTACGGCCGCTTGAATTATCCTTGCTGCGGCCTTCATTTACGACCCTGTTTGAACGTAAGTCCATTTGGATTTCCCCTCCTTCGGATGAACCCTGAACAGCATCGGAAACTCTTGCCGGCCGTCCACGCAGGATAACAAATTCCTTTTCTGCATTATATAGTGCATAGTCAGCGGATGCTTTTCGTCCGGGTTGTGTTATGGAGACCGCACCATTGAATTCGGAACGCTCAATTTCATTTCGGTCGTTAAGATATATGTCAGCAGTTTGCGAAGTGATTCTGTCACTTCCCTGCCGGACATCGACGTTGCCTTCATAATGCAAAAGCCGTTTTTCACGATAATAGGTCATCCCTGCTGCAGCCGCCGAAACGGGTACGGATGTAGTTTTGCCGTTTTCCGTTCGCTTTACGTCATACAGCAGGCTCTGCACGTCTCCTTCTGCATCAAAACGCCCTTCTTTCTGATTAATCGTCAAACTATGGGCACGCACATAGTTATTTTCCTGCCAGCCGCGTGCATTGCCTGAAAAGACGGCAATTTCAGCGCGATGGTCGATCTCGGCTTTGTCTGATGTGACAAAAACAGGCTTCCCGGTTGCTGCAAAAGGGACCGAGCCGGACGCTCTTTCAGGGCTGTAATACGTGGCGCTTACATTTGTGCGTAGATATGAACGCTGAGACCGTGTGTCCCAATCGATTTCCCGAGCCTTTGTTCTGGCCCGGCTATCCCAAATCGTAGGCTCGCCATCCCTTAAACGAACAATGCCGTCAGAATTTGTAAAGGAAATTCTATTTGCTGTCCCGTTTCGATCCAGTTCGGAAAATTTTGTACCTCCGGCAGCCTCTATCACGTCAAGGTCACGGGTAGATTCTACAAAAGTAGCGGACAAGGTTTCGGCCGTGAGAACCTGCTGGCCGCGGCCCTCGGTTGGTATCAAGGGTATCCGCACGGTCTTTGTCGGAGCAGATGCATCACATTGCCTGGCATTGTTTCCGCTTAGATAGAATGAACATTCGAATCGCGGTGCGGAAACTGTTGTTTTATAGTTTTCCGGCGTTTTCTGCACGGGCTCTACAACTAATTCCGCATCTCCTTCGGCTTCCGCACGCGAAAGATTCTTTCCGTCGGAAGAAAAAAAGGTTCTCAGGATATTTGCGGTTACTTTCTTATTCGCACCGTCGGGTCTTCCCGATGGTGCATCCATTTGCAGGGTTGTCCGGCCCTCGGTAATCATTTTCTCCGTTGAACCATCATTGCTAAAGTAAACGTCTATGCGCCTGTTGGCACGCAGTGATGCTCTGGAATAATCCTTTACATTTTCTTTGGGGGTCAGGACAGCCTCTGCGTTTGAACTTGCACTTGCAGCTGAAAGCAAAAATCTTGTCGAATAGGCAACGCTTAATTCGGAAGCCGTGATTTCAACCGTTCTTTCTGCCTCGGATTGCATGGCATAGGCATTTCCGGTTACTTTAGCATCCTTCAGTTTACGCTGTGGATAAAGATTTGCCGATATCTTTTCACCCCGGACCGATACATCAGGCTGCACTATGCCCGCTCCGCCAAGAAGTTCCAGATGGAGTGCCTTTTGATCATAAAAAGCACTGTTTGCCTCAATTTCAGTTGGTTTGTTGTTGTCACCGGTCTGAATTTTTATGCCGCCGCTCAGGTCAAACTTATCCGCAGGCTTATCATAGGATGCGGTTGAAGCGGTAATTATCGTTTTGGTCTGATCTGTCGCAACGGACTCAATCCTGACATTATTCTTTGCTTCCGCAAAGGCCAATTCGCGGTTTTCTCCGGCAATGCGTAATTGAATCATTGCATTTACGCTCTCAAGTGTTGTGCCGGAACCGGAATCACCCTTGGAAAAAACTCGCACACCTTCGCCCAGTTCGATTTTCTCACTGGATTGGTCATATGAAGCATACCCGGAATTCAGGCGTGCCTTCGGCTCTCCGGAAAAAGCCGCATTGGGATATTGAAGAACTTCTACATTTGAAGTCAATTCGATTTTTTTAGCGGTAATGAAGGCGCGGGCGCGATCCGCGCGTCCGGAAATGTTGTATCTGTGGAACTTAAGCGGCTCATCAATTGCGGCAGTATCGTCCGCTTTGGAGTAAGTTACCTGGTCGCCGTCAATTACCAGGTCATCGCGTGAGACAATTTTTACGTTTCCTGCCAGATAAGCAATGAAATTCTTGTTTTCCTGCGGAATGTAAACGGCTTTTTCAGCCTTAATTTTGTCAGAACGTTCAGGATTCTGCGGGTCAAATACTTCTATAAAAACCGTTTCCAACTCCTGATGATTGTCGGAAAAAGTCCTTGCCCGATCTGCCTTTATGTAATATTTACGAGTACCGGCATCGAATTCAGTCCTCTCGTAACCTGAAACGTCCGCTACGAGGTCTTTGGAAAGTTCCGTTGGAAAGCCTTTCATCCGAAATTCCGGTTGTGTTCTTGAACGGAAAATCAGAAAAAAAGCAACTAAAAGCGAAGCCACTGCTATCGCCACGGCAGTCCAGCCGACAAATTTCGGCAGTTTTGCCCAAAAGTTATAAGCCCTGAGTTGATTTGCTTCTGTTTCGGCCAATATATCAATTCCCCGTTCGCGCATCCTCGATGACGAGTTGTAATCTGGAAACACCGTTCCAAACATTTTCTTCCGGCGTATAGGCCAGTTCGATGCGGTTTCCACGTCCAAAAGTTTGCCCTGATGAATTGGCGACACCGTCCCACCAGACTGCTTCGAAAATATTTCCGGCACTTCCCCTGAGCCAGAGTTTGAGATGCTTTTCTTTCATAATCATAGGCTCGCGTTCAATCGTCAGATCTTTTGTAACAAAAACCGGACGTGGATTCCCGGCACCAAATGGCTCAAAGCAACTGAGTTGACGAACCACTTCTAGATCCATCGAGGCTGATGATACATGAGCATCGATATGAAGAACGGGCTCAAAATGCGAATCTGTAAGGTGTGTTTCCGCATATTTTTCCAGTCTTGCGCGGAGTTCTGAGATTCGCTCTGCCTTGATTTTCATGCCGGCTGCGGATTTATGTCCTCCGAATTGTTCGAAAAGTTCGGAGCAGGACTCCAAAGCCTCGAGTAGGTGAATATCGCCAACCGACCGCCCGCTGCCATGGGCGATGTGGTTTTCAAGCGAAAAAACAAGAGTCGGCCTCCAGAACCTTTCAGCCAGCCGGGAAGCCGCAAGTCCGATAACACCGCGATGCCAACCATCACCGCCAACGACAATGAACCTTTGATTGCTAAGGTCTCCGATCATTTCTGTCGCGGCTTCCGTTATCTCCATTTGCACCCGCTGCCTTTCGCGATTACGCTCATCTAGTTTTTCCGCTAACCGGACTGCAGTTTCAGGGTCGTCGGTTTCAAGCAACCGGACTACATCCGAGGCTACATCCATCCTTCCGGCGGCATTGATTCGCGGACCAAGCCTAAAACCTATGCTTTCGCTTGTCATATCCTCGCTGCAGCCCGAGATTTGCATCAAAGAGCGAAGGCCCGGTTGGCGTGTTGTCGAGAGCCCTTTGAGCCCGTAATGAACTATTGCACGGTTCTCACCGTTAAGATTCATAATGTCCGCTACGGTCCCGATTGCCGCGATGTGCAGTAAATCCTGAATCCGGTCATCCTGACCCCTTGTTTTCAACAATTCGGTGGCCAGTTTTAATGCAACGCCGACACCGGCAAGATTTTTATCAGGATATGCACAGTCCGTACGGTTTGGATTGACAATAGCAAAGGCATTGGGAGAACCGAGCACCGGATCAGGCAGATGGTGATCCGTAATGATCATATCAAGCCCTTGCTCCCTAGCCCATTCTGCGGCTTCAAAGGCCCGCATTCCACAATCAACTGTGATAATCAACGAGATGCCTTCGTCATACCATTTCTTCAAATACTCGATATTAAGCCCGTAACCTTCGCTGAAGCGGTTAGGAATATGAAAATCGGATTTCCCGCCGCAGGCTTTGATAGCCTTACGCAATAGAACGGTCCCGGTGGTGCCATCAACATCATAATCTCCCCAAATCAATATTTTTTCCCCGGAATCAATAGCACGGAGAATACGTCCGACGGCCTTATCGAGATCTTTCAGTAATTTAGGATCATGCAGCTGATTCAATTCAGGATTCAAAAACCGCCTTGCCGCTTCGACGGTCTCAAAACCGCGATCAATCAGCAGCGCTGCTATCACGGGACGTACCCCAATCTCAGCGGCTAGTTTACCGGCCGCCAGGTGATTATGCTGCTTAATTTTCCAGCGACGTCCGGTCATAACCTGATTATAATGCCGGTGAAATCACACCACTCCAAAGCAATGCCAGCAGAATAGTGCCCAAGATTAGCCTGTAAATAATAAAAATCGCTGTAGAGTTACGTCTTAGGTAAGCAAGAAGAAACCAAATTGACAAATAACCTACAATGCCCGCAACGATTGTCCCGGCAGCTAATGGCAGCCAACTATCATTTGGCAATATTCGTAACGCTTCTTTTAGTTCAAGCAGACCACTTGCCGTAATCGCAGGGATGGAAAGCAGAAAGGAAAAACGTGCAGCAGATTCACGTTTTTGACCTGCAAACAGACCTCCCATGATCGTTGATCCGGAACGGCTTGCGCCCGGAATCAAAGCCAGTACCTGTGCAAAGCCAACGACAAGTGCGTCACCAATGCCGAAATTACGGATTTCTTTCCTCTGTGAACCAACCCGTTCGGCAATTGCAAGCAACAATGCGATTACGATCAACATCGTGGCGATAACCCAAAGGTTTTTTGTTTTCTCGCCTTCGATAAATTCCTTGAAAATAAGCCCCAGCGTTCCGATCGGAATCGAACCGATAATAATCAGCCAGCCAAGCCACGATTCCGCCGAGAGCCAGATTGGTCTGATTCCGTCAGTACCGGAAAAACGAATGCCGTTTTTGCGGGTTATGATTGCCCAATGATCTCTGATAAATGCGCTTGTAATGCCCCAAATATCAGAGGCAAAGTAAACAAAAACTGCAGCAAGTGTCCCGAGCTGGATAACAGCCATAGTGGCCGTGATTTGTTGGGGATTACCGTTGAAGATGTTTGTCCAGCGGCTGGCAAAAACCAAATGAGCCGTCGAACTAATCGGGATAAATTCAGTCAAACCTTGCACTATTCCGAGAATAATTGCCTGTATCAGATTCATAAAAACGTAATGACTACCATTTTATGTACGAAGAAGAAATATGTTTTGAGCCAAAAGGAACATTAAATCCACGATGTACTTTCACTCACGATAGCGTGCACGTCCCGCAATGCGGTCGTAAAGCCACGCAGGCATAAAACGACCGGCCCGGACAATCGTGGCTAATTGCCATGGAAATGCCGCAAAAGGCTTCTTTTTTTCAATCGCGGCTATAAAAAGCGGTATGGCGTCATCAAGTTCCATTAAAAATGGCATTTTATTCCGCCGACCGGAGGTAAGAGGAGTTTTTATAAAGCCGGGTTGGATTATCGTTACATTTATTCCTTTTGGTTTTAGATCAAGACGTAGGCTCTCGAAATATGTGGTCATACCTGCTTTACTGGCCGAATATGCGGCAGACCGGGGCAGCCCGCGAAAGCCGGCAAGGCTCGAGATTGCAACAAGTTGCCCGCTTCCCCTTTCAACCATGGAAGGCAAAACAGCATTCACGGCATTTACCGCACCTATTAAATTGATGTCAATTACCCTTTTTACTGCCGCCGGACGAAAAGAACGTGTTTCTTCGTCGTTACCACCGATTCCCGCATTGGCAATCAAAATGTCAATCTTGCGGAATTCGGCCAGCATTTCATTGGCGGCTTCGCTTAGTGCTGCTTCATCGGTTACGTCTGCCGGAAAAACGCGCGCCGTACCGCCTTTGGCACGGCAACGATCTGCCAGGTCATCAAGTTTTTCCTTTCTGCGGGCAATTAGAGCTAAAACTGCACCGCGACTTGCCATTTCCAGCGCCAGAGCTTCACCGATACCGCTCGAAGCACCAGTTAAATAAACCACTTTCCCAGCCCAGTTCATTTGAGAAGTCAAACCTCGATTACGGTGGTTATGATCACCGGCTTGGTGCCGGACGCTTTCTGCATAAAACGTTTCAGGTGAATTCGCAGGTTTTCACGAAACACAGCCCTGTCGGCTATCTGTTCGGGCTTCATTTCGGCAATAGCCTCTGAAACAGCCCGACGGGCATCCGCAGAAAATCCGTTTGTCAGATTTAATCCTGCGACTCCATTAAATGTAATATGCGGTTCACCTATCACGCTATGTGAACGCTTATCAACGGTTATTGCCAAATAGACAGAACCGCCATAAGCGAGCCTTTTTCGCTCACGGATTACATCGTATTCAATCTCTGTCAGCGATTCCTCGTCTATGAAAGTCTTGTGCAATTCGTGCCGGGCAGAGATGCGTGCACCGTATTCGTCTATTTCCAGTATTTCACCGTTTTCAATGAGAATAACGTTTTCATCGCTGTAACCGGCTATGTGATTTTTTACAAATTCACGGTGACGAAACAGCATTCGATATTCGCCGTGTATTGGAACCAGATATTTCGGCCGGGTTGTTTCTACCATTATTCTGATATCTTCCTGCGAAGCGTGGCCCGAGACGTGAACAAGCCGTCTTTTCTCTTCGATAATGTTGGCTCCTCGTTTGTAGAGATGGCCGATCAGGCGTGAAATATTGCGTTCATTCCCTGGGATTATACGTGCAGAAAGTACCACCGTATCACCCTTTTCGATTTCGATACCGCGGTATGTACCGGTCGCCATTGACCATAATGCAGCCCGATTCTCCCCCTGAGAACCGGTGACGATATAACAAATCTCATCATCATCCAGAGCCCGAGCCAGGCTTAGATCAATCAGTTCCCCGTCTCCTATCCGGAGCAGGCCAAGTTCCATTGCAATCTCGAAATTCTTTTCCATCGAACGGCCCAGAATGCAAATCTTCCGGCCATATTCCCGTGCCAGATCCGCTACAATCTGCAAGCGATGAATTGATGAAGAAAATGTAGATACAAAAAGACGTCCCTCAGTTTCTTCGAATATCTCGCGGAAAGCCGGTATAACGGCTTGTTCCGAAGGAGTCCGCCCGGGAACGGTTGCATTGGTCGAATCACCCAGGAGTGCAAGGACACCCTGCCTGCCATATCTTTGCAAAGCTGCCAGGTCATACGGAGGACCGATCACGGGTGTATCGTCGATTTTATAATCGCCGGTATGAATTACTGTCCCGATAGGCGTTTGAATTGCCAGGGAGAAACAGTCAACCAATGAATGTGAAGCGTGAATAAATTCAATTTTGAAAACGCCGAGTTCTATAACATCTCCCGCCCGCACCCGATGCAGCAATACGTCATCGAGCATACCGAATTCTTCAAGCCGCCGTTCGGCAAGCGAGTGAGTAAAGCGCGATGCATAAACAGGTAAATTGAATTTTTTCAACAAATATGGAAGCGCACCGATATGGTCTTCATGGCCGTGGGTCAATATCAGCGCCGTCAGATCAGCCCGGTATTCTTCCAAAAAATCAAATGTCGGAATTGAAATATCTACGCCGTAGGGTGTTTCTTCAGGGAATCCCATTCCCGCATCGACGATGATCATCTCATCGCCGTAACGGATGCCCATACAGTTCATCCCGAATTCCCCGATTCCGCCTAGTGGTATAAATTCTAATCTGCTCAATGCGTTATCCTTTTGTAAAAAAAGATTTTAACATAAATTGCACTTTATTCGGAATCTTGACAAATTCATAAAGAATTCGTATGTTCAAGATGGTAATTGGGGAGTAGATAGCCCGTTTTTACGGGTTTACCGCGGCCGTCAATACGTTTCGCCTATGCGATTCCGGTGCGGTAACTATGTATCGAGACCTTTTACGTCGGCATGCGCCGTGCGTGAAAGGTCTTTTTATTTTCATTAACAGGATTTGATAGTCAGTTTGTTATGCAATTATTTCCATTTGCGGATTATTGGTGGTTTTACGGCGGTTTTACGGTTTTTGTCCTTCTGATGTTAGCGATTGACCTTGGTGTCTTCAATCGCAAGGCGCACGTTGTCAGTTTCAAGGAGGCGACTATCTGGAGCATTGTCTGGGTCAGCCTCTCAATGATTTTTTGTTTTATCTTTTATAGATATTCGGTTGCTAAATTCGGCCCGGAAATAGCGACGACAGTGGCATTGGAATTCCTAACGGGTTATGTAATCGAATATTCATTATCGATCGACAATATATTTGTATTCGTACTGGTTTTCAGCTATTTCGGCATTCCGCCTGAATATAAGCACCGTGTTCTGTTTTTCGGTATCCTCGGAGCTTTAATCTTTCGCGCAGCCTTTATCGCTATGGGCTCCGCTCTGATGCAGTTTCACTGGGTAATTTACATCTTTGGCGGTTTTCTCATTGTCACGGGCATCAAAATGGTATTTTCCGACAATGAGGAAATCGAACCGGAGAAAAACTTTCTGATTCGCTTGTTCAAGCGCTTTATGCCCGTAACGCACGAAATCTCCGGCAAGGATTTTTTTGTCAGAAAATCCGGCAAAATTTACGCAACGCCTCTGTTCATAGCCCTGCTGTTTCTCGAGGCGACGGATATCATTTTCGCGGTCGATAGCGTTCCCGCGATTTTTGCGATTACCCGCGAGCCGATAATTGTATTTACGTCAAACATTTTTGCAATTCTGGGCCTGAGGTCTATGTACTTTATGCTTGCCGGTGTTATCGGAAAGTTTCATCTCCTCAAATACGGGCTCGCAATCGTTCTTGTATTTGTCGGGTTGAAAATGGTTTGGCTAAATGACCTGTTCGGCGGAAAGTTTCCGATTATGTGGTCGCTTGGCATCATCGTCGGAGTAATCAGCGTTTCAATCATTGCCTCATTGCTGTTTCCGTTGCGTCAGGGTGATGACGGCCCTCAACCTCTGAATCCATGATGTCGGGTTTCTCTGATAATTTCATTGAGCTTCTCCCACTCAAAATCAGCCAGAGATTCTGCTCTTCGGGAAGGGTCGATGCCGGCTGATTTTATTATTTCGGCTGCATTGTCAAAAGAAGATTTAAGGTTGTTGGCCAATGTTTTTCTTTTTTGACGAAATGCAAGTGATAACAAGGCAAGAAAATCCCCGTTATCGTCAGACGGAGAATTTTTCGGCGTCAGACGAATAACCGTACTTGTAACCTTTGGGCGCGGTCTGAAAGCTTCAGGCGGTAAATCAAAAAGTTTTTCGATTGTAAAAGCCCTTTGTACGAGAACGGAAAGATATCCGCGCTGCGAATCGGACGGAAGTGCGATAATCCGGTCTGCAACTTCACGTTGAAACATCAAAACAAGAAGCTTGAAAATATCTCTTTCAGAGGCCAGTTTTTGGAGTATCGCGGTCGAAATATTATATGGCAGATTTGCTACTACCTTAACGGCGGATCCGGCAGCGTAGATCTCCATAAAATTGATTTTCAGTGCATCGCCGGCAATTAGTCGAAAATTAGATGCTCCGGCAAATTTTTGCCGCAAAAACGGAACAAGTCCATGATCAGCCTCAATTGCCGTAACACTTGCACATGCGGCTATCAATTTTTCCGTCAAAGCTCCGCGTCCGGGTCCTATCTCGATGACATTATCATCAGCCCGCAGGTTTGCAGCATGTATTATTCTCGAAACCGCGCGTTGGTCACATAGAAAGTTCTGACCAAATGAGCGCTTGGCAAAAACATCACGCCCTCTGCCGGTTTTCACTTTCCGCCCTCCGGATAACCGGTAATCTCAAAATCCGGCCCGAGTCTGGTAATTACACAGTCTTTTAACCTGAATGCCTCCTCGAGCGAGGATGCTCCTTTTCCACCAATGGCACATGGAGCGGAACCACCAATTATCAGCGGTGAATAAATCAACGTAATTTTATCTACAAGTCCTGATTCGATAAATGCGGCGGCCACTTCCGAGCCGCCCTCAACCAAAACGCTCTGTATTTCGCGATTGTAAAGATCCTGCAAAACAGCCCGGAGATTACGCGGGCCGCCGGGGACAGAAAAAACTTCAGCCCCTGCGGTTCTGAGCGCTTCGGCCTTGGGAATATCATCAACGGATGTATAGATTATCGTTGGTGCATTATCGTCCGCTAAAGCCAGATTGGAATCAGCCGGTGTTCGCAGGGAAGAGTCTAAAACAACACGCACCAACGGACGACTTCGAGGCTTTCCGCTTCGGTCGGTCAGCTTTGGATTATCCACTACGGCAGTATTTGAACCTACCAATATTGCATCATTTTCATGCCTTATCGAATGGACCCGTTCTAAAGCGACGGAACCTGAAAGCGTCGTAGAAACGCTCGGACCTAGTGAAATTCTACCGTCAAGTGAAAGCGCAAGTTTTAGATGAACAAAAGGTCTTTGTTTCTTATGCCAGCAAATAAAACGTTCGTTGAGACGTGTTGCTTCCTCAGCGAGAATGCCGGTTACCACCTCTATGCCGGCCTCTCTCAGGGTGGCAAAGCCTCTTCCGGAAACAAGCGGGTTAGGGTCTTCTATCGGGCTGACAACCCGCTTGATACCGGCATTTATGAGTGCTTCCGTGCAGGGCGGAGTTCGCCCGTAATGATTGTGCGGCTCGAGAGAAACATAGGCCGTACCGCCGCGCGCTCTTTCGCCCGCTTCGGTCAAAGCAGCCACTTCGGCATGGATAATTTTATCTTTTATGTAAGTGCCGCGGCCGACAACTTCACCATCCGCAGAGACAATGACGCAGCCTACAAGCGGATTCGGGGAAACCAATCCTTTCCCTTCGGCCGCAAGTTCAAGCGCTCTGTGAGTAAATTCCAGATCAGGATTTTTTTGTCTGAGATCGTTCAATACATTCAATCAGGCTGTTTTTTGTTCAAAAAGCCCTTCTACATACAATTCGGGATCAAAAACAAGTAAATCTTCTGCCGATTCACCGATTCCCACATATCGGATTGGCAGACCGAGCTCACCTGCAATGGCAACCGCAATTCCGCCTTTTGCCGTGCCGTCCAGTTTAGTTAAAACTATTCCGGTTACATTGGCCGCTTTTGTAAATTGCCGTGCCTGCTCTAAGCCATTTTGTCCCGTGACGGCATCTATTACCAGTAATGTTTCGTGCGGAGCTCCTTCAACTTCGCGGGCTGCTACACGTTTCATCTTCTCAAGTTCTGCCATCAGGTTGGATTTATTATGCAGGCGTCCGGCTGTGTCAACAATCAGGACGTCTGCGCCGCGGGCTTTCGCTGCCTGAAGTGCATCAAACAGCACTGCAGCCGGATCCGTGCCTTGTTTCTGTCCGATTATCGGCACTCCGGCACGCTCTGCCCATATCTCGAGCTGATCGGAAGCGGCTGCGCGAAAAGTATCCGCCGCACAAATCAAGACATCGTGACCTTCGGATCGGATTCGCTGTGCAAGTTTTCCGATAGTCGTTGTTTTTCCTACTCCATTAACGCCTACGACCATCAAAACATATGGCCGTATGGAAGGATCTATTCCGGCTTCACTGACTACGCCTTTTTCGTCTGCCGTCTTGAGTATTCGCAGCAGTTCGTTTTTGATTACTGATTTCAGAGCCTGCAAATCATCGAGAGAATCCCGCGAAACTTCTTTACGAACGGCATCGAGAATTTGCATTGTCGTACGCACACCAATATCCGTCGAAATAAGCATTGCCTCGAGCTCTTCAAGCAATTCATCGTCAATTTTTCGTCTTCTTGCAAAAAGAGAATCGAGACGGGAATCTATTGTATTCCTGGTTTTTGCAATAGCATTGGAAAACCGGACGCCGATGTCGCGGTCCGCCTCGCGTTCGCGTTCTTTAAGTTCCTCAATACTTAGATCAAGTCCCAGTATCGAAGCCGAATGCGTGTCTTTCTTGTTACGCTTCCAGAATAAACCCATAACCTGCCGGAAAAACAAAATCTAATGTAATTCCGTAAACTTTCGATTATAGGTTATCGTTCGCGGCGCAACAAACCCTTATCGGAGATCCGGGCAAGTCTATTTTATTTCAAGGCCTGAATAATTCCGTCTATAAACTTTGTTTGAGTTTCGCGTAATGAAAATCAGAATCGGAAGCTTTATCACTTATGCGACTTTTTGAGCATTAGCTGCGGAATCCTTTGTTGCCGCTTCGTGTGTATTGGCAATGTAGCGGACAACTCCCTGTCCGATTTCACCGGCCATGCAGCCTCTGACCAGGGCTTCTACGACCTCGGCGTCGTATCTTGTCCCTACAAAAGAACGGATACGCTCAAGCGCTTCATCAAGCAGCATTCCCTTGGAATAAGGGCGGTCTATCGTCATCGCGTCAAAGGTGTCGGCAACCGAGACGATTTTTGCCTGTAGTGGAATTTCGTCGCCCTTTAGACCTTGCGGATATCCCTGGCCGTTTACCATCTCATGGTGCATGTACATACCGGGCAAAAAATCCTTCATTGCAGGTATTTGCGACATTATCTTGTAGCCTTTCTGCGGATGGGTTTTCATTATCTCGTATTCTTCATCGGTTAAAGCCGCCGGTTTCTTTAGGATCGAATCGTCTATTGCGATTTTACCGATATCGTGCAAAAGCGCACTGATTCTGAGTTTTTCGATTTCGTCCTCCGAAAGGCCGAGTTGTCGGCCAATTGCTACCGAAATGCGGGCAACCCTTTCCGAATGGCCGCGAGTATATTTATCTTTTCCGTCAATTGCCGCAGCCAGAGCTTTTACCGTTCCTACGAAGAGTTCCCTGTTTTCCCGGGCGGCATTTGCCAGTTTTGCTATGTAACCTTGCAATTCATCAGTCATGCTGTTGAATGAACTGCCAAGGGTTCCTATTTCGGCAATGCTGCTTGTAGCAACGCGGGTTGTCAGATCACCGCCGGCGATTTTCTTTGCCGCTTCCGACAGGCTGTAGATCGGGTTGGTCAATAATCTTGCGGAAATAACGCCGACAATCAATGCAAGCATTGCAAACGCAAGGCTTATCATCCATGTTTGCCACCTCATCTCGCTGACCGAGGCAAGAGCCTTGGCTTCGTCCTGCATTGCTATCACACCAAGATTCATATTCTTTCCGAGCATGGCGGTTGAATATGCTCCTATCATCTGATGCTCAGTGCCCTTGTAATTGGCCGTAAAGGGCACCAGGCCGCTTTGTATCTGGCTGTTGGACTCAAGCCATTCATTTACGATTTTGAGCGACGTAAGGGGCCTTTTAGCGTCAACCAGCGATGGGTCAGGGTGGAATATGGCGGTACCGTTCTGGTCAACAACGAAAATTATCGGTAAACCGGCCTGCCAGAGCTGATCTTCGGCAGTCGGATTGACACCGACTATATTTCTTGAAATATCTTTCAACGATACAACCGAGATAACTGTCGCGACCGTCCTGTCGGCAATTGTCACCTGCGACGCCATAGTCATGGCGTAATCGCCGTTTACACTTAGTTTTACGGGCTGGCCTATCAGAAGTTCCTGCGTGGTAAGTTTTGCGCCGGTATCCGAAATGATTGTTTCAAGCTCACCCGTACCGAAAGCCTCACGGCGAAAAATCGATAATGATTCGCCGTTCACGGGTTTGATGTAAAGCGCAAGCACATTCGGATCCGACTGTAGTATCTGACCAAGGCGTTTTTCCGTTGCGGGAGAATTGATTATCTGCGGATCATTGGCAAGTTGGATGGAATTGGCAACGCTCAGAACAAGATCTCCGTAACGTTGCGCAAACATTTCGATCTGGCGTGCCTTTTCCTGCACAAGCTGGATCTGATACCTGTTTTCTACTGATCTCAGTTCGCGTGCGCTGCGCCCGGAAAGCAGCCAGCCGGTCAGCAACAACGGTACAAGCCCGACCAGCAAGAGCGTAAGTATTACAAGATAAAGGAGTTTTATTTTAAAGGTTGGTAGAGGCATCTTGGGGTGGCGGGAACAATAAATGCCTCTCTAATTGTAAAAGAAAGTTTAACGGCGGTCAACGATTTTTTACATTTACAAAGTGATAAACAACTTTTTACTGCAAGTCTGCGAATAACCTTAGTGATTAAAAATAGTTTTCGGCTTAGTCGCGTTTTGCTATAACCAGTGTTATATCATCATTTGCGGGTGCAGATCCGGTAAATGCCGACAAAGCGGATTCAATCTTGTCCCGAACTGCGGCTGCGGGCAGTTTTACCGATTTTGTGACAACATCCAGAAGCCGCTCGAGGCCAAATTCTTCGCCTGCAAGGTTTGTGCCCTCAGTAACGCCATCGGAATAAATAACCAAGAGGTCACCGGCTTTTAGAATGGTTTCGGATAAGTCATATTCCGACTGTTCCATCAGTCCAAGCGGCAAGCCTCCCGACGAGAGCAGTTCATAAGTCCCATCCGAATGGCAAAGGATTGCGGGATTGTGACCGGCGTTTATATACCGCAGATGACCGCTTTCGGGCTGCAATTCGGCGGCAAAAAGCGTAACAAAACGGTTTGAAGGTGTATTTTCGGCAAGATATTTATTTACCGAAACCACAGTTCGGGCAAGGTCGGCTCCGGCGGCAACCTGTGCGTGAATGGCTGCGTGAAGGCTGGACATCAAAAGTGCGGCGGCAGTCCCTTTCCCTGAAACGTCTCCGAGAGCAATCAGCAAAGTGCCGTTATCGCGCCGGACAAAATCATAGTAATCACCGCCTATCTCATAGCAGGAAAAGGAGATACCTTGAAATTGGTAACCCGGAATGTTTGGCGGCCCTGCGGGCTGAAAACGCTGCTGTATCTCAGTTGCTAACTCGAGTTCCCGCTCCATTCGTTCCCGTATCATCCGTTCTTCCGTTAATTTGGCATTTTCGACGCGAATGGAAGCCACAGATGCCAGGGTAGTCAGAATGTTCAGGTGTTCCTCTGTAAAAGTTGCCTCATATGTAGGAGAATCGGCATAAATAATCCCGAAAATCCGGCGTTCGTCAACGCTCAGCGGTACTGCGAGAACTGATCGAATACCCTGCAGAGCCATTGTTTGGCTGAAATAACGCGGATCGTGTTGAGCATCAGCCGTTAAAACAGATTTGCCATTGTTCAACACTTCGTCAAGAACAGTCCTGCTGATACGAACCTCTTCGATTGGTTCATTTACGCCTCGTTGACGCGCGACCATTATTTTCATCCCGTCAGGAGATGTTTCATCGCGAAGCATTACAATACACCGCTCTGCCGGGACTGATTCGAATACTAGCGAAGCTATCTGGTCCAGTGTCTCGTCGAGCCCGCGAGCCGACAAAAGCGTAACGCCTACTTTACTGATCAACTGCAGCAAATCAGTCCGGCTGGAAAACTGCCCTTCCAGAAACTCGGTTGTCGGGCTTTTACGAAGACTGAAAGAAATGGTCTTTGAAGGGTCAAGGGTTTCTGTCCCCTGGGTTATGAGCGTAGAGCCGGCGGAAACCATTCGCTTTTCGTCATCAAAGACTATTCTGGTCTCACCGATTTGTATTTCGCCGCCATCGGAAAGCGGGACTGCGGTTTTAACAAGCACGCCATTGTATCTGGTACCATTGGCCGAGCCGAGATCCTGCAGCCAGAAAGTGTCTCCTTCTTTACGGATTTCAGCGTGCAGTCTGGAAGCGAAAGCGTCCGGAATACAGACGTCGCTCCTCGCAGATCGGCCAATTGTTGTGCGCAGGCGGTTTAGCGGAATCGTCTCGGGAAATCCGTGGCTGTTTTTAATAATCAGCTG
>Ga0073934_10001719_pt1 | contig 50482 bp, 36 predicted proteins | sample LarsenN4metaG_FD_76834 | JGI IMG/M metagenome (GOLD analysis project Ga0073934, IMG submission 76834) | Hot spring sediment bacterial and archeal communities from British Columbia, Canada, to study Microbial Dark Matter (Phase II) - Larsen... ...
AAAGTCTTTGCGCACACTAATTGTGGTCCCGTTGCTTTCTGCCGAGTCTTTGGCTCTGGCTGCTGCGGCCGGCATTGCGGTATATTTTGCGTTACCTTCACCGACTCCCATTCCGGAACCGCTTCCGTATGCTACGCCTGCGGTCAATCCGACGTCTATAATCTGCCTTAGATTGTGTTCCCGGATCGTGTCGTAGCTGACCGGATAGAATGCGTCAAGCGGATCGGAAATCCGAAAACCTGTCAGGGACAGTATGGATTCATCTACGGCGATGACTGCCACCTCTGAATCGGTTACAGGTTTTCCTTCCATGTCACGAACTGAGATGTCTATTGTTGTGGAACCGCCGGGCATTAACGTTTTCTCTTTTGCTTCCGCCATTACCTCCAGTCTTCTCGGCGCTTTGGATATGTTGATTTCAGCACTTCCACGTGCGTAGGCAGGCCGCCGAAGACCGGGCGAATTTTCGTTTGTATTGTCATCAACAAAGCCATTTATGGTTACGCCGGCAACAATGTTTGGAATTGACTCCTCACCGATCGGAAACCTGAGTGTTGCGGTCGAATCCGTCACTTTGAAGTGCTGAGTAGCAATAACGGAACCATTTCTTCGTAAAGTAAGCACTCCGTCCGCATTGACATAAGGAGAAAGAACAAGGATTTCAGCCATATCGCCGGGTGCAAACTCTTTCCTGACTGGTATTATTTCTACATCGTCAGCCGATAACCCGCTGGTTCGTGGTAGTTTCCCTCCGGCCACCCAGATCAGGATTTCGCTTTCGTTTGGTCTCTCAAAATCATCACGGACTCTTGCAGTAATCGAATACCGGCCGCTGTAGCGGGCAATAAATGAACAACGCACCGCAGCGGCTGCGGATTGGACATTACAGCTCTGGCGGTCTATTTCGGTTTCACGCCACTCTCCGCTTTGAAAAATCCAATCCTTTGCAACGGCGATTATTTCAATATTCTTTCCGCTCAGCAGATTGCCGTCTATGTCAGCAGCGATTGCTTCTACCGGAATTTCAGCGGATTTGGAAACAAACGTTCGCGGCGACCTGAGCCCGACATAAACCTCTGACGGATGAACAATAAGCGAAGTTTGCGAAGCAAAAGTCTGACGGTTGACATCCGAAACCGATACGTTTGCCGTGATTAAATACGGCTGTGGCGGAGAAACGGAATCGAAATCTATCCTTAGAAAATGCCTGCCTTCGGCATCCGTTTCTCCTTCAAAGGTCTTTGTTCCGCCGGCCGCGAATCGTCCAAAGCCGGAATCAGAATCTCTCCACCAAGGAACCCATTTGCCAAATACAAAATCTCCGCGGTTGGGCGGTGTATATGAAGTTGGCATCGCATTTACGGTCCATCGGACAGCGGATCCGGCCAAAGCACCGCCGGAATAATACTTTGCCGCAACGGACATGATGGCGTTACCGCCGACAATGTGCGGTCCCGAAGACTCATTTCCCGCCTTGACCTCAAATTCAGGTCGTCTGAATTCCTGAATTTGAAATGAATGGGAAAAGGAAGTGTTTGCCAAATTTGCAGGCGCGTTCATTGCCGTAAATTCGATTCTCCAGGAGCCGAGATTCGATTTTTGAGGGATTGCGATTTCAAAATCGAAAGCACCGAAGGAGTTTAATTCCGCCTTACCGCCTGACACCTCATTATTTCGTGAATCGCGAAGCGTCCAAATAACCGAGCCGTTTCGTATTCCGCTGATTATGCTTGCTTTGCCTGTTTCTGTCCGGCGGACATAACCTTTCAGTGAAACTGTTTCTCCGGGACGGTAAATACCGCGGTCATCAAAAACAAACCAACGCAAAGAGTCTTTTTCATCTTTTTGCACCCATTGGTCATAATCGCTTTGATAGTCATAAATCGAATATTCCGATGGTAAAAATGCGCGGTCGGAACCAACCCTGGCAAAAACACCGTAAGGAGCCTTTCCCGAACCTTTTACCGGCAGTGGAATCGTAACGATCCCGTCTGTTCCGGAAACGGCTTTTTGACTGCGAAACATGCTGATGGAACCGGATTGGCCGGAGGTTCTCACCTTGTATGCAGAATCTTCTGTTAAAACCGGAGTAGCATTCCACGAAAGTAAATTCCCTAACAATTCATACTGACTTCCGGACGGATTATTAAACCTGAAAGAACTGTCAGATAAGCTGCTTTGGCCATCAAATTTTGCGGACAGCGAGACCTCGGCACCGGATAGTGGTTTACCGGTAGCGAGATCCGTTACATATCCGATCAAATTGCCATTATCTACAAAAGCGTCAAGGCCGATTCGTGTTGCCTGAACCCAGACGGCTGAACTTTGCCGTTCACCATTGCGCGCGGCCTTAGGCTCTCCAACCTCTATTACAAGATTGCCTGTGCCACCTTTCAGGAACCGTGAAAGTTCAATTACGGTTTCGGTATAATCGTTTTTTCCATCGGCGATTCTTACGATAGAATCGGAGATCAGGCTTCCCGGAGGCTGTAAAATCGCCTGTTTGCCATCATCCAATGATTTGTCGGCATATTCCAGAAATTTAATCCAGTCCTCCGGTTCGACACGAAAAACCTTTATTCGTAGCGAGTCAAAACCGGCGGAAACAAATGAAAATGTCGGCTTTACAAAGGGATTGGCAACGATCATTCTTTGCTGACCTGCCAAAAGTTCCGGTGTAATGCCTTTTGTGCTTATCCTGGCCGTAACAGAATCTACGGGATTCTGTCCAAGAGTGTCGGTAATTGCCTTATCAACAGTTATGCGGTAAACGGTATTCGCTTTCTTTCTCCCTTCGATGATGATTTCCGGGCCGGAAGGATAAATTCGGGCATCTTCAATCGCAGGTTCGATGGAAATAAGTTTAGGGTCAAACTTTTGGCTATCGATTGGCGTTGAAAAGACAACCCGCAGAGATTCCGTCGGATCGCATATCGATTTTTCACTCCAGCCGCATTGAAGCGAAAGAAATTTCATCGCGCCAAAGATCTGAAAAGAAAATACCTGTTCATCTGTTGTTACAAGCGGCCCTTCGGCAGAAGGAATTCCTTTCCGGAGTGTAACAACTACCTTTGCGTCAGGCGGAAAAGCTTTTTTATCGGTTTGCTTAAAACCTAATGCCCGGATTGCTACCATCCGGCCGTCCGGAATGCTTTTTATTATCCGTTGAGCAATGGGATCGGCCGAAATTTCTGATTCTTCCGCAGCGCGGAAATCAATCCGCTTCCCTAAGGCCTCGATCGTAATGTACCGCAATACTTCCGCAACATTAACTTTTTGATCAAAACCGAGAATGATAAGGGAATCCGGGCGGCTTGGAGAGCTGTTCGGATAAAATGACGACACCTTTGGCGGGGTGGTCGAAAAATTCCATACAAAATCCTTTGCCAGAGTTTTGCCCCCGGCGCTCTTCGTTCCTGCGGGAACTTTTGCAGTGAACCTTGTAGCCATTGGAAACGGTTCATCCGCTTCGAAAAGCAGTGTGCGCGTACCAAGCCAGCGCCATTTACCGGAAATTTCAGGTTCCAGGATTACCGGTGTGAAACTTGCGGCCGCCTCCTGTGAACCGACGGGCACCATCGGCTCCGAAAAAGTGATGCTGATGCTTTTTGCTTTGCCAATAGTGCCTTCTGGTGCATTGCGTACAACAGTCAGCGGAGCCGAAGTATTCTTTGCAGGCATTTCGCGTTTATCGTCCGCAGGAAATCCGGATTTGATTGTATCGGCGCTTTTTGGCGGACGCGGTGAATCCGCACCTGCCGGAAAATCAGTAATATCCTCCGGTTCCGAAATCAGCGGTGAAAGTCCGGCAAATAGCCTTTCAGTCTCCATTTGCGAAAGCATCTCTGTTGCGGCAGGGACTTTCGGCTTTGAAGTTGTAACTGAGCCGGATCCATCATTTAGACGGAAGACGAGGCCGTCAACGCTTTCATAAACTTCCCGCTCAGCTCTTTTGCCTGTTCCGTATTGCGCCGGCTCAGCAGATGAGGCAAGCGGCACAAAAAAAGACCAGAAAATAGCCGCAATCAATGCCGCCGCAACTGTTTGTATTGGTAAACTCTTCATTTTCATAAGATAACAACCCGGAGGCGTCTTCTCCGGCTCTCGCCTGCTTTATCAAACCTTAGCTCCTGACCGATGATTCTATTAAAACTTTCATCAGCAGAAAGTTACCGTATGTTAGAACGCAAAATTTCCAACATCTTGCATCGTTCATTATCCTTTATCGGCAAGTCCGTTTTAATGTAAAAACCATTTTTTTATACCTACGGCAAATTGCCATTAACAATTCGATGCCGTTTATTGACTTTCCTGATATACTGTGAAAGGTATCTTGCAACTTACGCCGGATTTTTTTCGTAAAGCCTTGCGGAAGTTGGCAGTAAGTTAACTTTTTCCGGGAGCGATAATTCAAAAATAATGGGTCTTTGGGCAAGAATAACGAGAATTTTCAGGGCCGGCACCGGCGCCGCATTGGATAAAATTGAAAATCCGGAGCTTGTTTTGCAGCAGACGATTCGCGATATGCGCGATCGCGTTCCGGAATTGAATAATTCGGTTGCTCAGGTAATGGCGACCGAGCGTCTTTTAGCCAAAAACAAAGAGAATCTCGAACGTCAGGTAATCGATCTGGATTCCAAAATCAAGGCAGCCGTAAAAATGGGACGCGATGATATAGCCACCGCCTATATCGGGCAGCTCCAACAGGCGCAGATAGATTTGGAACGCACTTCTGCTCAGCTCGAACATGCCGCGCTCGCATCGAAACAGGCACTAAAGGCAAGGGATAATTACGTCCTGAATATGAAAAAACGTACGGCTGAGGCAATGCAGCTTATTTCAGCCGCCAAACAGGCGAAATTGCAGGAGCAGCTTGCCCAGACAATGGAAACCTTCAATATCGGCGACGATGCCTCGACTTTCAACGAAATGCGGGAAAAAATCGATCGCCGCGTTGCCGCAGCCGAGGCGAAATTACAGCTGGGTTCGTCTTCGGTTGACGCACAGATGGCAGATATCGAACGCGAGGCTATGGATATTCAACTTAAAGACAAGCTCCTGGAATACAAACGGCAAATGGGTTTGCTCGGCTCCGGAACAGGTTCTGCCGAAAAGCAGATTGCCGCCGGCAGCGAACCCGCCAATGAAGAAAACCTTCTAGATCAGGTTTTGATACAGGAATCAAACGAATCAGAATCGAAGAATTAAAAGATTTTTCCGCAAACCGGGTTGAAAATTTCTTCATCTAAAATTCTATGGCAAACCTCGGGCGCATCGAGCGGGACATTCAAAGATTTCAGACCAGCTACCTTCGTGAAGCGCTGAAGGAGCCGATAAATTTCTGGGGCCTGGCCGGGTTTGCCGTAGCCGCGGCATACTCTTTCAGCGTCATTCCGCTTCTTTTGGCGATTATAGCCGAATGTGTTTATCTGATGGTCGTTCCCAATCTGCCCGCATATCGTTCGCTTGTTCAGCGACGCGAGCGCGAACGCATGGCCGCCCAGGCAAAGGCCGCACGTGAAAAATTGATCAAAAGTTTCACACCGCGCGAGCGCGAAGCGGTCGAATACCTACGCTGGCTGAAGGGGAAAATTCAGGATAACTACAAAAAATTTACCGGTTCTTCCGTTTTGCCCTCAAATCTACAGATGCTGGACCAGCGTTGGGAGGATTTCGTAGATTTGCTAGACGTCTATCGCCGCCGTAAACAGCATCTGAAATCAATCAACAGACAGGCAGTGCATAATCAACTTGCTCAGGCATACCGCGCGGCTGAAAATGCAACTGATGAAAAAACCAAACGTATTCAGCAGACAAACGTAGAGATATTAAAACGCCGGATTGCTTCCTTTGATGAAATCGAACGAAGCGTGAAACTTGTTGAAGGACAGCTCCAGTCAATAGAGAATTTTTTCAGCTATCTCAATGACGAAATCGTTACAATGTCAACGCCGGAAAAATTTTCTTTGCTCGATTTCGAACAGCTCTCCGATTCAATTGCCATGACAAAACAGATGCTCGACGCCACTGCTGACGAAGTCGGCCAGCTCGATGCCTATAACCGCGAAATGGGAAATTATGAATTGCTGCCCGAAGCAAATCGTTAACCCCTTTTTTTCGGTGGCAGTGCAAAGACATTTCCTGATACTACAATTCCTATAAACGGAAACGGCCTTTGTTTCAAAACCCTTAATAATTACCCTGATCTCTTGATACAGCCCGTACCGTAATCTAGAATCAATAAATCAGGCCTTTTTACACTTAATTTAATCTGAGGATATAAAAATTTATGAAAAAAATAGGTATTTTAGTCGGAAGAGAGCAGTCTTTTCCGGAATCTTTAATCAGCAGCATTAATGAAAAAGGCGGCGGCAAGGTCGTTGCCGAGATGATAAAAGTCGGCGGCATTCGTCTCGATGAATCAAAACGTTACGACATAATCGTTGATCGCATTTCGCATGAAGTTCCCTATTACCGCGCCATGCTCAAGCGAATGGCGCTTGAGGGAACCTATATTGTCAATGATCCTTTCTGGTGGTCGGCCGATGACAAGTTTTTTAATTACTCGCTGGCGGCGAAATTAGGAATCGCTATTCCTAAAACGGTTTTGCTTCCTCAGCATTCCTATATAAAGGACATCACAAGCGAATCTCTCCGGAATCTTGAATTTCCGATTGATTGGGAAGGAATCGTAAACTATGTGGGTTTTCCCGCTTTTCTCAAACCACATGACGGCGGCGGCTGGAAAAATGTTTCAAAGATTTACTCGCTTGATCAGCTCTGGGCTGAATATAATCTGACAGGTACGCTTTGCATGGTGCTGCAGGAAGCAATCGAATATGATCAATTCGTTCGCTGCTACTGCGTGGGACAGGAAAAGGTACTCGTTATGCCTTATGATCCGTCCAAGCCATATTTAAGCGGAATGCAATATATTGATGTCGAGGATTATCTCTCGCCGCAATTGCATAAACGCGTCGAAAATGACGTGATAACCATCTGCAAATCTTTAGGTTATGACCTGAATACGGTTGAATTCGCCATTAAGGATGGTGTTCCGTACGCTATAGACTTTATGAACCCGGCTCCGGATGCCGAACTGGCTTCGGTAGGCGAGAAAAATCACAAGTGGATAGTAAATGCGATGACCGAATTTATTTTCCGTAAATTGCAATCGCAACCCGAACCGCTGCCTTACCGCTGGGCGCAGACTTTGGACGCTTTCGTTGCCGAACCGAAAAAAGCAGGCCTGAAAAAAGCAGCAGATAAATCTGAAAAAAGAATCCGGAATACTGTTAGTAAAAAAGCAAATAAAACCGGTAAATAGTGCGTCGGATTAAGAAGAAAAGACCGGGCCGGGATTTATAATCACCGGTCCGTTTTTTATTGCAGTCCACTCAATGTTCATCAAAAGCGGCATCGCTTGGTATTCGCTGCGCCAGCATATTTGATGACACAAGAGCAAAAACCCAGACAGAGAGTGCAGAGAGCGAAACTGCCCAGCCGATATTCGCAAGTGTAAAATCACCGGTTAAAAGCCCGCCGCAAATCAAGGGAATACCGGCGGCTACAATCTTTAATGCCAATTGCTTCGCCCCGGACAATCTTTCGAGCAAGGTAATGCGGCTGACTTCCAGCTCCATATACTCATCATCGTTGTGCAGCCGTGAGAAATACTCGATTTCCTTTCGCAGCCAGTTACGCAATGAAGGCGTTGCCGCAATTTCCTGTGCGGCTGAAAAATTATGTATTACGTGGGCAATCTTTCCTTCGTGAAGAGCGACTTCGGCAAGGCCGAGAAGTGAACGAAAACCACTCCGCATTTCTGCCACGGTTTTTTTGAAAACTGCCGTTGCGCGCCTCCAGTCATCAAACAAAAAGTAGCATTCCCCGATCCTGGTCAGTATTTCCGCATCATTTGCTGCCCTGCGTTCGGCAAGGCGCATCATAGCCTTTGCACGTCGCTCGATCGAAGCCCGGCCACGGATCAATGCATATGAACGCAAACAGAGGGCAAAATCAAGCAGAACTTTGGCATCGGGCGGCGTAAATCTGACAGCGCGGCGAAATGCTTCTATGGCCTGCGGCAATCTCCCGGAAACTCTTAATTGATTGGCAAGCCGCAGCAAAACCGCCGCTTTCTCGGCTTCGGAGACGCCGGCTGCTTCTTTGTTTTCCGAAAAGGAAGGAATTCTGATCCGCTCTATTTCCGATTCAAGCACGTCTGATGGCGGGAATTCGATTGCCAGAATCTTCGCTGCGATTTCCCGATCATCCGCAAGATTTTCCCGTAAATCAAGTGACCGGTGATCCATCAGATCCGGGTCAAGTCCCGGCAAAACGGCACGGATCATCGGTATATATTGCTGACGTGAAGATAAAATCGAAAATTCGCGTTCCTTTCCTACAAAAGAAGTCCTGTATGTATAGCGAACATTTGAACCGCGGCGAATGGCTCTTATAACCTCGGTCGAAACACTTTCGATGTCAGTGAGTTTTATCCGGTCACGACGTCCTGTCCAAAAAGCCCAGATTCCCGGCAACAAACCCGTTCTAATCAATCGTTTACCATCGAAGACAATCTTGTCCGTTATTGCCAAAAATGGTATGACAAGCCAGGAAAAAGCCAGCAAAAAAGTTGCCGGAACAAATAATTCGAGATACAAAAGAAAAGCGGCAAAAAAAGAACCCGTAAAAAGCGCTGCCAAATAGTTGAAACCGGCTACACGTACCGCCGTACTTTCGCCGGTAATTTGATTCAGCTTGTTTCCGGTTATAGCATTTCCGGACATAAGCGCTTAACTTAAAATGACTTAGCCAAAAACTGGTTTGTATCCGTCAGTTCAGAGATATTCCAAGATCACCGCTGCCGGATGTTTGAGGCAATTCTTTGGCTTTCGCCGGATCAAGTGATTCCAGCTTTGATTTCGCTTCTTCAGCAGTAGGAGAAAGCGGAATTGCTTTTCCTTCGGAGTCTTTTGCCTCGAGTGCGGATTTGACCAAATCAAAGAGAACGTTCACGGCTTCCGGGATTTTGCCCTGTTTCTCGTAAACCTTTGCTAATTCATAGTTTATGGTCTCTTTTGCAAGAATCGGGTCAGACTCTGCGGCAAGCTCGGAGTAAAGTTGTGCCGCCTCATCATATTTACCGTCAGCAGTTTTTGCCTGTGCCAGAGCGAATTTTGACAAGGTTCCTACGGCTCCGCCGTTTTTAGACAATGTCTCTAATTCCGCAATTCCTGCCGGCCGGTCTATGGAAAGCTTATTGATGGCAATGAAGTACTTTGCCTTTTCACCGACCTTGCCTCCATAAGTATCAACTACCTTCTGAAATTCGACAATAGCCGCCTCCGCTCTTTCCTTTTCGGTCTTGAAAGTCTTCTGCGTAGAGCCTGCCGGAGGAGGATTGTCGGAAATGGGCGAATTGCTGATTTCAATTGCTTTAGCCAATGCAGCCTGGGCTGCGGCATTCGAGCGATTGGAATAGGAATAAAAAATTCCCACCAGAATAAGCAACACTATTAAGGCAGCCAATCCGTAAGCAATGTTTTTCCCCTTTCCCTCGAGTTTTTTTCCGATTTCCTCGAAAACGCCGCCAATTTTGGCCTGGAAATCGTCCTGAAACCTGGTCTTAGCCTTCGAATCCGTTGCCGGTATCTCTATCGGCTCCAATCGTCTCTTTTTTCGTGCCATCGTTAAATTTGCAAGTTTCTCCTTGCCGGTTCGTTATATAATTGCCGAAAGGCAAATCGGTCAAAACGTTAAATGTAGCGTAAAAATGATATCAGAGCAAATTATAATCTGCTACAAACAGGCAAAACGGGAAATCATCAAATCCCGGAAATCTGAAATTTATCGGAACAATTTCCATTTTACGGTTTCAAATATATCAGTCGGGCTGAAAGCACGACTGCTTGCTGTGAGTTCGGTGGCGTCTGAAGGAAGGCTTTCGGAAAAATGATCTTCGGCAAATCGCTTGCATTCGATCAGGTAAACGTGAGCGAAGCCGCCTCGGCGGCAGAATATAGTATTGCAAATGCGGCTTCCGAAGATTATTTCGTCCAATGTTTACGAAACGGCGACCCGGAAGCATTCGACAAATTGATTTTGCGATTTTCCCCCGATATTTATGGGATTCTCTTCAGGCTTACCGAAAATCGCGAAGAAGCGGCCGACCTCACGCAGGAAACCTTTTTGAGTGCGCTTAAGGCAATCAAAGGTTTTCGCGGAGAATCCAGTTTGAAAACATGGCTTACGCGGATTGCCATTAATCATTCACGAAACCGGCGTCGCTGGTGGCAACGGCGGGGAATAGACAGGACGTTCTCAATTGAAACTCCTATTGGCGACGGAGAGGCAACCCTCGGTAGCACAATCGCGGCAACCGGTGAATCTGCCGAAGCCGACTTGCTCAAACGCGAACGTGAAACGGCTATACGCCGGATTTTACTGGATCTGCCGCTGAAATTCCGCGAAGCCGTTGTACTTTGTGATATTGAAGGACTTTCGTACGAAGAGATTTCCGCCGCTCTAGATATCAGCATAGGAACCGTCAAATCCAGAATTTCACGGGGCCGTGAGGAAATCAGACGAAGGTTGAAGGATTTTTGAAAAGTGATCGGATAGCCGCCTTGCCCCGGCTTCTCTTTTGCAGACTACATTTAATCGGTGCCAAACGATGGGTCACAAAAACGAAGGAGTCGCGGACGGCGAGCTGATATTGCAATTCGGCGAAGCATGTATTTGAAAATGACCAGCAAGCATTGACGATAATGGCTTCTCCGAAAGGCCTTACAAACCGCCGGTAAATCGGATTTTTCCGCAGCCGCGAATTCCGGATGCGGTCGGGGCCAGCCGGCTATCCAGTCGCAATTCTCTTTCGCCGGTGTTCGCCACAATTATCGCGAATCCGTGTTTTAAGGAGAAAAAGGCGTGTTAAAGAAAATCGAAGACAGAATGAATTGCAGGGATGCCCGTGCCGGCCTTTCGATATATTTCGATGAGGTCCTCAGCTCCGACGAGCGGGCGTCGCTCGATTGCCACCTTGCTTCCTGTCCTCTCTGCCGATTACACCTTTCCGAATTACAGGAAGCCCGTAATCTTATGCGATCACTTTCCCGCGAGCCAATCCCGGCTTCTTTGGTTGCATCAATAAGAAACACCGTCGCAATTCAACTTATACCGTCGGCTTATGGACCTGATTTCAGATTGATCGAAGGCGGCCGTAATTGGCTTTCGGTTTGGCTGATGCCGTCGCTGGCAGGTTCTATGGCTTCGGTCGTTTTCGGGTTTCTGATGATTTGGGCCATTCTGGCAACAGCACCCAGCCCTGAAATCTATATCAGTAAGCAGCCGACGATCGGACTTGGCACCACAATGCTTGCTTCCGATCGCCGCCTTTCCGGTCCGGACATACTCGAACTCTCTCCGGCGGAATATGCCTCAAATCGACTGGCGGTTTCGCGTTATTCACCAAGTTTGAATCCACACGGCGCATTGGTGGAAATGACCCGCTCTCTCGTTCGCGGTGACCTGCGTGACAGTGAATTTGTAGTAGTTGCAGATGTTTTCAGTGACGGGCTTGCGCGAATCACCGACATCGTCGAACCACCATCAGATCCGCGTTCAATCACTGAAATCCGAAAGGCACTTGAAACTGATCCGGCTTATGCGCCGTTCGTTCCCGCAGCGCTTGATAATCGCTCCGATACAACCCGTGTTGTTCTCAGAATACAGAATGTCAACGTCCCTACGGGCAAACCCCGTTTAAGTAAGCGGCCAGGAATCTAGATTTTAATAATCAAAACAACTTTCTCCATTAGATCTGAATCCGGTATTCTCCATCGGGCGAAAATAATCGCTTATGGCTGGAAATAATAATCCTGAAAGCATTTTCGATTACGCAGTCCGGCAAACGGAGGTATTTTTCGAGTCAATCGCCGGGCTTTTCTCTGAAAAAACAGGTAACCTTCGAGACGGAACGGAATTCGAACCTGTTGTTCTACCCGGAGATTTATTTGCCCACTCCAATGCTCAAACGGAGTGGTGGTATTACACAGGCCATTTAGAAACAGAAAGCGGCCGACAGTTTGGCTTCGAATTGGTATTCTTCAAACGCCGGACCGATCTGGATCGTTTCGGGCCTGTCCCACTCCGCCTTCTGGGAAACCCTTTCTATTTCGCACATTTTGCCTTAACAGATAAAAAATCACGTGAGTTTCACTACGCACACAAGAAAAGCAGCAACGGACCGCTCGACGAGCCGGCAGAAGCAGCGGAAGATCATTATTACCTGCGGCTTGGAAATTGGGTGATTTTCGATGCCGACGGTTCGCATGCCATTCGTGCCCAAATGCCGGACGGAACCTCTCTGGATGCCGTACTTATACCGGAAAAGCCTGTCGTTCTCAATGGCGATAAAGGCGTTTCATTTAAGGATGAAGGGCAGGCTTCAAGATATTTTTCCTACACCAGAATGCGTCTTGCCGGCAGCCTCTTTATTGGCGGAAAGCGTGAAGCTGTCAAAGGATCTGCCTGGATGGATCGTGAATTCGGTACATGGCAGCCCACGGAAAATCAAAAAGGTTGGGATTGGTTTTCGATTCAGTTGGACAACGGAACCGAACTGATGTGTTATCAATTGAGGAATTCCGCCGGTGCCGTTTCACCTTATTCCAGCGGCACTCTCGTAAGAGCAGACGGAACATACGAAAATCTTCGAAATACACAATTTTCCATTGAACCTATCGGTTTATGGAAAAGCCCGCAAACCGGAACGGAATATCCGAGCAATTGGATTATTCGGGTGCCGGAATATGACATCAGGCTCCGCATCAGCCCCTGTCTTGAGAATCAGGAACTCGACACACGCGGGACAACAATGATCATATATTGGGAGGGAGCCTGCGATGTTGCCGGTACAATAGGTGGAACAAAGGTCCGCGGTCAAGCCTATGTCGAACTCGTCGGGTACGACCGCTCGCATGAACGCCCGAATCTTGCATATTTCCTTGTCGGGCGACCTGAGGAATTGCTGCGAAAGGTCGGTATCGGATAGTTTCTCTGCCGGTGAAAATTATAACCGGCAGACATCTGATACTTTTAGAATTGAGATTTTTTCACATCCCGTCGATGGCAGCCTTGAGCTTCTCGGCCAGTTCTTTATCGAGAGGAATAAGAGCATTGTATTGAGCAAGTGCGCTCTGCTTATTTTTCAAGCGTATATAGACTACTCCGGAATTATAAATTGCCCTTGCGAATTTTGGCGCAAGCTCGAGACATTTACGATAGGCTTCCAGTGCTTTCTCCAACTGGTTATTCGCAAAATATGCATTTCCCAGCAGATAAAAGCCATCGGAGTATTCCGGATTATCCTGTGTAAATTTCAGCAGACCCGCAACGGCGCGATCATACGCTTTGGAAGCTTCAGCCTGACGGCCAAGCTGCTGGTATGCCCTGCCCAGATAGAAATTTGTTTCACCGTCATTGGGATTTAATCGTAAAGCACTATTGCAGGCGCCGAGCGCATTTTGCCATTGGCCCAAATCGTTATATGCACGGCAAAGGTTTGTATAGCCCAGCGGTTTGTCCGGCCGAAGACGAGTAGCTGAAAGCGCAGCTTGTACTGCGTTCTCGTGCTGGCCGGCAAGACTGTAGTACCAGCTTATATCTGTAAACAAATCACCGTCCGTAGGCCAAATGCGCAGGGCTCGTTTAATGATATCGATTGCCTTATCAAAAAGACCCTGTATGCGATAAAGGTCGCCAATCAAATGATAAATGCTTTTATCATCGGGACGGCTTGCAAGTGCCTGTTCATACATTATTGCGGCCTTGTCATATTTTTTCTGCTTGCGATAGGCGTCGGCAAGCAGTATCCTGGCTTCGCCCGGAAATCTACCCGGCTTTGAGACAGCCACCTCGGCTGCAGCCTCCTGGCCTTTTACGTCTCCGAGAGCGTATTGCACCTGTGCTATAGCAAAATAAAGATCACCATCATTGGGCATTCCAAGAGCAGCCGTCTGATATGCCGCCAGAGCTTCTTTATATCGTTTTTTCTCAAAATAAATATCTCCTGCCGAACGAAGCATCAGCTGGTCATCAGGAAATTTTTGCAGTGCGGCTTCAAGGTCGGAAAGAGCGGCGTCCGAATTCCCCAGCTCTCTATGGACTGCCCACCTGATTCTGGCAACATCGACAGGTGAATAACCAAATTCCTGGGCTGCATTTAATTCCTTCAGCGCTGTTTCAAATTCTTTCAAAATATAGTGAGCATAACCTTTCCAGTAATGCGCATTTGGATTTCGGGGCAATATGACTATAGCCGCCGCGTAACGCTCGATTGCCTTACGATAATCTTTTGCGGCAAATGCATTTTCAGCCTGTTTCATTAGATACTGGGCACGGCGTAGATCTTTTTTTGACGGCTGCTGCGAAAAAGCCGTAAATGAAAGTGTCAAAATGGTTAAAAGTGTCAGGGCGTAACGTTTGGTGGTTCCGGTCATAGTACTTAAATGATCCTCCCGGCGTTACTGAAGTATGTCCGGTGTCGATCCGGGCTTTTTGGTCGGCCCGGGTTTGGGAGTTTTCGGCGTTGTCTGCTGTTTCGGCGTCCGGTCGGGTTTCGGCTGAGCCGGACCTGGAGTGTTGAGCCGGTCATCTTTCGGAAGCGCAGGCTCGGGCGTCGGAGTTGGCAAAGAAGAAGTCGAGTTTACGGCTGAGTTATTGTTTGCATCGGAATCAGTATTTAAAGGACTGATATTTGAATTATCATCGGTAATCGCAATTTGCGGTGTTTCCTCAGGTGTTGGGAACGGAGTCGGTTCCGGCGATTCTTCCGGTGTCGGAGTCGGTTCGGTCAGAAGCCCCGAATGCATATAGTTAGTGTAGTAATAAATACCGCCCCCGGCGGCTGCCAAAACGATTAAAAGAACAACAAACAGAGCGGCAAGTATTGCTATGTATTTCCCTGTAGAACTTTTCTTTTGTACCGGTTGTGGTCGAACCGACGGTGCAGATTTAACTTCAACGGCCGCTGATTTTGGCTGCAATTCTTCAATGGAAGGAGATTGGCCGGTATTTGCAAACTGCTCCTGAGATTGAGAAGCAGAAGCAGGATCATTCAAAGCCACATAAGGCATTGTCGCAACCGGCGAATAGGGCTCAGATGCCTGATGCGATGCCTTATCCTGTCCAAATGTTGAAAAATCGGAAGTCGGGGCAAAATTTGCGGGCTCATTGCTTTGTGCTTCAGCCGGTGTCCCGATTGTCTGGTTCTGAACCGGAGCATTCTGTTCAAAGGACGTCGGATTTTGATTGCTTCCGGCCAGAAAAACCTCAGTTTTAACATCAGCCTGGCGAATTCCGCCGGTATCGGGAGCAGATTCCGGCGTCGAGCCGAATGCAGCAGCATCGTGCGGCTGTGAAATGCTGTCTGAAAAGCCGGATGCAGACCTTGAGTCGCCGATTGGATTCGAAATCGCCCTCATTGCCTCGTGGTCCATTACCTCTGTCGCCTGAAATGCATCATCGGCAGAAGCAGGACCGGGGGCCGGCGAGCCGGTGATTACAACGGTTTTTGCAGACATTGCCTGCTGCATGTCTGAATAAGCCTTTCGCAAAAGCTTCTGCATTTCCTTGGCACTTTGGTAACGTCTTTCCTGGCTGACCTCCATTCCTTTCAAAATCACACCGGAAACAGATGGTGGAATTTCAGGATTAATCTCGCTTGGTGACTTAAGCGGATCCGGAGATCCATTGAGCATGGCATCTGCCCGTGAGAGGGCATCAACAGGCACGGTATTGGTCATCAACTGATACAGTGTTGCCGATAGCGAGTAAATATCGCTCCGCGCACTGGTTCCAATACCGCGAATCTGTTCCATCGGGGCGTAATGCGGTGTATATCCAACAACGCTTCCGGTGCTGCCGCTGCCACTTTTTTCTCCGGAAATGTTTGTTTGCCCCGTAGAACTCTTGGAAAGGCCGAAATCCAGCAAAATAATATGATTTTCGTCTGTAAGTTTGAGATTTTGAGGTTTAATGTCGCGATGGACAATTGGCGGCTCGTGCGAGTGAAGATAAGCCAAAGCATCGAGCAGCTGATCGGCCCAGAACATAACCCATGAAAGCGGAAAAGGTTTAGCCAATAATTCGAGCCGTTTGGCTAAATCATCTCCCGATATATGCTCCATCACCAGATATTGCTGATCGTTTTCAATAAAATGATCGCTTACCTTTGGCAAAACGGGATGTCGCAGCCGCGCAAGTACCCTGGCTTCTCTTTCGAAAGCATTGCCCAGCGTTTCATCGCCCGCAAAAAAGGTTCTTTTGATTGCAACGGCGCTCCCAAGCCGTTGATCTACGGCAAGATAAACTTCGCCCATGCCACCCTTTCCGATGAGCTGGACGATTAAATACCGGTTTTGAATCAGAGTGTTCTGGGCTAATGGTTTCATCGTTTTAGGCGGCCAAATCAAATGGGGAGGCAATCACAGGCCCGGAAAACTATATTTTCGATTATTTTCACTCAAACTTCAATACCCGCCTGAAAATAAATTACCATAGACAACTTTTAACGAAACTCTTCAGACGAGGGCATCCCCGTGTGTTGCCAGCAACGTTCTCCTTTGTTTTTGACTTTTCGTGAACAAGGCGTGCCCTTTTTGGTAAGTGCGCCGCAAAAATAGGCCGGTCCGGGAGGTGCCTTTCGCTCCGTAACAGCGGGAATGCTCTGCTCCACAGGCGCAATCCGGGCTGCAGTCGGATTGTCAGCCTGCGGGACGGCTTTTTGCAGAGTTTCCGTCTGAGCGGGGACCGACGCAACTCCGGCCGTTTGATTCTGTACAGGCTGATTTTTCTGAGCACTTGGGTTTTCAGGTAAAGAAACTACGTTACGGCTGCCAAAAAGCGACCCGAGACCGAAAACAGCCGCAAGAATTCCGCCTGCGACAGCAATGCGCGGCGCATATTCAAATTTACGGTTTTCTACCGCACAAAGATCGCAAAATCGGCGGCTGGTCAATAAATTCCAATCGACCCGCTCAATTTTCTCGCCGCAATTGCAGCAATAGCGTGGTTTGTAAAGCACTGCTCTATGCAATCCTGCCTTTGTTTCAGATACAGGGCGAATCTAATTCCAGCGTAGTATATTCGAAATTTCGAATTTGCAAAAGCGCCCTTGGGAGGGAAGCTAATGCAACCGCATTTCGGTTTCCGGCGTCTGATTGCTAGAGTTTTAGTATGCGTTTTCGCCTTGCTTACGGTTTTTTAGCATTTTTTACTCTAATTGCCTCTTTATCAGCCGTTTCGTCTGCACAAGTAGATGATCCGCTGACTGTGGATACGGCAATAGTGCGTGTCAACGTTGGTGTAGTAGATGAACGCGGACGTCCCATAACCTCACTAAACCGCAATGACTTTTCCGTTTTTGAAGACGGTGTTCCGCAAAAGATTACAGATTTTCAACTGGCCTCTGCTCCTTTCAGCGTTGTCATGATGCTGGACATGAGCGGTTCGACGAAGAGTTTTAGGCAAAATATTGCCCTTTCTGCAGCAAGGTTTTTGGATGCCCTCGCTCCCGAGGATAGAGTTGCGGTACTCGAATTTTACAGCAAGATCAATTTTCTCAACGATTTTACGACGGATCGCCGCCGCATCGCTCATTCTATTTCTGTTGCCAATGGAGCGGGAGAAACTTCTCTCTACCGTGCATTGGACATTGCTTTGGACAGACTAGGCCGTGAAACGGGCAGACGGAGGGCAATTGTTGTCTTAACCGATGGCGTAGATACTCAAGCGCAAAGTCAAGACCGTCAGTTTTTATCTAAACTGCCTGAGTCGGCAATGGCAGGTGCTATCGCCCCGGACACAAATGCGGATTTGACAAAATTATTGGATAAAGCGGATAAATTGGGGGTTACCATTTATCCGCTGGCTTTGCCTACCGGCGATCCTGCTCGTTTAGCTGACCCGACTCCTTTGCAGGTAGAACTTTTTCGTGCAGCACGTTCACGTTTGCAATTACTGGCTGACAGGACTGGCGGGACGCTTAATGCCATCAACCGCCTTGATGAAATGGGGAGGCTTTATGCCAATATCGCTGCTGAAATAAGGACGCTTTACACCTTGGAATATCAGCCGGCAAACCTGAAACGCGACGGAAAATGGCGTTCCATACGAGTCGAAGTCTCACAGCCGGGCCTTATCGCCCGTAGCCGACAGGGTTACTTTGCACGCTAATGCAAATCACGCGATATACGCTGCTTTCCTTGACACCTCGTAACCAGATTTGTAATCTATGAATTCGCCGGCACCCGTAGCTCAGCTGGATAGAGTGCTTGACTACGAATCAAGAGGTCGCATGTTCGAATCATGCCGGGTGCACCATAATTTGCAAAAAGCATCGCCTTAAAGGCAATGCTTTTTTTTGTTGTATGGGGTTTGAAATAACGAAATTTCTGACAACGCTTTAGTTTATTCTCCAAAGATTACCTGTCCGAATCGTTCCAGGTTGATTTTATTCCGCTTGCCGGCACAGGACTATTCTCTTTAGCTTTTTACGTACACTTTGCTGTAATCTATACAACGCGTTTGCAGTCAATGCATCGAAATAAATGCCCGGAACCTAATTATTTCCGTTGGTCAGATTAATCGAGGAGTACCTTATGTACAAACTGTTTTTATACGTCGCTACTTTCGCGGCAGCAATTTTTGTAAGTCAATCTATGAATTTTGAATTTATTTCATCTGCTGTCCACGCAGCCGATAAAAGAGAAAATCCATTACTTGCTGAATGGAAAGGGCCGTATGGCGGAGTTCCGCCATTCGACCGTGTCAAAGTAGAAGATTTCAAGCCTGCTCTGGAAATCGCAATGGCAGAAAATCTGGAGGAAATTCGCCGGATTGCGGAAAATCCGGACGCTCCGACCTTTGAAAACACAATCGTTGCACTTGAGCGGTCCGGACAGAAATTGAACCGTGTTTTGACAATTTTCGGGATCTGGGGTTCCAATCTGAGCTCGCCGGATTTTCAAAAAGTTGAAGAGGAAATGTCGCCTAAACTTGCGGCGCTCAGCGATCAGATTACACAGAATTCTGCTTTGTTTCGTCGTATAGAAGCGGTTTACGAATCACCTGCACTGAAAAAACTTTCTCCGGAGCAGCAAAGGCTTGCATGGTTGCATTACACCAATTTTGTGCGTGCCGGAGCCAAACTCGGGCCTGAAGAAAAAAAGCGTTTATCAGAAATCAATCAGAAACTCGCTGTTTTGTTTACAAAATTTGGGCAAAATCTTCTGGCCGAAGAGGGCGGCCAATACGTTGTGCTCGAGAGCGAATCCGACCTTGCCGGATTGCCTCAGTCACTCCGTGATTCATATGCTTCTGCGGCAGCTGCCAAAAAGCTCACGAACGCTCTCGGGGTAGTTCTGAATACCCGTTCGTCAGTAGAGCCATTTCTGACTTATTCAGATCGTCGTGATCTCCGCAAAAAAGTATTTGAAATGTTTATCAATCGCGGAGATAACGGAAATGAATACGATAACAACGCGATTATTACCGAAATCCTGCAGTTGAGATATGAACGTGCACGGCTTCTCGGATATCAGACGCACGCTCATTGGCGGCTTGAAAACGCAATGGCAAAAACCCCGGAACGCGCTATGGAATTGATGGAAACCGTATGGCCTGCGGCAGTCGCACGCGTCCGTGAGGAAGTCTCGGATATGCAGACTCTTGCCGATAAGGAAGGAGCCAATATCAAAATAGAGCTATGGGATTATCGCTATTATGCAGAAAAGGTCAGAAAAGCAAAATATGACCTGGATCAATCGGAAGTAAAGCAATACCTCCAGCTTGACAAGATTCGCGAGGCGATGTTTTTTGTTGCCGGCGAGCTGTTTAATTTTAATTTCAAACAGGTTTCCGGTATTCCGGTTTTTCATCCTGATGTAACCGTCTGGGAAGTAACCGACAAAACTACGGGAAGACACATCGGTCTATGGTACTTCGACCCCTACGCCCGTGAAGGTAAAAGTTCGGGAGCATGGATGAATGCCTATCGAGAACAACAGCGAATGAATGGCGAAGTAACTACCATCGTCTCCAATAACTCCAATTTTATCAAAGGAAAAGAGGGAGAGCCGGTTCTCATTTCGTGGGATGATGCGACTACGATGTTCCATGAATTTGGGCATGCACTCCACGGTTTGTCTTCGAATGTAACTTATCCCTCTCTATCAGGGACTAACGTTGCCCGTGATTATGTAGAGTTTCCCTCCCAATTATTGGAACATTGGCTATCGACACCGGAGGTTCTGCAGCGTTTTGCGGTCCACTATAAAACCGGCAAGCCGATTCCGCAATCTTTGGTCGATAAAATCAAGCGGGCAGCCAACTTCAATCAGGGCTTTGCAACTACGGAATACCTTGCGAGCGCACTTGTGGATATGAAACTCCACCTGGCCGGAGGGCAAAAAATCGACCCTGATAAGTTTGAACGCGAAACACTGGCAGCGCTTGGAATGCCCGGTGAAATCGTTATGCGGCATCGGACACCGCAGTTCGGCCACGTTTTCAGCGGAGATGGTTATTCGGCCGGTTATTACAGCTATCTCTGGTCAGATGTAATCACCGCAGATGCTTTCGAGGCATTTCTCGAGGGCAAAGGGCCATATGATAAAGATGTTGCCGCACGGCTGGTAAAAAATATTTTTTCTGTTGGAAATACAATTGATCCGGCTGAGGCTTATCGGCGTTTCAGAGGGCGTGATCCGCGTGTAGAAGCACTTATGAAAAAACGCGGGTTTCCTATCCCCTCAAAGTCAAAGTAAATATACTTTGGTCAATTACGTTTCCTGTGCGGACGGTTTTTACGACCGTCCGCTTTCTATTTTGATTGTATTCCGAGATTTCGCATCCGCCGGTACAGATGGCTGCGATCAACTCCCATAGCCTCGGCTGCTTTTGTAACGTTGCCGTCATGTTCAGCTAGTTTATGAAGAATAAACTCACGTTGATAAGCATCCAAAGCTGCTTTGAAGTTAGGAAAACGGAAACTTGCCGAAGGCGGCGGACCAAATTCAGATAAATCGGGCAAATCCTCAGGTTCGATAACCTTTTTTTGGGTCATTATAGCTACCCGCTCAATCGTATTTTTGAGTTCCCGGACATTTCCCGGCCACCAGTGATCCTGCAAACGCTCAATTGCTCCGCTTGTAAACTCTTTCGGCTGTCTGGCGTTTTCTGCTGAAAATTTACGATTAAAATGATCAACAAGAAGCGGTATATCCTCAAGTCGTTCACGTAATGGCGGAACCTGAAACGGGATTACGTTCAGGCGATAGAAAAGATCTTTGCGAAATTCTCCATTTTCGACAAGTTGATCCAGAGGCTTGTTTGTTGCAGATATTATTCTTACATCCACTTTTATCGACGTGTTGCTGCCAACTCTTTCGAAACGCTTTTCCTCCAGCACACGAAGGATTTTTGCCTGAACCCGTGGCGACATGTCTCCTATTTCGTCAAAAAACAGGGTGGCGCCGTCCGCCAGTTCAAATTTGCCCTTTTTCGCGGTTGTAGCTCCCGAGAAAGCACCTTTTGTATGGCCAAAAAGTTCGGATTCTACAAGTTCCTCCGGAATTGCCGCTGAATTTATTTCAACGAATGGTAACGCGGATCTCAGAGAATTTGCATGAATGGCACGCGCTACCAATTCCTTCCCTGTCCCGCTTTCGCCGGAAATCAAAACGCGACCATCGGATGGCGCGACTATTGCAATCTGTTTGCGTAATGCCCGAAGTGCGACAGATTCACCAATCATCTCGTATTCTTCGGCCACTTTCCGCTGCAGCATTGCATTTGCACGCTCGAGCTCGCGTTGTCGAATTGCGTTTTTGACCGTAATGACCGTATGATCGAGCCCCGGCGGCTTTTCTATAAAATCGAAGGCTCCAAGTTTTGTGGCTTTGACAGCCGACTCTATGTTTCCATGCCCGGAAATCATTATAACCGCCGCATCGTTTCCATTTTCTCTAAGCCGCTCCAGCGTATCGAGTCCGCTGATTCCATCGCCAAGCCAGATATCAAGAAGAATACATGAGAACGCCTCCTGATCGGCCAGTCGCAGGCACTCTTCACCGGTTGAGGCGGTCTTTACCGTAAAACCTTCATCCGACAAAACATCGCTGAGGGATTCACGGATTCCTTTTTCATCATCCACAATCAAGACGGAATTACGCATAAAATGACTAAGTATTTAAGGGCAATTCAATTATAAAATCAGAACCGCCCGCTTCGTTCCCCCTGGCATATATCCGCCCGAAATGTTCTGTTATGATTCTACGAACAATTGCAAGCCCGAGTCCGGTACCGCGACCTTTTGTAGAAAAATATGGCTGAAATAATTTGGCATAATTTTCCGGAGCAATGCCGCGGCCATAGTCCGTCACCCGAATAATAATCCGCTCGGCGGCCTGATCAAGTAATGATGAAATCATAACCGGCTTATGCCGCACGGTTTCTTCATAGGATTCAATCGCGTTTTCTATCAGATTTACCAATGCCCGTTTAATCTGCTCAGGATCAAAGTTATGCGTCGGCAGATCTGGTTGTAAATCTAATTTTATTTCAATACCGCCTTCACGGTCGCGATAGATTTCGCCAACGTTTCGAATAGTTTCATTCAAATCGCCGGGTTCCGGTTTTGCACTCGGCAATCGGGCGAATTGGGAGAATTCATCAACCATGGTTTTAAGGCTGGCAACTTCCCGAAGAATGGTTGCAGTACCTGACTCAATAACTTCGGCTGTCGAATCCAAAGACGAGTTATGCAATGATGAATAACGGCGCCTTATTCTTTCAGCGGATAATTGTATCGGAGTAAGCGGATTTTTGATCTCATGTGCCATTCTTCTCGCCACTTCCTGCCAGGCCGCAGCACGCTGAGCTGCAAGCAGTTCAGAGAGATCTTCCAAAACAAGTACCACTCCGGATTCTTCGGGTAAGGCCGTAGCGGTTATCGCCACAGGCAGCGTCGAAACACCTCCTCCGAAGCCAAGTTCAATTTGATCCGATGAATGGCCGACGCGTTTTGCCCGCCGTATAATTTTAAGAAATGCAGCACGTCCCGTTTCGTCCAAACAGTCAAAAAAATTTTTCCCGCGCAGATCCTGCCTGATATTCAGGATTTTTCGTGCCGCGGGGTTGATCGTAGTGATTCGGTCCTCGCCATCCAATGAAACTACTCCCGTCGGCAAAGACAATAAAACTGTCTCTATATACCGGCGGCGTTCTGCCAAAGCAGCCGAGTTTTCGGCCAGCTTGGCGGACATTTCATTGAAAGAAGCAACAAGGAGCTCCAACTCATCCTCTGCGGGCACATCAACTTTATATCCAAGCTCGCCACGGGCAATTCGCTCGGAGCCCTCGGCAAGAGCTTTGATCGGAACGGCAATTCCCCGCGCCAGATAAAAAGCAGTCCAGGAAGACGCAAAGATTAAGAGAAACGTCAGAACTCCAAGCGTCAGAAAACCTATATGACGAACCGTAATCTGTTGTTCTTTTAAACGGTCAAACTCTGATAAAGAACGATCAACGATACGTTCCGCGCTATCCGCACTCCCGTATTCGGGTACAATAACGAGGCGGCGGCCATCGGGCAAACCGGCTACCGCAATATCGAGTCCGCTCCCGTCACGGAGAATCGGATCATCCAGTCGTCCTTCATTGATTGCAGCCCATTCAAGGTTGGGAATTACGGCTTGATTTTTTGAACTGCTCAAAAGGGTTTTGCCATTTGAGTCCAAAACCTCGATGAATGCAAGGTTTCCGGCATCCGCCATTTTGTTTAGCAGATCGGAATCTATTTCTTGTTTGGAAAGAGAGGCGGCAAGCATATCTGCTGTTTCCGACAATCTTCGTTGTTGTTCGGCAAGCATTCGCAGCTGAACGCTTCTTGTTTCGTGCACCACATTTTCAGGAATCTGTGAGAACCAGCGGTCTAACGCACGATTAAGAAAAAGATATGAGAAAACTGCCATTGCGGTTATTGGCAAAAGACTAACCAAAACAAAATAAAACAATAGTCGGGTTTTGATTTTTGCACCTAGTTGCAAGGCACGACGTTCGCGGGCAAGCCTAAGAATACTCCGAAGAAAAATAAATCCGAAAATAACAAACGCAGCAAAATTAAGCGATGTCAGACCATACAACAGCAATGTATCACCTGCCGTTTCAACAGAAAAGCTTTTCCAGATATTCGATGACTGGAGAATAAGGAGGAATCCAAGCAAGACCAGAACGAAAATTCCCAGTAACCACAATGAAAATCGGCTTTGCTTTCTTGACTCGCTTTCCATAAACAATCCGAGTTTATCATATACCGATCGCATTTTGGTGTTGTGCCTTAACTGTTATAGACTCTTCCAGACCATGGAGAAACTATCGGATAATCCTGAAAAAGACAGTTTTTTATCAAATCTATTTTTTGATAAAGAGCAGCGCGTCCGTGCCTTATGGCGAATTTTATTCTTTACGGCAACCTATGCTCTTTTGATTATTCTTCTTGCCGGTATTACTTTTCTGATACCGGGTAACTCACCGAGTACCGATTTTCGTATCTTATTGTTTGTTAATGGGGTTTTATCCACTGTTTCTGCCGTATTCGCGGGCTGGATAACCGGCAAGTTATGCGAAGGTCTTCCGTTTAATGCTCTTGGAATAAACTTTAATAAATCGACCTTTACCTCGCTCTCAGCCGGACTTTTATACGGAATACTGGCATATATTGCCGCCGCACTCATTGCCGTTGCTTTCGGCAATCTTGAATTTACTTCCGATGCCGGTACCAGGGCCGGTTCTATTTTACAATCCTGGGCTTTCTCGGCAATGCTTTTGTCTGCTCCGGCCGCGTTTGAAGAAGTACTTTTTCGCGGATACATCCTGCAAACCTTTGTCCGAAATCAAAGATCGGTTTTCGGCGTAATATTTTCTTCTGTATTGTTTGCAGCGGTACATTCGTTTAACCCGAATGTTTCACAGATTGCTCTTGCAAATACGTTTCTGGCCGGCGTGTGGTTTGCAACGGCTTATCTTGTTACTAAAAATTTATGGCTTCCTTTTGGAATTCATCTGGCCTGGAACTGGACGCAAATTGCTGTTTTCGGATCGGAAATAAGCGGATTCAGTCGTCTGGTTCCGATATCACTTTTTAATGAGAACGACGGAGGCCCCGATTGGCTGACGGGCGGAAATTACGGCATAGAAGGTGGACTTGCCTGTACAATAGTGATATCAATTGCCATTGCAATAAACGTTGCTCTGGTTTATCGCAAGGGGAAATCGCCTCAATAGAGCTTTATAATGTTTGAATCTTGAACGATATGTCAACGGCCCTGGCGGAGTGTGTCAATCGCCCGACTGAAATGAGATCTACACCGGCTTCAGCGTATGAACGCACCCGCTCCAAATCCATTCCTCCCGAAGCCTCAATCAAAACGGACGGATTCAAATTTCGTGCCATTTCGACCAGTTTTGCCGCTTCTTCAGGTGTTTGATTATCCAGCATTACAATATCGGCACCGGCCTCGATCGCCTCTCTAAGTTGTGCCCAGTTAGTAACCTCCACCTCTATTTTATGCAGATGTCCGGCCTTGCGTTTAGCGGCCAAAACAGCCTCGGTAACACCACCGGCAAGGGCTATATGATTGTCTTTAATTAGAATGCCGTCATCGAGGCCCATACGGTGATTTTTGCCACCGCCGACCGTAACTGCGTATTTTTCAAGGAGTCTGAGGCCCGGCGTAGTCTTGCGAGTATCCACAATTGAGGCTTTGGTCCCTTCAATAGCCCGGACATATTGACGTGTCAATGTAGCAATCCCCGATAGTCTTTGCAGGAGATTTAATGCCACCCTTTCACCCGTAAGGAGCACGTCTGCATAGCCTTTCATCAATCCAATGACTGTTCCCTCTTCGACTTCGTCGCCGTCATTGAATGTTGTCTCTATCTCCGATACTTCACCGTCAAGGTGAACAAAAACGGCCTCGGCAACATTCAGCCCGCAAATTACCAGATACTCTTTGGCAAGAAAGCGGCCAAGCCCGCGAACATCTGGCGGCACGGTAGCCGCCGTTGTAATATCTCCTCGCCCGACGTCTTCGGCAATAAATTGTCCGATTGAGGATAGAAGATCTCCGTTGTCCAACCAATTCATATAAAAAGCCTTTCAAACAGAACAAAACTAATCGCTGATAGCGGCCAGATTTCCGCGTAGAATTATTATTTGCTGTTCCAACTCTGATTTTCTTCTTCGTAGCTCTTCAACCTTCTCTGATGGAGCCTTTGTTACAAAATTGTCGTTCTCCAACTGACCGGTAATCCGTGAAAGTTCATTTTCAAGCTTTGTAAGCTGGCCGCCCAGCCGCTTGCGTTCGGCATCAAAATCAATCAACCCTTCAAGCGGCACGGCAATCTCGCCGCCGCCTGTAAGCACTGCTTTTGCGGAAGCCTTTGGGGCTTCGAGACTTTCACCGACGGCAATCGATGAGGCCCGCGCCAGCTTGAGTATCTGAGCCTCATTTGCACGAATTACGTCGGAAGCAGAATTCACACAGGAAACACGGATTTGTATTCTTTCGCCGGGTTTTATATTCATCTCTGAACGAATATTACGGACTTTTTTAATCAATTCAATAACAATCTGCATTTCCTGCTCTGCGGTTTCATTGACCAGAGCGGGCTCGCCCTTAGGATAATCTGTCAGCATCAAAGAAGCATCCGCACCATTGTAAGCCGAATTATGCAGATGAGAGCCGGCACCGGGTAATTTTTGCCAAATCTCTTCAGTCAAATAAGGCATAAATGGATGCAAAATGCGTAAAGAATACTCTAAAATCGAAAGGATTCGGGTTCTTGCCGATTCCTTCCGCGGATCGTCAGACTCTCCGGATATTTCATCCTTGACAAGTTCGATATACCAATCACAGAAATCATCCCAGAAAAAGTGATAAATCAGCCGGACGGCTTCGTGAAACTGGTATCTTTCAATAGCGGAATTGATTGAAATTGCAGTTCGGTTGAGCCTGGAAATTATCCATTTATCTGCTGCCGTCTGAGGATTTTCAAGAGAAGATGGTTCTACTCGGGCATTTTGGGCATTCAAAAGACAAAAGCGTGCGGCATTCCAAATTTTATTTGCAAAATTTCGATAGGTTTCAATTGAAAGATCATTCCATTTAATGTCTGCACCGGTAGCGATCGAGGTAAGGTAAATTCTGGTTGCATCTACACCGTATTTATCAAACATTTCGATCGGATCAACTCCGTTGTTCCGGGATTTTGACATCGGTTTACCGTCTTTTCCAAGAACTGTCCCGGTAACAATAACGTCATCGAACGGATGTCGGCCAATAAACTTCTGCGTCAACATAACCATTCTGGATACCCAGAGAAAAATGATGTCGCGGCCGGTCACCAGTACGTCTGTTGGTAAAAAAGTTCTGAGGTCGTCGGTTTCGGTGATTTCACCGTCCCAGCCCATTGTTGAAAAAGCCCAAAGAGCTGATGAAAACCATGTGTCCAATACATCGGGATCTTGTGTGAGAGGCTTTCCGCCGGCTTTTTCGCGTGCCTTCTCCTCTGTCTCTGCAACGTAAATATTCCCCTCCCGGTCATACCATGCCGGGATGCGATGACCCCACCACAATTGCCTGGAGATAGTCCAGTCTTTTAGATTCTCAAGCCAGGAAACATAAACTTTCTTATGCGGAACTTCCGGTGAAAAATGCGGTAAATCCCTGCTGCGTATCAAATCCAGTGCAAGGTCGCGCAATTCATCCATTTTTACAAACCACTGCTCTGACAATATTGGCTCGACGATTGTCTTGCAGCGTTCGCAAACGGGGACAGTTATCTGATAGTCTTCAATCTTTTCCAGTAAGCCAAGTTCCGTAAATCTTTCTATGACTTTCTCCCGCGCCACAAAGCGGTCCAAACCTGCAAATTCTTCTCCGGCGGCACTGTTCATCGTAGCATCATCATTCATAATTAAGATGCCGTTTAGATTATGCCGCCGGCCGATTTCATAATCATTGGGGTCATGTGCCGGTGTGATTTTGACAGCGCCGGTGCCAAATTCAGGATCGACATACTCATCAGCAATTACCGGGATATTCCTGTTTGTCAGCGGCAAAGCGACCAATTTCCCGATAAAGTGCGCAAACCTTGCATCATTTGGGTTTACGGCAACCGCAACGTCTCCGAGCATGGTCTCGGGGCGTGTGGTTGCTACCGTAATTGTTTGGCCGGAATCATCTGCAAGCGGATAGCGCAGGTAATATAATTTACCGTCAGGACGCGTTTCTTCCTTTATCTCCAGATCTGATAAAACAGTGCGATCCTTGGGACACCAGTTAACTATGCGCATTCCCCGATAGATCCAGCCTTCATCATACAAAGTACAAAAAACCTTGCGTACCGCTTTTGACAAGCTTTCGTCCATCGTGAAACGATGTCTGGACCAGTCCACCGAAGCTCCTTCCCGCCTCGTTTGATCTGTAATTGTGTTGCCGTATTGCTCTTTCCAAAGCCAGCAACGCTTAATAAACTCATCGCGGCCAATATCCTGAGGCGTTTTTCCTTCTTCTTTTCTGAGCTGTTCGACCACTTTTCTCTGAACAGAAATGCCGGCATGGTCTGTACCTGGAAGCCAAAGCGTCCTGTATCCCATCATTCGCTTTCTTCGAACCAATACGTCCATCAATGTGTGCTGAAGCGCGTGGCCCATATGCAGGCTGCCGGTAACGTTTGGCGGAGGGATAACTATCGAAAATTTAGGCGCCTGCGGGTTCCGGTTTATCTCCGGCCGAAAAAAACCGGAGGTTTCCCATCTCTGATAATGCTTACTCTCTGCACTTTTTGGATCGAAAGCTTTTGAAAGTTCCATAAACTAAACGTAAAAATAACAATGATAAAACAATTATGGCCGGTTTTCATCCCTCCGAATGATAACCGGCCGCTTCAGATCAAGACAAAATCAACTATTTAGCCCTTTTCCGAGAGTATTCTGGCAACCCGTTCCGCAATCTGTTCGACCAGTTCCGGCGAAACAGTTACGATTAACCGTGTCGGTGCTGAATCTGACCCGGAATTTTTATCTGACGTCGTTAAAACAATACGTTCAACCCCCACCGGAGGCAGTTCAAGAAGATTTACTTCATCCGGTTCGGGCTCAGGAGTTTTTACATAGCCTTGAGAATGTGTTCCGGCCAAAGAAACCGGCTCGCGGCTGAGTGGGTATTCGTCCGGATTTTCTTCATTTTGACCGGATTCTTCTTTTTCGGCTTCAAGATTCTGTAATTGATCAACGTTTTCCTCAGCAAAAAAGCGTTGGGTTTTCGTGAGCATTTCAGCCGTTAATTTCTCGGTAACGGCCTCGTGCGAGGTTTCGCGATTTTCGGTCTCAGCGTCTTCGTTTCTTAACGTTTTGAAGAATTCCTCCTCGCTGTCATCTATTGTTTGCTCCGGCAAAGTTTCAGAAAGAGGCTCGTGAAATTCCTCAAAATCATCAAATGCTGTTTCGCTTTCGGCGTTTTCCGTCGATGTATCCCCGTACGCCATCTCTATGGTAGGATCGTCAAGTCCGAGGTCATCGAATGTCTCAGCAAAATCACCGCCGCTTTGCTCAGAAATACTGAGCCGATACAGGCTCTCAATATCTTCTTCTTCGCTTCGAACCTCATTTGCCGGCTGGCTCGAAGACAAGGCTGCTCCATGCGGTTCCTCCTGCGGAGGATTGACGCTTGATACATTACTCTGATCCGTCTCTTCTCTCCTTGCGGTTGCGGACTCGGCGATTAATTCATATACAAGTTCAACAAGCTGCCTTATGGATTGAAAAGGCTTTGTTAAAAATGCACTTGCGCCGACACGCACTGCTTCCTGTTCATCGAATGGCTCAAATGAACCGACGAGCAAAACAACAGGCATAAACCGGGTTTCTTCAGATGCCCGGACGATCTCGCAAATCCTGTAACCATTAGGGCCCGGCATATTTACGTCTGCCAGGACAATATCAGGTTTTTCGTCGCTGATTGCTTGCAAAGCAGTGTCGCCATCCCCGACGGTAATGACATCTATGCCCTCATCGGCAAATGTAAGATTTACTACTTTCTGAATCGTAACCGAATCATCGGCCAATAATAATTTCTTTCTGGACACTGTGCGATGTGCTCCTTTTTTGTTTCCAGACCTTTTTGAATGTTTGAAAACTATCACTTGCCGCTGTCCGCGTCAAGAATTCTTTTCTAAGCCCGCAATTTAACTTTCTTTGACCGAATTACCGGCAATAAGTTCGGCCGCAAGCAAAATCGCGGCTCGCATGCTTGATTCGTCGGCAATTCCCTTACCCGCAATGTCAAAGGCAGTGCCGTGATCAACCGAGGTTCTGATAAATGGAAGACCCAGCGTTACATTCACGGCATTACCAAATGAGAGCGATTTTACGGCTATCGTTGCTTGATCGTGATACAAAGCTATTACAGCATCAAACTCGCCTTTTTGACACCTGAGAAATATAGTGTCCGGAGAAAACGGCCCAAAAACATTGATCGATTTAGACTTGCATTCTTTTATTGCGGGAAATATTTCCTTAATTTCCTCTTCACCCAAGATGCCTCCCTCTGATGCATGAGGATTTAGGCCGGCAACGGCAATTCGCGGCCGGCGGCCTAATAAATTCCCAAGCTCCGTATCCGTGAAGCTGATAATTTCGGCTATCCTGTCGCAACGAACAAGATTCAGTGCCGATTTCAGCGGCAAATGGGTAGAAAGCAGAACAACCCGTAAATTGCCGGCAAAAAAGCTCATCGCAAATCTTTTGGTTGAAGACAGAGAGGCATAAAACTCGGTATGACCCGGATAGTTATAACCGGCCAATTTAAGTGCATTTTTACTGATAGGTGCTGTAGCTACGGCGTCAATTATGCCATCTTTTAACAGTTCCCAGGACTTTTCTATTGATCGCGCTGCGATGAGACCGGTCTCTGCTGATTCCTTCCCGGTTTCGACTTTGAAACTCTCATCTACAGGCTCAATTATCTCAAAACTGTCATCTTTGACTGTTTCAGATAAAGTTGCGCTTTCGAGGTCACGTCGCCTGCCGATTACAATAGGACGACAGACCGAAAAAATTTTTGGATCCTTAAGAGCTTTCGCAACAATTTCAGGCCCGATTCCGGCAGGATCGCCCAAAGTTATTCCTATTTTCGGCAAATTCCTCATTTCAGCACTTCGATAACATAATAAAAGACTTCCGCGGACGTTTCCATCTGCGGAAGTCAGAATTTTATCTAACAATGTTTAAATCAGTCTGCCTGCCTGCGAATAAAAGTCGGTACGTCCAGATCATCACCGCGAAGAGAGTCGCCGGAGGACATCGGCAGGCCCGCATTGACTGCGGCCGGTTTAGCTTCGAAGCCGGACGTCCGGGGATACGAAGCCTGTGCAGCGGAATCAAAACCGGTCGCAATTACCGTAACTTTGATTTCATCCATAAGATCCTCCCGGATTACACTGCCCCAGATAATATCCGCCTGTTCATCGGCCTCAGCCTCTATCATACCGATTGCATCCTCGATTTCTCCGAGCGGCATATTAGGTCCACCGGTAATGTTGATAAGAGCGGCTTTGGCGCCGGAAATTGAGTTTTCTTCCAGCAGTTTATAATCCAGAGCGGCACGCATCGCCATTGCAGCCGCATTTTCACCTTTTGCGCTGCCTACGCCCATGAGCGCAACGCCGCGGCCGGTCATTACGGTGCGTACGTCAGCAAAATCCAGATTTATGATGCCGGGCGTCGTTATCAGATCCGTAATGCCGCGAACAGCATGAAGGAGAACATCATCCGCGCGATGAAAAGCGTCCATCAGCGTTATGTTTTCTTCAACTTCGCGAAGTTTAGAATTTGGAATGGTGATCATCGTATCTACGCAGCCACGAAGTTCGGCAAGTCCTTCTTCGGCCTGCTTCATACGCTTTCGCCCCTCGACGGCAAACGGCTTTGTAACAACAGCCACGGTCAGCGCCCCGAGCTCTATTGCAAGCGAAGCTACGATTGGGGCGGCGCCCGTACCGGTGCCTCCACCCATACCCGCGGTAACGAAGACCATATCCGAGCCTTCAAGGACATCGAGCAGTTTTTCATGATCTTCCAGTGCCGCGTCGCGACCAACCTGAGGGTTGGAACCTGCGCCGAGACCGCGCGTCGAGCGGCTTCCCAGTTGTATCTTGATCGGTGCCTTAGAGGCATTCAGAGCCTGGAGATCAGTATTGGCGACGATGAAGTCAACGCCTTTGATACCGGCGTCAATCATCCTGTTAACCGCATTTCCGCCACCTCCGCCGACGCCTATAACCTTTATCCGTGCTCCGGTAATTGGGGGCTCATCGATGTATATTTTGATTCCGCCGTTATTCATTTTAAAACCTTCCGTCAATGCAATTGAGGCATCCCTTTCATGAGAATTTGCCTGTCTTCGCTGTTTTCATGCCGAATTGGTTGGAGAAATTTGCCAACTATATATTGTGCTGACGGACGTGTAGCATACAACGATTTGTGGTAAAAATCCAGTCCGGAGAGCACATTCAGCGAAATTTTTCACGAAAATTTTCAAACCATTCGGCCATTCGCCAGCCGGGCTTTCGATTTCCCTGATTCTGCTCGCGCATCTGAGAACGAACGGAACCGAGAGCCAATCCGCAAGCCACAGCCCAGGCCGGACTCTGCACGTCACCGGCAAAGCCCCCAAAATATGACTCTTCAAGAAACCCCAGCCGCGTGGGTGAATCAAAAACCTGTTCTCCGATCTCTACCATTCCGCGTGCTAAAGCGCCGCCGCCCGTCAGAACGACACCGGACGGGATTTGATAGCGGATGCGTGCGATTTCCGCCGCAACGTGCTGCAGCAATTCAACCGCTCTCGGCTGCATAATATCGCAGAGAATTTCTTTGGATAATCGCCTTGATTCGCTCCGGCCGACGGGAATTATTTCTATCACCTGCCTGCGCTCTTCCTCTCCCATCAGAAAACCGGCAACACATCCGTAATCATGCTTGATCTTGTTTGCCTCCTGAATCGAAACGCGAAGGCCTACGGCTATATCTTTGGTAAAATGCAGGCTCCCTAATGGAAATACAGCCGTATGCTGCACCGCGCCGCGGCCAAAGATCATCAGGCTGGTTAGTTCGGCACCGATATTTACAAGGGCACAACCATATTCGCGGTCATCTTCCGTAAGCGTGCTCTCGGCTGCGGCAAGAGGTTCAAGCATCAATCTTTCAACATCGAGGCCCGCTCTTCGTACCGCCTTTTCCAGATTCTGCCGACCGGCGCTCGGCCCGATAACAATATGGACCAGAGATTCCAGACGGGCTCCGGTCATACCGACGGGTTCGGTAATTCCATCCTGGCCATCGATGATAAATTCCTGCGGGAGACGACTGAAAATTTCCCAGCCTGCCGGAAGCTGCATTGCGCTCGCCGATTCTACTGCCCGCGAAACGTCATCTTCGGTTATCATCCTTCCGGCGCCGGCTACGGCGACCACGCCGGCCTTGTTTTCCCCACGGAAATGCTCTCCGGAGAGATTGACCACAGCCGATGCCGCCTCCAACCCGCTGACGCGCTCAGCTTCATTGATGGCTTTGCGAATTGCTTCCGCAGCAGCTTCCGCACCTGTAACTATTCCACGCCGCAAGCCGCGCGATTCGGCCTCGCCAATTCCTACGATATTCATCTTTCCGCCGTCACCGGCTTCGCCAATTACGCAGCGAACCCGGCTGCTTCCGACATCCAGCCCGACGGCATTGATATTTTCTTTCATAGCCATTCTCTCAGCGCTTTTGCTTACGTTCTACCAATCTCATGTTTGGCCCCATGAATTCAACCGCTTCGAATATCTCGCCTTTTCCTACAATTGCCTTGATACCGTCAGAAAGCCGACGGCCGAAATTATCCCGACCCAGAACTATCGAAATCGGAAAGCCTGAATCGTCAAGCACTGCACGCGGTTCGCGTAAACTCGTCAAATCCACTGCTTTGACCCGTGTTGCCAGATCATAATCACGCCATTCGGTCAACATCTTCTGATATAGTTTCAGACGCTCGGAATTTTCCTTTGCCGCGCGCTCGCTCTTCTCCTGATCCCAACCGAGTAAAAGGACCGGAAACTGTGTATCGCCGGATTCGGCCGGTGCAAGTATTTCACCATCGTTATCTACCAGAAAATCGCCGTTTCCTATCCTTACCCGAGCAACAGGTACGCGTTCTGATATGCTTACGACAATTCCTGCAGGCAGACGGCGTGCAACAGCCGCTGATTTTACAAATGGTACTTTTTCTATTTTTTGTTTAAGTTCCTGCAAATCAGTGTTCCAGACGCCTGCTCGGCCAACATTGACTCTTACTATTTTCTCGATGTCCTCCGCCGGAGCCCTTGAGACGCCATAGATCTCTACCGACCTGAGATCGAAGAATCCAGAGCCGGCAGCATTCGTATAAAGTACAAATCCGACAGCTACAAGTCCGGCAATTGCTATTAAAGAAATCAATGCCGGTAAACTCCGACCCGGAAAACTCCAATCCGAAACACGCTTTGATGCTGTTTCCCCTGATTTCTTTCTGACCCGGCGTTTCGGCCGAACGCGTACCGTTTTTCTTTTAGTTGACATCTGAAAAGCTCAATTCACTTTGCTGAAACCGATTCCGATTCTGATTGCAGACGGGCTACGAATTCATCGGACAACCGCGTAACATTGCCGGCTCCTAATGTAATAAGCAAATCACCCTCTTGAAGAACGGGAAGCACCTTATCTACAGCTGTATCCAGATCACCAATGTAATTAACGTTTTTATGTCCGTATTTGCGTATATTTTCCGCAAGCACTTCAGCAGTAATTCCTTCAATCGGCTGTTCGCTGGCAGCATAAATGTCGAGGATAAAGAGAATATCTGCGTTGTTAAAAGCCAAAGCGAATTCATCCATCAGCTCTTGAGTGCGTGTATAGCGGTGCGGTTGAAATACCACTACTGTCCGCTTCCCGCCCGAACCGCTCTTGGCCGCCGATAAAGTAGCCAGAATTTCTGTCGGGTGATGGCCGTAGTCATCAATTACAATAATGCCGCGAGATTCACCCTTAAATTGAAAACGACGATTTGCATTTCGGAATTTAGATAACGATTCCGCAATTTTGTTGAATGGAATTTCCAGTTCAAGCGCGACGGCAATCGCAGCTAAAGCATTGTAAACATTATGCTTGCCGGGCACGGGCAAATTAATTTCACCTAAAATGTCATCTCCGCGCCAAACTGTAAAACTCGAACCAAAGCTATTGTTGTAAACTATATTATGTGCCGAGATATCGGCCTGCGCAGTCAGCCCGTAGGTTACGCGGCGGCGCTTGATATTGGGAATAATCAGCTGAACATTCGGATCATCCAGACAGATAACTGCCGCTCCGAAAAAAGGAACTTTATTAACAAAATCAGTAAAGCATTGTACGACATCATCCATTCCCTTGTAGGATTCCATATGCTCTTTGTCGATATTTGTAACAACCGCAATTGTCGGATAGAGCATCAGGAATGAGCGATCGCTTTCGTCCGCTTCGGTAACAAACCATTCACTGCTTCCAAGCCTGGCATTCGAGCCGAGCATTTCGACTACGCCGCCTACTACAGCCGTCGGATCGATACCGGCATAGCTTAAAATTGTCGCTACCATTGAGGTTGTAGAAGTTTTGCCATGCGTGCCCGAGACTGCTACCGAGTAAGGCTTAAGCACCATCAGTTCAGCGAGCATTTCGGCACGGGGAATCACCGGAATGCCTTTTTCTTTGGCGGCTATCATTTCGGGATTATCTTCCTTCACGGCTGAAGAATAAACTACAACCTGTGCGTCTCCGATATTTTCTGCCTGATGGCCTTCGAAAATCCTTACTCCGTATATCTGTTCCAGGCGGTCGGTATTCTTTGAGCGCTTGATGTCAGAGCCGGAAACCTCAAAACCCAGATTACTGAGAACTTCGGCGATTCCGCTCATTCCGATTCCGCCTATGCCGATAAAATGAATTCGCTTTACGTGTCTAAACATTTTTCTTCAATTCTTCAATCAAATCCGCGGTACGCTCTGCCGCATCGGGCTTTGCGAGCCGGCGGGCAGCCATTTCCATATTACTAATTGCTTCCGGCGAAGCCGTCAGTTCGGATATTACTTGTGCCAGTGAATTACCGCTCAGATCGCTTTGCAAAAGCATTCGCGCGGCACCAGCCGCCTGCATTGCCTCGGCATTTTTTCTTTGGTGGTCATCTGCCGCGGTTGGCAGCGGAATCATAATCGAGGCTTTTCCGGCTGCACAAAGTTCCGCACAGGTCGTTGCACCGGCACGACATATAACCAGGTCCGCCTTGGCAAATTCATAGAATATATCCTGAATGAAAGGCCTTACATCTGATGACGGAAACGGTGAATTACCATATGCGGCACTGACTTTTTCCAAATCGGCTTCTCCTGTTTGATGTGTGATGGTTATCGAATTATTTTTTTCCGATAGCGGCTCTAATGCTGCAATCATTGCATCATTTATTGCGCGTGAGCCCTGCGAGCCGCCAAAAACCAGGATATGTGTAGAATTTCCACGCACCTTAGGCTCGATATCGAAAAACTCCTTTCGGACAGGATTACCCGTAACGACAGCTTTGGCGCCGAAATAAGGGACTGCTTGTTCGAAAGTAAGAGCGGCCTTATCAACAAATCGTGACAGCACACGATTCGTAAAACCCGGCAATGCATTCGAATCCATTATCAATGTCGGCACTCCCATAATCGCTGCCATCATTAAAACGGGGCCGGAAACATACCCTCCCGCTCCGACGGCAACATGCGGTCGAAATTGACGAATAATCTGCCGCGCTTCCAGGAAACTTCTCGGCAAAACTGAAATCCCGGACAGTTTACCTTTTAAACCGACTCCTTTCAGACCAGCGCTGTGAATAAGCGAAAGCTGAAAACCTGATGCAGGAACTATCCTTGTTTCCAGTCCCCGGGCAGTTCCGACAAAAAGCACTTCGGAGTCGGGTTCGCGACGCATTATTTCCTTAGCAACGGCGATTCCGGGGTAAATGTGTCCGCCGGTACCGCCTGCCGCTATCAGCAATTTCATTTTCCGGCAGCTCCAACACGACCTTTTCTTCTAAAAACACGATCATCGCCCGCCCTTACCGGGCGTTCATCTGAAACTCTTGAAATAGACAAAATGATACCTGCTGCAATCATTGTTACAACTACAGACGACCCGCCATAGGAGACAAAGGGTAATGGGATTCCTTTAGCCGGCAGCAGCGAAGTAACAACGCTTATGTTAAACAGTGCCTGAACAATAATGCCCGTAACCAGTCCTATCCCGAGCAACATACCAAACCGGTCAGCGGCTCCGACCGAAGCACGCGTGCCACGCCATAAAAACAGGCCAAAAACAAAAACTACGCCGAGTGTCCCAATCAATCCCCACTCTTCGCCAATTACGGAAAAAATAAAATCCGAATAAGGATAAGGAAGGTAAAATAACTTCTGCTGGCCTTTTGCAAACCCTTCGCCGAAAACACCGCCCGAACCTAATGCATAGAGCGATTGGACAACCTGATAACCTGCATCGTCGGAATGTGCAAACGGGTCGAGAAATGCCATAAAACGTTCTACACGCCATGGAGTTACGATTACGGCAGCAAATCCGGCGATTGCCATCAGACCGGCCAGACTCGCAATATGCAGGATAGGAGCGCCGGCGGCAAAATACATCACTGCGAATACGGCACAGAGAACCAGGGTTGTTCCGAGATCCGGTTCAAAAAATACCAGACCGCCAAGAATCGCAAGCACTGCAAGACAAGGCAAAACCGACGATTTGAGGTCTCCGACTTTGGCTTCAACATCGGAAAGCCGGTACGCAAGAAATACAGGAAGTGAGATTTTCGCAAGTTCCGATGGCTGCAGCGAAAAGCCGCCTGCACGTATCCATCTTCGCGCGCCGTTGATTTCCGGAAATGCATAGACAAGGCACAAAAGCACGACAGTCAACAATAGCAATCCGTAAACAAAAGCAGCGCGTTCGATTATCCGGTAATCAAAACGGCTGACAACCCACATCGCTGCAATACCGGCCACTGTAAAAGTAATTTGCTTATTAAAGTACGTGAATTGCGATGCTCCCTGCGTTTCACGTTGTGCGATCATTGCAGATGCACTGTAAACCATCATCGAGCCGAACAGAGCAAGTCCGGCTGCAATGATAAACAAAAACCAATCTGTCTGAAACCGTTGAATCATTGATTAAATACCCGCATCTTTTCGGATCAAGGTTTCATTTTCCTGTTTCTCAAGGCGATAAACCGCTTCCTTGAACACATCTCCGCGATGCTCGAAACTCTGAAACATATCAAAACTTGCGCATGCCGGAGCAAGCAATACCGTATCGCCCTTACCGGCCCGCAAAAAAGCCTCATTTACTGCATTTTCCATTGAATCTGCCGGAATTATTTCTGCCGAATCCGAAAGTTCCTGACGTATCCGCGGGGCGTCCTCGCCGATGGCAACAATTGCCCGCACCTTATCTTTGATAAGTGGAATCAGCGGTTCGTACGGAGCATTTTTACCGCGCCCTCCCATAATCAAGACTATTCTTCCGCTCTCTTCTGAAAATGCTTCGAGCGCTTTGGCCGTTGCATCTACGCTGGTCGCTTTGCTGTCATTAAAAAATTTGATTCCACGAATTTCAGAAACGTATTCGATCCGATGCTCAACCCCGCGAAATTCGCTAACGGAATTACGTATTTTTTCAAGAGGTGCACGACAGGCGATACAGGATGCAAAAGCGGCTAAAATATTCTCAACATTATGGAGCCCGCGAAGAAAGATTTCATCGCGGTTTATCAAAATGCGTTCTTCATCTTCGGTTCTTAGTACGAGGTCACGGCCGCGCAGAAACAATCCCTCTTCCAGTTCGCGCCTGACGCTGAACAAAATCTTCCTTGCCGCAAGTCCTGAAACCCATGAAGCCGTGATTTCGTTGTCCGCATTCAGAATTGCAGTATCCGATGGCGTCTGATTCATAAAAATCCGATGCTTTGCGGCCGCATAATCGAGAAAAGAATCATAGCGGTCGAGGTGATTCGGAGTAACGTTAAGACAGGCGGCAACATCAGGATGGAAATATTTGATCGTTTCCAACTGAAAACTGGAAACTTCGGCAACTGTCCATGTTTCGTCGTCAGAAAATTCGACCAGTTCCAATAGAGGTTTACCGATATTTCCTCCAACCAGGACTTTGAAACCGGCGTCAGAGAGCATTTTTCCGGTCAAGGTAGTTGTCGTGGTCTTTCCGTTGGAACCCGTTATAGCTACAAGTCGCCCACGAAGAAAGCGCGAAGCGAGTTCTATTTCACCGATTACTTCTCCGTCTTTGCGATCGACATAACGAGCCGGAATATTTTTCGTCGGGACACCGGGAGATATCACAAGCAGATCTATTTGATCCAGCAGCCAGGAGGGCAGTTCACCGCTTAAAAGTCCGACTCCATGCGATTCCCGCAGATTCAAAGCATCTTCGTCCCATTGTTCGATCGGTTTCCGGTCATACAAAGCAACGATTGCACCTTTTTCCGAAAGAAAGCGTGCGGTCGCTTTTCCTGAACGTCCGGCTCCCATCACAAGACTTTTTCTACCCTTTAATTCCATCTAAAATCATAAAATCAACGCAATTTAAGCGTTGAGAGGCTCATCAAAGCAAACAAAATTGCAACAATCAAAAACCTGAAAACAATTTTGGGTTCTTTCCAGCCGGCTAATTGAAAATGATGATGAAGCGGCGCCTGAAGAAAAATACGCTTTCCCGTCCCGGTCGTTCGTCGTGTAAATTTGAAATACCCGACCTGTAACATTACGGAGACAGCCTCGATAATAAAAATACCGCCAATAAATGGAAGCAGGAACTCCTGCTTTGTCAGGATTGCTACGGTTCCGAGTGCACCGCCGATTGCAAGTGAACCCACATCTCCCATGAAAACTTCAGCCGGTGGTGCGTTATACCAGAGGAAGCCAAGGCTTGCGCCTACCATCGCCCCGCAAAAAACCGTCAGTTCGCCGGACATCGGATTGTGAGTTATATCGAGATATTCTGCCCATCGTCTGTCACTGGCAACATAGGTCAATGCCGTCAGCGCGGACATTGCCACAAAAGTGACGCTGATTGCCAGGCCGTCCAGGCCGTCTGTAAGGTTTACGGCGTTTGAAGAACCTAGAAGAACGAAAATCATGAAAACGAGGTAAACAAGCGGCGGCACAACGCTGATACCGTGCGGATCGGCGGTTTCTTTGAAAAATGGAATGCTTAGATTCCAGGAATAGTTTGTAAAATAAAATAGAACTCCCCAGACAACAATAGCTGTCATCAACTGGCCGGCCATTTTTTGTCTTCCGGTCAGCCCCAGACTTCTTTTCTTGACGATTTTTATCCAATCGTCGGCAAAGCCTATTACACCAAACATCGTAGTTGCCCCGAGAGCAAGCCATAGAAATAAATTATCCAGACGTGCCCAGAGAAGCGTGGAGATAAAAACCGAGCCAAGAATCAAAATGCCGCCCATTGTCGGTGTACCGCGTTTGGCCTGATGCTCGGCTGAAAGTTCTTCACGTATTTCCTGGCCAAACTTCATTTCCGCCAACTTGCGAATTACAGCGCCGCCGAAAATAAGCGTTATGATAAGAGCCGTGATCGTGGCCCAGGCTGTCCGAAACGTAACATATTGAAATACGTTAAGAGCCTTATAAAAATACGATTCGCTGCCGGCTCCATATTGTCGATATAAAATTTGATAAAGAAAGTAATAAAGCATTGCATTTAACCCTAAGCCGGCCTCTGAGCCGGTTTAGCCGGCAAATAGAAACTGCTATTGTGGATTTTCATTTAAGGTTTCAAACCTATCCGCAATGTAATGAATTATTTTTTCACACCGAACCCCGCGCGAACCCTTTACCAAAACCGCATCGCCTTCGCGAAGCATAGCCGATAATATCGGCGCCGCAGAATCAGCGTCCGGAGCAAAGATAACATCCGCTTTGCCGGCGGTCCTGGCGCCTTCGGCAAGTTGTTCCGCATCGCCGCGAACCGCAATCAATACATCTATTCCGGCATCGGCAAGCGACTTTCCGGTCTCGAAGTGCATTTTCCGGGATTCATCTCCGAGCTCAAGCATTTCACCGGCTACTACTATTCGCCGCCTAGCATCCGGTGACCCTTCTATCAACGTCCTGGTCATCGAAATCAAGGCATCCGGGTTTGAATTATATGAATCGTTGATTATCGTAAAACCTTCCGCAAACCGAATTACTTCGCCACGCTGTGGCGGCGGTTCCGCCGTCGCCAGACTTTCGGCAATTGCTTCCGCCGAAAGCCCGAAACAATGTGCCACGGCAGCGGCGGCCAGTGCATTCATAACATTATGAATTCCATTGAGCGGAAAACTGACTTTGGCAGTGCTGCCGGGAACAGTTAAACGGAAACGTGTCTTGCCAAATCCGGAAAATTCTATATCGCGTGCCGAAATATCCGCGCGATTCCTGATACCAAAGGTCAGTGTCTCCCCGCGACTGAATTCCACCATCGAGGCCACGCGTGGATCGTCAGCATTCAAAATCGCTGCGCCGCCCGGCTTCATTCCCTGAACAATCTCTGCTTTCGCAGCCCGAATCGCCTCAATAGTGCCAAGATGTTCGATATGTACCGGCAGGACATTCAGGACTACCGCAACGTCCGGCGGCGTGATTTCACAAAGCTTCGCAATTTCGTGCATCGGTGAGGACATTGCCATTTCGAGCACGGCAAGGTCATAGTTCGAGTCAGCCACAAGCTTCAACACCGTCAAAGGATGACCAAGGCCATTATTGAAGTTTTTTTCGTTCTTCAACACGCGCCGGTTATCGGATTCCAGTATGTGAGCAGTCAGTTCTTTAGCGGTTGTTTTTCCGGCGCTTCCTGTAATTGCGGCTACGGGCTTATCCCAATCCAGAAATACGCTCTGTGCAAACCGCTGTATTGTGCCGATAACATCATCTACGAGCAAAAGCCGTCTCAGGTAAGGTTCCAGCAAAGCCTGATGCTCCTCCAGCCGGTCATATCGCACCACGGCAGCGAGAGCACCGCGTTCAAAAGCATCCGGAACGTAGCGTGTGGCATCTTCGAAATCGCCGTTAAAACCGTGATTTCGGTATTCCGGTTGTGATAGAGCGAAAAAGACGTCGCCCTCTTGAACATTTCTCGAATCAATCGAGAATCTGGCAACGTCCATCGCTTCCGGATCAAGCAGGCTTCTTATGCCTTCTGCCCGCTCGGCAAACATATATTGTATGGCTTTACCTAACTTCAAGTTTTCCCCTTTACCTCCGAAATATTTCCTGGCGGCTTGTTTACTATCCGATCGCGAGTCGGCTGCAACGGTCTTGAACCGGTTTCTTTTTTCTCTATTTTTGGACCCGCAGAATTGCTGTTACTCCGCGGTTTTTCTTTGTTTGTCGCTTTCGCCGGCAACTCCTTCGCCTCGGGCGTTCGCTTGTCTATTTTCAGTGTCTCCGTCGCGGAAGGTTGTTTGTCCTCAGCCGGAATTTCCTGAAAATCAGCAGATTCTCCCGCTGAATCCGGAGCCGTCGCCTCCGGAATATCTTCATTGTTATTAACATTATCTGCGAGGCGGGCATCCGTTTCAAAATCAGGTCTTACATTTAATTCCGGCAAAATCTGTTCAATAATTTCACGAAAAGCAGGAGCGGCAACCTGTCCGCCGTCACGACCGCCTATTTTCGGCTCATCAATTATTACGGCAACTGTAACCGCAGGATTGTCTGCCGGTGCAAATCCGATAAATGAAGACATGTATTTTGCAGAATTTACACGCCGAAGTTTTTCGTCATATTTCCATGCCGTTCCGGTTTTTCCCGCCACATCATAGCCATTGGCCCGGGCTCGTTTTCCCGTTCCGGAGATGACCACCTCGCGCAGCATCTGCCGAAGAGTACGTGCCGCGGAGGGCGATAGAACCTGCTCGCTTTCTACTTCGGGACCGAGGCCTGAGTTTTCGTCAACCTGTCGAATTTCCTTGATAATATGCGGCTTAACCCTGACTCCGTCGTTTGCTATGGTCGCAAATGCATTTGTCATTTGCAAAGCCGTTACACCTATTTCATATCCGATCGACATTGAAGCTAGCGAATCGCCGTTCCATCGTGACGGCGGTCGGACAATCCCGGGAGTTTCGGCCGGAAGTTCTATACCGGTTCGTTTACCGAAACCAAAATTTTGCAGTGATTGGTAAAAATTGTCTTTTCCGATGCGCAGTCCGGTTTTGATTGCGCATACATTGCTGGAATGCGCCAATGCTTTCGTGTATGTAACCGTTCCGATTGCGTGCGAATCGCGAAAACGATGGCCCGCAACCTCGATGGTTCCATTACCGCTGTCAATCATTGCATCCGGTGAAATCAGGCGCTTTTCCAAGGCAGTGCCGTAAGTTATCAACTTAAAAACCGATCCAGGCGAATATACCGACTGCACAGCCCGGTTCATCAGATTATCGCTATTGATAGTCTTCAAATTGTTTGGATCGAAGGTCGGGAAATTGGCCATTGCGAGGATTTCTCCCGTTTTGTGATCCAGCACAATTGCAATTCCCGCCCTGGCTCCGGAACTTTGTATCGCCTTGGCCAATGCAGACTCGGTTTTGTACTGAATGGAATCCTGAATCGTCAGAAATACATCTTTCGGCGGCTCTTTTTCCGAAACCTGCTCGTCATAGACACGCCCCAGCCGGTCACGCAATTCCGTTCGTCTTATTACTGTTCCATACAGCAAATCATTTTGAGACTGCTCGATTCCTGCGCGGCCGATTCCGTCAGCATCGCTGAATCCTATAATATGTGCGGCCAATTCGTTTTGCGGGTATTTCCGCCGCTGCTCCTCGCGCCAATGCAATCCGGGAAACTTCGGCATGTCTGCTTTCTGCACAGCGCTCTGTTCCAGCGCGGCGTTATATTTTTGCACTGCTTCTTCATCCAACCCACGTACCAAAGGGACAAATCGTCTTTCGCTTTGCTTTCCATCTATGAGGGTTTTCCGAATATCAGAGGCTTTTTGACCCGACAATTTGGCGATTGTCCTTGCTGCCAGTTCAATATCTTCAAGGTTAACCGCATCGGCATAGAGAGTCCTTACAGACATGCTGAGAGCAAGGACACGTCCGTTTCGATCAAAAATAGTGCCGCGCGGCATTTTGCTCTTCTTTATATCGCGCCGCTGTGTAGTGGCCCGCTCTTTCAACCATCCGGCTTGTACAACCTGTAGATGGACCAGCCTGATACCGATTGCTAATATCCAAATACCAAGTATTGCGACAACCAGCATAAACCTGTTATATGTCTGCTGTCTCAGGTCGCGTTTGATGCGTGGTTTCCTGCTGTTTTGTCTGGCCATATAAAGCTAAAGCTGTCCGGTTTCTCTCTATCTTTCGGTAATATTACGGGCAATAACGGGTGTTTTTACTTTGGAATCCGAATCCGCGCGTCCCTGACGCACAACGGACCCTGCCGAAAGCTGCTTTCCATTAGTATTGGCATCACGTATATGTGCAGTCCGGACGGCCGGGCGGTCATTCGCCGAAACTACTGCCGGAAATGACATCGCGGTCCGAGAAATCAATTTCGGACCTGATTCGTTCCTCTCTAACTTATTTGAAATAAAGGCAATCTCGGGCGGGGCCTCATAAAAACCAAGCTTTCTGGCAGCACGTTTTATCTCAGCCGGCGAACGCGCAATCTCGCGGGCTAATGTAAGCCGACGTTGCTCGGCTTCCAATTCCGTGAGTTGCTGCCTCATGGCAGAATTACGAAAACTAAGCTCCATCGCAGAAAAATGCTGTCTCGCCGCTAAAAAAAATCCAAGTGCAAGAATTGCTGCCGCAAATAATGTAATTACAATGTATATCCAATAACTCTGTTTTGGCTCAGTTGCTGTTTGAACAGAATAGTCGAATTTGGGGTGAACTCTTCTTTTCATAAATTTCTCCGACTTTTTAGGTAACGGTTTTAGCCTGAAATGCTTTTTTCAGGCTATTTTCTGCGCTGCACGCAATTTTGCACTTCGCGAACGGGGATTCCTTGAGATTTCATCTTCCGAAGCCGTTACCGGCTTGCGGGTCAATAATTTAAGTATTTTTGACGCTCCGCACTGACAAACCGGGTATCTCGGCGGGCACTCACATTTTCCTGACATACGCGCAAATTTTTGTTTTACAATGCGATCCTCCAGTGAGTGAAACGAGATCACAGCGATTCTGCCTCCGGGCTTTAGCATTTCGACCGCAGCCTCCAGAAAACGTTCAAGTTCATTCATTTCATCATTTACGGCTATCCTAAGTGCCTGGAAAGTCCTGGTTGCGGGATGGATGGAGATTCCATAACGCCGCGGTAATGCACGTTCAACCAGTTCAGCAAGGTCTTTTGTAGTTGTCACCGGTTTGCCTTCTTCCCTGCGTTTGACAATCTGTCTGGCTATCCGCCTCGAATACCTCTCTTCGCCGTAACTGAAAATAATATCCGCTATTTCCTGCTCGGAATATTCCGCCAGAATTTCAGCCGCCGTTATACCTTTTGATTGATCCATTCTCATATCGAGCGGTGCATCGAACCGAAAGCTGAATCCTCTTTCGGGTATGTCAAACTGGATTGACGAAACTCCAAGATCTGCAAGAATAATGTCGGCCTGCTTAAATCCGGCTTTTGCTGCAATTTCCCTTATTTGTGAAAAACGACCCGTTTCAGCCTGAAATAAACTGCCATATCTTGAAAACCTTTTCTCTGCTTCAATTATGGCCGTACTGTCCCGATCAATTCCCAAAACCCTTGCGCCGGCTTCCAGTAACATTTCCGTATGGCCGCCGATCCCGAGAGTTGCATCGATTGCCTGTTCGCCTTTTCGGGGTTTGAGGAGGTCAATGGTTTCCGTTAGCAGAACCGGCGTATGAAGGCGATTTTCGTCAATTTGGGACATATTCAAAGATCGTTTTAAAACCGGCCGGCCAGGCTAAGTTCAGGCAACACTTCCCCCCGAAGCGCGATCCTTTGGTCGCGTCCTTAACAATTCAAACTTTTATGGATTTGGCAAATTATAAGCTCTATGCCCGATTGGCATAAGCGATAATCTCAAGCTAGTTCTGGAATCTGGATTAAGATTGCCAGTTCGTTTGTGCGCTTAAGCACTTAAACGAACATTTCAACTACATCGGCTTGTCAATCGTCCGACATCCGCGAAATGTCGAACGTTTGAAAGAATACTAAAATTGAACCGTATACTTTGTCAAGATAATTTTCGCAGATTTTTAATCAAATGCTTAAAACTTTAGTCGGCTTGGCATGCTTTTTATAGTAAAAGTATTGTGAATTTCCGTTTTTCCCTTTCTTTCGGTTACACTTAACGATCGTCTTTCACCGATGGACACGCACACGCTTCAGTTGATACTTTTTGGCCTGGCCGCAGCATTGGCAAATGTACTGGGCGGATTGATTCTTTTTCCTTCGCAAATTCGTTCGAATTTCAAATCAGCGTTCCGTTATTTACTCGCACTTGGTGCCGGTTTCATGCTTTCGGTGACTTTTTTTGAGGTTTTGCCAAAGACAATATCGCTTTGGCAGTCACAGAGCGATAAAACGGATTCCCTGGCTGCCCCGATGCTTTTGGTTCTCGGCGGCTATCTGATGACTCAATTTTTCGAACATACCATTGCACCGCACTTTCATCTTGGCGAAGAAGTGGTTTCGGAAACCATCATACCCGCCCGGTCGGCTTACACGGGCATCAGCGGTTTGCTGATCCATACATTTTTGGACGGAGTTTCAATAGCAGCTGCCAGTGAGTTGGACATCAGAATCGGCTTTTTGGTTTTTATCGCAGTTTTTTTGCACAAATTCCCTGAAGGCTTTACTATCGGCTCAATGGTTATCGCCGCCGGCAAAGGACGACGCGAAGTTTTGATAGCGACGGCCGTAATCGGCGCGGCCACTCTTCTCGGTGTTATCCTTTTTCGCATCATAGGCGGCAATTTTAACTTCGCCGTTGCATATGCGCTGCCTGTCGCTGCAGGCGTTACAATCTATGTTGCCGCCAGTGATCTTATACCCGAAGTCAATCATCATGGCGGCAAAAATCCATTTGTTTCGCTTTCGGTTTTTGCTGGTGTCGCACTCTTTTTCGGCATTCATCTGATTATCCACACTGTTGGCGGACACTGACAATTTTCCGGAACTTTTCTGACCGTAAGATCGTAAAATCAATCGGAGGCGACGATTTGAAAATGCGTGATCCGATTTTGGCAGGTTTGCTGAGTTTCCTTATCCCCGGTTTGGGTCAGATTTATAATGGCCGGATTGTTATCGGTATTATCTGGTTAATAGTTACCGGCGTTTCGTGGATCGGCTCGGCAGGGTTGCTTGGTTGGGTCGTACATCTTATTGCCGCCTGGTGTGCGTATAGCTACGCTAAAGATCATCCTGTACGCGCATAGGTTTTTTCTTCATACAATCCTCCTCTTTGCCCGCTGCTGCGACCAGCCGGCGGGCTTTTTTGTCTTGAATTTTTCAAGTAAGATGTAGTAGCCCGGTAATTTAGCCGTTTTTTTTCATTATCACACTATTTATATGGCAAAAGAAGGGATTCCATATGTTTTGTTCCCGATGCTGGCATCCATGCTGTTCGGATATTTCGATATCTGGTCAGCTGCCGCCATTTTTGCTCTATTGGCGGGTTTTATGATTTATTTTTTCCGCGACCCGCATCGTGAGGTGCCCCGCGAGCCCGGCCTCATAGTTTCTGCCGCAGATGGAAGAGTTACGCGAATCGAAGAACTGCCGGAGGGAAAACTTATCAGTATCTTTATGTCTCCGCTGGACGTTCACATCAACAGGTCGCCTATCGCCGGTGAAATCGTATCCGTTGATTACATTCCCGGTCGCAAGGCGCCTGCCACATCTGACAACGCCAGTCATACAAACGAGCGTAATACGCTGGTCATACGCGGCGAAGGAATCGAAATTTCAGTTACCCAGATTGCCGGAATTCTTGCCCGCAGAATTGTCTGCTGGTATGGAAAGGGCTCTTTGCTTGAACGTGGTCAGAGGTTTGGTCTGATTAAATTCAGTTCAAGGACTGACGTCAAGCTGCCGGCCAATGCAAAGATAACCGTTCGCGTGGGCGAACACGTAAAAGGTGGTCAGACCGTCATTGCCCGTCTTGATTAAAATTGTTTCCGGCGGTCTTTGCTGATTTATCAAACGGGACGGCAAATTACGATTTTAATTCCACGGCGCTAATGCCTTTAAGTCTAATTTGCTATAATTTCTGCTAATGGAGCTTTCCCCGGGTCCGGCTAATGAGCAAGATAAAAGCATAATGGAAAACGACGAGAATAAACCCGTACATCGCGGTATTAAAAAAGGCCTCTATGTCATCCCGACGGTTTTTACGGCCGCAAACATCGGAATGGGCTTTTTCGCCGTTCTTTACTCAATACGCGGATTTCAGCTTGCAGAAAAAGATCTTGCCGCCGCAACGGGTTATTTCGATTATGCCGCCGTCGCAATCGGTCTGGCTATTCTATTCGATACACTTGACGGGCGTGTAGCCCGTATGACGCATACAACTACGGAACTCGGTGTGCAGTTCGATTCGCTGGCGGATGTTCTGACATTTGGAATTGCACCTATTGCACTTATTTTCAGCTGGGGCATCGCTTCAGCTTTACCGGAAACGAGCACAGCCTACGGTCTCGGTGTATTTTTGCTTTTTATGTACTTGATGTGCGGTGCATTCCGGCTTGCAAGATTCAATATACAGGCGACTCGTCCGCGCGTTCTTGCCGAAGGAACAGCAAAACTCGACAAGAAAAACTTCGTTGGACTTCCAATCCCGCCGGCCGCCGGACTTCTTGCCTCGATAGTACATTTTCACCCGATGCCACTGAACTCATATGGCGATGACTACGCAAAATTCTATGCCTATCTGATAATGATACTTATCGCCATTTTGGGTATTCTGATGGTCAGTACCATCAGATACACAAGTTTCAAAACCGTTAATTTCCGCGGGCGCAGTCTTTATCTTGTTCTGCTTATTGCCGGAACAGGTATGCTTGTTTGGCTGTATTCAAGGTATGTGCTTTTGATTTTAGCTGCGGCTTATGTTTCACACGGACTCATAGGTTACGTTGTCCGTACTCTTTCCAGAAAGCCCGGAAGCGAAACCGCCGCTGACATCGCCGGATGATCTGCGGCAACCTCAAACAAGACGAATTCCTGCGAATTATTCTTCAAACTGTCTTTTCAGACTTTCGGTGTATGGCGGCCTTGCAACGCCTTTTTCAGTTATGATTGCGGTTACCAGTTCGTTTGGTGTTACATCGAAAGCGAAATTAGTGACTTCGATACCTTCCGGAGCAAGTTGAATCCCGCCGATATGCGTAATTTCCCGCCTGTCTCTTATTTCTATTGGAATATCGTCGCCCGTTGGACAGGCAAGATCTACAGTTGATAAAGGAGCTGCAACATAAAACGGTATGCCGTGACGATGAGCCAGGACAGCGACCATATAAGTCCCGATTTTGTTTGCCACGTCTCCATTTGCGGCAATTCGGTCGCTGCCGACGACAACGGCGTTCACTTCCCCGCGTTTCATAACGTGGCCGCTCATATTGTCAGAGATTAGACGAACAGGTATATCGTCCTTGGCCAGTTCCCAGGCCGTAAGTCTTGCTCCCTGTAAATATGGCCTTGTTTCATCTGCTATTACGGAAATGCGTTTGCCCTGATCTACGGCACCGCGAATCACTCCGAGAGCAGTTCCCCAGACGCCGCCCGTTGCAAGCGCGCCGGCATTGCAATGTGTAAGAACCGTCGAATTGTCCGCAATCAATTCACCGCCAAACCGTGCTATCAAACGCTGGGCTTCTATGTCCTCATCGTGGATTTTTTTGGCTTCGGCCTCTAGGATGGTTTTTATCTCGCTGACCGAAAATCCCTGCTCTTTTGCATTCCGGAAGGTGGTACGCATCCGATCGATAGCCCAGAATAGATTGACGGCGGTCGGCCGCGTCGCACCCAGAACTTCACAGTTATATTCGAAATCCTCTCCAAAATCCTCGATATTTGTCCCGACGAACTGTCTGGCACCGAGTGCAATGCCATAGCCGGCGGAAACCCCGATTGCCGGAGCTCCGCGGACGGCCATGTCCTTGATTCCGGCGGCTACCTCTGAAACGCTCCTGAGAGTAAGCCACTTTTCTTCTGTTGGTAAAAGCCTCTGATCGAGCATTAAAACGCCTTGCTCAGACCACTTAAC
>Ga0073934_10001721_pt1 | contig 50457 bp, 50 predicted proteins | sample LarsenN4metaG_FD_76834 | JGI IMG/M metagenome (GOLD analysis project Ga0073934, IMG submission 76834) | Hot spring sediment bacterial and archeal communities from British Columbia, Canada, to study Microbial Dark Matter (Phase II) - Larsen... ...
TCGAGCCCCGCGTCCGCGTAGTACCCCTGGTCGTCGGCGACCAGGAACGGGATCCACAGGGGATCCGGGTAGCTCCATTCGGTGACGATCGTGACGGCGGTGGTCTCGGCGTCCTCGCCGCAGGCAGCGGCCAAGGTCGCGAGCCCCGCGGCGAGCATGAGCACCGGGACCCTTCGATCGAGCCTCATGATCGGTCTCCTTCCGTTCGGGACCCATCTTCCGATACGGCGACGGTCGCCGACATGGCCGGATCGGCGGACGGCTCGGTGACGTCCGCGCCGGCCGGGGGGGTCCGCCGGCGCCACCGACGCGCGGTCGAGCGGGAGCGCCACGGTGTCGCCAGACGCTCGAGCCCGAGCACCAGCAGGAACCCCGAGACGCCGATCGCCGTGAGCAGGAGCACCGCCCCGTAGACCGCGTCGGTGTTCAGTCGGGAGTTCTGGACCAGCAGGTAGTTGCCGAGTCCCCGCGTCGTGGTCGCGATCCACTCCCCCAGCACGGCGCCGGTGACGGCGTACGTGGCGCCGAGCTTGAGCGCAGAGAACAGCGGGGTGACGGTGGCCGGCAGCTCGATCAGGAGGAAGACCCGCCAGGGCCGACCCGACATCACCTTCGCGAGGTTGAGCAGATCGCGGTCGACGTTCGCGAGCCCGTCGAGCACGTTGACGACGACCGGGAAGAACACGATGAACGCGACGATCGAGACCTTCGGCCGCAGGCCGTACCCCAGCAGGATCACGAGCGGGAAGCCGATCGCCACGATCGGGATCGCCTGGGACCCCACGAGCAACGGGTAGACGACCCGCTGCACGAGCGACCACCGGGACATCAGGACCGCGAGCACGAACCCGACCACGGCCCCCAGGACGAAGCCGAGCACGGTCTCGGTCACGGTCGTCCACGTGTACGGGCGCAGGATCTCCCAGTCGTCGGCGATCGCCTGGAACGTCGAGGCCGGGGACGGCACCAGGTACGGCTTCACGTCGAAGACGCGGACCGTCAGGTCCCACAGCACGAACACGCCCACCACCGCGAACACGGGGGTCGCGAGCCGGGCAGCCCGCCGCCAGCCGCTCACGCCGCCCCCTGCCCGTACAGGAGGTCGAGGAGCCGTCGCTTCAGCGCCGTGAACGCGGGCGACGTGAGGGCCTCCAGGCGCCTCGGTCGCGGGATGGAGACGTCGACCTCCGCCGCGATCCGGCCCGGGCGGGGGGACATGACGAGCACCCGGTCGGCCAGGAAGATCGCCTCGTCCACGTCGTGCGTCACGAACAGCACGGTCCGGTCGAGCTCGTCCCAGACCTCGAGGAGCCACTGCTGCATCTCCAGCCGCGTCTGCGAGTCGAGCGCGCCGAACGGCTCGTCCAGGAGGAGCACGTCCGTGTGGACGGCGAGCGTGCGCATGAGCGCGACGCGCTGCCGCATGCCGCCCGAGAGCGCGTGGGGGTAGTGATCCTGGAACCCGGCGAGCCCGTATCGCTCCGCGAGCTCGCGCGCCTCGGCCTCGTCGCGGTCGGTCGCCCCCCGCGTGAGAGCCGCCCCGAGCACCACGTTGCCGACCACGGTGCGCCACGGCACCAGGAGGTCCTTCTGCAGCATGTACCCGACGTGGCCGGTCTCTCCGGTCACCTCGGTGCCGTCGATCAGGACCCGACCCGAGGTGGGCTCGAGCAGGCCGGAGAGGACGTTGAACAGCGTGCTCTTGCCGCTCCCCGACGGGCCGACGATCGAGACGAACTCGCCTGCCGGGATCTCCAGGCTCGCGTCCTGCAGGGCGAGCGTGTCTCCGAACCGATGGATGATCCGCTCGGCGACGAGCTTGGCTGGGGTCACGGGGCGAGTCTATGACCTGGGGCGTCGCCGTCAGCAGACGGCGTTCAGGAAGGCGAAGGGGTTGATCGCGTCCCCGCCCCCGGGGTGATACTCGAAGTGGTCGTGGGGTCCCGAGGCGTTCCCGGTGCTGCCCACGAACCCGATGATGTCACCCGCCTTCACCGGACCGAGCTGCCCGTACGCGGACAGGTGAGCGTTGTACACGTACCCGGTCTTCCCGTAGACCTTCACCGCGATCCCGCCGAGGGTGTTGTCCGCCGTGACGGCCAGCCCATCGAAGGGGGCGCGGATCGGCGTTCCGGGCGGGGCGAAGATGTCGATGCCCTGGTGGAGGTGGAACCCCCCCGACCACCTCGGCGCGTGCCAGTTGTCGGAGTAGACGCGCGGCTCGTCCACCGGGCAGACGCGCAGGACGCCGTCGAGGGCGATGTCCGACATGCCGTCGAACGGGTCGGCCCACTCGGCCAGGCGCTCCCCGACGATCACCTCGGCGATCGCCATCTGCGCGTACAGCTCCCTGGTCGTGCGGCGCGCGGAACGGATCCCGTCGCGGATCTCGGCCGCGCGCTCCTCGAGCGCCACGGCCTGCTCGAGCACCTGCGCCTCGCGCTGTCGCAGCTCCAGCGCGGCGGCGTCGATCTCATGCAGCTCCGCCCGCGCTCGCTCGACCAGCTCCGCCGCCTCCCGCTGGAGGGCCGGGCTGGCGGCCTCCTGGGCGAGCTCGTAGGCGGAGCGGACCGCCGCGGCGAGCTCGGCTCGGACGGCCCGTTCCTGGGTCGCCAGGCGGTACTCGGTCTCGCGGACGCGCGCGAGGAGCCTCCTCGCGTCGGCGACCTGACGCTGGACCCGCTCCTGCTGGCCGAGCAGCTCCACCGCCAGCTCGTCGCTCGCGTGGATCGCGTCGTTCACGACCCGCAGCGGCTCCCGGAGATCACGGAGCGTGATGCGCTCGCGCTCGTGGCCGGGGACGCGGCCAGATGTCACGACCTCGGTCGCCAGCGTCGAGCTCCGATCCAGCGTCTCCTCGCGCACCTGCAGCTCGGCCTCGGCGTCGGTCATCATGTCCCGCAGGTCGGTCAGGTCGGCCTCGACGCGCGCGACGCGCTCGTGGAGGGTCCCCACGATCGCGGTCGCCAGGTCGACGTCGCGGCGCAGGTCCTGGACCGCGGCGTGGGCGGCGAGCAAGCGGGTCTCGTCCCGGACCCCCGCTACGCCAGCGACCGACCCGCTGACGACGACCGCGCAGGCCGCGATCGGCACCGCCGCGCGGCGCGCGAACCGTCGGCGGCGCGTCAGCTCAACTCGTCGACCCGCAGGATCCCGCCGGTCGCGTCCACGTCGGCGCTGCACACGAACCCCCAGCTCTGCCCCGGTCGCCAGTCCTGCTTGTTGTCGATCCCGCTGGCGAGCAGGCGGCCGTCCTCGTCCAGGAACGAGCAGCCGAGCTGCGCGTACGAGATGACCTCGCCGCTGCGGTTCACCGCGATGCCGATGAGGTCGCTGTAGCCGTACTGGTGCGTCAGCTGCACGTCGTGGATCCCGATCAGGCTCTCGAACCCGGTGAGCTCGACGCTCACGTCCTTCCCGTTCGGGACCCACCTCACGACCGTCTCGGTGACGGTCACGGTCTCCGTCTCGACGACCGTGCGGACCTTGGAGGCCTCGAGCTTCGCGTACCGCGCCTGCAGGACCTCCAGGCGCTCGCGGATCCGCTCGCTCTGGCCGGCCGCCATCGCCGCGGCCTCCGTGGCGGAGGAGGCCTCCGCCCGCAGGATCGCGAGCTCTGCCGCGAGCCGGTCGGCGTCGCCCCTCGCGTCGGCGATGCCGACAGCCGCCGCCCCTGCCGCCGCGGCGACGAGCAGCAGAGCGGTCGCCCACGCGAACGCGCGGCTGGCAAGGGTCCGCCGGGTCCGCCGTCGGCGCTTCGGGGCCGGGACGGGGGCGAGCTCCTGCTCGTAGAGGTCCCGCTGGACCATGATCAGGCCCATGCCGGGGATCATCGGGTCGGGTGCTCGTGATGGCGCCTCGAGCGTCGCTCTCATGTCTGCGAGCCTCGCAGGGACCCCACGGACGCGGGGGAGCCGAGCAGCCCACTGCGACCGGGCCGTAGGTCCCTGAGCCGACCCCGGACTAGGGCGGCGGTGATGCCCGCGGCGCGCCGCTCAGGCGGCGGCTCGGAGCGCCTCCAGCGTGGCGGGGTCGCTCGCGAACAGGGCCCGCACCGCGGTGCCCTCCGCCGGCAGCACCGTGGCTGCCTGTCCGTCGGGCGAGCCGGCGATCCAGCTCGTCAGGGCCTCGGCGAAGTCCTCCGCGTCTCCGGGCGAGTCCCACACCGTCGAGAGCACCACGGCCACCTCCCGGCCGTCGGTCCACGCGCGGTACAGGCCTCCGTCCCAGCCGGCGGCGGCCTCCCCCGCGATCGACGCGTCCAGCCGCAGGTCGAGCGCGAGGGACAGCCACGCCTCCCCGACCTCCTGGACGTCGAGGTCCCGCCACCCGGGCCCCAGGGCCCCGGCCAGGTCGGTGACGTCCACCGGCGTGGGCACGTCGTTCGGGTAGCGCTCGGGGTGCAGGATCTGCTCGGTCGAGACGGGGAGGTCGCGGAAGGCCTCGTCGATCGCATCGACCCCGCCGCGGATCGAGAGCGCCCGCACGAAGTCCTGCCCGCGCAGGTACGGCCAGATCTGCTGGGACTCGATGAACGGCTCCACGTCCGCCGTCGTGCCGCCGCTCTCGGTCGCCAGCTGGAGCTGCTCCTCGGTGGTCAGGAAGCGCAGCGCGTACTGCGTCATGAACCACGTGGCGCTGCCCTCGACGAGCGCGATCGCCGCGGCGGCGGCCTCCTCACGGCACGAGGTGACGAGGTGGTCGATCCGCTCGAGCCCGAAGTGCTGGTCGTCGACCGCGTGGGTCAGCTCGTGCGCGAGCGTGACCCGTTCGTAGGGGGAGGGATCGTCGGACCCGAGGAACACCAGCTCCCCGGTGAGCGTGTCGTAGTAGCCGATCACCTGCCCGGAGGCGAAGGTCTCCAGCTCCGCCCGGATGTCGGCGCCGTCCCCGATCACGCCGATCGTCTGCCACGCCGCGCTCCTGCGCTCGAGCAGCTTCCTCGGATACGAGTAGTCGAAGGACTCCTCCAGCCCCTCCACGAGCTCCGACCTCGTCACGGCGTCGGCCACCACGGGCTCGATGAACGCCAGCCCTCGGAGCTCCTCCACGGCAGCCTGGACCTCGGCGATCGTCGGCGGCGTCGGCCCCTCGGCCAGCACCGGCTCGCTCCCCGGGGGTGGCCCGAACTCGCAGAGCGCGGCGAGCGCCTCCGCGGCCGACCCCTCCCCCCCGGCGGCGGGCGACGTGGTCTCACGCACCGACGGGGGTGCGCTCGGCCCGCCTGGCGACGAAGGTCCGGCTTCCCCGCCGCCGGTCGAGCAGGCCGTCACGAGGAGCATCGCTCCCGTCACCCACAGCGCTCGGGTCCACCTCATCGGCTCTCCGACGGCACCAGGAGGAGGCTGAGGATCGCCAGGACGATGGCCGTGTACGAGGCCCCCATCGACCACCACAGCAGCCCCGGGGACTGCAGGGAGCCGAGCGACGCCCCGACGATCAGCGCGGCCCCGACGAGCAGCAGGACGAACGCGACCGCGTACAGACCGATCGACCGGTGGGCACCCTGCGTCACAGGCGCTCCTGCAGGTACCCGACGAGCCGGTCGATCGGGATGCGATCTTGGCTCATCGAGTCACGGTCGCGGACCGTGACCTGCCGGTCCTCGAGCGAGTCGAAGTCCACCGTCACACAGAAGGGCGTCCCGACCTCGTCCTGCCGACGGTACCGCCGCCCGATCGAGCCGGCGTCGTCGTAGTCGCACATCCAGTGGGGCTTCAGCAGGTCGAAGACGCCCCGCGCGTCCGGCACGAGCCGCTCGTTCCTGGACAGCGGCAGGACGGCGACCTTGGTGGGGGCGAGATCCTTGTGGAGCGCCAGCAGGACGCGCTTCTCGGTGTCGCCCTTGGCGGTCGGGGCCTCCTCCTCGCGATAGGCGTCGAGCAGGAACGCGAGGAGCATCCGGTCGACCCCGGCGGCCGGCTCGATCACGTACGGGTGGTAACGGATGTCCTTGTCCTGGTCGAAGTACGTGAGGTCCTGACCCGAGAACTTCTCGTGCTGCTTGAGATCGAAGTCGGTGCGGTTGGCGATCCCCTCCAGCTCTCCCCAGTCGGTGAAGGGGTAGCGGTACTCCACGTCGACGGTGCGCTTGGAGTAGTGGGACAGCTCCTCCTTCTCGTGCTCGCGCAGGCGCAGGTTCTCCTGCCGGATCCCGAGGTCCAGGTACCAGCGGAACCGCTCCTGGATCCAGTACTCGTGCCACTCCTCGTCCGTGCCGGGCTCCACGAAGAACTCCATCTCCATCTGCTCGAACTCCCGCGTGCGGAAGATGAAGTTGCCCGGCGTGATCTCGTTGCGGAAGGACTTGCCGATCTGCGCGATGCCGAACGGCACCTTCTTGCGGCTCGTCTGCTGGATCTGGACGAAGTCCACGAACATCCCCTGGGCCGTCTCGGGCCGCAGGTAGGCCGCGTTCGCCTCGTCGGCGACCGGGCCCATGTGCGTCTTGAACATCAGGTTGAAGTTGCGGGGGTCCGTGAAGTCGTGGTGCCCGCAGTTCGGACAGGTGGGCTGCGCGTGCATGTCGATCGAGGTCTCGTCCTCCTCGTGCCCGGACTGGGGCGCGTGGAAGCCCTCGATGTGGTCCGCGCGGAACCGCTGGTGGCAGTGCAGGCACTCGACGAGCGGGTCGGTGAACACCTCCAGGTGCCCGCTCGCCTCCCAGACCTTCGGCGACATGATGATCGCGGCGTCCAGACCCACGACGTCGTCGCGGAGCTGGACCATCGAGCGCCACCACGCCGCCCGGATGTTCCGCTTGAGCTCCACACCCAGGGGCCCGTAGTCCCACGAAGAGCGCAGGCCTCCGTAGATCTCGCTGGACTGGAACGCGATGCCCCGGCGCTTCGCCAGGGACGTGATGGCCTCCATGAGGTCGGCCACGGGTCTCCTCCTTCCCCGGCCGCTGGCCGCGGCCGCTGGCGCGGAGGCCAGTGTACCGGCGGCGCTGTTGCCGCTTGCCCCTCGTGCCGGGCAAGTACCGCCGAACGGCCTATGCCTGTGCATCCCCCAAGCGACCTACGATGCGCCAGGAGGTTCGTCGAGGGTCACCATGACGTGTCTGGGCTGTGGCGCTGCGCTGTCCCCCGCCATCACCTGGTGCGGGCAGTGCTACCGACCGCTGGTCCCGCGCCGCGCGCGGGTCATCGGGCGCGAGGCACGGTTGACGGTCGTGCGCGCGAGCCCGACGACCTTCGGGATCGTGGGCCGGCTCCTCGCCACGGCGGCCGTGGTCGCGATCGGCGTCGCCCTCAACGCGGTCTCCGTCGCGTGGAGCGAGGCGGTCGGGCCAGCGGGCGAGGGTCTCCGCTTCGTGATCGTGGGCCTGTGGGCGATCGCGGCCGTCCCGGTCCTGGTGTCGACGTGGCGGCGCGGGCATCGGACCCGGGTCGTGTACGTGGACGGGCCCCTCGTCGGCTATGCGCCCTCGCGACTCCGAGGCGAGGATCCCACATCGGGCTGAGTGCCCGCCTGCCGGCGGCCACCGTCAGTCCCGCGGCTCGTCGATGCCACCGAACCGCCGTGTCCGCTTCTGGTAGTCGCGGATCGCCTCGTAGAGATGTTCGCGATCGAAATCCGGCCAGAGCACCGGGGTGAAGTACAGCTCCGAGTACGCGGCCTGCCACAGCAGGAAGTTGGAGATGCGTTCCTCGCCGCTCGTGCGGATGATCAGGTCCGGGTCGGGCATGTCGGGGAAGTAGAGCCGGCGAGAGATCGACTCCGGCCCGAGCTTCTCACCCTTCAGACGACCCGCATCGTGGTCGGCCAGGAGCTTCTTCACCGCGTCCGCGATCTCGACGCGGCCGCCGTAGTTGAAGGCGATCGTGAGCGTCATCCCGGTGTTGTGGCGGGTGAGCTCCTCGGAGATCTGCATCTCCTTCAGGACGGAGCGGGGAACCCTCCAGTCGCGGCGGCCCATCCAGCGCACCCGGACGTTCATGCGGTGCAGCTCGTCGCGCCGGCGCCGCAGGAGGCCGCGGTTGAACCCCATCAGGTACCGGACCTCCGCCTTGGGGCGGTTCCAGTTCTCCGTGGAGAACGCGAACATCGTCAGCCACTCGAGCCCGAGCTCGTCGGCCCCCACCACCGTGTCCCACATCGCGGACTCGCCGGCGGCGTGACCCTCGGTGCGAGGCAGGCCCCGGCGGGTGGCCCACCGCCCGTTGCCGTCCATCACGATGCCCACGTGCCGGGGGAGCCGGTCGCGGTCGAGCTCGGTCAGGTACGTGCTCACGGGGTCAGGCTCCTCGCCAGCATGGGAAGGCTCTTCATCCGTCGCTCCAGGTGGTACTCGGCGAACCCGAACAGCAGGGACCGGGCCTGCCTCCGTACCTCCGTATCGGCCACGACCGCTCCGGCCTCAAGGAGCCCGCTCGCGCCGAGCTCGGTCAGCAGGGCGAGCGCCCCACCCGGGACCGGCGCGGCGTCGGGGTCCGCGCAGCCGGAGCAGACGGCGCCACCCTGCGCGCTGGAGAAGCGGTCGGGGTCCGGGCGCCCGCACTCCGCGCACGCCTTCAGGCTCGGGTGGAACCCGGACAGGGACAGGAGCTTGAGCAGGAAGGACTCGGCGACCGCCGCGGGATCGGCGGGCCGAGCCTCCAACGCGCGGAGGCCCCCCAGGAGCAGCATGAACAGCCGGACGTTGCGCTCGTGCTCCTCGGCGACCTTGTCGCTCGCCTCGAGCATCGTCTCGGCGGCCGCGAACAGGCCGAGGTCCTGGCGGATCGGCAGGAAGGGGCTGATGATCTCGACCTGGCTCACGGTGTCCAGGGAACCCCGTCCCCGATAGACCATGAGCGACACGTGCGTGGTGGGCTCCAGGCGCGCGCCGAAGCGGCTGGTCGTCTTGCGGATCCCCTTGGCGACGGCGCGGACCTTGCCCGAGCCCTGGGTCAGCACCGTGACGATCTTGTCGGCCTCCCCCAGCTTGTGGGAGCGGAGCACGACGCCTTGTTCCTTGTAGAGGGGCATCGCCCGCATCGTAGCGCCGGGTCGGGGCCGGACCCGGCGCTCGATGTTGCGGAAGTGTGGAATCGCAGGGGGTCCGGGGGGGCCGGTCGTGCCCGGCCCCCACGGACGTGTCCCGAGCTAGCCGCCCATCGCCTCCATGTTGCGGGTGACGACCTCCATGGTCTGCTGGAGCCGGTCGGTCGGGCTGAACTCCACCAGCGAGGTCCCGGCGAAGATCTCCGGCGTGTGGCCCGGGCCGACGAAGTACGCATCGCCGGCCAGGAACTCCTCGTCCCCCTCGGGCGTGTGATACACGATCTTGCCCTCGAACACGTAGCCCCAGTGCTCGCACTGGCACCGGTCGTCGGGCAGGCCGACGAACAGCGGAGTCATGTCCGCGTCCGCCGTGTAGCGCTCGAAGCCGACGGTGGTGCCGCCGAGCTCCGCGTAGTGACCCTCCAACCCCTCGCCCTCGACATGGTTGGGCGCGCTTGCCTTCGATGACTTCGCCACCTCTCCTCCCTTCTCCCGCGACACCGCTCGCCGCGGACACGATCGCGCTCCACGTGAGCACGATCCCGATCAGCCGAGGGACCGGCTCGAGGTCCGCTCCTCCGCGAGCCGCGCCAGGTTGACGACCCCCCGCTTGGCCACACCGGCCGAGGCCTTCAACGCGACCGATCGGAGCCCGGGGATCTTGAACATCGCCAGCGCCCCGGCGAGCTCGCTGAGGCGAACGATGCGGATCGTGTACGCGATCCGACAGCGGCCTTCGGCCGGCGAGAGCTCGTACCGGTGGACCACGGTCCAGTCGACTCCCCTGCCTCTCCTGGTCTCGAGATGGGCCTCCGTCACGAACTCGAAGACCCGCGACGGGATCGCCTCCGTCACGACGGAGCGGTCCTCGAACCTGCCCATCGGATCCGCGCCGACCGTCCGGAACTCGGTCCCGACCTCCGCCAGGCCCTCCGGTGCCTCGATCGAGAGGAGCCGTGTCTTCGCCTTCTGCCGCTCGCCCGCCCACACGCGGTGGCTCCGCAGGTCCGCCAGCAGCCCGTACACGATCTCCGCCGTCGCCCCCTACGTCGTCGACACCGTGGTCACGAGCTCTCTGCCGTTCAGCGCGTTCGCCCGAGGCCCGCTCGTCCTCTGCGCCGTCATCGTTCCTCCTTCCGTCGATGGAGCCCGAGGATGCCCCGGAACGGCGTCCAGAGGATGGGGAACGTTCCCTATCTCGGGTCCGAGATCGCCGGCAGATGTCGGATCGCGTACGCGGCGGCCTCCGAGCGGCTGCGCAGGTGGAGCTTCGAGAGCACGTTGCTGACGTGGTTCCCGGCCGTCTTGGTGCTGATGTACAGGCGGGCGGCGATCTCCGCGTTCGTGAGCCCCTCGCCGAGGAGGGCCAGGACCTCGCGCTCCCGCCGGCTGAGAAGCCCGAGGTTCTTGGGGCCGGTGCGTCCACCCACCCCTCGCTCGCGCAGGAAGGCGGCCGCGGCATCCGCCTCTCGAGGTGCGCCGAGCCGTTCGAACTCCGCGAGCGCGGTCCGCGCCTCGCCGATGGCCACCTCCGGGTCGGACACCGCCCGGGCGAGCTCGAAGCGTGCCCGGGCGGCGTCCAGCGAGAGCTGCTGGGCGGCGAGCGAGGCCATCGCCGCCTCGAGGTACCCGACCGCGTCGGGATCGCCGGCCGCCGCGGCGACACGCCCACGGGCGAACGCTGCAGCCGCCTCGACCCGCGGCAGCGAGGAACGCCCAGCGATCCCCGACAGGCGTTCGACCGTGGTTCCCGCACCGTCGAGATCGTCCTGGGCGAGCTGCACGTCGATCAGCAGGGCGAGGAACGGCGCCGCGAGCACGGTGTCCTCGCCGACCGCGTTGAGCCGTCGGTGCAGCACCGCGGCGGCCATCGCGACCTCTCCGCGCGCGAGGTGAAGCATCGCGAGCGCGTGCGTGGACTCCGGCAGGCTCTCGTAGCCGGCCAGGAGCTGCTCGGCCTCCTCGATCCGCCCCTGGAGCAACCGGAGCTCCGCCAGCTTGGCGGCCGGATGGACGCATCGGGCGCGCAGCTTCGCAGCCTGCATCGCCCCGAGTCCCTCGACGAGCATCCCCTCGGCCATCTCCCACTGCCCCGAGGCCACGAACATCTCGGCGCAGCACGCGTAGCAGAAGCCCAGCACGGCCACGTGCTCGTGCTGTCCCAGCCAGCGCTCGACGACCTGCCCCCACTGCTCGATCCGCTGCCAGTCCGCCGCCTGCTCGCAGGCGCCGATCCCGACGCAGATCACGTCCCCGATGGTCTCGAGACCTCGGACCTCGCCGCCGGTGGCGGCGGCCAACGCCTCGTCGACCTTCGCCATGCCCCTCTCGACGTCGCCGGACACGACGTCCGCGTGCCCGACGCGCACGAGCGCCGCGGCCTCGAGGTCCGGGTCGTGGATCCGGCGCGCGAGCCGGAGCGCCTCCCCGGCGTGACGCCGGATGTCCGAGGGCGCGGTCGCGCGCTCCGACCGAGCGATCGCCAGCCAGCCCTGCTCGGGCACGCCTCCGACGTCGCCGAGCAGACCCTCTGCCCGCGCGTACCAGCCGCCGCTCGCGGCCAGGTTGCCGAACCCGGCGGCGTGCTCGCGGGAGAGCCAGAGTGCGGCCCTGGCCGCTCGGACGTCATCGCCCAGCTGCCGGAACCCCGCGTACGCGCGCTCGACGTGCGCGACCGCCGCCTCGAAGTCGTGGAGCCACCACAGGGCGCGCCCGAGACCCTCCTCGGCCTCGGGACCCCCGGCTCCGGCCAGGGCGGACTCGAACGCCGAGCGGGCGCCCTCCCAATCGCCCGCCCCGAGAGCCTCCTCTCCGCGGGCGAGCGGATCGGCGGCGGCCTCGACGGCCATGGCGGGGATGATGGCAGGAGTCGAGCCGCGGCGCCAGCCGGCGCGCTCAGGCGCCGATCGGGTGCCAGACCGTCTTGAACTCCATCAGCGCCGTGATGTCGTACGGGCTCTGAGCCTCGTCGCTGAACGGGTCGACGTCGCGAGCGCGGGACACCCGCTTCATGTTCTCGGTGGCGAGCTCCTCGACCTGCGCGAGCATGTCCTCGGGCACGCCGGTGATGTCGATCGCGTTCACGTCCATGTGGCCGGCGAGCCATGGGACGAGCTCGCGCGTGTGGCCGGTGAGCACGTTGACCACGCCGCCCGGAACGTCGGAGGTCGACAGGACCTCGGTGAGCGACACGGCCGGCAGCGGGGACGCCTCGCTCGCGATGACGACCGCCGTGTTGCCGCTCACGATCGCCGGCGCGAGCCGCGAGACCAGCCCGAGCAGCGACCGATCCTGCGGCGCGACGATCCCGACGACCCCCGTCGGCTCGGGGATCGTGAAGTTGTAATAGGGGCCGGCGACCGGGTTGGTCCCGCCGAGCGCCTGTCCGATCTTGTCCGCCCATCCCGCGTACCAGACCCAGCGATCGATCGCGGCGTCCACGCCCCGGGCGGGGTCGGCGGCCCCCGCGTCGGCGAGCTCGAGCTCGAACTGCGCGCGGCGACCCTCCATGAGCTCGGCGACCCGGTAGAGGATCTGGCCACGGTTGTACGCCGTCTTGCCCGCCCACCCCGGCTGCGCCGCCCGGGCGGCTCGGACGGCGTCGCGCAGGTCCTTCCGGGAGGCGCGCGCCGCCCACGCCAGCAGTCGACCGTCCGCAGCGAAGACCTGGTAGGACCGCCCGGACTCGCTGCGCGGGAAGTCCCCGGCGATGTACAGCTTGGCCGTGCGCTTGACGGGGATCCGTGGGTCGCTCACGCCGAACCTCCGTCGAGGTCCAGGTACGGCTCGAGCCCGTGACGTCCCCCCTCGCGCCCGAACCCGCTCTCCTTGTAGCCGCCGAACGGCGAGGCGGGGTCGAAGCGGTTGAAGGTGTTGGCCCACACGACGCCGGCCTTCATCCGGTCGGCCATCCACAGGATGCGCGAGCCCTTCTCCGTCCAGATCCCCGCGGACAGGCCGTACTCGGTGTTGTTCGCCTTCTCGACCGCCTCGTCGGGCGTACGGAACGTGAGGATCGAGAGCACGGGCCCGAAGATCTCCTCCCGAGCGATGCGGTGCGACTGCGAGACGTTGGTGAACAGCGTCGGCCGGAACCAGAACCCACGCTCGGGCAGCGCGCAGTCCGGCTGGTACATCTCGGCGCCCTCGTCGATCCCGCTCTGCACGAGCTCCGTGATCTTCGCGAGCTGGTCGGCCGAGTTGATCGCGCCCACGTCGGTGTTCTTGTCCAGCGGGTCCCCGACCCGCAGGGTGTCGAGCCGCGCCTTCAGCTTGTCCACCACCAGCTCGAAGACGGACTCCTGCACGAACAGCCGGGACCCGGCGCAGCAGACCTCGCCCTGGTTGAAGAAGATCCCCGTGATGATTCCCTCGACGGCCTGGTCGATCGGCGCGTCCTCGAACACGATGTTGGCCGCCTTGCCCCCGAGCTCGAGCGTGAGCCGCTTGGTCCCGGCGACGTTGCGCCGCAGCACCTTGCCGATCTCGGTCGAGCCCGTGAACGCGATCTTGGCGATGTCCGGGTGCGTGGCGAGCCACCCACCCGTCCGACCGCCCGGCCCCGGGATCACGTTGACGACGCCCGGCGGCAGCTCTGCCTGCTCGATCACCTCGGCGAGCAGCAGCGCGGTGAGCGGCGTCGTCGAGGCGGGCTTGAGGATCGCGGTGTTCCCCGTCGCCAGGGCCGGCGCGAGCTTCCAGGCGCACATCAGCAGCGGGAAGTTCCACGGCGTGATCTGCGCGGCGACGCCGAGCGGTCGGGGCCTGCGCCCCGGGAACGCGTACTCGAGCTTGTCCGCCCACCCCGCGTAGTAGAAGAAGTGCGCGGCGGCGAGCGGCACGTCCACGTCGCGCGACTCCTTGATCGGCTTGCCGTTGTTCATCGTCTCGAGGACCGCGAACTCCCGGGACCGCTCCTGCAGCGCCCGGGCGATCCGGTACAGGTACTTGGCACGCTCCCTGCCCGGCAGATCGCGCCAGCGCTCCTCGAACGCCTCGCGGGCGGCGCGGGCCGCGAGGTCGACGTCCTCCTCGCCGGCCTCGCCCACCTCGGCGAGCGGCTCCTCGGTCGCCGGGTTGATCGTCTGGAAGTAGCGGCCGGACTTCGGCTCCACGAACCTCCCGCCGACGAACAGGTCGTAGCGATCCTGCAGCCGGACGATGTCCGTGCTCTCGGGGGCGGTGGCGTACTCCCAGGGCGTGGCGCGCTCGGGCGCCTGCGTCGTCGCGCGTTCGATGTCGCTCATGGCACCTCAGTCGATCGTGAAGTAGTCGGGCCCCTGATAGCGGCCCGTGCGTTCCTTGTTGATCTGCATCAGGACGTCGTTCAGGAGCGACGAGGCCCCGATCCGGAACAGGTCCGGCGTCATCCACTCCCCTCGCAGGGTCTCGTGAACCAAGACGAGGTACTGGATCGCCTGCTTGGAGACCCGCACGCCGCCGGCCACCTTCACGCCGACGCGCCGCCCCGTCTCGTGGAAGAAGTCGCGGGCCGCCTCCATCATGCAGAGCGCGGACGGCAGGGTGGCGCCGATCCCGATCTTGCCCGTCGAGGTCTTGATGAAGTCCGCGCCCGCGGCCATCGCGAGCACGCTCGCCTGCCGGACCCGGTCGTAGCTGCCCAGCTCGCCGACCTCCAGGATCACCTTCAGGCGCGCCTGTCCCGCGGCCTCACGCGCGGCCATCAGCTCCTCGAACGCCTGCGCGTAGCGCCCGCCGAGGAACCGCGAGCGGTTCAGCACGATGTCCACCTCGTCGGCGCCCTGCTCGATCGCGGTGCGGATCTCGTCCAGGCGTGCATCGAGCGGGCCGAGGCCGGACGGGAACGAGCCGGCGACGCTCGCCACCTTGACGGAGGTCCCCCGCAGCTGCTCCTTGGCGACCGGCACGAGCTGCGGGTAGATGCACACGGCGGCGACCGGCGGGATGCTGGGGTCGGTGGGGTCCGGTCGCACGGCCTTCGCGCACATCGCGACGACCTTGCCCACCGTGTCCACGCCCTCGAGCGTGGTGAGGTCCATGCAGCGGATCGCGAGGTCGAGGGCCCACAGCTTGGACTCCCGCTTGATCGAGCGCTTGCCCAGGGATGCGGCGCGGTCCTCGAGCCCGACCGCGTCCACCGCGGTCGTGCGCGTGACGAGCCGAACGGCCTCGCGCGGCGTGTACCGGACGAGGCCGCCCGTCGGCTGGATCTCGGCGGCCTGCGACATCGGACCGCCATCGTACGGCCTCAGCCGGGATGGGAGCTATCCTGCTCCGATACGCACCGGGAGGGAGATCATGCGGAGACCGCTCGGACTGATGCCGATGCTCGTGCTCGTGCTCGTGCTCGCCGCCTGCGGCGGCGACGAGGAGGCCCCCGCGACGGCGACCGGGGACACCGGCGCCGGCGCGACCGGCGGCACCGGGGCGGGCGGGTGCGTGGACCTCACATCCGGGGACATGTTCACCCTCACGATCTCGGGTTTCGCGTTCGAGCCCGATTGCCTGACCGCTCGGGCCGCCCAGAGCATCGCCATCGTGAACCGGGACGCCGCGGATCACACGTTCACGATCGACGGGACGATGGTCGATGTCACGATCCCCGCGGGCGAGACGTTCAACGGCGAGCCCGTGACCGGTGTCGTCGAGCCCGGGACCTACGGCTTCCGTTGCCGGTTCCACCCGTCGATGACCGGGACCATCACGGTCGAGTAGGCGGCTCGTCACCGGCGAGCCCAACGTGCGAGCGACCCGCGGCCCGTCTATCCTTCAGCGGTTCGGGCCGAGGAGGAGCAGATGCGCAAGGTGACGGCGGTGGCGATCGTGGCGCTCGTGCTGGGTCTCACCGCGTGCAAGGGGGGCGCCGAGGCGCTCGAGGAGCTGGGGCTCACGGGGGACGACGGTGCCACGGGCGCGACCGGCGGAGGCGTGCCCGCCGACTGCGTGGATCAGACCGGCGGTTCGGCCACGATCACGACCGCCGACTTCGCGTTCGAGCCGGACTGCGTGATCGTGAGCGCCTCGGCGAACCTCACGCTGGTGAACGAGGACACCTCCGCGCACCGCTTCATCCTGGAGGGAGGGGCGATCGACCAGGTCATGGAGGCCGGCCAGACCGTCAAGGTGAAGTCGCTCTCGGACATCCCGCCCGGCACCTACAGCTTCGGCTGTGGGTTCCATCCCCCGATGCGCGGCACGATGGTCGTCGAGTAGCCAGGCCACCCACTCCAACAGACGGCCGCAGGAGCGAGGCGTCGCCCGGCGCCTATGCTGAAGGGCTCACACCGCCGCCGACGCTGCTCTCGCCCACGGCATCGGCGGCCTGCTCGATGTGAGCCAGCAACTCCTCCGGTGTCAACCGCTCGAGGATCAGGGCCCACTCGTCGGGCGCATACCCAGCCGGCACGGACACCTCCACCGCCCCATCCCGGATCAGGAACCGTGCCTCTGAGTTGAGCATGTAGTAGTAGGGAAGCCCATCCTTCCAACCGAGGAAGTAGTAGCCGTGGTCGCCGAGCTGCGATCCGTACCTGCCACCGGAATCGGGCCCCTCGATCGACCCGGTCGATTCCTCGATGAGAAGGGTCGCCGAGTCGCCGGTCGGAGGGGCCCCGTAGATGACGCGCTCCACGGCCAGCTCGAGCTCAAGGAACTGGATCGGGTCCTCGGAACCAACGACCCTGCCCATAGAGGCGCTCACGACGGTCCCCTCCACCACAACGTCGGATGCAGCGACCATCTCCTCCAAGCTGCTGAAGTCGAAGAACTCAACAGCCTGCATGCTCTCAGGCGGCCGCGTCTTGGAGCCAGAACCGCAGGCCGCGGTCGTGAGCATGACGGCGGCGAGGCCCAGACCGAGGCAAGCGGTCGCCCATCTGTGGGACCGTTCGAGATGGGTGAAGAGACTCATGGCTCCTCCCAGCCTATCCGTTGGGATTGGTTGGGTAGTAGTTGTTCACGTGCCCGATGTCGTGGCTGCTGAAGTACTTGGCGGTGACAGGTGAGTTCATGCACGAGCCTGAGGTGCTGCCGTGGAAGAGCCCGAGCGTATGACCGAACTCGTGGCAGGTGAATCGCTTCTTCTCCTCTATTGTGTCGAAGCTTGATGCGTAGTAGGTGTTGTACCGGACGTGCCAGTGGTAGCAGATTCACGGCGTGCTGCTGGAAGCATCGATGCATTCGGTCTCTCCGGGTGGCTCCCCTTCTCCCAGGCCCTGCACATAGGACGCAACGTCTGAGTTGTCGTGGGCCGAGCGTGTCTCGCTGTACATGTCAGTGGGATTGACGTTGTTGTTTCGCGACCAGTTGGAGGCTGTCTTCCAGTCGGCATTGAGAGACGAGGCGTACCAGTACCTCTGGAAGTTGCTCTCGTTGTAGAACCAGTTGTTGTCCGATCCGAAGTCGTTCGCGAGCACTGGCAACGATGCCGCCATGGTGAGGATCAGGATCCCCACAAGGGCGAGGGTCACACGTCTCAGGCCTGCATGAGCGGAACGAGACATCGGCTTCTTCCCCCTCATTCGACTTCCTCAGTACCACACACACACACGGCAAGTCCCGCATCTGGACTACGCGACTTCGACCAGGCCTGCCCTACCACCGGTCAACAGACGGCGGACGTCTGTCAGAACCCGAGCCGCCTGAGCGCCTTTGGGTCGCGCTGCCACTCCTTGAGGACCTTGACGCGCAGGTCGAGGTACACACGCGTCCCGAGGAGCGGCTCCATCTCCTCGCGCGCCCTCGTACCGATCGACTTCAGCACCTCGCCCCCCTTGCCGATCAGGATCGGTTTCTGCGAGTCGCGCTCCACCACGATCGTCGCAGCCACGCGCGTCAGCTCATCCTGGCGCTCGAGCTCCTCGACCACCACCGCGATCGAGTGGGGCACCTCCTCACGGGTGACCGCCAGCGCCTGCTCGCGGACGATCTCGGCGAGGCGCACGTCGAGCGGCTGGTCGGTCACCTCCCCCGTGGGGTACAGCGGCGGCCCCGGGGGCATCCGGGCGACGATGAGATCCCGGAGCAGATCCACCCCGCGTCCGGTCTTGGCCGACACGGGCACGATCTCGTCGAAGTCACCCAGGTCGGCGGCCGCCTGGAGCTGGGGAACCTCGCCGCGACCGCGGACAAGGTCGAGCTTGTTGACCGCGCAGAACCTGGCCCCGGGCACGTCGCGGACCTGGCGTTCGTAGACGTAGGCGTCCCCCCGGCCCACGCCGGCCTTGGCGTCCACGACCTGGATGACCGCGTCCACGCCCGAGGTCGCCTCGCCGACCAGCTCGTTCAGCCGGGCCCCGAGCAGCGTCTTGGGCTTGTGGAAACCCGGCGTGTCGGTGAACACGACCTGGTACGCGTCGGAGCTCAGGATGCCGCGGATGTCGCGACGCGTCGTCTGGGGCTTGTCCGAGACGATCGCCACCTTCGTGCCAACGAGGGCGTTCACCAGGGTGGACTTGCCGGTGTTCGGACGGCCGACGACCGCGACGATGCCAAAGCGGTGGGTCACGCCCGATCGCGGAACGACGCCGAGTCGAAGGCGGCCGGCAGCAGCGCGCTCAGGACCCACTCGGCCCGGCGCCCGCTGTCGGACTCCGCCACGACGAGCATCTCCGGGCCGAACTCGTGCAGCACCTGACGGCACCCGCCGCACGGCGGCGTCGGCTCGGCGTCGTCGGCGACGACCGCCACCGCCTCGATCGCCAGCTCCCCCGCCATGACGGCCGCGGCGACGGCGTTCCGCTCGGCGCAGACCGAGAGCGGGTACGAGGCGTTCTCGACGTTCACACCCGTGAAGACCCGACCGCCGGCGAGCACCGCCGCGCCGACGTGGAAGTTGCTGTACGGGGCGTAGGCGCGGGTGCGCGCTTCGCGCGCCGCCGCGACGAGGGCATCCACGTCGAGGGACCCGCTCATCCGGTGCCCACCTCCTCCTGCTCCTCGTCATGCCCCTGCGGCTCGCGCCGGGTGATCAGCACCTTGGCGATCCTGCGCCCCTGCACCTTCTCGGCGGTGAACACCAGGTCCTGGAAGACGACCTCCTGCCCCTCCTCGGGGATCGCACCCAGCAGGCCCAGCATCAGCCCGCCGACCGTGTCCCACTCCTCGTCGGGCAGCTCCACATCCAGGAGGTCGTTGACCTCGTCGATCGCCACCTTGCCGTCCACCCGGAACGAGCCATCGCCGACCTGGACGACCTCGGGCTCCTCGCGGTCGTACTCGTCGGTGATCTCGCCGACGAGCTCCTCGAGGAGGTCCTCAAGCGTCACGAGCCCGGAGACCGAGCCGTACTCGTCGGTGACGAGGGCGATGTGGAACTTCTGGCGCTGCATCTCGCGCAGCAGGTCCGCCACCTTCTTCTGCTCGGGCACGAAGTGGGCCTGCCGCACGATGTCGCGCAGCGGCATGTCGTGCTTGCCCTGATGGAGCGCCTTCAGCACGTCCTTGGCGAACACCATGCCGATCACGTTGTCGAGGTCGTCCTGGTACACCGGGATCCGCGAGTAGCCATGCTCGAGCACCAGCGCCTGGACGTCCCGGAGGGTGCGGTCGCCCTCGATCGCGGTGATGTCCGGGCGCGGGACCATCACCTCGCGCACGATCGTGTCCCCGAACTCGAAGATCGAGTGGATCAGGTCCTTCTCCTCGAGCTCGATCGAGCCCTCCTCGTGCCCGACCTCGGCCATCGAGCGCAGGTCGGCCTCGGAGACGAAGGGGCCCTGCTTGAGGCCCTTGCCCGGCAGCAGCACGTTGGCGAGGCTGATCAGCGCGCGCGTCGGCGGGGCGAGCAGCCTGCCGAGGAACCACACGAGCGGCGCGACCGCGAGCGCCGCGCGGTCGCTGTGCAGCACGCCGTAGGTCTTCGACATCGCCTCGACGAGCACGAAGTACAGCAGGGTGAAGGCGACCGAGACGAGGGTGACCCCCCATCCGCCGAAGGTCCGCTGCGCCAGGATGGCCACCAGGATCGCCGAGCCGTTCTGGCAGAACATCACCGCCAGGTAGACGGCGTTCAGGTAGCGCGGCGGGTCGGCCTCGATGCGCTCGAGGATCACGGCGTTGCGCCGCTTCTCCTCGATCAGCGCGAGCGCCCGCACGCGCGTCATGCGCGTGAGCGAGGCCTCGGCGATCGCGAGCACCGAGCCGAGCAGCACGAGGAGCACCACCAGGACCCACAGCCAGCTCACGGCACCCGCACCCCCGTGTACCGCTCCTGGATCGCCCACATCGCCGCGCGCTCGTCCTCCCGCTCGTGATCGTGCCCCAGCAGGTGCAGGATGCCGTGCACGAGCAGTAGGCGCACCTCGCCCGCGGGGTCGGCCTCGTTGTTGCGCGCCGCCACCGCCGGCGCGATCACGACGTCGCCCAGGATCCGGACCCCCTCCTCGTCCCTCTCGTCCAGCGGGAACGACAGGACGTCGGTCGGTCCCTCCTCGCCCATGTACCGCAGGTGCAGGTCGGCGATCTCCTCCTCGCCGACGAGCGAGACGGAGAGCTCCGCGTCGCCGGCTCCCTCGCCGAGGAGACATGTCGCCGCGAGCGCGACCAGGCCGTCCACGTCCACGGGCGATCCCTGACGATCGTCGACGAGGATCCGCGGGGTATGGTCGCCGTCACCCATCGGCGCGCGCCCGCTGCTCGCCGTGCACGCGGTACGCCTCCACGATGTCCTGCACGATCTTGTGTCGGACCACGTCGCGGGCCCCGAGATGGATGAACTCGATCCCCTCGATGCCCGAGAGGATCTCCTCCATGATCGTCAGACCCGAGGTCTGGCCGTTCGGCAGATCGATCTGCGTCACGTCGCCGTTCACGACGACCTTGGATCCGAACCCGAGCCGTGTCAGGAACATCTTCATCTGCTCCGGCGTGGTGTTCTGCGCCTCGTCCAGGATGATGAACGAATCGTTCAGGGTCCTTCCACGCATGTACGCGAGGGGTGCGACCTCGACGGTCCCGCGCTCCATGAGGCGTGGGAGCGCGTCCGCACCGGTCATCTCGAACAGCGCATCGTAGAGCGGCTTCATGTACGGGTCGATCTTCTCGTACAGCGTCCCCGGCAGGAAGCCGAGCCGCTCGCCCGCCTCCACCGCCGGACGGGTCAGGATCAGGCGCGACACCTGCTTCTGCTGCAGGGCCCGCACGGCCGTCGCGACCGCGAGGTAGGTCTTGCCGGTCCCGGCGGGACCGATCGCGAACGTGACCGTGGCCCGGCGCATCGCGTCGACGTACCGCTTCTGGCCCAGCGTCTTGGGCGCGATGCCCTTGCCCCGGCCGGTCAGCAGCACGTCGCCGAGCACCTCGGTCGGCGTGGCCTCCTCGCCCTTGATCAGCTCGATCGAGCGCCCGACCGACGAGGCGGTCAGCTCGTGCCCCCGCTCGAGCAGCGCGAGCAGCTCCTCGAAGAGCAGCCCGACGCGCCCCGCCTCGTCGCTCGGTCCCGTGATGGTGATCTCGTTGCCCCGGACGACGATCTCGGAGTCGAAGGCCGCCTCGACGAGCTTGAGCAGCTCGTCCCGCTGGCCGAGGAGAGCGACCATGCTCTGATCGCCCGGCACGAGGATCTTCACTTGGGTCGGAGCTCTCGCCAAGTGCTCGCTTCTCGGGGGGTCCCCCGTTCCCTCCCTGGATCGGTTCGGGGCCGTCATGCGACGACCCCGGCTCGGATTCTACCGTGGCTCAACCCCCCGACGCTCACCCCGGCGGCCATCCCATCTGACGGCCACCGACCAGGTGGACGTGCAGGTGGTAGACGTGCTGGCCACCCTCGCGTCCGACGTTGGTCACCAGCCGCCAGCCGCGATCGTCGATGCCCTCCGCCCGCGCGACCTGGCGAGCTGCCTGGAACAGATCCACCAGCATCCCCGCGTGCCGCTCCCCGATCTCGGCGGCCGACGTGATGTGCTCCTTGGGCACGACCTGCACGTGGACCGGGGCCTGCGGCGCGATGTCCCGGAAGGCGATCACGGTCTCCGACGCGTACAGGACCTCGGCGGGCTCCTCGCCCTGCACGATCCGACAGAAGACGCAGCTCGTCGTCCCCACGCAGCGATGCTACCCGGCGGTCGGCTTGCGCAGGGTGGCCCGATCCCTCGCCCGTCGGCCGGCGGCCTCGCCGCGCAGCTCGGCGAGCCGCTCGAGCAGCTTGCGCTCCTCGCGGGACAGCTGCGAAGGGGTGGTCACGTGCACGGTCACGAACAGATCGCCCCGGCCTCGACGGCCCAGGTTGGGCATCCCCTTGCCGCGCAGGCGGAACGTGGTACCCGACTCCGTGCCCGGCTCGATCTGGATCCGCTCGGGTCCATCCAGCGTCTCGACCTCGAGCTCCGAGCCGAGCGCCGCCTGGACCATCGGCAGCTCGAGGATCGCGAACAGATCCTGACCACGGCGCTCGAAGATGGCGTGCTCCTCGACCTCGATCGACAGGTACAGGTCGCCGGGTGTCCCGCCGGCCCGCCCCGCGTGCCCGGCGCCGGGGACCCGCAGCTCGACGCCATCGGCCACCCCCGCGGGCACCTCCACCGGCACCGATCCCACGGCGACGACGCGTCCGGTCCCGCGACAGCGCTCGCATGGGGTCAGGACCTCCTCGCCCGTTCCCTCGCAGGAGGTGCACGGGCGCGCGGTCATCACGGTGCCGAAGATGCTTCGCCGGACGTCCTGCACCTGCCCGGTCCCGCCGCACGTCCGGCAACGGCTCGGCTCGGTGCCGGGCTCGGCGCCGGATCCGGCGCACCGGTCGCACGACTGGAACCGTTCGACCTCCACCTCCCGGTGCGTCCCGAACGCGGCTTCCTCGAACGTGAGCCGCACGCTCGCGAACACGTCCTCGCCACGCTCGGCCCGCGACCGCCGCGTCACCGTGCGTCGGCCGAACCCCCCAGACCCGAAGAACGCCTCGAAGATGTCCGCGACGTCCCCGAACGGGAACACGTCCGGCCCTCCCTGGCCGTACCGGTCGTACTGCGCGCGCTTCTCGGGGTCCGAGAGGATCTCGTAGGCGGCCGCGATCTCCTTGAACCGGTCCTCCGCGTCGTGGGACTGGCTCACGTCGGGGTGGTACTCGCGCGCGAGCCGACGGTACGCCCGCTTGACCTCCTCCTGCGTGGCGTCCCGGGGGACCCCGAGGATCTCGTACAGATCGCGGATCCGGGCCATCGCGGGCTACTCGCCGAGCTCGGTCGCGAGCTCGGAGAGCCGCCTCGCGACCGCCCGCACGGACGCCATCACCGACAGGTAGTCCATCGCCGTGGGTCCGACGACCCCGATCGTGCCGAGCGAGGTCTCGCCCGCCCGGAACGGGGCCGAGACGATCGAGGCCCCCCATTCACCGGTCGCCGGGTGCTCCGCGCCGATCGTCACCGACAGGTCGTCGGAGGTCACGTCGCGGAGCAGGTGCAGGATGTCCGACTCGCGCTCCAGCGCCTCGAACAGCCGTCTGACCGTCTCGCGTCGCCAGTGGGCGGCCTCGTCGGCCAGGTTCGCGGCCCCTCCGACCATGATGTGGTGCGCTCGACCGCCCGCGAGGACACCGGTGAACAGGTCGCTCACCGCGAGCAGCACCTGCCGATCCGTCTCGGTCGACTCGCCGGCCATGCGGAGCACACCGGCCTGGGCCTCCGCGAGGGTCTTGCCGCGCACGGCCTCACCGAGCCGACGCTCCAGCCGCTGGAGGTCCTCGCTGCCGAGCGCCTCGGGCCGCTCGACGAGGAGCTTCTCCACCCCGCCGTGCTGCCCCACCATCAGGATCATCAGGGCCGAACCGACCTCGAGGAGCTCGATCCGCAGGATCGTCTCCTCCGAGCCCGACGGCGGGACGGCCAGCCCCGCGTACTGGGTCAGGCGCGACAGGAGCTGCGTGGTCCCGTGCAGGACCTCCTCCAGATCGATCATCGTCTGCGCGAAGAAGCCGGCGATCGCGCGCCGCTGCTGGTCCCGCAGCTTGCCCCCCGGGGGCAGCGCGTCGACGTACCGCCGGTAGCCCGCGTCGGTTGGGATCCTCCCGGCGGAGGTGTGCGGGTGGGTGAGGTAGCCCAGCTCCTCCAGGGCCGCCATCTCGTTTCGGATCGTCGCGGAGGACACGCCCAGACGCGACCGGTCCGCGATCGTCTCGCTCCCGACGGGCTCCCCGCTGCGCACGTACTCCTCGACGACGGCACGCAGGACCGCGAGCTTGCGCTGCCCGAGCTCAGGCTCCATCATGACGCTTAGCAGTCTACCCCGGAGAGTGCTAGCCGGCGGGACGTGGGCGGCCCGGGCTAGGCTCGGAGGCGCGATGGGCGAGGCCGACGCGTACCGCGAGCACTGGGCGGACGAGCAGGACGGGGCCGCCCTGTACCGGGCGCTCGCCGAGCGCTCGGAGGGCGAGCAACGCGAGATCTTCCACGAGCTCGCCGCGGCGGAGGAGCGGCACGCGCGACACTGGGCCGCCAAGCTCGTCGAGCTCGGTGAGCCGGAGCCGAGACCCGAGGAGCACCGGCCCTCCTCGCGGACCCGCCTCCTGATCTGGCTCACGCGTCGGTTCGGGTCGCGGGCGATGCTCCCGATCGTCGAGCGTGCCGAGATCTCGGACGCCGCCCACTACGACGACGTGCCGGCCGCCAAGCCCTCGATGGCCGTGGACGAGCGGATCCACGCCCGCGTGGTCTCGGGGCTGACGCCCGCCGGCGCGCGCGCCGGCATCGTGCGCGGCGAGCGCTGGCACCGCGGCGACGCGTCGGGAGCGCTCCGGGCGGCGATCTTCGGCGCCAACGACGGGCTGGTCTCGAACCTCGCCCTGGTGATGGGGGTCGCCGGTGGTCAGGCCTCGGGGCGGGTGATCCTGCTGGCGGGGGTGGCCGGGTTGCTGGCCGGCGCCTTCTCGATGGGCGCGGGCGAGTACGTCTCGGTCCGATCGCAGCGAGAGCTGTTCGAGCGCGAGATCGCCCTGGAGGCCGAGGAGATCCGGGTGATGCCCGAGGAGGAGGCGAACGAGCTCGCCCTCATCTACCGTGCCAAGGGCATCCCGAAGGCGGAAGCCGAGGCCCTGGCGAAGGCGATCTTCACCGACCCCGAGCACGCGCTCGACACCAAGGCCCGCGAGGAGCTCGGCCTGAACCCCGAGGAGCTGGGCTCGCCCTGGGGCGTCGCGATCTCGAGCTTCGTCTCGTTCTCGATCGGCGCGGTGATCCCCGTCCTGCCCTTCGTGTTCGCCGACGGAGACGCCGCGATCGTCGCGGCGGCGATCGCGGCGGCCCTGGCGCTGTTCGCCATCGGGGCAGGCGTGGGCCTGATCACGGGCCGATCGCTCGTGCGCGGTGGCCTCAGGCAGCTGTTCATCGGCACGCTCGCGGCGACGGCGACGTTCGTGATCGGCCGTCTGATCGGCGTGACGGTGACCTGAGGCTCACCCGGCGAGCGCGAGGACGAGCTCGTTGAGGAGCAGCATGCCGCGCTCGGTCGGGACGAGGGCGCCATCGGTCTCGCGCAGGAGACCGCCGTCGATGAACGGCTCGACCGTCCTCGGCTCGACCCACGAGCTCGGGATGCCCTCGAGGATCCGAAGGCGGAGGAGGATCTCCTCCAGGTGCGCGTCGGCGGGCTCGAGTCGCTCCTCGCCGCCGACGGCCGACGCGCCGGACCCGACGCGCCGCAGGTACTCCTCGGGAGGGCGGACGTTCCACCAGCGTCGGTCGTCGCGGTAGGAGTGCGCGCCCGCGCCGAGCCCCAGGTACGGCCGCCGCTCCCAGTAGCCGAGGTTGTGGCGGCACTCGAACCCGGGCCTGGCCCAGTTCGACACCTCGTAGTGCCGGTACCCCGCCTCCGCAAGCGAAACGCAAGCGACCTCGAACATCTGCGCCTGCACGTCCGGGTCGGGGGCGGAGCGGACACCGAGCGCGACCTGCCGCCCGAGCGGGGTCGCGGCCTCGACCGTGAGCGCATAGGCGCTCACGTGCTCGGGCTCCAGCGCGATCGCCTCGCGCAGCGTCCGCTCCCAGGACGCGACCGTCTCGCCCTGCGCCCCGTAGATCAGGTCCAGGCTGACGTTCGCGAAGCCGACCCGGCGGGCGGCGGCCATCGCACGGCGGACCGAGTCCGGCCCGTGCACGCGCTCGAGCGAGGCGAGCACCGCCAGATCGAAGGACTGCGCGCCCATCGAGAGCCGCTCGAACCCGGCGCCGAGCAGCGCTTCGAGCTTCGACGCGTCCACCGTGTCGGGGTTGGCCTCGATCGTCACCTCGGCGTCGGGCGCCACGTGGAACCGGTCCCGCAGGTGCTCGAGGAGCCCGGCCAGGTCGGCGGTGCCGAGCGTGGTCGGCGTGCCGCCGCCCAGGAACACGCTCACGACCTCCTCGTCCCGCCACGCCGGCGCGGCGAGCGATGCCTCTTCCATGAGCGCCCGGACGTACCTCGGCCGCAGGTGGTCCAGGCCCGCGTAGGCGTTGAAGTCGCAGTAGCCGCAGCGGGTCAGGCAGAAGGGCACGTGGACGTAGATGCCGGCGCTCACGATCGCTCCACCGTCCGCTGGTCCACACGCAACGCCGCGATGAACGCCTCCTGCGGCACGTCGACGCGTCCGACGCGCCGCATCCGCGCCTTGCCCTTCTTCTGCTGCTCCAGCAGCTTGCGCTTGCGCGTGATGTCGCCCCCGTAGCACTTGGCGAGCACGTCCTTGCGCTTGGCCTTCACGGTCTCGCGAGCCACGATGCGCGAGCCGATCGAGGCCTGGATCGCGACGTCGAACAGCTGCCTCGGGATCAGCTCCTTCAGGCGCTCGACCATCGAGCGTCCGTAGGGGTAGGCCTTGTCGCGGTGGACGACGCTGCTGAAGGCGTCCACCGGCTCCCCGTGCAGCAGCACGTCGACGCGGACGAGCGCGGATCCCTGGTACCCCCACGGCTCGTAGTCCAGCGACGCGTAGCCGCGCGTGCGCGACTTCAGCTGGTCGAAGAAGTCGAAGATGATCTCGGCGAGCGGGAGCAGGTAGTGCACCTCGACCCGGGTGGTCGACAGGTACTTCATGTCGACCATCTCGCCCCGCCGGGACTGGCAGAGCTCCAGGACGGCTCCGAGGTAGTCGCTCGGCGTGATGATCGTCGCGAGCACGATCGGCTCCTCCACCCGGTCGTAGGTCCCCGGATGGGGCATCTCGCTCGGGTTGTGCACCACCAGGGTCTCGTCCCCGCGGACCACGTGGAACTCGACGTTCGGCGCGGTCGCGATGAGCTCGAGCCCGAACTCGCGTTCCAGGCGCTCCTTGACGATGTCCATGTGCAGCAAGCCCAGGAACCCGCACCGGAAGCCGAAGCCGAGCGCGGTCGAGGTCTCCGGCTCGAACACCAGCGCGGCGTCGTTCAGCTTCAGCTTGTCGAGCGCGTCGCGCAGCGCGCCGTAGTCACCGCCCTCGGCCGGGAACAGCCCCGACCAGACCATCGGCCTGGGCTCCCGGTAGCCGGGGAGAGGCTCGTGGGCCCGGTCCCGGCCCTGGTCCGTGATGGTGTCGCCGACCTTCACCAGGTGCACGTCCTTCAGGCCCGTCACGAGGTACCCGACCTCCCCCGGACCGAGCTCCGGGATCGGTGTGGCCTCGGGCGCGAAGACCCCCGTCTCCTCCGCCTCCCAGTCCATGCTCGCCGCCATGGCGTGCAGCCGGCCGCGGGTCCGCAGCACCCCGTCCTTCACGCGGACGTAGGCGATCACGCCGCGGTACGTGTCGAAGCTCGAGTCGAAGATCAGCGCGCGGAGCGGGTCGGACGTCGACCCCTCCGGCGCCGGCACCTTCGCGATGACCGTCTCCAGCAGCTCCAGCACGCCCTCCCCCGTCTTGCCGGACACGGCGAGCACCTCGGAGGGGTCGCAGCCGACGAGCTCCGCCAGGTCACGGGCGGTCCCCTCCACATCCGCCTGCGGCAGGTCGATCTTGTTCAGCGCCGGCACGATCACGAGGCCCGCATCACGCGCGAGGTGGTAGTTGGCGAGCGTCTGCGCCTCCACGCCCTGCGCGGCGTCCACCAGGAGCACCGCTCCCTCGCAGGCCGCCAGGGAGCGCGAGACCTCGTACGTGAAGTCCACGTGACCCGGCGTGTCGATCAGGTTGAGCTCGTAGGCGATGCCACCCGCGTCGTGGGACAGCCGGACCGCCTGCGCCTTGATCGTGATCCCCCGCTCGCGCTCGAGATCCATCTTGTCCAGGTACTGCTCGCGCATGTCGCGATCGGCGACGGCGTGCGTGAGCTCGAGCAGACGGTCGGCCAAGGTGGACTTCCCGTGGTCGATGTGCGCGATGATGCAGAAGTTGCGGATCCGGGTCGTGTCGGTCACAGCGGGACCATGGTACGGGCCGCGACCGGCCGGGATGCTGGGTTTCCGGGGACACCGCGCTGGTACACTCGACCGCCGTGGCGAACATCAAGTCCCAGATCAAGCGGAACCGTCAGAACGCGAAGCGACGGGAGCGGAACAAGGCCGAGCGCTCCGCGCTGAAGACGGCGACCAAGAAGGTCCACGCGGCGATCGCCGAGGGTGACGTCGAGGCCGCGGCCTCCCGGGTCGCGGAGGCGTCGCGCGCCTACGACAAGGCCGCGTCCAAGGGCGTCCTGCACAAGCGCACCGCCGCGCGTCACAAGTCGCGCCTCGCCAAGGCGGCCAACCACGCGCTCCCGGCGTCCGAGGGCTAGACCCGCACCGGTTCGCCGGCGATCCGTCCGATCAGGACCGGAAGCACCACCTCGTCGCTCGCGCCCGACTTGAGCGCCCGGTCCGCCTCGACCACCTGGCCGTGGATCTCGACCAGCTCCTCGAGCGTGAAACGGCTCGCCTGCTCGCGGAAGCGGCGCGCCTGCCAGTCGAACCGCAGGCCCGCGGCCTTCGCGAGCTCGGCGACGGGCATCCGCTCGGGGAGCGAGCGGACCCGCAGCAGGTCACGCAGGCGCGACGCGATGCCGCCGAGGATCATCAGCGGATCGTCCCGGGCCTCGAGCAGCGCCCGGAGGGAGCGCATCGCCCCTGGGAGGTCCCGACCGAACGCGCGATCGCACAGATCCCAGATGTGCTGCTCCCCGAGACCGCGGAACTGCTCGCGGACCAGCTCCCGTGTCAATCGCTGCCCCGCGAACGCGGTCGCGAGCTGCGCGAGCGCCTGATCCAGGGCCGCCGGGTCCTCGCCCAGGGTCTCCACGAGCATGGCGGCTCCATCCGGAGCGAGGTCCAGCCCCTCCCCCTTGGCCCGCTTGACCAGCCAGCCGGCGAGGTCCTTGCGGGCGAGCTTCACCTCGCGGACCGTCCCGACCCGCTCCACGAGCTTCACCAGCGCGGCCGGCGCCCTGCCGCGTTCGGGCACCGTGGCGCACAGCAGGAGCGGCGCGTCGGGATCGGGCGCCTCGAGGTAGGCCGCCAGCTCCCGGAGCGCGTCGTCGCTGAGCGCCCGCGCATCGCTGACCACGAGGGCTCGGCGCTCACCGAAGAGCGACGGGGTCGCCAGGTCGGCCGTCTCCCCGCCCTGCCACTCGGCCCCGTCGATCTCACGAGGCTGAACCCCGGGCCCCACGATCTCGAGGGCCGCCTCCCGCAGCAGGAACGGGTCCTCACCCCAGAGCAGGTGCACGGGAGGCTTGCGAGGCGTCACCCGGCGGATGCTAGCAGCGCGCCGTCCGGCCCGAACGTGATCACGATGTCACCGAGGCGGTCGGTCCGCAGGACCCGCGCGCCGGAGGCCGCGATCGCGTCGAGCACCGACGGCACCGGGTGCCCGTAGTCGTTGGGCTGACCGACGCTGACCACCGCGACGTCTGCCCCCACCGCCTGGAAGAAGGCGTCCACGGACGTGTCGCCGCCGTGGTGCGGCGCCTTCAGCACGTCGGCGGAGAGGTCCAGGCCCTGCTCGAGGAGCCACTCCTGCGCCGGCACCTCCGCGTCGCCCGGGAACAGGGCGACGTCGTCGCCGAGCGAGACCGCCAGCACGAGGGAGTCGTTGTTCGCGTCCGAGGCCGTCCCCGAGGCGCACTCGGGCGGCCCGAGGACGTCGATCTGCAGGTCGCCGACCACGAGCCGCTCCCCGCTCCTCGGGTGACGCACGGTCAGCCCCTCGTCCCGCGCCGCCCGGAGGAAGGCCGCGTACGAGGGCGAGGGCTCGTCGCATCCGGGCTCGAGCACCAGGCCGACGGGGACTCGCCCGAAGATCGCCGGGAAGCCGGCGATGTGATCGGCGTGCGGATGCGTCGCGACGGCGACGTCGAGGCGCTTCACGCCGAGGGCCGCCAGCTCGGTCGCCACCTGCTCCTCGTCGGGGCCCGCGTCCACGAGCACGGTCGCTCCCCCCGGCGACGTGACCAGGGCGGCGTCCCCCTGCCCGACGTCCAGGAAACGGATCGTGAGGCCCTCGGGCGGGCCCGCGCGCAGGGCCCAGCCCCAGACCACGATCGGCAGGACCGCTGCCGCGATCCCGGTCACCCGGCGCGGGCCCGGTCCGCCCCGCCGCAGCCCGACGGCCAGGACGACCACCAGCAGGAGCCCGATGCCCAGCACCCACGGTCCGCCGCCCGAGGTGATCCACGGCAGCGGCGACGTCGAGAGGCGATCGGCCACGACCTCGAGGTACCGGAGCGGAGCCATCGCCACGAGCGCGAGGAGGCGGCCGAGCGGCGGGATCACGATGCCCATCGCCGCGGCCGACAGCCCCAGCAGCAGCGCGGGCGAAACGGCCGGGAAGGCGAGGACGTTGGCGAGCAACGTCCCGACGGGCACCTCATGGAAGTGGTACAGGAGCACGGGGGTCACCCCGAGCTGCGCCGCGATCGTCGCGCCCGTGGCCAGCGCGAGGGGCCTGGGGAGGATCGACAGGCGCTCCGCGATCGGCGTCGCCATCGCCACCATCGACGCGGTGGCCACGACCGAGAGCTGGAACCCCACGGACCACGCGAGCGACGGATCGACCACCAGCAGCGCGAGCACCGCCGCCGAGAGCACCGTGCCGGCGCTCCTCGGCCGTCCGAGCAGGGTCCCGGTCAGCGCCAACCCGGCCATCACGCCCGCCCGCATCACCGACGGCTCGGCGCCGGTGAGCACCACGAAGAACACGACGGTCCCCAGGGCGAGCGCGAAGCGCGCCCACCGACCCAGGCGGAGGGCGAGGCCGAGCGCGAGGACCGGCGCGAGCACCATCGCGACGTTGCCTCCCGAGACCACCAGCAGGTGGCCGAGCCCGGTGGCCCGGAAGTCGCGCTCGACCCCCTCGTCCAGGCCCGTGTCGTCCCCGAGCGCGAGCCCGAGCAGCAGACCGGCCTCGGCCGCCGGGAACAGCTCTCGGATCGAGCCGCCCACCACCCGTCGCACGGCCTGTGCGGCGCGGACGAGCGGGCTGGACGACGGCCCGAGGCGCTCGAGCTCGCTCGCCGAGAGCTCGGCCACGATCCCGCGGCGAAGGAGCGAGGCGGCGAACCCCGATCCCTCCTCGGAGACGCGGACCAGTCCCCCGACCCGTACCCGGTCCCCGCGGACGGCGCCCGGTACCGCCCCACGCCCGCTGACCCACACGGCCTCGTGGACCCGCGCCGAGCCCTCGTCCCAGCGGACGCGCGACACGTCGAGCACGACCGACCAGCCGAGGGTTCGGACCCTCGGATCCTCCCGGAGGCTCCCCTCGACGCGCACGCTCGCCGGTGCGAGCTCGCGCAGCAGGGCGTGTCGGACGCGATCTCCGTGGAAGGCACCCCACCCCACCCCCGCCAGCACGACGGCGACGATCACCAGGCCGGCGGCGGCCGGACCCGAGCCTCGCCGCGCTGCGGGGGTGACGAGCGCCTGCCGCGGGGTCGGCGGACCGGTCTCCACGAGCCCGGCGCGCACGAGGGGGTCCTCCCCTCCCCGGTCGCGAGGCGCGGCCAGGGGTCCGGCGATCGCGGCGAGCGTCGCCAGCCCGAGCCAGATGGCCACCGGCACCGCGCGTCCCACGACCTGCGCGGCCATGACGCCGGCGGCGAAGGCCGCCGCGAGGACGGGCATCCGGATCCCCGCCACCGCCCGCCCTCAGGCCCTCAGACCGTGACGAGCTCGCGCATCGCCTCCAGCGTCGCCTCGCCGATCCCGCTGACCTCGAGCAGCTCGTCGACCGAGGCGAACGGTCCGTTGGCGGTGCGGAAGTCCACGATCCGCTGGGCGATGACCTCCCCGACCCCCGGCAGCGCCTCGAGCTCGGAGGGGGAGGCGGTGTTGATGTTCACGAGCGTCCCCCCGCTCGACGGGGCGGTGCCGCCGGCCATCGACGCCGCTCCCGGGAGCGCGTCGGCGCCACGTCGAGCGACGAAGACCTGCGTCCCGTCCACCAGCGGGGCCGCCAGGTTCAGGGTCTCCAGGGCGGCCTCCCGGCGTGCGCCGCCGGCCGCCTCGATCGCGTCGATCACGCGATCGCCCTCGCGGAACTCGTAGACCCCCGGGCTCCTCACCCACCCGGCCACGTCGACCAGGAGCACGGCGGGCGTGGTCGAGGCGGCGGGCGACCCGGTCTGCGCCACGGGCTCGGCCCGCACCTGCACCGGCCGGGGCAGCGACCGCACGTACCAGAGACCGGCGCCCGACAGCAGGGCCACGACGAGCACGACGAGACCGACGAGCTCCCCTCTGGAGAGCGCGCTGAGCCGTTCACGAACGTCGGTCATGGTCACCCCCTGCGTGGAGGGGGTCGGGGCCGACGGTAGCCGGGCGGCGGGCCGCCGTCCGTGAACTACCGCACAACGGCGGGAGGCGCCTCGGCCAGATCCCGGCGGTCGAGCGTCCCGGGCTCGCGATCGCCCGGCGAGGTCGAGACCGGGCCGTCCGCCGGGACGTCGGCGAGCGGGAGGGCGAAGGAGAACTGCGCGCCGCCGTGCCATCCGTCGCCGACCTCGACCGTGCCGCCGTGCGCCTCGATCAGGCCTCGACAGATGTACAGGCCGAGCCCGGTCCCGTGCTTCGAGCTGGCGCCGTCGAGCCGCCGGAACCGCTCGAACACCTCGGCACGCTCCTCCTCGGGGATCCCCGGACCCTGGTCCGCCACGGCGAAGCGGACCTGCTCCCCCTCGGCGCTCACGGTGACCCGGATCTGCGAACCCTCCGGCGAGTACTTCCCCGCGTTGTCGAGCAGGTTGGTCAGCACCCGGACGATCGCGTCCCGGTCGCACACCACGCGCCCGACCGGCGCCGCCGAGACGACGAGCCGCGCGCCCAGATCCGCAGCCTGGGCGGCCTCGGCGAGGAGCTCCGAGGGCTCCACCGGCTCGAGGTCCAGGCGCACCACCCCATCCTCGATCCGGGCGATCGTGAGGAGGTCGTCCACGAGGCGAGCGAGGCGGCTCGCCTGCGCCGTCGCGCCCCCGATCAGCTCGGACCGCTCTGCGCGCGAGAGCTGGCCCCCATGGTCGTCCAGCGTGGCCAGCACGCCGATCACCGCGGCGAGCGGCGTCCGGAACTCGTGGGCCGCGATCGCGACGAACTCGGACTTCGCGAGGTCGACACGGCGGAGCCGCTCGACCTCGGCTCGCTCGACCGTGAGCTCGCGCGATCGCTCCTCGGCGACGGCCTGGAACTCCTGTCCACGGCGTCGGTGGACGTGGCGCTGCTGGGACAGGACGCCGGCGGCGAACCCGGTGATCACGAGGAGCGAGATGCGGTGCAGGACGAGCTCGAGGGCCAGGCTCCCCTCGGCCAGGGCGACCGCGCCGTACACGAGCGACGCTCCCACCGAGGCCACGACGGCCTCCACGAGGCCGAAGCGCATCGCGACCGAGATCACCACCACCACGTAGAGCCCCCAGTACTCGCTCTGGGCCCCACCGGTGATGCCCACCCACGCGGTGACCAGGATGGCGTCCACCACGACGCTCAGCACCTTGGGCCACGTGGCGAGCTCGTGCGGCCCCCCGAACGCGACGAGGCTCCAGACCGCGTACAGGTCCGCGAAGGAGAGGAGCGCGATCGCCGAGAGGCTCGGACCGTCCCCGTCCCAGGCCGACCCGAGGTAGACGGCGCTCACGATCAGCACGACCGCGAGGCGGATCGTTGCGACCCACCGCTCGGTCCGCATCGCGTCGAAGCTCGCCCGGCGGCTCCGGGGTGCGGGGTCGGGCCGCGTCATGGCTTCGGTCACGTCTCCTCCGGCGCGCGCGTGCAGGGCCGCCGGCGGGCGGCTCCAGCACAGGTATCGGCCGGGCACGCGATCGGTTGAGCCGCGTCGACCCGGCTACCCCTCCAGGGGGCGGAAGCGTGCCTGGAAGAACCGCAGGTAGGTCGGCTCGAACACCATCGCCAGCCCGCGGGTGCGTGCGCTCCGCGCGTGCACGGCCGCCACCGAGCGCGCGACGGCCGCGAGGTGTCGCGAGGTGTAGACGCGGCGCGGGATCGTGATCCGGACCAGCTCCAGGGCGGGGTGCCGGTGCTCCCCGGTCTCGGGATCGCGGCCGGCCGAGACGATGCCCCGCTCCATCGTCCGGGTGCCCGAATCCAGGTAGATCTCGGCGGCCAGGCGCTGCGCCGGGAACTCCTCCTGGGGGATGTGCGGGTAGATCCGCCGGGCGTCGAGGAAGACCGCGTGACCGCCGATCGGCTCGACGATCGGCACGCCGGAGGCCTCCAGCCGCTCGCCGAGCTCGCGGACCTGCAGGATCCGCGCGCGGATGTGGTCATCGTCCACGGACTCCTCGATGCCCACGGCGATCGCCTCGAGGTCGCGACCGGCCAGCCCGCCGTAGGTGTGGAGCCCCTCGTAGACCACGCAGAGGTTCCGCGCCTCGGCGGCCAGGTCGGGGTCGTTCAGCCCGATCCATCCTCCGATGTTCACGAGCGCGTCCTTCTTGGCCGACATCGTGCATCCGTCGGTCAGGTCGCACATCTCGCGCAGGATCTCCGCGACGGTGCGGTGGGCGTAGCCGGGCTCGCGCTCCTGGATGAACGCCGCGTTCTCGACCGCACGCGTCGCGTCGAAGATCACCGGCACGCCCCGCGCGCCCGTCACCTCGCGCACCGCCCGGAGGTTCGCCATCGAGATCGGCTGGCCGCCGGCCATGTTCACGGTCCCGGCCACCGAGACGTACGGCACCCGCTCGGCGCCCTCGATCACCTTCTCGAGCTTGTCGATGTCGACGTCGCCCTTGAACGGGAACCGGCTCTGCGGATCGTGCGCCTCGTCGCAGATGACGTCGACGAACGTGCCCCCGGCGAGCTCCTGGTGCAGCCGGGTCGTCGTGAAGTACATGTTGCCCGGGACCGTATCGCCCTCGCGGATGAGCATCCGCGAGACGATGTGCTCGGCGCCCCGTCCCTGATGCGTCGGGATCACGTGCCGGTACCCGTAGAAGCGGCGGACCGTCTCCTCAAGCCGGTAGAAGTTGCGGCTGCCCGCGTAGGCCTCGTCCCCGACCATCAGCGCCGCCCACTGGCGATCGCTCATCGCGTTGGTGCCCGAGTCGGTCAGCAGGTCGATCGAGACCTGATCCGAGCGGAGCAGGAACGTGTTCCACCCAGCCTCCTCCAGCGCCGCTCGGCGCTCCTGCGGCGTGGTGATCGGGATCGCCTCGACCGCCTTGATCTTGTAGGGCTCGAACCAGTCCTCCATCGCCGCTCCCGTCGGTCGGGCACCCTCCGCACACAAGCGTGGTGCGGGACCGGCGGAGCCGGGGGAGTCGAACGACCCCTCCGGGCGGGGCCGGGCGTCAGCCCGAGGCGACGATGTTCACGAGCCTGGGAGGTCGCACGATCACGGCTCGGATCCGCCGATCCCCGAGCGCGCGCCTCGCGTTCTCGGAGGCGAGCCCGATCTCGCGGCAGGTCGCCTCATCCGCGTCCGCGTCGACCTGGACCCGGTCCCGAACCTTCCCGTCCACCTGGACCACCAGGGTCACCCGTTCCTCGCGGGCGAGCTCGGGGTCGAAGCTCGGCCAGCGCGATCGGTGCACGCTCTCGGCGTGCCCGAGGTCCACCCGCCACAGCTCCTCGGCGGCGAACGGCGCCAGCGGAGCCAGCATCTGGACGAGCGCCTCCGCGGCCCCCCGGGCCCCGTGCCCCTCGTCGAGCGCAGCCCGCATGCCGTTGGACAGGACCTGGAGCTTGGAGATCGCGGTGTGGAACCGGAAGCGCTCCAGGTCCTCCGTCACCCCCCGGATCGTCCGGTGCGTGAGGCGGACCAGGTCCTCCGGTTCGGGCGCGTCACGCTCCATCGCGTCACCGACGGCCTGGAACACGCGTGCGAGCCAGGCGGTCACGCCCGGACGCTTCCCGGGATCACCGGCGATCAGCTTCCAGTCGATGTCGTCCTCGAAGGGCCCCGCGAACAGCATCGTGAGACGCATCGTGTCCGCGCCCCAGCGCTCGACGATCGGCATGGGCTCCACGACGTTGCCCCGGGACTTGCTCATCGCCGCTCCGTCGTAGATCACCTGGCCCTGGTTCATGAGCCGCGGGAACGGTTCGGTGAACGTGACCAGACCCATGTCGAACAGCACCTTGGTGAAGAAGCGCGAGTACAGGAGGTGCAAGATCGCGTGCTCGACGCCGCCCGTGTACTGGGAGACGGGCATCCACCGCTCGACGTCCTCGGGGCGGAACGGCCCGCCCTCGAACCCCGGCGAGCAGTACCGGAAGAAGTACCAGGACGAGTCGACGAACGTGTCCATCGTGTCCGTGTCCCGGGTCGCTTGCCCACCGCACCTCGGGCAGGCGGTGTGCTTCCAGGTCGGATGCCGTGCGAGGGGCGATTCCCCACCGGGCTGGAAGTCCACGTCCTGCGGGAGCTCGACCGGGAGCTGGTCCTCGGGCACGGGGACCTCGCCGCACGTCGCGCAGTGGACGATCGGGATCGGTGCGCCCCAGTAGCGCTGGCGGCTGATGAGCCAGTCCCGCAGGCGATAGGTGACCGTCGCCCGGCCGCGGCCCTGCTCCTGCAGCCAGGCGGCCACCGCCGCGATGCTCTCCGGGGTCCGCTCGCCGTCGAAGGGCCCGGAGTTGACCATGCGGCCCTCGCCCGGGTAGGCGGCCGGCATGGTGTCCCCGTCGAGCGCGGGCTCCCCCTCCGGCTGGATCACCACCCGCACCGGGAGACCGTGCTCGCGCGCGAAGGCGAAGTCGCGCTCGTCGTGGGCGGGGACGGCCATGATGGCCCCGGTCCCGTACTCCATGAGGACGTACGGCGCCGCGAAGCACGGGATCGCCTCCCCGTTCACGGGGTTGACGGCATGCACCCCGAGCGGGACCCCCTCCTTCGTATCGGCCTCCTCGCGGACGGTGAGCGGCGTGGATCGCATCCGCTCCACCAGCGGCCGGACGTCCGACCACGATCCGCCTGCCTCCGCGAGCTTGGGCACCAGCGGGTGTTCGACGGCGAACACGAAGAACGTGGCCCCCCACAGCGTGTCCGGGCGGGTGGTGAACACGGGCACCTCGTCGCCGGTCTCGTCGATCACGAACCGGACCTCGGCTCCCTCGGAGCGCCCGATCCAGTTGCGCTGCATCGTGACGACGCGCTCCGGCCAGTCCACGAGCTCGTCGACGTCGTCGAGCAGGCGCTGTGCGTAGTCGGTGATCTTGAAGAACCACTGGGTGAGGTCGCGCCGCTCGACGGCGGTGCCGCAGCGCTCGCAGGCGCCCGCGACGACCTGCTCGTTGGCGAGCACCGTCGCGTCCTTGGGGCACCAGTTGACGGGCGAGCGCCGGCGGAACGCGAGACCGCGCTCGAACAGCTTCACGAACAGCCACTGGGTCCAGCGGTAGTACTCGGGATCGCAGGTGTGGAGTCGACGGGTCCAGTCGAAGGACATCCCCATCCGGCGGAAGGAGCGGGCCTGCTGCTCGATGTTCGCGTAGGTCCAGCTCCGGGGATCGGCGCCACGCTTGATCGCGGCGTTCTCCGCCGGGAGGCCGAACGCATCCCACCCGATCGGATGCAGGACGTTGAAGCCGCGCATCGCCGCGAACCTCGCGACGACGTCGCCCCCGCTGAACGCCTCCGCGTGCCCCATGTGCAGGTCGCCGGAGGGGTACGGGAACATGTCGAGCGCGTAGAAGCGCGGTCGGTCGTCCGCCGGGTCGTCGGAGGCCAGGTACAGGCGCTCCTGCTCCCACCGCTCGACCCACCGCGGCTCGATCTCGGCGGGCTCGTACCTTCGCATCGTGCGCAGATGGTAGCCGACGGCCAGATGGACCCCGCAGAGCCCGGGCGCCTATCCTTGATGGCGACCCCGAACGCTAGGAGCCGGGATGAGCAGCGCGCGGCCCCCGTCCTCGCCCTCCGGCGATCCGGCCTCCGAGATGGATTCCTACCGCCGGGCGGCGCTGGAGGCCCGCGCCCAGGCGGAGGCGTTGCGTGTCGCCGTTGTGCAGGCCGACGCCCTGGTGGGCCAGCTCGAGCAGCTGGTCGAGAGCCTGCTCGCGATCCTGGAGTACCCCAAGGCATACGAGTGGCCACCCCTCCCGGCCGAGGAGACGGAGCCGACGACCTCGCAGGTCGACGTCACGGTGGTGGTGGAGACCGAGGAGCCTCGCCGGAGCGCCACCTGACGGCCGGCTACGCCTGGCCGGCCCGATCGGCGGTCAGGCTCCGGATCAACCAGCGGGTGCTCGCCTGGAAGCGCCGCACGTCGTGGTGGGGCCGAGCGACCAGCATCGCGCCCTCGAGCCCGCTCACGATCGTCCGCGCGACCTCCCTCGGTGGACCCGAGAAGCGGAGGGTGCCGTCAGCGCGCCCGCGTTCGAGGACGCCCTGCAGCCACGCCTCGTTGTCATCGAAGAACCGGCTCACCGCCTCGCGCATCGGCTCGGGCAGCGTCCGGAACTCGGCCGCCAGCATCCCGCACAGGCACATCCGCTCGGCGCGCAGCACGTCGCCGTACAGGTCGACGTAGGCCTCGAGCTTGGCTCGGACGTCGGCCTCACGCTCGTCGATCGCGGCGAGGCTCGCGGCGAACCGCGCCGCGTACCGTTCGATGAGCGCCTGGCCGAGCGCCGCCTTGCTCGCGAAGTGGTAGTGCAGCGCCGCCTTCGTGATGCCGAGCTCCTCGGCGATGTCCGCGTAGCTGAACCCGTTGAACCCGCGGGTCTGCACCAGCCTTTCCGCGACGTCGAGGATGCGCGACCTCGTGCCGTCCTCGACGATGCTCCCTTCGATCATGGGCCCATCCTCTGGCGCGCCCGCCGTGCTTGACGACTGACCTACTAGTAGGTCAGCATACCGTGACACGGGGACCCTCGGGTGGAAGGGAGGTCAGGGGATGCAGCCGATGGAGCATGGGAGCTTCGCCTCGCCGGGCGAGGTTCGGGAGTTCCCCAACGGTCGCGCCGAGATCGTCAAGATCGGCGACTCGGAGATCGGTCGTTTCGTGTTCCAGCCGGGGTGGAGGTGGTCCAACGACCTGAAGCCGATCGCAGGGACCGACAGCTGCGAGGCGCCGCACTTCCAGTACCACCTCTCGGGTCGACTCGCGATCCGGATGGACGACGGCACCGAGTTCGTCGCCGAGCCCGGCGACGTCACCTCGCTGCCGAGCGGCCACGACGCGTGGGTCGTCGGTGACGAGCCCGCCGTGGTCGTGGACTGGTGGGGCGCGAGCAACTACGCGAAGGGCGCCTGAGCCTGCCCTCGTACCGGTGACCGTGCCCGCAGGCGCCACCACCGTCCGCTCGCCGTCACGATCCCGGCCAGCACCGGGACGAGCACGTCTTGCCTCGTGGTCCGACACGCGCGCACCGTGACCGAGTCGCCCCCTCCAGGCCAGCGGCTACCTCGCGTGCACGACGAGCGAGCCGCCGCCGACCGCCTGCTCGATCCCGTTGTCGTAGACGATGGTTCCGGTCACCGCCTCCAAGATCCGTATGCGGATGGCGTCCGGTCGACCGTCCGTGACCCAGATCGTGAACCCGTAGGTGCCCAGCCCGTTGACGGTGCCCGTACCCGTGAACCGTGCGGTCCCTCCGGCCCCGTCGACGATCAGCCACTCCTGCACGTTGCTGTGGAAGTTCAGGTCGGCGGCTCGGAACCGGAGCTCCACGCTGCCGCGGGGGACGCTCGCACCTTCCCCGTACTTGGACACGAACCCGACGTGGACACGGCCGACCAGTCCCGGGTCCGCCGCGTAGGCGCCCTCGGGCGATGCGATCCAGCCACCGCCCGTCACGAACCCACCGCTCGGGTCCACCACGATGATCGTCACGCATGCAGGGTCTCCGACGTTGGGGATGACGTCCGAACCCCGGACGCACAGGTCGTAGGCACCGGGCCCGGACGGCGCGGTCAGGTCGACGGTCACCTCCTCCCCGACCTCGTCGAAGACGCCGTCGGACGCGCTCACCGGCGCCCATGTGGCTCCGTCATCCAGGGTGTACTCGGCCGAGCCGACGCTCGAGCCGCCGGTCGTCGAGTCGTCAACGTGCGCCGTCACGGTGATCGGGTCGCCGACCTGGACGAGGTTCGGGGTCGCCACGACGTCGGAGGTGATCGGCCCCTCGTCGTCGGAGGGAACGGCGAACGAGCCGAACCGGATCTCGAGCCTGCACGTCTCGTCACAGCTGCCGAAGCTCCCGGCGAGCCGGAGGTTCCCGGCGATGGTGAACCCGTTCGGAGCATCGAAGTCGTATCCGGTGGCGAGCCAGCTCCGCTGCCCGCCGGGCTCACCCATGAACGGGCCGAGGACGTTCGAGCGGTCCACGGAGACGCCGGTGAGATCGATCGTGTTGCCGACCTCCCGGTCGTCGATGACCACCTGCAGGGCGTTGACGTCCCCGAGGAGCGCCAGGGCCTGCGCGCTGGAGATGCCACGGGCGTTCGCGAGCTCCTGCGCGAACCCGGGACCGAACACCATGGTGCAGCTCAGCGTCGTGGTGATCAACGTGCTCGTGAGCGTGTCCGCCGACCGGTTCCACGTGAGGATGACGCTGTTGGATCTCGGGACCCCTGGCGGCCCGACGTTGTACGAGCCCTCACAGCCCTCCGATCGCGATCCCGGATTGCCGTTCAGGCTGAACGACCCATCGGCGAAGTTGGACTCGATCCGGTCGGCCCCGATGCCGAGGTCGGCCACGCCGAGGTACTCGTCCCCCGACGTGTCGGCACCCATGGCCTGGAACCGCACGCCTCCGTAGCTGGTGAAGCCGGGCGGCGATGGCGTCGTGACGGCGATGCCGGGCGTGCCGTCGTCGGTGCCCGCGAGGGCGACACTTCCGCCGACGAGCGGGGCCAGGCTCGTCATCACGACCGCGACGGTGGCGACTGCGACACGGTTCCTCATCGGGTCCTCCTCCGGCTGGCGGTCGCCGTCGGCGCGGCGGGGCGCCGACCCGACGGCGCGCATCCTTTCCGGGCCGCGGCGTGCGCGGTCCATCCAGGAACACGCTAAGCGTGCGATCGCCGATGTCCATCCGGCGGAGGACATGGCCCGGTTGGAGGACGCGGGACGAGGGACGAGCGCGGCTCCCCCGAGCACGTGGGGGAGGCGGGAGGGATGCGGGTCCTCGACGCGAGGAGGACGGTCACCGGGTGGACCTAGCTGGACGATGTGTGAACCGCCTTACGCTTCTGGACACCCTCCGAACACAGGCGTCAGCCTGAGGCAGGAGCCCTCGAAGACTCGCGATCCATCAGTTGGGGGGTTCATTCTCGGGCTCAGTCACCAGCTCAGTCCGGGGCTCATCCCGGTTGGACGGGTTCAGAGCCCTCGAGCCGCCGATCCATGAGACTGCTCTATCGGCTCAGGTTTGGGCAGCCGTCTCGGGTCGACGGAGCAGTCTGATGCACCGTTCGACGTCTCCGCGTCGCAGTCCTGCCTCAGGCGTGAAGTGTCTGAGCTGCTACCACGAGCTCATCGACAGACATCTGGCCGAGAAGTGTGACTTCGACATCTCCGATCGCGACATGCACGACACTGACGGGGGGGTCGCCCGGCCCTTGATCGTTCGCCGGCACCACCCAAGCTGGGTTTCCTTCGATGGTCGTGACATAGCCCGCTTTCCACTCGGCAGCAGACCGCGTGTACGACTCTGCAGGATCCACCCCCGAGGGCCACCTTCCGTATGTCAAGACCAGGATTGACCCGTACCGCAGGGCTGCGTCGTATGTGACGCCAGAATCATCATTCGTTGAGGTGATCCAGACCTCGGGCTCTGTACCGTCACCGAGATTCGGGCGGTAGAGGGGATACGGGACGCGTGAAGCTGCCTCCTCGAGCGACGTGATAGTCCCCGAGACAAGGGGGGGCTGGCTTGGATCGAAGATCGCCATGAGGTCTCGAGTGGCGGGGCCCGGATCAACGCCCGAGAAGCCTGGGCCCACTGCCACGGGGACCAGCTCTGCGACGCGCCCGCTCTGCGTGAGGAAGTAGGTGACCCCGCCGCCCGTCGTTACGGCCACGGCTGACACCAACGCAATGACCCGCTTCCGCACGCTCATGCGTGGCCGGGCGTTCGCGCCCCGCCCAACCGCCACGGCGGCATCCCTCGGAAAGCCCACAGGTCGCCACCAGGCCCGAGCAGTCCGCTGGCGGTGGGACTCCGGGGCAGCCCCTTCCAGCCTCTTGATCAGAGCCGCCCGAAGCTGGCGCACCCGTTCCGAGGTGGGATTTGGGAATCCCTCGCGGAAGTGCGAGATCGCCGGCTCCACGTATGAAGAGCCCTTCGCGTCCCTGCTCGGTTCACACAAAGGCTCGATGGTGGACCTAGGGGGATGCTATTCCAACCCCCTGCCGAGTCTGGCCAGGCTGCTGCAAAGCCTACTCCTCGACCTGGCGCAGAGCGATAAGTCGCAGCCGACAGTCCGCGCCTGAGGGACCGAACCGCCTACGCATCCGCCTCTCAAAGCCACTGTTCAGCTAGAGTCTGCGGAGCGGTTTCAGGGCTTCTCCTCCGTAGACTGCACAATCACAGGCCCGAAGTACGTCGACGAGTTCAGCACGGTGTCTTCATTCACGACGACCTCCTCTCCCAGCAGAGCGGACGTATTCCGACTGAAGATCAGTTCCGCGCGCTGGTCGCCCTGGACGACAGCTACGCCGATTCCCTCACGGCCGGCTGCATCGGACGCGTCCTCAATCAGCTGGACACCCTCCAGCATAGCGGCAACCTCAAACAGAGCAGCGCGCATTCTCGGCGCAGCGTATGTCTCACGGAGCAGGTCACCAATTATGAGCAGTGTGCTCAATTCGCCAGGAGGACCACTCACCACGCTTCGAGATTCGATCGCCCTTGCGAGTTGCGCTGGATCAGTCGGAAGGGATGCCAGGTCGATGAAGGCCAGTCCACCAGGGTCGAATGCCTCATCAGTGCGCGTCCCCTCGGGGAAGAGGGCGGGGGAGCCCGCAGCCTCCCATCTATCTTCGTCAGCCTCGGAGAGGAACCTTGGGGAGTGCATCGCCTCCACGAGTCGACCCGAACCATCGGACCCGATCCACGCCTGGCGGCTGAAGGAGACCTGATAGGAGAATTCGATTCCAGTCTCCACGTCCTCCCAGGAGCGAATCTCTGTGCCGACGGTGCGTGTATACACATACTCGCCCGGTGTGGGTGTTATGCGCTCCTGGTTCACGGCGAGGTCGGCCAAGCGCTCGAGCGCACCCGCAGCGGGGGATGGAGCGAAGGGCAGACTGACCACCAACATGGCGATGAGCGCCGTGGCAGCCGCACCAGCCCATGCGACCCGACGAACCGATCCACGTCTCCACCACTGGACGGCCCTCTCCGGCGGGGCATGAACCGCAGAAGTGATCGCGGACTCAAGCCGCCGTTCAGCCCGTTCTCGCACTGCCGAATCCGGTCCGGAGACGGCGGGTGCAGCAGCCTTTACCAAGGCAAGCTCGTCCACCGTGTCTCGCCTCCCTCTTATCGCGATGCTCTATTCGTCATTGCCTCGGGCGGGTCGATTCGTTCACGGATGAGTGCCCGTGCCCGATGTAGTCGCGAGCGCACGGTCCCAATCGGAATCTCAAGAGCCTCGGCGACCTGTGAGTAGCTCAAGTCTTCCCATGCATGAAGCACAAGGACATCCCTGTCGGAGGGTTCCAGGGTCTCCATCGCGTTCAGCACGCTGACGATCACGGCGGTGAGTTCCTCGGCCCGCTCCGAGTCGATCGTTGGCTCACGCAGACGTATGCCGGTGCGTGTGAGCGCCGTCAGCCTCACACGTTCACGCCGCCGGTGGTGACGAAGAAGGTTCGTGGCAATCCCATACAGCCATGGCAACGCACTCTCTCTTGATGGGTCGAAACGGCTGCGGTGCGCGAATGCCTGGACGAACGTCTCAGCCGCCAGGTCTTCGGCGGTGGTTGGGTCAACTCGTTTGGCCAGATACCGGAAGATCACATCGAAATGTCGCCTGAAGATGGGCGCGAACTTCTCAGGCTCCGCCACCGAAGCTTCCAAGAGCTCACCTTCGGTGAGACTACGCTCCCTCATCCACCCACGTTCTTGCCGGCTGCTCGTTTCCGCCACCCGATGGAGGTGGTTCGCCTACCAGCGCGACCGCTCACGCGGGGAGCAGGCTCGCACACCCCGTGACGGCGTCGCTCCGCCATGTACCGTCGACCTGTCGCACGAGCGTGACCATGGCAACCACGCTCTCACCCCGCACCATCCGCACTATGCGCGGCTCCGCCGCCGGATATCCAGCGACCTCGACGGTGTCACCCGAATCCATGAACGGCTCGAGGACGGTCGTCGCAACATCGAGGGGATCAGCACCGGCAGCGATCCCGGTCCCGAAACTCGCCGTGGCATCCCCAGGGCATTCGAGCGATACGGGGATGTAGAACCTCTCAGGATCAACGACGTTGACCAAGGGGGCGGTCGTGACCGTTTCAGAGTCCAGCACGCCGCAGGCAACGCGGAACTCTCCAGGCGGCATGGAGACGGTCAGGCGGGTCACGCCCTGAGGCGCGAGGTTGTATCCAGACCCGCGTCCGTCGAAGCGCACACTGAGACCGGGATCAGTGCCAAGGAGGTTCCGGACAACCAGATGAACCCCATCCCTTTGGGCCTGGACCTCGGTCGCTTCCACATGGGTGCCGCTCCCGTCGCACGAAAGGACCACTTCAAGCGGAACATCGCCAATCGCCGGGGCCGGTGCAGAACTCGGCCGAAACGCGATGAAGACTAGGACGAGCGACAAGGCGGACAGCACCCCGGCGACCGCGACTGCGATGATCCGGCTTCGCGCTCGCCGCAGCCTCGTCGTCGGTTCGTCGAACCCGCCTTCCGGCATGGCTGCGCGATCCTCGACCATCCGCCAGAGCTCTGGCGGAGCCTGGTATCGATCCAGTCCCCGGAACACGTTGCTCAGCTTCATCGAGCCTCCCCGGTCTGGAGCATGTGACGCAACTTTCTGCGGCCGCGAGCTAGGTGGACCCGCACTGCTCCAGTGGTGCTTCCGAGGATCGGCGCGATCTCGGAGGCAGAGTAACCCGCGTAGTAGCGGAGGATGAGCGAACCTCGCTGCGCGGGCGAGAGCTGGCGCAGGGCGGAGAGAAGGAGGATGCCATCAACGTCTGGACCCTCCACTGCACTTTCCATCAGAGGTACCATTCGACTACGGGCCTTGAGCTCGCCTGCAGCGATACGAAAGGCGGCAGCCCACACCCAGCGGCGTACGTCCCGCACCGCGGATCCCCGCCGCAGCACTTGCGCGAACGCCTCCGCGACGGCATCGCTGGCGACATCCCGATCGCCCGCATAGGCGAGAACCGCCCGCCACAGACGCGGCGAAACCTCCTTGAAGACCTCCGCGACCGATTCGTGGGGTCTCGTGCCGATGATGCTCTCCATCCTTCATTAAGGACGGTTTCGGGCTCCGAACGCAAACGGCGATCAAGCTCGCCGGCAACTGCCACGCCGCGTACCTGAAGGCGCGACCCTCCGTGCGACGTCGCTTCAACGACGCCGTGCTCGAGGCCGTCTACATCAGGGATCGCAAGATCGGCCGAGCGGAGTTCTCGGAGGTCTTCGCGCCCCTCTTCTCTCGCCCGAGTTCGAATAAGCGGTTGAAAGTGGACCTGGCTGGACGATGTGTGAACCGCCTCCATGTCCTTCAGGCGCTCCAGAATCAACCAGCCGCGTAGGACTCGACGTCGGCCCCCCTTGAACCGTGGCTCATACCGGTCGCCCCTTAGCGAAGAGTCGTCTTCACGGTTCAGCCCCGTCATCCCCAACAGCTCGCGTCTCGAAGTCCACTCGGCTCACACCGCCTCCCGACAGAGCCACCCACACTGAGTTGGCGTCAACAGCAGCGGCTGTTGGAGCGTCTGGCAGGGGCACTCCGACTCTGACATCGCCCGTCGGGGCATCCAGCCAACCGATGACTTGCTCGTTGCTCGTCATGTCAAGCCCCCAGAACCAGACTCCAGCCTCGTCAGCGGCGAACGGGCCAAACCCACCCGGGACGACGTATGGCCCTGTCACTGTCGTTCCGTCTTGATCGACGAGACTCGCGCCCTCAGTGCCCAGAGAGACCCAAACGCCCGCGGGTGCGCCGGCAAGTGCGAAGCGGGACCGGACATCGACACGGCCATCGAACAGGCGTGCACTCGATCCGTTGGCCTCGTCCAGATGGATCAGAGCCGTCCTCTGGAACATGTCATCAATGACCCAGATGCCTGACTGCGTCACCGAGATGTCCCTGAGCCGGCCATCCACCGGGAAGTTGTGGACAACTTCGCGGGTAGCTTCATCGATGCCGAGGACTGCTCCCCTATCCGTGTTGACATCAGCGATGGCCATCCAAATCGTGCCTTCCGATTCATCGAGATCGAACGCCACCCCGTTTGTCACGGGCAGCTTGACCGAAGCGATCACATGGCCATCACTTGGTGCCAAGGCAAGAAGGGATGGAAGCTCGCCCGCCACACAGGATTGGGCGGCGACCCAGACTAGATCCGCGTCATCCATGATTGCCGTCGGCGTCCCGTCAATATCGAACGTGTCCGTCACAGTGTTCGTCGCGGGGTCGATCCTCTCGATTGCCCCGCTGCATGGAGCGGCCGGGTCTCGCTCCGGGATCGCGAGCCACACACCTAGAGGCCCGGACGACACTGAGACGGCCTCACCCTGGGTCGGGATAGTCGCTCCAACCTCGGCGCGGACGACGCTCGCGTCCCGAGTTGCCGGCTGGTTCGTGGCAGTGGGTACCTTGTTGGGCCCGAGTGCGACCAGCACTAGTGCGAATCCGCCGGCTGCCAAGCCGAGAGCCACGATCGCTGCGGCGATCCTCCGACCCGGGCGCTCCCAACGCCAGCTGCCGGCTCTCCTCGCCCCTGGTTCCGGCGGCCATACTGACTCGGCACGCCTCCGAAGAGATTCTCGGATGAGCCTCTCGAGGTCATTGCTCATTCTGACCCAGCTCCTTCCTCAGCTTCGCCATGGCTCGCGCGGACTGGCTCTTGACGGTTCCGATGGAGCACCCAAGGACGGCGGCGATGTCGCGGTCCGGCATGTCCTCGTAGTAGCGCAGAACTAGGCAGGCACGCTGTCGTGGCGGAAGCCGGAGCAACAGACTCCACAACTCGTCGCGCTCCTCGGGACCCGGAGGGGTGTACCAATCGGATCCCCCCAAGTTCCTACCGCGGAGTTCGAGACGCCGCCTCCGGACTGTGCGTCGCCACAGGTTCATCACTACAGTCCTGAGATACGGACCCCACTCCTCGGCGGGCAGTTCCCTGAGCTTGTTCTGCGCCTTGACGAAGGCCTCTTGTGCGAGATCCTCGGAGAGCCACATGTCGCCCGAGACAAGATAGGCCAGGCGGAAGAGGCGCTGGTGATGCTGATTGTACGCGTCCTGAAGTCGGTCACCTCCGGCTTCGTCCGTCGCTGTCCTCCGCAGGCTCTCCATGGCTCCTCTTGAAGAGAGAAGCCATGAACGGACGAGTTGGTTGCATGGCTCCTACACTTCGTTCAGGGAAGCCAAAGCAGCGTCAAGCAGCGAGCGTCCCTCCGATACGTCGGTGGCGACGACTGCCAACTCGATCCCAAAGTCAGTCCCGGCTCTGAGCACTGGGGGGTCTAGGTTCCTGGCGATTAGAGTCTGCCCGTCTGCCACGAAGCCGGGCCGCCGCAGGGTCAGGCTCCACGGCCGGCCTTCGGATGACCAGAAGCTTGCCGCTTCGTCGAATCCCGGCTGAGCTGCGATGGCCGAACGGAGGGGTGGTTCAGGCAGGAGGAAGACGTCGGCGTCAGGCCCCTCCTCGAGAATCGAAAGCGACCGTAGAACGGTGTCCGCGAACTCGAGGCCGTCTTCTTCGCGGAGATGCGTGTACAAGACTCCCTTCTGAAGCGGCCAGCGAAGCCACCAGACGTCTGGCGGAGGATCTGCCTGCTTGTGCACCTCCACGAGCCGCCCGTCTCGGTCGGTCCTTGTCTCAATGAGCGGATCCTCCACCATGCCTCCATCAATCTCCCATGGAATGAAGTCGAATGAGCGCGCTCCCCACGTCGTGTGGACGTTCAGCGGGGAGCTCAGCTTCGGCCTCGGGAAGAAGTCAGTCGGCAGGTCGAGCCTGAAACGCGGACCGGCTGACAGGAAGGTCGTCTGCACTGTTTGGACAACCATCGGACTGCTCCTTTCATCCGCCGAAAACCACGAGTGCCGTGGCTATCAACATCGCGGCGAGGATGGGCAACCTAGTCCCGAGCACGACCCGCTCAGCCAGCGGCTCGGGCGATGGGAATCGGCCCTTCGCTACGAGGATCGTGAACAACAGCATCGACACACCCCGGGTCGTTCCGTACACACCTCCCACAAGGAGCGATCCCACAGGAGATGACTGCGCGGCGCCGAGCACGAGCAGCGAAAGAAGCGCTGGCGTGACGAAGAACGTGCACACGGCAAGTCCAAGCTCGATCCCCCAGCGGAAAGCAGCCTTCGTGTGGCCCACCGAGTACATGAAGTACTTGCGGACCTGGCACTCGCGATCTGGAAGCCAGCGCACCACGCCCGGGACCAGCAGGCCAAGTGAGGCGGCGACTGCGACCGCGAGAGCTGTACCAGAGCGCACCGTGGGCGCAGTGCGCGCGAGGAGGGAGGCTGCTGCCAAGATGCCGCCCAACAGAGCGCCGCCCACGATGGAACCCAAGGTCAGCATGATGAGGGGTGAGTATCGTGTTACCCGACCGCCGACCGACGGCCTCAGCACGTAGCTGATCGACTGACCTCAGGCTCCTCCATACTGTGCCACCGCGACGATCGCTGCAAGAGACACCGTCAGAGTGAGCGCGAGAGTGTTCATCTAAGGACACCCCAACGCCTTTGAGCAGATGCACTTCTTCTTCGGCGAGCATGGCGATGTGCAGTTGTTAGGGTCGGCATCGATGCAGCAGTCGCAGCACGTCCGCTTCCCCGCTCCTGTGGCGCAACCGCAGCAGTCCGCGAGCCAGCACTGTCCGGCACTGCTCGTACAGGCGGTTCCGTCATGTTGCCGATATCGAACGCCGGCGACGTTCGTGTTGCAGTCACCACTGCTCAGGCACTTCGCAGATCCGCAGGGAGGACTAGGGCCGCACGGATCCCCGCATTGGTAGCACCGCGCCGAAGCCGGCGTTGCGGTCCTCACCATCCAGCTCAGGCCCATGCCGATGGCTAGCCCCGTCTTGCCTGCACCACTGAGGAACCGTCGACGCGAGATTCGATGAGCCGCAGCATCGGCGAGTGACAGCACGGCTCTGTCGGCGTGGATACGCACCTTCTCCCCCACCGTGGGATGCAGTGGCTCCCACCCGTGGGGTGGGCGATCGACACGGCGGACGAAGCGATGGACTCCAGGAGGCGCCGGTCTACGAAACGCCGCTCCACGTCGGGACTGCAACCGTGTCGACACGATGCGTCACCTCCTTGGCCTCAACGACTCCGTCAGCCCTGACGCGCATGATCAGCGGGGTCGCTGTCACTTCAGCCGAGCTCCAAAGGTCGCCCTTCTCATCAATGATGAGCGGATACCCTGTGGCCTCGATTGCGGCACGAAACATCGGGGTTGGCCTCTTTGCGACCAGGACAACTTCCCTCAGTCTGGCTTCCCCTGGGGGCAGGCCAGACAGGAGCCGCTGGCATGCGGGACAGCTCTCCGCCACGAAGGCGACGATCATCCGCGTTGACTCACCACCATTGGAGAGCGCGCGGACACGCGCCAACAGCAGCGCCGGGATCTTGGCTCCGAGAGGTGTCCCGCTCGCCAGCTCTCTTGACTCAGGCGGCGGAAGCATCAGGCCCACTTGCCTCAGCACGCCAAGGAGCAGCAGTGCGAGAAGAACGAGCACTGCCCATTGGGCTACCTCGTTGATCAACTCCCCCACCTCTCTCTCGTACTGTCAGGTCCATCGCGGCCCGTGAGCTTTGAATCTAGATCTCGCGTGGACGCCCCCCGGCGCCCGTCACGTGTCGATTCGGTGGGCTAGCTCGAGAGCGAGGCGAGTAGCGTCCGCGGACGTGGTGTACGAACGACCACCTGAGGGTCGTTGAACGAGAAGACCACCGCGTCATCCTCAGCGAGATCTGTGGGATGTCGGAGAGGAGGAGCGCGGTGGTCGACCCAA